>Ga0105248_10004039_pt1 | contig 16211 bp, 10 predicted proteins | sample KBSS34metaG_FD_81524 | JGI IMG/M metagenome (GOLD analysis project Ga0105248, IMG submission 81524) | Switchgrass rhizosphere microbial communities from Kellogg Biological Station, Michigan, USA - KBS S3-4 metaG | ecosystem: Host-associated > Plants > Roots > Rhizosphere > Soil | place... | reverse complement strand
GCCGCGGAGCTGGTCCGGTGAGCGCGCGCAAGGTAGGCGCGCGCAAGGTGGGGGCGGCAAGGAAACGCGCGGTGACGAGTCCCGCCACGCTCGCATTGCGCCCGAAGCGCATCCGCCCCGCGCTCCTCGCGTGGTATCGCGCACAGCGCCGCGACCTCCCGTGGCGCCGCACGCGCGATCCCTATGCGATCTGGGTGAGCGAGATCATGCTGCAGCAGACCCGCGTCGAGACCGTGATCCCCTTCTACGAGCGCTTCCTCGACAAATTCCCCACGGTGGACGCACTCGCGAGCGCCGACGAGGATGACGTGCTCGCGGCATGGTCGGGGCTCGGCTATTACCGTCGCGCGCGAGGACTCCATGCGGCCGCATCCATCGTCGCGCGCGAGCACTCGGGCACGTTTCCAGACCATCCGACAGAGCTCCGCGCGCTGCCGGGCATTGGCGAGTACACGGCGGCGGCGATCGCGAGCATCGCGTTCGGACGCGAGGCCGCGGCGGTCGACGGAAACGTCGTCCGCGTGCTCGCGCGCATCCACGGGCTGCGCGGCACCCGCGACTCCGCCCGATTGAAGAGCGACGTCACGAGACTCGCGCATGCCCTCGCTCGAGGTCCCGCGCCCGGCGACTGGACGCAGGCGCTGATGGAGCTGGGCGCGATGGTCTGTCTTCCTCGCCCGAAGTGTGAGGAGTGCCCCGTCGCGCGCGCATGCGACGCGCATCGGAGCGGCGACGCGTCCCGTTATCCCGAGCCTGCCCGGAAGCCCGAGCCGCGCGCGGCCGTCGAGGTGCTCCTCCTCGCAAGGCGCGGCCGATCGATCTACCTCGAGAAGGCAGCCACCAGGACCGGCATCACGTGGACGCTTCCCAGCGTGACGACGCGCGAGTCGGCCGCGAGCCTCGGCTTCAAGCCCTTGGGCGAGCCGCTCACGTCGTTTCGCCACCGCACCTATGCCCATGATCTTCGCATCGAAGTCCTGGCGGCCACGGCCTCCAGGTCACGCAGGGGCCGATGGTTCACCCCCGACGACCTCGATGGGCTCCCGCTTCGGGCCCCTACGCTCAAGGCCATCAAGAGGTTGCGGCTGCTAAGCTCTTGATTTTATAGGCCTTTCGGCGTATAATCAGTGGTCCTACGCATCCTTGCGATTCGACGCACCTTGGGGATTCGATGCGCCACGCTGCTCTCACCCCGGTCCTCGTCCTGGCACTCGCCCTCGCGACCCTCGCAGCCCCGGCCCTCGCCGCGCGCTCCGTCGCACCCGCACTGACCCAAGCGATCGATCCCACGCTGCCGATTCACCAGCGCTTCCTGTCGAAGGACGCGCATGGCGCGACGATGGTCGATCTCATGATCGAGGGAGACGTTCCCCCTGGGCTGCTCCGCGCGCGCGGGATCGAGGTGAACACGGTGGTCGGACGGCAGATGACGGCACGCTGTCCGCTCGGCGTGCTCTCCGCGCTCCTGAACATGCCTGGAGTCGACCGCGTCGAGGTGTCCGAGCGCTGCACGCCCACGCTCGATTCCATGGCCGTCGAAACCGGAATCGCGACCGTACGCACCGTCACGCCGCCGACGATCACCGGACAAACCGGTGCGGGCGTCCTGATCGGCATCGTGGATACCGGCGTCGATCTCACTCACCCCGACTTCAAGAACGAGGACGGAACGACCCGCCTCGTCTCCGTGTGGGACCAGACCGTGACCGGCACGCCGCCGGCCGGGTTCACGTACGGCACCGAATGGTCGCACGCTCAGATCCAGTCCGGAGCCGCGACGGAGATCGACGACGAGGGGCACGGAACCCACGTGCTCGGGATCATCGGCGGCGACGGAAGCGCGACCGGCAACGGCCAGCCCGCGTTCCGCTACGTGGGAGTGGCGCCGGCCGCCGATCTCTGCGTCGTGAAGACCGACTTCGGCACGACCGACATCGTCGACGGCGTCGCGTACATCTTTCAGGTGGCCGCGGCGCGAGGCGAGAAAGCGGTGGTCAACATGAGCCTGAGCGCGCAGACCGGGCCGCACGACGGCACCTACGGCTTCGACACGATGGTCAACGCGCTCACCGGCCCTGGCAAGATCGTCGTCACCTCGGCCGGCAACCGGCAGCTCGACAACATCCACGCGCAGACGACGGTGGGCGGCTCTCCGGCCACCCTCACGATGAACGTCCCCACCTACACGAAGAACTCGGGGCCCGCCAACGACTATCTCCTCTTCACGGGCTGGTACAAGGGAGGGGATCAGATGTCGATCACGGTGATCAGCCCGAACGGGATTACGGTGGGACCGGTGGCGCCCGGGGCGCAGAACACCGGCAACCTCACGGCGGACGGTTACATCGGGGTCTTCAACGCGACCAGCACTCCATCGAACGGCGACAACGAGATCTACATCGAGATCTACGACTCGCAGGCGAACCGCGCACCGGCCGAGGGGACGTGGCAGTTCGTGCTCACGCCGATCTCGATCCAGTCGACCGGGCGCTTCGACATGTGGATCTACTCCAACACGCTCAGCCCGAACTACGTGCCGGTGCAGTGGGTGAACGGGCTGGCCGCCAACACCGTGGTGGGAACGCCGGCGAGTGCGGACTCGGTCATCGGCGTGGCCGCCCACGCCACGAAGCCTTGCTGGCTCGCCTCGGACGGAGTCACGTACTGCTGGAATCCTGCGCCCACGGCTGGATCGATCGCGAGCTTCTCGAGCACGGGCCCTCGGCGCGACGGCGTCATCAAGCCCGACATCTCGGCGCCGGGATTCGGTGTGACATCGGCTTTGTCCGCCGCCACGACACCAACGCCCGACAAGGCGCTCGTCGTACCCGATGGCAAGCACTGGATCGAGGCGGGCACGAGCATGTCGTCCCCCGTCGTCGCCGGCACGGTCGGACTCCTCCTCGCGCAACCCGACTGGGCGAACGCGAGCCCGTCCGCGATCAAGGCGCGCCTCAAGGCGACCGCGCGCGCCGACGCGTTCACCGGGAGCGTACCCAACCCGGTCTGGGGTGCGGGCAAGCTGAACGCCGCGGCCGCGCTCGCACCGCTCATCACCCTCCACTTCCAGCACCCGGCGAAAGGGCAGTACATCCCACCTGGGAAGCCCGATTCCGTCCAGGTCGTGATGGCGGGCGGCTCCGCCGATTCGGTTGCCTTCGCGCTCTCGATCAATGGCGGCGCGAGCTATCCCTATCCTCTCGGCACGATCGCGGCCGTGTCGCCGGGGATTCCGCGCTCGCTCGCGTGGTGGGTGGACGGCTCGTACGCGACCAGCTCCGCCAAGATCCGCGCGGTGGCGTACCGCACGGCGGGCAACCTCACGGCCTACTCGGACAGTCTCTTCCTGATCGCCGCGCCGACCGCGGTCGAGATCGCGGACGCGACACCCGCGCCACGGTTCGCGCTCGAGCCCAACGTGCCGAATCCGTTCAATCCGGAGACGCTGATTCGCTTCGCGACGGCGCATGCCGGGCAGGTGACGCTGATCGTGTACGACATCCACGGCGCGCGCGTGCGCTCGCTCGTGAACGAGTGGATGCCGGCGGGGTCCTTCCGCGCGAAGTGGGACGGACGGAACGATCACGGGATCGCGGTGGCGTCGGGCGTGTACCTCTACGAGCTGCGTGAGAGCGGGAATCGGATCTCGAGGAAGATGAGCCTGCTGAAGTAACCGAGCCCACCATGCAGCAAGAAGAAACGGCGCGCCCCGTGGTTGGGACGCGCCGTCGTGGTCTTGGCTTCGTACGCCGTCTACTTCCCCGCGTGACCGTGCACCGAGGACGATCCCGCGCCAGCTCCAGCGCCCACACCGCCCGCACTCTGCCCGTGCGTCGACGATGCGCCGTGGGTGCTCGAAGATCCGTGCGTGGCCGACGCTCCGTGCGTAGCCGACGCGCCCTTGGCGCCCGACCCGTGCATGGTCGCGACCTTGCCGTCGCCGGTGCTCTGCCCCGTGGCGACCTTTCCCTCGCTCTTCACGGCCGAGACGACATTCCCAAGCTTGAGCCCCATCCCATTCGCGATCTGACCCCAGCCGAGGTGGTCGGTCGTCCGCATTCCGAAGAGCTGATCGATCGTGACATCGGTGCCGTTGGCCGCCAGCGAGTGCGCGATCATCAAGTCGCCCCAACCGGTGTTGTACTGGGCCTTCTCGGCCATCAAGGCGTCCGAGGTCATGCCGAACTCGGTCGCGAGGCGTCCCGCGACGACGCCATCCCCCTTGGCCGCCGCTTCCTTGTCCACGGAGGCCTTCGTCGCGTCGAGCTTGCCTTCGGTGTCCTTCGCATCTTTCTCCGATGTCGTCTGCGCACGCTCCCGGATCTCGGCGAGCTTCGCGTTGGCCGTCTCTGTGGCCGTGCTCGCCTGGGCGTTCGCTTGATCGGTCACCGGGACGCTGGCGGGCGGCGAGCCGGTGTTGTCCCCCGTCTGGGCCAGCGCCCATCCGCTCGACAGGAAGATTCCTAGGATCACAAGTGAGAAGCGCTTCATGGTGTGCCCCTTTCTCAGCGCTCGAAGAGCGCGGTACGTTCCCACAGCCCCCTGCCCATGGGATCCGGAGTCATGTCCTAGCGGACGAAGACCCGGATGCCGAGGAACCCGGCCGCCTCGGCCCCGGCCGAACTCGTTTCCGAAGAGCCGCCGGCCGTGCGGCCGTGGCCTCTGGATGCGAGCGGTGCACTGGCGCCTCCCTGGCTTGTGAGCGTCGACGCCGACGCGATGTTCTTCCCGAACATCATCTGACCGAACAGCTGGAGCCTGCTCGATCCGCTCCACGTCAATCCCAGGATCCCCTGGGCGCTCCCGACGTCATCCTGCCACTTGCCGAGGGCGCCCCCGGCCAGCCCCGAGACGACGGGGCTCAATGGGATGGCCGCTTCCGCTCCGATCTGATTCAGGTGCGCGGTCTGATTGTCCTCGAAGTGCGCCGCGTAGGCGAAGACCGATCGGCCTTCCCCGAGGCGAATGGTGGGACCGGCCTGAAGACGCCATGCGCGATAATCCTGATCCCCGATCGCATGGGTTCCGATCACGCGTGCCCCCGTCGAGGATCCCAACGTGACGCCGATGTTGGCGAGAGCGCTCCAGCCCCATCCCGTGTCGGAGCTGTGATAGCGATAGGCCGCGAGCGTTCCGTCTCCGCCGTGTCCCGCTAGCGTGCCGAACACGAGCGGCGCGTTCCAGGTGAGCCCGTTCGGCCCGCCCTGATAATCGTATCCTGCTCCGGCGGACCAGGCCGCGCTGGAGGGGCGCGCCGTCGCGATGCAAAGGACACACGCCAGGGCGCCCAGGCCGAATCGGGCCATCCTGCGGGCCGGCTTCATACTCGTTCTACCTGATGGTCCGGTTGGGAGTTCCGGGATTTGGCGGCTGGGCCGGGCTAAGTCGTTGCAGGCGTGGGGATCTTTAGATCCCGTACGCCTCCGGATCCCACCGCAGCCCCAGCTCCGAGGGGGGCGCCATGTAGCCCGCGAGCGCGGACGCGGCCACCACGGCGGGGCTCGCGAGATAGCCTTCCCCGCCGACGCCCATCCGGTTCTGCCAGTTCCGATTGAACGTCGTGATCGCGCGTTCGCCTGGCTCGAGCGAATCGGGGCCCTGGCCGAAGCAGGGGCCACACCAGGATTCGCGGATCTCGGCGCCGGCGGCGCGCAGCACCTGCGCGATCGACTCTCCATCCAGACGCGGGTCAGGCCGCTCTATCAACTGCTTCACGGTGCCGCTCCCGGGGAACACGATGAACTCGACGTCGCGCCGCGCGCGCTCGATGCCCGCGGTGCGCGCCCCGCGCAGCACGAGCGCCGCCTGGAGCAGGTCGTCGTAGCCGCCGTTCGTGCAGGATCCGATCATGGCCTTGTGGAACGTCAGCCGCTCGGTCGCGACCTCTTCGGCCGGGAACGCGTTCCCCGGACTGAAGGGCTTCGCGATCATGGGCGCGACGGACGAGAGGTCGACCGTCTCGTCCAGCTCGAACCTGGCGTCCTCTCCCGGCGTGACGCGCGGGTACGGAAGAGCGAACCCGTGCGACTGGTACCACGCCTCGGTCACCGCATCCTGCGCGAAGATGCCGTTGAGCGCCTCGCCTTCGGCCATCATGTTCGCGATCGTGTTCCGGTACGGGATCGGGAGCTCGCCGTTCAAATCCACGAACTCGACCGACATTCCCTGCGACTGCTTCACGCCCCAGCCCTGGAGAAGGCGTAGAACGATGTCCTTGCCGCTCACCCAGGGCTTCAGCTTCCCGGTGAACACGACACGGCGCTGCTTCGCCACCGTGACGAAGATCGTGCCGGTGGCCCATCCGAACCCAAGGGTCGTGCTCCCCACGCCAATGCCCACCGCACCGTACGCGCCGTACGCGCGGCTATGCGAGTCGGCCCCCGGGTAGAAGCCGCCGGGCACGATCAGCCCCTGCTCCGGAAAGTAGAAGTGGAAGATGCCCGTGCCGGGCGAGGCGTAGTACGGAGCGCGGATGTCGTGCTTGTCGGCGAACGCTTTCGAGATGGAGGTCTGCTTCTGATCCGCGTCCTTTCCGGTGAAGACGAAGTGGTCGTTGGCGACCGCCGCCAGCCTCGGCCTCTCGTCCGGATCCCCGACGATCTGCTGGAACGTGTGGATCGCAAAGGGCGCCGTGCCATCGGAAGCGGGCAGGAGATCGGCGTAGACCTGGATCGTCGCGCCCGGCTTGACGTCGGCCTTTTTGTCCACGCGATGCGCCCAGAGGATCTGCTCGGTGGAAGTCTGGTAGCGCGCGCGGAACGGATCGGGGAACTCGACCTGCGGTCTCCGTCCGCGGGCCGCGCCCATCTCGCGACGGCCGACCGCGATGATGCCGCCGCTGTGGCGGATCTCCTCTTCCTTCGCCGTGAGCGGCTTCGCCTCGTAGCTCTTCCCCTGCGTCACGTTCCGGATCGCACGCGATTCCACGTCGAACTCCATCACGTCGCCATCTCGCGCGTCTTCGACCGCCTCGACGCACTGGACGACGTGGAGTCCCAGGTTGAGCGCGTTCCGCCGGAAGATATCCCCCATGTTCGCCCCGCACACGACGACCATCGTGAGTCCTGCCTCGTCGGCAATCGCCTTGAGCCCGGCCGGCGACATCTCGCGCGAGGATCCAATCGCGAAGCGATCGCCCGCGACCACGAAGGTCTCCCCCGCGTGCACGCGCGCGCGAAATTCGGGCATCAGGTGCCGAAACGCGCCCGCTTTCCAGCGCTCGTCGAGCGTCTCGAGGCTCTCGGAGACGCAGTCTTCCGCAGGGGTGATCTGGTCGGTGTCGATCGCGTCCATCTTCTTCCCCGGCCGCTTGGGGTCCCAGAAGATGAGCGCACGCCCGCGCACGGTCGAGCCGGCAGCGACGTCGGTGGTGCCGCTCACGGAACCTCCTGCATGGCGTAGAGACTGCACAGGGTATGGGCGTAGCTCGCCACGTAGCTCTTCCCGTCCGGAGTGAGGATCACGTTGTTGATGTTATCGACGCCGCGCTGCTCACGCGGACGAACCTCGAGCCAGAGGGACTCCTCGCCGGTCTTCCGGTCGACGAGGAAAACCGGTGAAGGTAACAAGGACTTGTCGAACACGAAGAAATGGGTCCCCTCCGCGTTCCATCCTATGGGGCGCCGGCTCTCCACATCGGGCCCGACCCGCCGGACGGAGCTCCCGTCGGTGGCCACGACCACCACGTGCCGTTCGTGGTCGATGGCCAGGAGCTCCAGCCCGTCAGGGGAGATGGTGGCAATCTGGTGGAAGGGCTCGTCGCGCAAGCGCCGGAGCGCTTTGGTCTCGAGATCGTACACATAGAGGCGCGCCACGCGCGTCTCGTCGACTGCCATCGTGATGAATCCCTTGCTGTCCGGGAACCAGGCCGCGTTCACGCATCGGACCCCGAGCTTCGGAAGGACCTGCGCCGACCCGATTCCCGTTGGAAGCAGCGTGTAGTCCTCGTGCGCCTCGCTCTGTGTGACGAGCACCCATTTGAAGTCGGGCGACAGCCGGAAGCAATCCCCGTCTCCCAGCCTGATCGGAGGCGATCCATCGAGACGTCGTATGTAGGTGCCGGGCTGACCGCCGGTGATCCCCGACTCGCCGAACAGGACCCACTCTCCGTCCGAGGAAATGTCGCGGGCGAGCGTCCAGTCGAGCCAGGAGATGTCTTTCACCTCACCGCTGTCCTTCGATCCGCTCTCCATGCGCATCCTCGGGATGACGGAGAGTGCCAGGATGTCGCCGCGCGCCGAAACGTCCTCCACCGTGGTGAAGGTCGGCGCCTGGTAAACAGGCTCCGGATCCTCTCCGAGCGGTAGGCGGTAGAGGCCAGGGGACCGATCGGCCCGCGCCGCCGAAAACCAGATCGCCTTTCCCGACGGGTCCCAGCCATGGCGCCAGGCGGCGTAGTAGTACTTGCTCTCCGCGATCACGCGGTTTTGCAGATCGATCACCCGGAGATAGCCGCCGTTGTCCGCGCGCACCGGGTGATCCATGAAGGAAAGCATCGTGCCGTCCGGTGAGATTCTGATACCGCTCATCCACGCCTCGGCCTCGCGAATGACGGTCCCGATCGGATACTCGAGCCTCTGCTTTCCATCGACCTCGCGGATCACAGCGAGCGAGCGTCCATCCGGGCTCCAGTCCGCGAAGGTCACCCGGTCCAGCATCTCGCGCGGCACGCCTCCGATGAGCGGCAGGCGAGCCAGGGTCCCCATGATGACGAATCCGCCTAGATCGCGCGGGCGCGTGATGACCGCGATCTCGTCCCGCTTCGACACCGCGAGGACATCGCAGTCTTGCACTCCGAGCGGCCTCGCCTCCACGCTCCCCACGCGAGAGAGATAGATCTGGAAGGGCCCGCCGTCCCAGCTGGCGCTATAGACGACGGTTTGCCCGTCGGACGTGAATCGCGCCCCGCTGATCTCTCCCTCGGTGAAGGTGATTCGCCGGAAGTGGAATTCGGGACGGCGTACGCGAGCCGCCGGAAGCGTGCCCTCCGTCGGCGTCGCGCGCGGCGCGAGCCTTCGCGTGCGCATGCCTGTTTCCACCACCTGAAGTGCTAGCTCGAGATCCCGCGCCGACGCAAACCGCTGATCCGTGGGCTTTTCGAGACAGCGCAGCGCGATCAGCGCGAGTCCAGGCGCCTCGACATCGACTGCGCCGTCCCACTCCGCCGGCTCCTTGGTGAGGATCGCGGTCATTCGATCGGCCGGCGTCTCACCCGGGAACGCCTTCGTACCCGTGATCAGCTCGTGGAGGATCGCGCCGAGCGCGAAGAGATCGGCGCGATGGTCCACCGGCTGGTCGCGGATCTGCTCCGGAGCCATGTAGGACGCGGTCCCCATGATCTGCCCGGTCTGCGTGAGGGTGTGGAGCTGCGGGCCGGTTTCATCCCGCGGCGGCGCGTCGTCGCGCAGGAGCTTGGCGAGGCCGAAGTCGAGGATCTTGAGCCGGCCGTCGGGAAGCACGAAGAGGTTCTCGGGCTTGAGATCGCGATGCACGATCCCCTTCGCGTGCGCGGCGGCGAGCCCCGAGGCGGCCTGGATCATGAGCTCGACCGCGCGTCGAGGAAGTACCGGACCGCGGCGGATCAGAGCGCCCAGGCTCTCGCCCTCGAGGAGCTCGCTCACGAGATACGGGATGCCGTCGGTGGCGCCGACGTCGAACACGGCGACGACGTTGGGATGGCTCAGTGCCCCCGCCGCGCGCGCTTCGTGCTCGAAGCGCTGGAGCCGCTCGCGATCCTTCGCGAACGAGTGCGGGAGCACCTTCACCGCGACGTCGCGACCGAGCCGGGAGTCGCGCGCGCGATAGACCTCGCCCATGCCTCCCGACCCGAGCGGGGTCAGGATCTCATAGGGGCCGAGCTTGATTCCTTGGGCGAGGGGCATCGTTCTCCGGGAGCGCCAGGTGGTCGTTCACGGTGCAGTGTACCACCCGGAAGCGCCGCGGAGATCAGCCCGGGCGTCCGTCCGCGAGGGCCTTCTCGAGGGCGCAGCGGACGCCATCCAGAGGCTCCGTGCGGAGCGCCTCGCGGATGGCGGCTTCGGCGCGCGAGGACTTGAGCCGGCGGAGCGAGCCGGCCGCCGCGCTTCGCACGCGGAACCAGGGATCGGAGACCAGCTCCTCGAGGCGGCGCTCCACCTCGGAGCTCAGGATGCCGAGCTTCCCGAGCGCCTTGGTCGCGGCTTCGCGCGCTTCGTTCGGGAACCGGGGCTGCGTGTGCTCGAGCAGGATGGGGAGCGCGCGCTGGTCGCGGAGCCGCGCCATCGCGTCGAAGATGAGGACCCGCAGCATGTCGCGGTGGCTCTCGCGCTTGAGCTCGGCCTTCAGGGCTTCGAACGCGCCTTCCCCCTTCGCCCGCGCGATTCCGATGAGCGCGAGTCCGATGTTGAACGAAGACGTTTCGTCGGCGACCGAACGGGTGAGGCGCTTGACCGACGCCTCGTCGCCGATCCACCCGAGCGCCCAGAGGACGGCGCGACGAACGCGCGTGCTCGTCTGGACCGCCTCGCGGGCGAGACGGTCGGTCACGCCCGGGACGCGGCGGCCGATCTCCCCCAGAGACACCGCCGCGGCCGAGCGCACGCCCCAGAAGCGATCGCTCCGCAGGGTCCGGAACAGCGCGGTGATGACGCGATGGTCGCCGCGGCTCGCGAGCTCACGCGCGCAGCGGATCCGCTCGAGCGCGAACGGCGAGCCGCGGAGCCCGTGGAGGAGCTCCTCGTCCGACCGCGCGAAGTCCATGGTCTTGAGCACGTCGTGCTCGGGATCGAGCGCCACGTAACGAGGCCGTCCCGGGAGCGGGACGTGGATCGTCTCGCGCTTGCCGTGGAGATCGAGCGGGATGCGGAACCGCTTCCCCGCGCTCACCACCTCGAGCGTCAGCGGAATGCGGTAGAGCGGCGTGACCTCGTCCACCTCCTGCACCTGGTCCACCGTGAGATGGAGCGTGCGCGCGCTCTCATCCCACGAGCGCGTGACCCGGAGCTCGGGATGGCCCCCGTGATAGACCCACTGATCGAAGAACCAGGAGAGATTCCGCCCCGTCTCCTCCTCGAACGCGCGGCGGAGATCCGCCGTCTCCACCGACCCGAACGCGTGGCGCTCCAGGTAGCGCTTGAGCGAGCGGCGCCAGGCCGCGTCGCCCACGAGCGCGCGGAGCATGTGGAGCACGCAGGCGCCTTTCTCGTAGAAGTGCCGGTCGAAGAGGGACGAGGGATGGCTCCATCGCGTCTCGACGAGCGGCCGGCGGTAGTCCTCGCCGTCCTCGGTGAGGTACGAGCACATCTGCTCGAGCCTCGCGTAGTCGGCGTCGTCCCGTCCCTCGTCCGATTCGCGAAACACGATCTCGGAGTAGGTGGCGAAGCCCTCGTTGAGCCAGCCCTCGGACCAGTCGCGGCAGGTGACGAGATCGCCCCACCACTGATGCGCGAGCTCGTGCGCGATGAGCGAGTCGTACCGTTCTTCGAAGGAGTCGTTCCCGGCGTGGAGCACGCGCTCCATGAGCGTCGTCGCGCTCGTGTTCTCCATGCCACCCCAGGTGAAATCGGCCACCGTGCTCTGCGCGTACTTGGGGTACGGATAGGGGAAGCCGAACACGCGCTGGAAGGTCGCGATCATCGCCGGAGTCTTCCGGAAGAGGTCGCGCCCCTCGCGCTCCAGTCCCGGCGGCACGTAGCCGAAGAGCGGCACCGATCCGGCGCGGTCCTTGAGCTCCGAGTATTTTCCAACCACGAGCGACGTCAGATAGACGGGGTGCGGGGTGTCCTGGCGCCAGTGGTACGTGACCGAGCCCGGCTTGGCGCTCTTGCGGCCGTTGCGCCGCGCGGAGGCCGCGCCTCGCGTCTTGCGCGACACGAGCCGGCCATTCCCGATCGCGCGATACCCCGCCGGCACCGTCACGATCATCTCGAGAGTGCCGCGGCTCTCCGTGCTCTCGAGGCACGGGATCCACCCGTGCGTGTCGTTGGCCTGTCCCTGCGACCAGCCGCTCGGCACGCGCCGAGGCTCGGCCTCGGTCGGACCGACGAAGAAGAATCCCTTCCGCGGCCGCGTCGCGTACGCGATCTCAACGACCGCTTTGCCCCCCGCGCGGAGCGGCTCGGGGAGCGCGACCCGGAGCTTCTCTCCCTCGGTCGCATGGGCGAGCGAGCGGCGTCCGATCTTGATCGAGGCGATCCGCATCTCGGCGGCGTCGAGCACGACGTCGCGGAGTCCGTCCCGGAGAGACTCGATCGTCAGCGCGACGCGTCCGCGTAGCTCCCTCTTGTCGAAGTCGACGTCCAGCTCGACCTTGTAATGACGCACGTGGAACTGGAGGTCGCGGCGGGGCGACGGCGATTCGTTCCAGGGCTTCCGCCCGGAGGGCGGAAACGGGTCGAACGGCGGCGTGTCGAGGGCCGCGCGGCGGCCGAGGAAGACGGGATGGTAGATCGGGTCGTGCACCGGCATTCGTTCCTTTCGTTCGAGGAAGAGCCATGGTCGCCCGACCCGCGCGCGCGTGTCAAGACGGCCGCGCGGGATTACACTGGGTCCATGGACTTCACCACCACGGTCGCGTCGATGGCGCGCGTCTTCTCCGACGCCGCCCTCGAGATCCTGCCCCTCTTTTTCCTCGCGCTCGTCCTGGCCGCCGTGCTCGAGGAGTTCGTGTCCAACCGGACCATCGAACGCTTCCTCACCGGGCGCCACCCCGCGACCATGCTGGTCGCTTCGACCACGGGCGCGCTGCTGCCCCTGTGCACCTGCGGCATGGTGCCGCTCGCCGTGTCGCTTCGCCGCCGCGGGAGCGACCTCAAGCACACGTTCGCTTTTCTCACGGCTGGAGCGGCGGTGAGCGTTCCGGTACTTCTCCTCACGTGGAAGGTGCTCGGCTTCGGATGGATGGTGGTGCGCTTCGTGACGTCGGTGATCTTCGGGCTCGCCGTGGGCTACGCCGCGGTGAGAGCACTGCACCACGAGGCGGCTCGCTCCGCCGAAAGCCCCGGCGGACGAACCGCGGGCGCCCTGGGTCCCGCGCCGGATCTGGATGTGACGCCGATCCGGCGCTCGCGATGGGTCACGATGCTGCGTCGGCTGCGCGGGCAGCTCTTCGAGTACTTCCCCTGGGTGCTCGTCAGCCTGGCGCTCGCCGCGGTGGTCGACGTCCTCGTACCGCGCCACATCGTCAGCTTGCTGTACGGGCAAAGGAGCGTCATCGGATCCATCGCCGCGGCGCTCACGGGGGTGCCCTTTTATTTTTGCTCGGGGGCGGAGCTGCCGCTGGCCGGAGAGCTCCTCGCCAAAGGCATGGGGCGCGGACCGGGCGTGGCGATGCTTCTGTCGGTCCCCATCGTGAACGTGCTGACCTTCGGTGTCGTGGGACGGTGGCTCGGGCCGCGCGGCGCGGCGGTCTACCTGGGGCTTTGCGTGCTGGGCGCGGCCTTGATCGGCACGATCGCCGGGTGGATCTGGACCTAGCCCTTCGGCTCCAGGTGTCCGCCGAAGCCGTATCGCATCGCCGAGAGCACGCGATTCTGGAAGTCGTCCCCGCCGCGCGAAGCAAACCGCTCGAACAGCGCGGCCGCGAGCACGTGCGCCGGCACTCCCTCGTCGTTCGCGGCCGCGAGCGTCCAGCGCCCCTCGCCTGAGTCGGACACACGCCCCTCGAAGCCCGAGAGCGCCGGGTTGAGGGCGAGCGCCTGCGCGGTGAGATCGAGGAGCCACGACGCGACCACGCTTCCCCTCCGCCACACCTCCGTCACGTCGGCGAGATTGATCTCGTAGCGGTAGTGCTCCGGGTAGCGCAGCGGCGCGGTCTCGGCGTTCGCGTCCCGCTCCTTCATTCCTGCATTGGCGGCGCCGAGGATGTTGAGCCCCTCCGCGTACGCGGCCATGAGCCCGTACTCGATGCCATTGTGGACCATCTTCACGAAGTGCCCCGCGCCGGCCGGCCCGCAGTGAAGGTAGCCTTGCTCGGCGGTCCCGCCCATTCGCTCGCGCCCGGGGGTGCGCGGAATGTCCCCCCGACCAGGGGCGAGCGTCGCGAAGATCGGATCGAGCCGCTTCACCACCTCGTTCTCGCCGCCGATCATGAGGCAGAAGCCCCGCTCCAATCCCCACACGCCGCCGCTCGTTCCCATGTCGACGTAGTGGAGGCCGCTGTTCTCCAGGCGCTCGGCGCGCGCGATGTCGTCGTGATAGTGCGTGTTTCCGCCGTCGATGATGACGTCGTCCCGCTCGAGCTTGGGATGGAGCGCCTGGATCGTGCTGTCGACCGCGGCCGCGGGGAGCATGATGATGATCGTGCGGGGACGCTCGAGGTTCTTGATCAGCTCCTCGGGCGAGTAAGCCGGGGTCGCTCCCTCACCCGCGAGGCCGGAGACCACGTCGTGCGAGCGGTCGTAGACCACGCACGCATGTCCGCCGCGCATGAGCCGCCGCACCATGTTGGCCCCCATCCGCCCGAGCCCGATCATCCCGACTTGCATCGACCCTCCTAGCGTGGCTGCTCAGAAGTGTCCGAGAACGTTCGGACAACTTCGAGAAACTCGGATTCTCTCATCCTCTTACCGAGTGTCTGTCGCTCGGGAATAATTCTCAATGTCGAATCCTGGCTTCTGGGCTCTGGGACCCACTGGCCCGCGGGAACCGGACGCATGGAATTGGGTACGGCAACCGTCACGGTCCCTCGGGTCAGTCCTACGACCGGCCACCCGGCCCCACTGTGCACGGTGCCGTCCGTGGCCACTGAGTAACATCCCTGCCCCAATCCGAGGACGGGCCGATGGTACCCCTCGGCTCCAAGGTCCCTGGTCGCGAAGACGATGTAGCGCCGACCCACACTGAATCGGGGCTGTCCTTCGACCGCGATCATGTCATTGTCCGCCATTCCCCCCTCGAGGGTCAGGGTCAGGCTGTCGGAACGACTCGCGCCCTTGATCATGTACAAATCCCGAAACACGATGCGGGACACGATGGTCCCATCGAGACGCTCTCCGCGGACGCTCATGACCTTCCCCGAGAACACGTAACCGGCATGGTCGAAGAGCTCCTTCGGAGCGAACGGACGGACCATGGTCGCATGAGCTTCGACTCCACCCACGAGAATGGCTCCCACGACGAGGAGCGATATGAATTTCAGACGCATTGGTTTGCTCAGCTTTTCTTGGGCGGCTGACTGGGGCGGATCTCGACCGCGCTCGGAAGCGAGCGCGAGTCGTGCTGGAGGAGATCGATCACCACCCGCGCGACGTCGTCGGGGCTCAGCTTCCAGCGCTGAGCCGGGTCGGGACCGGCGCCGCTCGAGAAGCCGGTGTTCACGCTGCCCGGCATCACGTAGCTCACGCGGATGCCGTCGTAACGGATCTCCTGCATCAGCGCTTCGCTCATCCCGTTTACCGCGAACTTGGACGCGTTGTACGCGGTCGCGCCCGGGAAGGCGTTCTTCCCCGCCAGGCTCGAGAGATTGATGATGTAGCCGCCGCCGCGCTGGCGCATCCGCGGGATGGCGGCGCGGGAGCAGAGGAATACGCCCGTGACGTTGGTCTCGAGCACCGTGTTCCACTGCGCGAGCGTGGTCTCCTCGAGCTTCCGGGTCATGCCGACGCCGGCGTTGTTCACGAGGATGTCGAGCGCGCCGAACGCCTCGTCGGTCGCGAGGAAGAGCGCCTCGACGTCGGTTTCGCTCCGCACGTCGCACGCGCGCCAGGCGACGCGGCCCGCATGCGCCTTCTCGAGTCGCTTCCCGACCGCCTCCACTTCCTCCGACTTCCGGGCGGAGATCATCACGCGGGCTCCCGCCTTTAGCAGCTGCTCCGCGATCGCGAGGCCGATGCCCTTCGTCGAGCCGGTCACGATCGCCACCTTGTCCTTCGAGTCGCTCATAACGCCCCCAGGCCGTCGCGAAGCGCGTCGGCCAGTTGAGTCAGATGTCCCGTGAAGAAATGATCGGCCCCCTCGACGAATCGAACCTCCACCGGTCCCTTCGCGCGGAGCCGTTCCGCGAGCGCGAGAATTCCCTCTTTCGAGCCGTACTGGTCGCGGGAGCCCTGCACGATCAGCATCGGCGCGGGCGGGCGATCGAGGTAATCGAACGTGCGGCCGTCGATGTTGGTGCTCACCGGCATGCCGAGCCCGATGAACCGCTCGACCTTGCCGTCCCGGAGCGCCCAGATCGATCCGACCCAGGACCCGAACGAGAACCCGGCGAGCCACAGAGGACCCGCGCCCGTGCGCTC
>Ga0105248_10004038_pt1 | contig 16213 bp, 19 predicted proteins | sample KBSS34metaG_FD_81524 | JGI IMG/M metagenome (GOLD analysis project Ga0105248, IMG submission 81524) | Switchgrass rhizosphere microbial communities from Kellogg Biological Station, Michigan, USA - KBS S3-4 metaG | ecosystem: Host-associated > Plants > Roots > Rhizosphere > Soil | place... | reverse complement strand
GAGCGAGTGATTTACGAGCGTTGCCCGCTTGATTTTCTTGCTTACATCGATGCGCTTGACCGAAAGCGCGCCGAGGAAGTGGTCGATCCGATCTCAGACGCGCTGCAGCATCTCGATCTGATCGTTTACTTGCCACTCGATGACGCGTGGCTCGACTCGGAATATCCCAAACTGCAAAAGGCCGTGGACCGGCGGCTCAGCGCGATCTACAGCGCGGACGACTTCGGCGTGCTGAGCTCGTGCAGTGCGCGGATTATCGAGGCGAGTGGCTCGACAGCGCAGCGTTTGCGGGTTATCGAGTCTCACCTGTCGACTGATCCGTCACACCCGACGACGCACTGAGATCTCGTTTCTGCTTCTGCAACTCCATGCGGAACGCTTGCTCTCGATCCGATACATAATTCTTGTAACCGGCGGGATCGAAGAAGGCTAACTCGCCGAGCTTCATCCTCGGGTACTTCTTTTCCAGATCGAAGTAGCTGCCGTGCGCGCCGAGGAAATAATCAACCGGCAATGATTTCAGCACGCGAAATGTCTTTTCGTAATCTTCGGTAATGTTTGGATAGGCGGCGTTTTTGATCAGCTTGTATCCGGGATTCACGTTCGGGCTACCGACGATCACCACCGCGCGCGGCTTCGAATTATCTTTCACGATCATGGTCCAGGTGGTGCAACCCTTCGTGTGCCCCGGCGTGAGATGCGCCGTGAGTGTCGCATCGCCGAGTTTCACGAGGTCGCCATCGCGCAATACACGATCGACCTTCGCCGGCGCGAAAACAGCTTCCGGATCGTTCCCGTACTGAAAATCAGTTTTACCGCCAGACTCGACGACGTCAACATCTCCTTCCATCACCATGTACTTCGCGCCGGTGAGTCGTTTGATCGTGGCGCTGCCGCCGCAGTGATCCCAGTGCGCGTGACTGATCAAAAGAATCTTGACGTCCGTGAACTTGAATCCCAACGACTCGATACTCGCGCGAATCATCGGAACGTTGGCTTCCATGTTGCTGTTGATCAGGATGTGTCCTTCCGGCGTGGTGACCAGATAGCTCGCCAGTCCTTTGCTGCCGACGTAGTAAAGATTTCCGGCGATGCGGAACGCGGGAAAGGGCTCAGTCCAATCGTTCTGGACGTACGCCGGCGCGTGTTTCCCGGCAACGATGAACGTAACGATCAATAGCAGTGCAATGCTCGCGATAACGTAAATATGTCGCTTCATAATTTCTCAGCAATGAAAGTCAAGGCGTCGACGAGAACGGTCGATTCATCCTCGTCGATGTTCGCGAATCTGGTTAACGTTTGGCTCCAGTCCGGACGTTGATAGAAACACTGCAACTCGTCGAGATCCGGGTCGAGGTCACTGCGATAGATTAACCCGGCGGCAACGAATCGATGAAGATCCGGCGAACCATGATCAAGATCGTCAACATACGCGCTCCGAAAGCCTGCCGTGACGGAGTCGACCAGCACACTCGAATTGCCACCGAAGACTACATCCAATCCTTTTAGATCGTCCAGCACCGTTTGTGCGCGACCTCGAGACAATCTTGCATCCTCGCAGGACGCAATCCACGAATCGAGGCTACGCCAGAGATTCTTCGGATGCGGACGAATGAGTATGCGCGCCACACGATCGTTGCTGCGGAGATTTTCAACGAGAGCTTTCAAGCGTTGCTCGTTGACGTCCTTGCAGAGAAAAACGCCGACGTTGATCCTCGGTGGGAGTGGAGCGATACAAACCGGAACGTATTCCTGCTTGCGTCCGTGGATCAGCAGGCGATCGATTTCGCACCCTTCAGCGCGATACGTGTCGGCGGCTGCTTGCGAGTGGACGACTGCGAGATCGTACCTCAATCGCGCGACGGGCCGCACCGGCATGCCATGCGAGATCAGCGCGACAGGAACGCCGCACTTTCGCGCCGCAAGATTGAACGCGATGCCGTGCGGATTGCTGTGGTTTGACGTCAGCGCAACGGCGAAGTTTCCGGCGCTAAAAAGCTCGCGGTACCGGGCGTGATACCCCAGCAGCTCGATCACTCGCATAACCCTGAACGATTCAAAACGCCGATGCAGCCGCCGGCTGATTTTGTAGACGCGCGAAATCGATCTTCGATTTCGCCAGGTGAGTTTGAGCGCCTCACGCATACTCACGCGCGACTGAAACTTCAGTTCGGTCCACTGCAAGGCGGGAGCTTGCTCGATCAACGGTTCGATGGCTCGACGTTCGTTGCTCAGTCGAGCGATCCACGCCACACCATTCAGAGGACCTTCCGGACGTACGACGAGAAAACTTCTGGTCCAGGCGAGTAACGTCAGCAACGCGGGAATCGGCGTCTGCCTGGTTAGTGCGACAAACTGCGAGACAACGCGAAGCGCACGGTTTTGCGAAATTACGTAACGTGCGATGCCCTCGACGACCTCGGCCTCGTCGCAGCGCAACAGGCTCTTGATTCCGCCGTAGAGCGTGCAGTTCATCAGTTTGCCTGCTTGAGACCGGTAAGCAGGTTGCGGATGGTTGACTCGTGCACTCGCTGCTTTGCCGCGCGTCCGCTGTTGGCGTTATGCGGCGCCAGCAAACAGTTGTTCAGCTTGCGAAGCGGGCTATCAGCCGGGAGCGGTTCGCTTTCAAAAACATCAAGCGCCGCGCCCGCGATCCTGCCGCTTTGTAAAGCCTCGATGAGCGCTTGCTCATTCACGACTGGGCCGCGTGACGTATTTATGAGATATGCAGTGGGTCGCATCAACTCGAGCTGCGGCCGATCAATCAGTCGATACGAGGTGGGATTGAGATCGCAGTGCAGCGTTACGAAATCGGATAGCTGTAACAGTTCACGCAGTGAGACAAGCGTCAGACCCGTGTCTGCGGAAAAAGACTCAGGAACCGGCACCGGATCGCAACCGAGAACCGTCATGCCGAAGGCAGCTACCCGACGGACAACCGCTTTTCCGATGTTACCGACACCGATCACGCCCAGCGTGCACTCACGCAGCGCCACGGTGTCGGGTTTGACCCATCTTCCGCTACGTATGTCGCGGTCCATTCTGAAAAGTTGTCGCGCAAAATTGAGGATGTAACCGAGCGTGCTATCGGCCACGCAGTCGGTGAACGCATCGGGAGTGTTGCAGACGCGAATGCCGAGACGTGCCGCTGCGTGAGTGTCGATGGAATCGATCCCCGTTCCCCATTTTGAAATCACCTTCAGATGCGGAGCCGCGCGAAGCACTCGCTCCGTAAACTCGTCGTCACCACAGATCGCGCCGTGAATTGTCGGCGCCAGCGGCAGGAGTTCTGCTTCGCTGAGCCGTTCGCGGACGTCAGCGATCAGAAGCTCCAGGCCTTCTGCCTCGAGTTGCGCACGATACTGTTCAACCACCAGCAGGAAGTAAGGCGCGCTGATCAAGATTCTCCAGCTCATCGAGATTCCTTCATCATTGCCTGCACTAATTGCAGATCCGCGGGCGTATCGACCGCGTGAGTCGCGACGAGCGTTTCCACGAGACGCACGCTTCTGCCGTGCTCGAGCAAACGCAGCATGTCGATCGACTCCGCGCGCTCCAGCGGAGTCGCCGGAAGCCGGGAAAACTCTTCCAGACACTGTCTGGTAAATGAAATCACGCACACCTGTTTGAATACTTTCGTCGCGACGTGTTCGACGTTCACGTGCGGAATCGGAGCACGCGAGAAATACAACGCGTTGCCATTCAGGTCGGCTACGACTTTGATCGTGTTGGGATCGATAAACTCCTTTTGACTGGTGATGCGGTGGATCAGGTTCACGCAAGGAATCGCCGTGTCCGAGCGAAGCGGAGCGAGTGCAGTCTCGATCATTTCGGGTGTGATCATCGGCTCGTCACCCTGGATCATCACGATAATGTCCGCGGCAAAGTGTTTCGCGGCTTCGGCGACGCGATCGGTGGCGCGTTCGTGTGCAGCGGAAGTCATGATCACTTTAGCCCCAAACCGGGCGGCGACTTCACGAATTTCCTCATCGCAGGTCGCCACATAGACCTCGTCGAGTTGTGGGCAAAGCCGCGCGCGACGAAAGACATGTTCGATCATCGGTAGCCCATGAAGCGGAGCAAGCGGCTTACCCGGAAAACGCGAAGACGCCATCCGCGCCGGTATGACCGCGACTGTTCGCTGCACAGGGTTCATGATCGCAGTTTAAAGAAGCTGCGCCGTGATTGTGAACTACGTTGGCACTTTTCCCGTGCAGTGTTGTACCAAGCGAATACAGTAGAGAGCGGTCGATGACGAGGTCGGTAGCCACAATCGTGCGCAAAGGTCCATCTTTTCTTCCGATCCACATGGCCCTGTTTTTGCTTGCCGAATCGTCGCCAAAACACAAGGAGGGAAACGAATGGACGCGTTTAGTTTGCTGAAAGCCGATCACCAAAAAGTCGCCGGGCTCTTTGAACAATTAGAGAGTGCCAGCGGGCAGCGAAAGTTGCGTGTGTTTGAACAGATCAAGACCGAACTCGAGCTGCACACGCAGATTGAAGAAAAGGTCTTCTACCCGGCGCTCGAGAAGCCGGAGGAGACACACGATCTCACTCTCGAGGCTTACGAAGAGCATAACGTCGTCAAGAAGCTGCTGCAGGAGTTGGGCAGGGCCAGGACGGCGAACGAGGAATGGGAGGCGAAGGCCAAGGTGCTGCAGGAAAACGTCGAGCACCATGTTGAGGAAGAGGAAAACGAGCTCTTTCCCAAGGCCGAGGCCGCTTTAGGTGACGAAGAGATCGAGCGTCTGGGCGAGCGGCTCGAGATGGCGAAGATGCGAGCGCAAGGCCGGTCGGGAACGAAGAAGGCTGCGGGCGCGAAGAAGTCTGCCGCCGCGTCGAAGAAGTCATCAGGCACGAAGAAGGCCGCGAAGAAGCCGGCGAAGAAAGCAGCGAAGAAGCGGGGCGGAACGAAGAAAGCGTCCAAGCAGGCGTCTAAATCTTCAACGTCGAGAGCTGCGAAGCGAGCACCGTCGCGGAAATCCCGCAAGAAATAGTTTCGAGCGTCACGATTGTGGCTGTTGATCCTCACCTCGCAGTCATCAGCGGGTTTGCGGGTGGCGTAGCTATGTCTTAGGCTACTCCTCTGCCCTCTGCACTTTGAGCCCGTTCGCGCCGCTGAAAATGGATCATCACAACTCTCCGCCGGCCCTTCCCTCGCTCGCGAGATCGATCGCTACCGGGACGATCGGGTTTTGCCTCGTGAGTCTCTGCGTCTTTGCCACCGTCGCTTTCGCCGAAAGGTGGATGTACCAAACGCTCGGAGCGCTTGGTTCGTATCTCGCCTGGACCCTCCTCTTCATACTGCTTAGCGGCGCGGTGTTTGGATCGCTCGTCGTCGGTCGCTGGCGATTGCCGAGATTCTATTTTTTGTTTGGACTCGCGTTTTTTGCGTATGCGGCGGGTTGGGTGAGCGCTTACTTCACATTGGGCAACGCCGCGGGTGAATGGCTCGGCTCGCTGGCGGGTTCGGTGTTGATGGCCCTCGTGTTTGCTGCGGGATTTGGTTCCTCAAGATCGACGCTAAAACTTTCCGCGGTGCTCTTCGTATCAAACTCTCTCGGATACTTTTTGGGAGCGGCTTTCTTCTATTCCTTCGGGCGTCCATGGGGGATGTTGTTGTGGGGTATCGTCTATGGCGTATTCTTCGGCGCCGGAATCGGAGCAGCGCTTCACCTCGTGCAACAACATCAGCGGCGGTAGTTTCTCGTGATGGAGACGGGTATCGGCATGAGCTCGGGCGAGTTCGTAACGCGCGGCACGATCTGGATAACGATTGCGGCCTACACGCTCGGGTGTGTCGTGTTCGCGACGGCGCGAAGACAGTCTGACGGCGACCGGTGGGTCAGAATCGCGTGGACCATCGGCGGCGTGGCTCTCGTCGCGCACTTTCTTGCCGCGTTCAATTTCTATCACGCGTGGAGTCATGCCTCGGCCTACAGTGACACTGCCCGGCAAACGGCGGAAGTGTATCGGATCAACTGGGGCGGCGGTCTTTTTGTTAACTATGCGTTGGCGAGCGTATGGGCCGCGGACGTCGGGTGGTGGTGGGTTTCGGGACTCGATGCATATCGTCGCCGGCCGTGGTGGATAACGCTCGCGTGGCACGGTTTTCTGCTCTTCATCATCTTCAACGCCACCGTTGTTTTTAAAACCGGAGCGACACGGTGGATTGGACTGCTCGTCTGTTTGACGTTGTTCCTGAGCTGGGTTTCGGTTAGCCGGCAACGGCGTTTGCTTTCGACTGCGTAAACACTTATCTGTAGCTCGTGGTTACTGAAATACGCCAACGTCCCGTCACGCTCCCGTTTTACTACGGCTGGGTGCACGTCTTTATCGCGGCGCTCGCGATGGTCGGAACGCTGCCCGGGCGAACACAGGGTCTCGGACTGATAACCGAACCACTCCTCAGAGATCTGCAAATCGATCGCGTTTACTTCGCGCGCATAAATCTGTGGGCCACGCTGGTCGGCGCGCTGTTTTCGCTAGGTGTCGGGAGGTTGATCGATCGTTTTGGCAGCCGGGTGGTTTTGTCCGTCGTGGCGGCGTCTTTGGCGATCGTTGTGTTTGGCATGAGCGCGACGACCAGTGTCGCGGCTGTGGCCGTGTTGATTACGTTGACGCGCGGCTTGGGCCAGAGTGCGCTTTCGGTCGTTAGTATCACGATGGTGGGACAGTGGTTCGTGCGCCGGCTCAACCTGGCGATGGCGGTTTACACGATTGCGTTGAGCATCGGGTTTATGTTGGCGTTTCCGTTGATCGGCGCGATCGTGTTGGCGAATGGTTGGCGCACGGCGTGGTGGGTGATCGGACTCGCGCTGCTCGTCGGGCTCGCGCCGCTTGCGTTGTTACTGGTGCGACGTTCGCCCGAAGCTTGCGCGCTCGAACCCGACGGCGAGCCGCAACTCGATCCGCAAAATCCCGCACCTTCTTGCCCAGACTCCGAAGCTCCAACGAATTACACTCTAACCCAAGCCCTGCGGACTCCCGGCTTCTGGATCTTCGGAATATCGAGCGCCGTTTACGGGCTGATCGCGTCCGGTATTGCGCTCTTCAACGAATCAATTCTCGCCGAACGCCGGTTCGACGCTTCAACGTATCACCGCAGCCTGGTGATCGTGGCTCTCACTTCGCTCGTCGGGAACTTTCTTGGCGGTTGGATCGCGTCGAAGTGGAAGATGAACCGCTTGCTCTCGCTCGCTATGGTTCTGCTCGCGGCCTCGCTCGTGGCACTGCCGCACGTTTCGACGCAGGCGCACGTCGCGATTTATGCGGCGGTGATGGGTCTCGCGGGCGGGTTTGTGATCGTGATCTTCTTCAGCTTCTGGAGCGCGGCTTACGGGCGAAAACATCTCGGCAAAATCCAGGGCGCCGCGCAAGCGCTAACGGTGATCGCCTCCGCCGTCGGACCGCTAATCCTCGCCGAAACCGTCAGCCGCACCGGATCGTACGCGTCGATTTTCTACCTGCTCACCGTCGCCGTCATCGTCCTCGCACTCCTCGCCTGGTTCGTCAAAGTGCCGCGACTCAGGACCGCCTCTTGAATCCGATTTGCCTGCCTGACGGAGGTGGTTTTTCAGTCAGCTTCTGTAGCTCATCGAACACGGCTCTGAAGTATTTGTCGTGGGTGGAGAGTTTTCTGATTACGGCGGCGAACTTGCGATTGAGTTCTTCGTTCGTTTCCAGCATCTGTCTCAGGCGGACAAAGGCACGCATGATGGCGATGTTGACTTCGATCGCCTCGTCGCTGTTCAGCACACTCGACAGCATGGCCACGCCCTGCTCCGTAAACACTAATGGCAGATGTCGCCGTCCCCCGTGCCTGGAACTTGAGGTTGCAATTTGTGACCTCAAGTTGTCGGTTTTTGCCACCATTTTCGAAGTTTCTGCGCTTGAGATCACAAATTGTGATCTCAAGTTCTCAGCCTCTTCCTTCGTCAACCGAAACATGAAGTCTTCAGGAAATCGCTTTTTGTTACGGGTAACCTGCTGGTTCAGTTGCCGCGTCGGCACGCCGTAGAGCTCTGCGAGGTCGAAGTCGATCATCACCTTCTGACCACGAATCAAGTAGATTCTGCGCTCGATGAGTTGAACAGATGCGGATAGACTATTCGTTGTGAGGTTTTTCTTGTGAGGCATAACGACAGACAGAGTAGCAGAAATCCGGGAGTCAGGTGAATGACGTTGAAGATCGTCCAGGCCGGTGATCCGGTCCTGCGAAAACAGGCGCGGCCGCTCACTAAAGACGAGATCCGCAGCCCACGTATACAAGAACTAATCGACCTGATGCGCGAGGCAATGCGGGAGGCGCCGGGCGTGGGACTCGCCGCGCCGCAGATCGGCGAGTCGATTCAACTCGCAGTCATCGAGGACAGAGCGGAGTACATAAACGGCCTCGATGAGGAAGACCTTGAAGAACGTCAAAGAGAAGCGATCCCCTTTCACGTCATCGTCAATCCGAAACTCTCGTTCCTCGATAATTCAACGGCGCAGTTCTTCGAAGGCTGCCTCAGCGTGGAAGGCTACCAGGCGATCGTGGATCGCGCGCTAAACGTGCGCGTTCAATGCTTGAACGAACGCGCCGAAGAAATCACGCTTCAGGCGCACGGCTGGTACGCACGCATTCTTCAGCACGAAATCGACCATCTGAACGGTACGCTCTACATCGATCGGATGAAGACCCGCACCCTCACCACCTCCGAGAACATGTTCCAGTTCTGGCACGATCACACTATCGAACAGGTGTTAGCTGAGCTCGATAACGACCGCAAATGAAGCAACTACGCGAACTCAGCACGACCAACTTACGCGCTGGCGCGCCGCGCAAGCCCCGCTTGAATCCGTGCCAGGTGATGATAACTGTGCCGCACTGCGTGATCTTCGAGAATAAACTGGCACGTCAACGACGCATTCCCGTAAAGCGGAACCGGCGCGGCACTATCAAGCTCCGCATCCGTCAACGATCGTATCTCAGCGGCCGCCGCAGCGCTGTTGTCCGCGAGCAATTTCAGCGTTTCCTCTTTGGTAGTCGCATCGTTATCCTGCGCGTGGCCGGCGTTCATCTGATTAATGTCCGGCATGGTAATACCCGCGGGCGTTCCCGCAGCAATACTGTGCGCGAACTGGATCTCGATTGGATAAACCGTGGCCACGTGATTCACGACGACTCCGACTTTCCGGCCCTCGGGCAAACGTGATTGCCATTCCTCGTCTGTTAATGTGCTCGCAAATTCCGCCAGGGCGCGGGCTCCGGCTTCAAGTGAATCGGCCAGGGCATTGGATCGTTGACTCATACTTCACCTCGTTCGTATTTTAACTGTGGCTAAAAAACCGGACCATCGTACTATGCGAACTGTAAACGCTGCCAGATACGTCACGCCTTTGCGCGAAGGTGGGTCGCTGCCGGCCATCATCGAGGCCGATGACGACGGCCTGTACGTGCTCAAGTTTCGTGGCGCCGGGCAAGGGACCAAGGCGCTCATTGCGGAGCTAATCGCCGGGGAGCTTGCGCGGGCGGCAGGTTTCTTAGTGCCCGAACTGGTTTTTGTAGCACTCGATCCGGAGATCGCCAGGACGGAACCGGATCCGGAGATACAGGACCTGATACGCGCGAGCGGCGGAATCAATCTCGGACTCGATTACCTTCCCGGCTCCGTCATGTTCGATCCCGTCGCCGACAAACCCGACGCCGAGCTCGCATCTCGCATCGTCTGGTTTGACGCGTACGTCACAAACGTCGATCGCACCCCGCGCAATGCAAACATGCTGATGTGGCATCGCAAACTCTGGTTGATCGATCACGGCGCGGCGCTATACTTCCATCACACCTGGACCGACATGGACCGGCGCAGCAAAGATCCGTTCGCTCTGATCAAGGAACACATCCTGCTGCCATTCGCCGGCGCCATCGAAGCAGCCGACAACGCAATGACCGCCGCAATGACTGAAGACGTGATCAAACAAGTCGTCGACCTCGTCCCCGACGACTGGCTACAGGAAGACTCACGCTTCACCACGATCGCAGAACACAGACAAGCTTACGTCGACTACCTGACGAACCGTCTCGCGGCGCCTCGTAACTTTGTCGAGGAGGCGATTCGTGCCCGATAAATTCAGGTATGACTATGCTGTGGTTCGGGTCGTTCCGAAGGTGGACCGTGAAGAGTTCATCAACGCAGGCGTGATCGTCTCATGTCCAGATCTGTCTTTCCTCGAAGCCCGAATCAAGTTGGACGAGTCGCGACTCCTCGCTCTCGACCCAAATGTCGATCTCGAGCAGGTTAGAAAACATCTCGCCGCGATCCCGATCATCTGTCGCGGCGGCGACGGCGCGGGAAGTATCGGCCAGTTACCGCAGCGCCAACGTTTTCACTGGCTGGTAGCACCGCGCAGCACGGTTATTCAAACCTCGCCCGTGCATACAGGCCGCTGCAACGATCCGGCGGCAGCCCTCGAACGTCTCGTCGCGACGATGGTGGATGCCGCGTGAAAACGATCCAGATACGAGTGAAGCCCAATTCACGCGCGAGTCTGCTCGAGCAAAAAGAGGATGGAACGTGGTTGGCCCAACTCAAATCGCCGCCGGTGGATGGCAAGGCTAACGAAGAACTGATCGCACTCGTGGCTAATCACTTTGGCTGTCGGAAGTCAGAGGTGGAGATCAAAAGCGGGGCATCGGGTCGCGTGAAGTTAGTGCGAATCGAACAGGCGTAAAACGCCGAGACTAACCGCAACCACTTAATTCTCACCAAACAACGCTTCGAGTTCTTTCGTCGCTTTCTCAACCGCACGCTTCGCGTCGTCCGCAACTTTCGCCGCTTCCTCCGCGTCGCCTGCGACAACTTCCGCGCGTTCGGCCGCTGCCTCCAAAACGACGTTCGCTTTCTTGAGTCGCTCTTCTGCTTCGCGCACCTGCTTCTCAGCCTGCTTCGCCTCGCCGTGTGCTTTTCTCTGCGCCACGTCCAGACTCTGTGCCGCAGCGCGCGCCTCAGCCAGCGACTTCTTCGCCGACTGAAGAGTAAGCTTCGCGGCAACGATCCTTGCCTGACGCATCTCTTCAAGCTGCCGCGCCTGACGCGTGTCTTCAACACGCGCATCCCGCGAAGCTGTCTTCACAGCCCCCGCCTTCGAAGAGATTCGCGCCGGTTCCGCCGACGCTTTCGTCGTAAACGCGCCGGCCATAAACCCAGCGAGCGACTCAAACCCCGGTGGATCCACGTCCTGGCTCAGACGCCCGGGAGTTGGACCATCTGCTTGCGACGAAAGCGCGGAAAGCGCTTCGAGCGTGGTGTTGACGCGCCGAATCGTATCCGGCCCCGGATTATGACCAGCCTCAGTCAACAATGAGCTCGCCAGGTCGGAAAGATGGACCAAAGCCTGGCGTCGCGCATCGAGCGATTCGCGCATACTCTTGCCCGCCATACCGGATGTCTGCGCCTTGCGAATACGTTGCCCCGCTGCAAGCAACGCATCAAACGCCTTGCGATGATTCCAATAAAGTTGATTAACGGTCCACGCTGAAACCGGCGGCTTGGTCAACGTCTTAACGAGGTTCGCGTCGTTGGCACGGCCGCTCTGCTTCAAACGCGCGGCGAGTGCGTTGCGCGCGCCGGTGAACTCCGCGAGAGGAAGCTTGTACAGCTCGTCAACTTCAGCGTTGAGCTTTCCCGTAGTGACACTGCCGATGTCGACTACGTTGCTCTCGCGCTTTCCACTGCTTTTCACGATTGACTATTGTAGGCTCGGCCGGCAAGACTCGCGACTACCGTCACCAACTCCGCGGAATCGACCGGTTTGGGAAGATGAAACTGGAAGCCCGAACGCAGCACGCGCATTCGATCCTCGGCTCTCGCATAAGCGGTGAGCGCCGCCGCCGGAATGTGTCCGCCCTGCTCGGAAGGGAGCGCACGAATCTTCGAGATTAGTGAGTAACCATCCTCGTCAGGCATTCCCAAATCGCTGATGAGAATGTCAGGCTTGTGCTGTTCGAGCGCGATTAAGGCCTCTTCAACGGAACGACACGTGATTACTTCCGAGCCAACCTCTTTCAGCACTTCGCTGATCAACTCGCGAGTGTCCGCCTCATCATCAACCACCAGGACCTTGAGACCATGAAGCGAAGGCAAGCCGTCGAAAGTCGTAACTTCATCGAAATTCCCTGCAGGAACAGATTCAGGCTCCTTCGGATTATTCACCACGCCGACGAACGGCAGCGTGATGGTGAAGGTTGCGCCCTTCCCTTCTCCCTCGCTTTGCACACTCACGCTGCCACCGTGCAGATCCACCAGTTGATGAACAATGGAAAGACCGAGTCCGAGACCTCCGTGGATGCGCGTTGTGCTTGCGTCTGCCTGACGAAAACGGTCAAAAACATGCGGCAAAAACTCTTTGCTGATCCCTACGCCTGAATCACTCACCGTGATCTCTACGTGAGAATCGACGCGCTGCAGCTTGACTTGTATGCGGCCGGCTTTGGGCGTGAACTTGACCGCGTTGGTCAAGAGGTTCCAAACAATCTGCTGCAAGCGATCCGCGTCTCCGGAGATTAGACCAGCGGCCGGGTCCAGCATCGCCTGCAAGCGGATACTCTTGGCGTCAGCGGCCGGCCGGATAGAATCGATCGCGGCGTTGATGATGCCGACCAGGTCAACCGTACGCACGTCGAGTCGCAGCTTGCCGGAAATGATGCGCGACACGTCAAGCAGATCCGCCACGAGTTGAGCCTGCGACTTGGCGTTTCGATAGATGGTTTCGACTGCGCGCTCTGCATTCGCCTCCGTGAGTTTTCCAAGCCGCAGCATGTGGGCCCAACCGAGAATCGCATTCAACGGATTTCGTAGCTCGTGCGAGACGGTCGCCAGAAACTCGTCCTTCAACCGATTGGCGCGCTCCGCTTCGTTCCGGGCCAACTTCTCGCTGGATAACAGCCGCGATCGCTCTTCGATCTGGTTCTGCAATTCGGCTTCGCGACTCACGCGTTCGGTCACGTCTTCGATGATCGTCAACGTTCCGATTACCACGCCTTCATTACTCAGCGGTGAAATCCGCACCGCTTGTTGCATCTGATTGTGATCGTGCACGCCGGAAACCGCGGGCATCGCGACCAGGTAACGGTGCAGCGCCTGCGACAACACGCTGACCTGGCCTTCGAGCGCCCACTTGTAGTGCCGATCGAGCCGTCGCTCGCGCAATTCGGGAAACAGATCGAGCAGATTCTTGCCAATCACATCGGCGGCACGCTTTCCGGTGTGCTCTTCCATCCAATGATTCCACTCGACGACGTTCAACTCGCCGTCAGTCGTGACGATCCCCTGCGCCGCGAGGTCGTGCATCCAATGCAGGACCGCAGCGTTGAGCAACGTCTCCTTGGAGCTGGAATCTTTCATTCGCGTTTTTGAGCCAGCGCGGGTCATTTGCCCTGCTGTGCCTCCCAGGCATCGACCTCCTGAATCAAACGATCGAGCGAAGCAACGCTCAACACAATCACCAGAAATCCTTTGACCGAACTGTCGCGAATTTGAAACGCCGTGTAAATCACGAGGGCGTAGTGCATCTCGGTCTTGTCCGTCGTCGTCGATGCTATTACTTCGTCGAGAGTTTCGAGATGCAGACGCGGCACGGAAAACGTGACGTGGACGTTCAGCAAGTTCCCAAACATGCCCAAACACGCATTCAACAGAATATTGCCGACTTCGGTTAATACCTCTCGCGCCGACTCGTCGAGATAAGCAGAAGGCTGATGTCCGTCCGTCAGCAGGTCAGTGAGGTGCACGGCGCCCGCATAGTTCAACAACAACAAGGCATCACCAGCAACCGGTCCGCCAAAGACCTGATGAATTGACGCCACGTCTCCCGGAACGAATCTGGCCAACGCGCCGCGCAACTCCGCGGTTTGATAAACAGCAACCTCCGGTGGATTGAGTACCACGCGATGGCCCGTCAATTCTGAAAGCGCCGCGCCCGTACGCGCAAACGCGATGTTGATGAGTTCGGAGAGTGCGTCCCTCTGCCGCTCAGTTAGTTTCACCTAAACCTCCTTCCGCGAGGGCGGCCTCCACGGCGGCGACCACTTGTTCCGGAACGAATGGTTTATTTATAAAGCCGAGAGCCCCCGCTTCATCAACCATCTTGCGCGTGGAGCTCTGAATGTCAGCACTGGCAACTACGACGCGTGCCTGCTGGTCCATCTCACGCAACTTCACCAGCACGTCGATGCCATACATTCCTTTCATCACGAGATCGAGCAATACCAGACCGGGCTTTTCGAGGAAGTAAACCTCGAGCGCAGTCATTCCGTCGTCGGCCTCCACCACGTCGTAACCGGTGGATTCGAGAATTCGGCGCAACGTTCTGCGTGAAAGCGCCGAATCGTCGACGATCAGAATCTTTGGTTTCACACGACCTCCATAATCGCGCGAGCCATGCCGTCGAGAGCGACACTCTGGTCACTCAAGCCGGCCTCCACTACCACGGACGGCATACCATACACCACACAACTGCTCTCCGCTTCCGTAAAGATCAGTCCGCCCTGGGATTTTATCCACGCAGCGCCCTGCTTTCCATCCGATCCCATCCCGGTCATCACCACGCCTAACACTCGATTACCGTAAACTTCCGCCGCCGACTGAAACAGCACATCGACCGCCGGCCGGTGCAGCGTACTAAAGGGTTTTGCGTCGAGGTGGGTGACGATCCTGCCACTCGACTGTCGCTTTACCGTCAGGTGACGGCCTGCAGGCGCGAGAAAGACGCGGCCCACTTTCACCTCGTCTCCTTCCGGCGCTTCGCGCACTTCGAGTTTACTTAGCTCGTTCAGTTTCGCTGCGTACATCTCCGTATAACCCACCGGCATGTGCATCACCATCAAAACCGGCGCCGGAAAATCCGCCGGCAACTGCGGGATCAATCGCTTGAGCGCCTGTGGACCACCGGTTGAAATGCCAATCACTACGACGTCTACCGCATGACTTCCCAAAATCTTCGTGGCCGGATCGCTAACCGGAGTGATCGGCGGCGCGGGTATCGGTGAGATCCTGTTGAGCGATATGTGGCCGGCTGCTTTGACCTTCTCGATCAATTCGCTGCTCACGTCGTAGATCTTCTCACTCGCGAGCGCCGTCGGCTTTTGGACAAAATCGACCGCGCCCGCATCGAGCGCCGTCAGCGCAGCTTCCGCGGTCTCGTTCGCAACGCTCATGATTATGATCGGCACCGGCCGCCGCTCCATTTGCGCGCGAACAAACTCGACGCCATCGAGCTCCGGCATGTTGAGATCGCACGTGATGACGTCCGGGTTAAGCTGTTCTACGAGGTCCAGCGCTTCCCGACCGTCACGGGCCGTTCCGACAACTTCAACGAAGGGGCTACGAGAAAGAATCTCCCTGACCACCTTTCGCACGTAGGCAGAATCATCGATCACCAAAACTCGTAAGACTCGATCCATCAATGCTCCGTTAGCTAAACAGTGCGCTCACGCTTTACATACACGAAAGCGTCGCCGATTTCGGTCAAGGTAAAATCCGTCGTCAGCCGTATCAACGATTCGGCGGCGCCCACAAACAGGTAACCGGGAGACCGGATGAACTTCGCAAAGGAACGAACCACCCGGCTGATGGCGCTTTCCGAAAAATAGATAAAAACGTTGCGACAAAAAATAAAATCCGCAGTTGCCAGAGGCTCGATCTGCCGCTCATCGATCATGTTTGCGATGCGCCAGCTAACCCGCGAATGAATGTCGCGCCTCACCCGCCAGCCTCCCTCAGCGGGCTCGAAATAACGCTCGCGGAGATCAAACGGCAAACTGCGAAAAGCGCGCTCTTTATAAACACCTCGCTCCGCACGCTCGATGGCTTTCGAGCTCCCGTCACTCGCCAGGATCTCGATCGATGCGCGTTCAAACCACCCAGCTTCGTTCAAGGCCATCGCAATCGTCAACGGCTCCTCGCCCGTGGCGCAGGCTGCGCACCAAATCCGTAACTTCGAGCCGGCGTTACGAGCCTGCCATTGCGGCAAGAGTATTTGGACCATAGCTCGTATCTGATCGAACTCACGCCAGAAGTAGGTTTCCTGCACCGAGAGCGCGTTCATCACGTTCTGCCATTCGGCGAGCGATGAGGCGTCGTACTTCAACAAATAGTAATAGTCGAGATACGAGCTGAAGCCTCGTTCGATAACGAGTGACGAGAGCTTGTCGATCAGCAGATCGCTTTTGCCG
>Ga0105248_10004037_pt1 | contig 16214 bp, 11 predicted proteins | sample KBSS34metaG_FD_81524 | JGI IMG/M metagenome (GOLD analysis project Ga0105248, IMG submission 81524) | Switchgrass rhizosphere microbial communities from Kellogg Biological Station, Michigan, USA - KBS S3-4 metaG | ecosystem: Host-associated > Plants > Roots > Rhizosphere > Soil | place... | reverse complement strand
TGAACAGCGTCGACACCGGATGGGTGACCGACGAGGATCCGATCGAGATCGCGATGCGCAAGTGGCAGGAACAGCGCTTCCATCCGCCGCTCGACAGCGTCGACGGCGGCGCCCGCATCGTGGCGCCGATCGTCACCGGCTTCAACACCGGCACTCACGTATGGGGACAGTTCCTGAAGGACTACAAGCCGACTGCGTGGTAGGCGTTACAGACGCTGCAGCGTCCAGTACACGGCCGTGCACGCGATCAGCATCGACGCGGGAACGACGATGCGGCTGCGGTACCAGGCGCGGTGGGCGCAGGACCAGCCGACGAGCATGAACGCCGTGCCGATCACGGCCAGCTGCCCCGCCTCGACGCCCACATTGAACGTGACCAGCGCGGTCACGAACTCCGAGCGCGGCAGCCCGAGCTCCTTCAGCGCGCCTGCGAAACCCATCCCGTGCAGGAGACCGAAACAGAAGACGAGCGCGACCCGCCACGACTTGAGCTCCGAAAGAAAGATGTTCTCGATGGCGACGTAGGCAATCGAGAGCGCAATCAGCGGCTCGACGATCCTCGGCGACACCGCGACGATGCCGTACATGCTCAGGCCCAGCGTGATCGAGTGCGCCACCGTGAACGCGCTGACCTGCCAGAGGACGGAGCGTGCGCGGCCGCTCAGCAGATAGATGCCGAGCACGAACAGCACGTGGTCGAGGCCGCCGGGCACGATGTGGGTGAAGCCAAGCGCGAGATAGCGCCAGCCGGTACTCAGCCGATTAACGGGTGGGGCCGGCGCCGTCAATGCAAACGGCGCGCTGGTCTGCGCGCCTTCCAGCCATTGGGTCGCCGGGTTCTCCGCCACCGCGCTCCGAACAGTCAAGGCATAAGACGCGAACGTCCAGGCGTAGCTCCACGTGAAATGACCGGCGCCTGGAGGAATCTGTCCGGTCAATCGAATCGTCGCCATCGGCGATGACACGGCGTCAGCGCCCGGCGACACCGCATACGCGATAGCGGGATGCACGTCAGATGCGTCGAACGCCAGCGTGACCCGTTGGCGGAACGTCTCGTCAAAGCGTGTGAGCAGAGATTGGAGGCGGTCGGGACTGGCGTCGGCGGGCGAGGGCTCCACGCGTGACGTGTCGAGCTTCTCGACGAGCGATGCGGCATCCGTCACGATTTCAATGTCGTACGTCTTGCCTCCCTGCAGGAGGACCGACACGCGGGTAGTGCCCAGTTCGTGCGCGCGAACCGTCGCCGCGCTCAAAAGCAGTGCGCAGACTGTCAAAAGCTTCAAATCAACTCTCATCTCTCAACTCTCAACTCTCAGCTCAGATCCTCAACGTTGAGAGTTGAGACTTGAGACTTGAGAGTTGTTTCGCATCTCGAACGTGAGCGATGCCCAGTAGCTGGCCCAGTCCGCGTGACTGGCCGCTGGCGCGGGCACCATGTGGACGGCTTTGATCAGCCACATGCCGCCAGGGCGCAGCTTGAGTCGTACGCGGCCGTCCTTGTCGGTGCGTGCCGAGAGTTTTTCGGCGGGGTTCAGACGGTTCATCGCCACGACCAGCGCGCCTGCGAGCGGACGATTCTCATATGTCAGGCGGACGGGCATGTCCTGATTGGGACGCTCGGTGTATGGGTTGCCTTCGGCGACGAGCTCGAGTGTGAAACCGAGAGGCCGATCGCCTTGTGCGTCCGTCGCCGATCCGGAATACACCAGGCTCTTCGCACAGCGCGAAAAGATCTCGTGCGCCGCTTTGCCTGACTCGTTGCGACTGGCTCTCGCCGCCGACACGGCGTCGAGCCCTTCTTCCTTCAGATACTGATTGAACTTGTCCGCCGCCATCTCGATCGCGCTGGGGTTGCTGTGATAGCCGATCACGACCAGACCGGGGGCCGCCACGCGCACCAGGCCCGCCGGATCGCCGCCGTCGCGGCGGACGACAGGTCTGAGGCCGTCGGCATCCTTGACCACGAACTGATTGACCAGCGACGGATCAAGCCGCAGCGGATCGCCGAGTAGATCCTGTCCCACCCGTAACCGCAGACTGACAACCTGACCGAGCTGCGGAGAGAACGTCGCCGGCTCGATCCACATGTCGTGCGCCGCCAGCGGCACACGCCAGAGGACGAGCGCCGTGACGGTCAGCAACGCCAGGCGACGAAGGGTCGATGGAAGCGACATGATGGTTGACCTCGTTTGATGACACGAACGGGGGGTCGGGAGTCTTTTTCAGTTTCTGCGTACGACGTTGCAGAAACTGAAAAAGACTCCCGACCCCCCTGTGCGTAAGTAACTACGGAGTCGGAATGTTCGGCACCGTCGGCACGTTGATGCCGCCGTGACCCTGGAGCAGACCCTGGTGCGCCGGCGCCAGGAACGGGAACCGATCGAGATAGTCCTTGTCGTTGACCTCGACCCCCTTGGCCAGACCGGCCGCCGGGTTGCCCGCCACGATCAGGCTGATCAACACGCTGTTGACGTTGACCTGATTGCGGTTCGGTGCGGTCCCGCCGCCCATGCGACGGCCGTTCGGGAAGCTCGAGTCGGTGGCCGCATCGAGCGTGATGACGTCGCCGGTGAAGCCGTCGGCCACCGGGATCGGCCGGCCCAGGTTAATCGCGCTGATGATGTCGACACGGGGCCCCTTCAACGTGGTCACCGTCGCGGGAGGGACGCCCAAGGCGGCATAGATGCCCAGCGCGTCCGCGTCGCGCACCAGCACCGGGTACAGGATGTCGGCGCCGAAGTTGGTGACGTCGTTCATGGGAGTCGTGTGCAGATAGAGTGTCTGACGCTGCGTGCCCACGAGGCCGGCGTTGAACAGCGGCAGCGCGTTGCGGCCGACCTGCACCCAGTCGCCGCTGCCCTTGAGCCCGGTGATGATGTTCTTGGTATCAACGGTCTGCGTCGCGCGACGGCTGATGCTGGCCCACACGCGGAGCAGGCTGTCGGTGGAGTTGGTTCTGAGCACGCCATTGTGCGGAATGCCCTGTGGGAACACGTCGCTCATCGGCACTTCGAGCGCGATTGAGAAGACGTTGAAGCCCGTGAACACGTCCTTCGCCGGCGGCCGGCGGGCGCCGGGGATTCCCCCAAGATCATCGCTGTTCAGGTTGACCAGATCGAAGATGCCCTTCTCGTCGAGCTGATAGGGATCGTCGAACTGCCCCGCGATGATCCGCCCGCCGTTCGACAGGTTATGGATGAACGTGTCGACGAACGGCTGATCGTAGAGACCCACTTCGCGGCTCGTCGGGTCACCGGACTGGTAGCCCTTGAAGGGACCGAGACCGTAGATCAGCCGATCGGTCTGCGGGCCGTGGTTGTTCGGCAGAACCTTGAGATTCGAGCCCAGGACAGTGGCGCCCTGATCGTTCTCGTCGCCCGGGGTCAGACGCGTCACTTTCATCGTCTCGGTGCCGCCGGTGAGCTGCCAGAGCAGTTCGTTGCCGCCGCCCAGAGGATCCGACGGGCTCGGCGGGGCTTCAGGCGTCAGCTGGTTCGTGAACTCGACGCGGTAGACCAGCTGGTCTTGCAGACTCTTGCCCTTGGCGATATGGAACTCGTAACGGTAGCCGTTGCACGCGCGCAAGCCCTGGTTGCCCTGCCCCGGCTCGTGGAGCGGGTTGTAGTCCATGATCAGGTAAAGCTTGTCGTGCGACGCGTTCGACACCCAGGCAAAGGTGTCGGTGTTGTCGGCACAGGGCTCGTTGAGGATCGCCAGCGCCTCGCGATGGCTCGACCCCTGCAGCGTGATTCCCGTGGCGGCCAGCAGGCTGGCCGCGACTAACCCGTTGATGCCTCGTTTCATTGCGCTCCGTTTCATAGCACTCTCCTGCAGTGGCCTTGGCAGCCCTGCTGACCCGCACCGTGCCGACTCCCGCATTTCTCCTTTGTCTACGCGGCAGGCGTCGGATTGGATTGGGGTCTGCGCGACGAAATGCCCCGGAGGCTCTCGCCCGCGGCCAGAAGCGCGAGGATCACCTGCGCGTACACGCGGTGGCCGAAGTCGTTGGGGTGGTTGATGCCGTTGCCCGTCAGATCGTGGACGCTTTTTCGCGCGAGCATGTCCGTCCAGACGCTGGTGACATCCGCCAGCGCAGTGCCGGGCCCGCACAGCGCGGCGAGCGCGTCGCGATAGGCGGGAAAGCGCGCCTCCACCGGATACGGCCACCGTGGATTCGGCAGCATCGGCGACACGAGGATGAACTCGCACTCCGGCGATCCGGCGCGGACGGCGGTCATGATGCCGCTGATGTTCGCCGCAAACGCCGGCGCGTCGGCGTAACCGGCGTCGTTCATCCCGAACGCGATAATCGTGAGATCCGGCTGAGGTCCGGCTACCCGCTCGGCGTCGGCCAGGCCGTGGTCCGACGTCCAGCCGGCGGCCGCGAAGTTGTGCAAGGTGACGTGCGATCCGGATACGTGCTCGACACCGCCGGCCACGAGCCCGGCGTAAGGCGCCTGAAAAGGCGGCACGCCGGTAAACCCGGACGCGTTGTACCCCTCCGAGATGCTGTCGCCGGTGACGCAGATGGTCAGCGGCTGGGACGACGACAAGCGCCTGAATGTCCGCGGCAGCTGCCTGCCGGCCGATTGCGGCACGCCGCCCTGCCAGACGCAATCTGGATGGTCGTAGCTCGCCGACACCTGACGACGATGAAACTCGTCACCGTCTCCGATGAGCACGAATGGCTCTGTGGCGAAATACAGCTCGTCGAGCGTCGCGAACGGAATGCGCGATGCGGGCGTGACGCTGACCACCCCGGTCGTGCCGTCGACGCTGTAGTCGCGGCCGGATTCGAACGCGACGTCATCCGTCGCGCTGGTCAGCGACACGCGTTCGACCCGTGGAGACAGCAGCGTGGACGTCGCGATCCCGTCCCCGCGATCCACGAAGAACAGACTCTCGCGGTACATCGTCGACGATCGCCAGAACGGCTCGACGAGGCGCGGATCGAAGGGCACTGGGGCGCCGGTCAGCGTGCGCCGCGCACGAGGAACAGGCGATCCTGGCGCTGGCGCGCCCAGCGCGCCTTGCCGTCGGCGCCGAGGATCATGTCTTCCTCCTGCGCCATCTGCACCGGCTGGCCGCCCCACTCCGCGACCGGCGTGGTCGCCTGCAGCTCGATCGAGAACCACATCGACGGGATCACTTTCGCTTCGCCGCGCCCGACGACGCCGTCCTGGTAGTCCCAGAGGCCGATCAGGGGCCCGGCGCCGTGGCCGTTCATGCCGATCGGGTGCGTGTACATCGTGCCGGTGATCCCCCTGGCTTTCATCCGCGAGAGCACGGAGCCGAGGATCTCGTTGCCGGTGCGGCCTGGACGGATTTCTTCCATGGCGATGTCCTGAATCGCGTTCGCGTTGGCAAGTGCCTGCTTCACACCGGCGGGTGCGTCGGTTTCGCCGGGACGCAGGACGTAGGCCAGGTGCTGCGTGTCGGTGTTCAGCCGCGCGACGGTGATGCCGACGTCGCAGTGCAGCACGTCGCCCGGCATGATGATCGGATCGGCGCCGAGCTCCTTCGACGTCGTGCCCTGGCGCTGGACTTCGATGCTCGGCTGAAACCAGGTGCCGAGCCCCTGATCGTTCGTCCGCTGCCGCCACCACCACACGAGATCGCTGGCATGGGTCGTTCCGGGCACGATCACCTTGTCGGAGAACATCGTCCCGGTCATCTGCCAGACGAGCGCGGTCATCTTTTCGAAGAACGCTTCCTCCTCCGGGAGGCGGGAGGCGATGAGCTCGAGCGGCAGCCGTTCCGCATCGCGGAACCTGACCGTCCACGCCTTGCCGAGCGCCTCGCTCATTCCCTGCAGCTCACCGCTCGACAGCCCGTCGCTGAACGCAAAGGTCGTCGATCGATCGATGCCGATGACTTTCGGCTTCCGCTCTTCGACAACCTCCTTGAGCAGCAGCCACTGCTCGTCACCCCACAGCTCCGCCTGACGGCCGTTGACCGGGTTGGCCACGCCCTTCGCCGACGTCCGCGCATCGAACAGCCCGCCTTGCGACGTGCCGCCCAGCGCGATCCGCTCGACGCAGGATGCTGACGGCGCCGTTCCCGCGGCGGCGCACTTGTCGAAAAAGACGTAGATGGTCCGGCGGCGCGCGGCGAAGGTTTCCGGCGCGGTGACCGACGAGAAGATCGGATCCTCGTTGTACTCGCGCATCGGGACGACCCAGAAGTCGATCCCGTGCTTGCGCATCAGCGCCGGCAGGAACGTGTCGAGGCGCTTCTTGAGCCACGCCTGCTGCAGCGCCGCCTGCTCTCGCAGCGTCCCGAACGGCCGATCGGCGGCGGGCAACGCGCCGGGGGCCAGACGTTCTTGCGCAAAGGCGCTGGCAGCGACGGCGAGAAGCACAGCAGTCAGAGTCGCGCGGCGGACAAAGCGCTTCAGCATGGCGCCGATTGTCGCAGAATTCGGTCTGCACGAGCCAGGGCAACAGGGGGTACGGAGGGAACCGAGATCACACGGAGAAACGGAGCAACAGAGGACGAGCAGAGCGGCGGACTCGTGCGGCCGACGGCTGGCGTAGCCAGCCGTGACACGGACGGCAGCAGCGGCACGAACACAAACGGTCGTTCCAAGTCGGTTTGCAGGAGGGTTTGTGTTCGCGCCGCTGCTGTCGTCCGCGAGGCCCGCGTTGCGGGCCCGGCCGCACTCGGCGCTCCGTTCGTGCTCCGCTTCTCCGCTCCTCCTGTGAAAACCGTTCTCTCCGTCGCTTCTGCTCGCTTTCACTCCGCCCGAAGCGCCGTCACCGGGTTGACGCCGGTTGCGCGGAGGGCGGGCACGTAGCTCGCCAGCATCGCGGCGGCGGCGAGGCTCAGACAGACGGCGGCGTAGGTCAGGGGGTCCATCGGGCTGACTTCGAACAGCATCGAGACAATCACGCGCCCAAGCGCCACCGAGGTGACGAGACCGGCGGCGATGCCGATGGCGGCGAGTCGCAGGCCGTAGCGCACGAACATCCGCGTCACCTCCTGCCGCTGCGCGCCGAGCGCCATGCGGATCCCGATCTCGCGCGTGCGCTGCGACACGGAGTACGAGATGACGCCGTAGATCCCGGCGATACCGAGCAGCAGCGCCATCGCGCCCGCGATCGCCAGCATCACCAGCGTGAACGACGTCCGCGCCATCGACGCGCTGGCCACGTCCTCGAGCGTGCGGACGCTTGCCAGCGGCAGATTGGGATTGATCGACCAGATCGCGCGGCTCACCTCGTTGACGAATCCATTCGCTCCCGCGCGCCGGCTCCGGATCATGTAAGACATCGTCCGGCCCACCCAGACCCCATCCGGCGCTCCTTCGAACTCCCCCATCATGATCGGCCAGAACACGGTCGCCGGCGCCTTCTTGTCGACGCCCTCGTCGCGTTCGTCCCCGATCACGCCGACGACTTCGCGCCACGCCGAGTTCTTGTTTTCGCGAATGCGCTTGCCGAGCGCGGCCGACGGCTCCTTCCACAGCTCCCGCGCCAGGTTTTCCGAGACCATCACGACCGGACGCTTGCCATACGCGTCCTCCCACGTAAGGTCACGCCCCGCGACCAGTGTGTTCCCCATGGCCTTCGTCAGACCGGGAGACACGAACTTGAAGAGCCGCAGCGCCGGCAGTTGTCCCTCTTCGTAGCTCTTGTCGGCGGCGAAGATGGGATCGTGCCAGCCCTGGTTGGTCATCGGTACCAGGCTGGAGAGGCCGACCGAGGTCACACCCGGAACCGCCGCGATCCTGTCGACGATCGCCTGGTGCATCCGCACCACCGCCTCCGATTCCTTTACCTGCGCCGTCGGAATGCTCAGGCGCAGGGTCAGCACCTCCTCCGGCCTGGCGAATCCTGGGTTCACGTGACGCAGTGCCTGGAACGTCCGGATCATCAAGCCTGAGCTCACGAGCAGGACCAGCGCCAGCGCGACCTGCACGATGACCAGCGCGCTGCGCGCGCGATGACGCTCGCGGCTCGCGCTGGACGTGCGTCCGCCGCCGCGCAGTCCCGAGGCGACGTGCGGGCCGGCGTATTTGAAGACGGGGATCGCGCCGAACAGCACGCCGGCGACGATCGACACGACGAACGTGAACAGCAGGACGGTCGCGTCGATCGAGATGTTGTCGAGCCTCGGCAGGTTGCCTGGAGCCAGCGCGATCAAAGCCCGCACCGCCGCATAGGCCACGCCGAGGCCGGCGACGCCGCCGACGAGCCCGAGGACGACGCTCTCCGCGAGAAGCTCGTACGCGATGCGGCCGCGGCTGGCGCCGAGGGCCGCGCGCACGGCGAGCTCCTGCTGGCGTCCTTCGGCGCGGACCAGCAGCAGGTTCGCGACGTTCGCGCAGGCGATCAGCAGCACCATGCCGATCGTGCCCATCAGCAGCCAGAGCGCCGATCCCACGTCGCCGATGACGTCGGCCTTCAACAGCCGCACGTTCGGCTGCAGCTTCGCGTCCTCGAACATCTTCAGGCTGAAGCCCGGAAAGGGCGGAAACTTCTGCAGCCCGGCCGGGATGAGCCGCGTCGCATCGGCCGTCACCTGATCGAGCGTGACGCCCGGCTTCATCCGCGCGACCGCCGTGTAACTGAACTGACCGAGGTGCACCTTCTCGCGATCGAGCCGCATCGGCAGAATCAGCGACGGCTTCTGATCGAAGAACCTGAAAGAGTCGGGCAGGACGCCGATGATCTCGCGCGGCTTGCCGTTGACCATGATCCGCCGGCCGATCACGGATGGATCGCTGCCGAACCGCGTGCGCCAGTAGCCGCCCGACAGCATCATCGTGTCGTCGGCGCCGGGTGAATCGTCGCGCGCCGAGATGAGCCGGCCCAGCGCCGGCGTCGCGCCGAGCATCGGCAGCAGGCCGTCGGTCACGACGATCGAACGGACCTCTTCGGGCTCGGCCAGGCCGGTGACGCTCTCGGTATCGCCGGTCCACAGGGCCACGTCCTGGAACACCCGGCCGTCCTCGCGATACGTGTAATAGAGAAATGGCGCGGCACCGGCGCTCTTCAGGCCGAGGCCGGCCGCGGAGTGATCGAGTACGACCAGCTCGTCCGCCTTCGGATAAGGAAGCGGCTTCAGCAGCACGCCATCGACGACGCTGAAGATGGCGGCGTTGGCGCCGATGCCAATCGCCAGGGTCAGCACCGCGACGGTGGTGAACATGGGAAGCTGAAGCAGCCGGCGAAGAATGTGAGTCAAGCGCATACGGGGTAGATACGGATCGGGGCGGGCAAAGTTCTAGCGATTGACACGGGACAATGGTTGCATATACTACCTTATTGCCAAGGAGCCAGCCATGACACGTGTTCTAGCCTTGTTCGCCGTTCTCCTCGCCGCGACCCCGCCGCTCCTGGCGCAGCAGACGCCGCCCGCCGCCGCGCCGACGACTCAGGTCCTCGCGACGTTGACCGTCAATGCCGGCGTCGATCGGGCCGCGATCATGAAGGTCATGCCGGAGGAGGTGCGCGACACGGTCAAGCTGTACCTCGACGGCAAGATCCAGCAGTGGTACTCGCGCAGCGACGGCCGCGGCGTCGTCTTCATCCTCAACACCACGAGCGCCGCTGATGCGAAAGTCCTGATGGAGGCCCTGCCTCTTGCGAAAGCCCATCTCGTGACCTTCGACTACATGCCGCTCGCGCCGCTCGGTCCGCTGCGGATGCTGCTCCAGCCGTGAAACCCGGAGCGATGCACACCACCGCAGCGGCGGACGGCTTGGCCGATCTGGCCGATCTGGCGTGCGCCTGCGCCGCGGCGCGTCAGGCCGCCCGGGCTTTGACGCAGTTGTACGACCGATGGTTGATCGGCACCGGGCTCGAGGCGCCGCAGTTCGCGCTGCTGATGACCCTCGACAAGCACGGCGCTGTCAGCCAGGCAGCGCTCGGCCGGCGCTACGCGCTCGACAAGACGACAATATCGCGCAACCTCAAGCTGTTCGAGCGCGAAGGCTGGATCACCGCATCGAGCGCGGACGACAAGCGTGAGCGTCGCTTCGCCATCACTGCGGCGGGGCACGCGCGCCTGGCCGCCGCGCGGCCCGAATGGAAGAAGGCGCAGGACCACCTGCGCGCCGGCATGACCGCGAAACAATGGCAGGCGATGTTCGAGACGTTCAGGATCGCGGCGCGCGCCGCCCGGGCTGCCCGGCACGACAAAAAGCTGGAGGAGTCGAGAAAAAACCATGGCACCAGACATTCCGGCTAGGCTGGCGGCGGCCAAATATGGTCAACTGGATCGTTGCGTAAACTGATCTGCACCCTGACGGCTCTGCTGTTCGCGCTCGCCCCCACGGTCTTCGCACAGGAACAGCCGCCCCCTCCGACGGCGTTCCAGCCGACCCTCGACGCAGGCGACCTCTGGCACGTGCTCCGCCACGGCCGCGCCGATCCGCTGGCCGGCGATCCGGGCGCGAGCGCGCCGACGCCGACGCGCGATCATTTCTTCGTCGTCGCGCCGACGATCGGCTCGAAGCCGTCGACCGGCCTGAGCGCCGGCCTCAACAGCAACCTCGCATTCTTCAGCGGCGACGAGAAGACCACGCACATCTCCTCGATCTCGGGCGGTCTGCGGGTGTCGCAGAAGAAGCAGGTGCTGTCCGGCGTGCGATTCAACATGTTCACCGCCGACGATCGCTGGTTCATCCAGGGCGACAACCGGCTGTCGTGGACGTCGCAGAACACCTACGGCCTCGGCGCGGACACGCTGCCGACCGCGGCCGGCACGGAAAACGTGAAGTACAACGCGATCAAGCTCTACGAGACCGCCTACCGGACGGTGCGGCCTCACCTGTTTGCCGGCCTCGGGATCAACGTCAGCACGCACGGCAACATCCGTCCCGGCGACGGGGTGCTCTCCACCTTCGATCAGTCCGCGTACGTCGCCTACAACGACCGGCACGGCTTCAACGATCAGCGGCAGACGGCAGCCGGCACGAGCGCCGGACTGCTGTTCGACACGCGCGACAACGGCATCAACGCGCAGCGCGGCTGGCTGGCAAGCGCCGCGGTCCGCACGTTCTTCAACGGGTTTCTCGGCGGCGATTCGACCTGGCAGCAAATCACGCTCGACCTGCGGACCTACCGCAAGCTCACGCGCGACGGCCGGCAGAAGCTCGCCTTCTGGTTCATCAGCGACAACGTCGTCAGCGGCACCGCGCCGTATCTCGATCTGCCGGCGACCGGCAGCGACGGGCGGTCGGCGCGCGGCTACAGCGACGGGCGCTACCGCGGCGAGCACCTGGCGTACGGAGAGATGGAATACCGCGGCACCATCACGCGCAACGGGCTGCTCGGGTTCGTCACGTTCGTGAACACGACGACCGTCGACAATGCCGACGCGAACAAGAAGCTGTTCGATGATTTCGCGCCCGCGGCCGGCCTCGGCCTCCGCCTGCTGTTGAACAAACACTCGCGGACGAACCTGACGGCCGACTACGGGTGGGGGAAAGAAGGCTCGCGAGGGCTGTACCTCGGCATTCAGGAAGCCTTCTAGGTATCGCTCGACAGCGCCAGCGCCGGATCGATCCTCGTCACGCGCCGCGCCGGCAGGAGGCTCGCGGCGAGGCTGACGCAGGCCAGCATCGCGGCCACCGCCGTAAACACCACGCCGTCGCGCGGATTCACGTGATAGAGAATCGGCTGCAGCGCACCGGACGCCAGCAGCGCGAGGCCGAGACCGAGCGCCAGGCCGATCGCCAGTTGCGCGACACTCTTGCGCATGATCAGCAGGATGAGCGCGAGGCTGTTCGCGCCGAGCGCCGAGCGCACACCTATCTCCCTCGTCCGTTGGGTGACCGCGAACGACATCACACCGTAGAGGCCGGCCGCGGCGAGAAACAGCGCGCAGCAGCCGAACGCCATGAAAAAGGTGCCGAAGACTCGGTAGAACCACGTCTGCCGATCGATGACCAGCCGCATGGTGGAGACGTCGTAGATGGCGAGGTCGCGGTCGAGCGACGCGACGGCGGCGCGCACCGACGCGGTGGCCGCGGCCGGGTCGGCCGTCGTGCGCACGGCGATCCGCACGCCATTGGCCACATCGCTCTGTGCGATCGGAATGTAGTAGCCCACCGGGCTCGCGTTGTTGTTGCCGATCCCCTCCATCAGCAGATCGGGCACGACGCCGACAATCGTCAGCCACGGCTCCTTCAAGCCCGGGCGGATGCGCTTGAACTGCCGCCCCATCGGATCCTGATTCGGGTAGTGGGCCCGCGCAAAGGAGGCGTTGACGATGGCCACCGGCTGGCTCGTCGCCACATCGGAGGGAAGGAACTCGCGCCCGGCGATCAGGCGGGTCTGGAATGTGTCGAAGTAGCCGGCGGTGACGATGCCTTCGCGCGCGAGCGGATAGTCGCTGTTCTGGGCGTAAGCCTGCCCGGGAATCTGCACCGATATCGTGCCGTTGCCGGCCGCCGGCAGGCCGTCGGACAACGTCGCCGCCTCGACGCCCGGGATCGATCGCAGCTTCGGCTGCAGCTGCTCGAAGAAGCGGATGCTCGCCGCTGAATTGGGATATGCCGCCGGCGACAGGTCCACGCGTGCGGTCAGCACGTTCTCGATCGCGAACGGCATCGGCACATTCTGTAACTGCACGACGCTCTTCACCATCAGGCCGGCGGCAATCAGCAGACCGCACGACACGGCCAGTTCCGCGACGACCAGGCCGCTGCTGAACCGGCCGAGCCCGGCGCTGGTGGAGGTCCGGTTGTCGTCCTTGAGCGCGCCGCCGGCGTCGATGCGCGAGGCGTGCACCGCCGGCAACCCGCCGGCACACAGGCTCGCCAGCACGATCAAGCCGATGACGAAGAGCATCACGCGGTAGTCCAGCTCGAAGGTGATCCAGAACGGCGGCTGGTTGATCGAGAGCGTCTGGGTGAACCAGCGCATGCCGAACACGCTGAACAGGATGCCGAGGCCGCCGCCGGCGATCGCCAGGACGAGAACCTCGGTGAGATGCTGGCGCACCACACGCGCGCGCCCGGCTCCGAGCGCCATCCGCACTGCCACCTCGCGCCGCCGCAGCGAAGCGCGCGCAACGAGCAGGTTCGAGACGTTGACGCAGGCAATCAGGAGCACGCCGATGCCCGCGCCGAGCATCGTGTACAGCATCCCGTAGGCTTCGGGGCCAATCACCGTCTTCGCGTACGGCATCACATCGGCGCCGGCGCCGCGATTGGTCGCCGGGAATTCGTTTTCCAGGCGTGAGGCGATGGCGGCAGCCTCGGCCCTGGCTCGCGCGATATCGACTCCCGGTTTCAATCGCGCGATCACCTGAACCTTCAGATCCTCACCTCTCGGCTTGGCCAGTGGATCGATCGCGAGCGGAATCCATGCGACTTCGCGAATGGGAAAAGCGAAGACCTCAGGCATCACGCCGATGACGGTCCGCTTCACGCCGTTGACGCGCACCGTCCGTCCAACGATGCCGCGGTCGCCCGTGAATCGTTCCTGCCAGAGCTGGTAGCCGAGCAGGATCACCGGATCGGCGCCGGGCCGATCGTCCCCTTCTCGGAAGCCGCGGCCCTGGATGGGCTGGACGCCTACCGCGTCGAACGCGGCCACGGTCAGCTGACCGCCGCTGAACCGGTCCGGCCGCCCGTTCTCATCGGACAGGTTCAACGGCGCGAAGCCGAACGCGCCGACGTGCTCGAAGGACGTCTGGCGCTCCTGAAACACGGCCAGGTCCTGGACGCTGACGGGCTGCCGCGGCTGCTGTTTGGAAAGGTTGGTGGCGACGAGCGAGACGATGCGGTCGGCGCCGGCGAACGGCAGCCCCTTGAAAATGCCGCCGTTGACGACGCAGAACACGGTGGTGCTGAGACCGATGCCGAGCCCGAGCGTGAGCACGGCGACCAGGGACAGCGCCGGATACGTCGCGAGCATCCGCAGGCCGGAGCGGACGTCGGCGAGGATGGTGTCCATGCTGACTACAGACGAGCGGCGGCGGCCGCGTGTTTCGTCTATTCGCGGGTTGTCTTCGTAACGTTGCTGATCTGCAGATCCCAGCCATCGGGATCCTTGACGTGGAAGCTCTTGAAGTTGTCGCCCACCATGTCCGGGCGCGGCGTCAGGCCGCGCTTCTCCAGCTCCGCCTTCACGCCCTCGGTATTCCAGTTGGCGATGCCGTAGGAGACGTGGTTGATGACGCCGGTGATCGGCGCCGGCGGCGTCTGCGCGCCGGCGGTGGCGTCCGGCTCGCGGCGGTTACGGATGATGATCTCGCCGATGTCGCCGATCTTCATCGTGCACTGGTTCTTGCCGTTGTCGTTTCTGATCTCCCAGCCCATCAGGTCGCGATAAAACGCCGTGCTCTTGCGATAGTCGGTGACGGCGTAGGAGATGTGATCGAGCCAGACGGTCTTGAACGCGGCAGGGCCGGTCGCCGCCGGAATCGTCGAAGCCGTTTGCGCGCCGACGGTCGCGACCGGCGCCGCTGCGGCCGCCGCGAGCGCGAGGCTCTGAATCAGCTGGCGCCGTGTCATCTTGCCCTTCTCGAAATCGCTGAGCAGACCGTTGATCACGGCTTCCATGATGTCCCCTCGGCTGAGAGTTGAGCCTTGAGAGTTGAGAGTTATGCCTCTACTAGCACGACACGCATTTGTGTGAGTTCTTCGATCCGAGCTTCTCGAGCAGCGCGACGGTCGCCGGGTACGGCGAGATGCGCTGCACCGGCCCATTCGCCATGTCGGCCGTCGTCTGGCCGCTGCGCGCGACGGCGGTGACGTCCGCACCCTTCGAGATCAGGTAGTTGATCATCTCGTTGTCGCCGCGCGCGGCCGCGTGATGGAGCGGGGTGTAGCCGTCGTTGTCGCGCGCGTTGACGTCGGCGTGCAGCTCCTCGACGAGATACTTCATCACCGCCATCCACGCATCGGGCGCATGACGATGGGCGTTGCCGGCGAAGCCTTCGCCGTACTCGACACCGGCGGCAGCGTGAATCGCGAGAGCGCCGGGACCGCCCGCGGGCACCGGCAGCGCGTTGAACTTCGGCTTGTCCGCGTCGGCGGTCGGCGCGACGGGACCACCGGCGCCGGCCGGCGGAGCGCCCGGACCGCGGCGGACCGGTTCCTTTGGCGCGATGGTCGGAATGTTGGGATCGGCGCCGGCCGCGACGAGCAGTTTCATCGCCTCGAGGTCGGTGGCATAGGCGGCGCGCCAGAACGCCGTCGAGCCCGAGGTGTCGGCGAGACCGCAGTTGCGGTTGCCGCAGCCGCTGTAGACGAGATACCACGGGTGCGTCTTGAGGCGCGCGTCGGGATCGGCCCCTTTGGCGAGCAGCGCCTTCATGACGTCGAGGTAGGTCGCCTTCTGCTGCTCCATCTCCTGTGGCTGCGGATAGCGCGTCCGCGGCTGCCATTGCGTGTTGACGGCGGCCCAGAGCGGCGTCGCGCCGTTGCCGGCCGCGGCGAGGTTCGGGTTGGCGCCGCCCTCGATGAGGAACATCGCGAGGTCGAACTCGCCGTTGATGACCGCCATCAGCAGCGGGCTGGTCATGTCGCCCGAGCCCGCCTGATCGATCGGCGCGCCGCCGTCGAGCAGCGCGCGCGCCGCCTCGAGATGCCCCTGACGCGCGGCGTGCAGCAGCGCCGTCATGCCGCCCTTGTTCGACACTGGCGGGTTGATCTCTTCCGGATTGAAGCTGTTGGCCGCGTTGGCATTGGGATCATCACCACCGCCGCGTCCACCACGACCGCCGCGCCCGCCGGCCGGCGCTTCTTCAGGCGGCGGAATCTTGCCGGACGCAAACAGCTCACGTGACGCTTCGATCGCCGCCTGCACCTGGCGCGGCGTCGGCTGCTGACCCTTCGGCACCGCCGCTTCGAGCACCTTCCGCTGAAGGTTGCTGGCGGCGCGATCGAGCTGCGACTGATGTCCGATGTCGATCGTCTTCGTCGTCGCAGTCGGGTCGGCACCGTAATCGAGCAAGGCGCGAATCGCCGCGACGCGGTTCTCCGCGGCGGCAAACATCAGCGGCGTCTGGCCCCACTCCGATTCTTTCGCGTCGGCGTCGGCGCCCTGCTCGAGCAGCAGCGTGACGATCGCTCCGCTGCCCGAGGCGGCGGCCAGGTGCAGCGGCGTCACGCCGCTCGTGGTCGTGCGCGCATCGACCTTCGCGCCGGCCTTCAGCAGTGCCTGAACCACGGCGGCGTTGCCGGAGCGGCTGGCGATGTGGAGCGGCGTGTACTGACCAATGCGGGTGACCGCCGAGACGTTGGCGCCGGCGTA
>Ga0105248_10004036_pt1 | contig 16218 bp, 7 predicted proteins | sample KBSS34metaG_FD_81524 | JGI IMG/M metagenome (GOLD analysis project Ga0105248, IMG submission 81524) | Switchgrass rhizosphere microbial communities from Kellogg Biological Station, Michigan, USA - KBS S3-4 metaG | ecosystem: Host-associated > Plants > Roots > Rhizosphere > Soil | place... | reverse complement strand
GCTATGGCAGCGTAGAGTTTGGGGATACCGGATACGCCTTACGCTACAGCTACGACGAACACGGATTTGTACTAAAGAATCTCTCCGGCAAGCGTCGGCGATTCAAAGTAGATCTCTCCGCTCTCGGCGTGAAGGGCATGCGCTGCAGATTGGGGAACAAATCGAGTGATGGCATCGTGGGCGCACAATCCACCGTGTCTTTGTCGCCGCAGGAAGAAGTCCATTGGGTAGTGGAACAATAAGAGCAAAGGCCTGTTTATATGGCTGCATTACAGTTGATCTCAGCACGCCAACGGGCACAGCCTCGTTAACCCTCAAACTTACATTCAACTCTCCACGCGCAGATGCTATTGAACAAATGATCGATTGGCAGCGCGAAGGTTTTGAGATGAGCACGACTCGTCTAGGATCGGATCAGCAGACCTTTTCTCTTGTTGTCCCTGTAGAACCACAAGATGCCCGGATGACCAGGCTGGCGCGCAAAAAGATATCCTTCACGGGCTGGTTTGGCCGCTGAATTCGGTCCAGCATAACCTCCATGGCAGTCGCACCGATTGCCATGCAATCCTGGCGTAGCGTAGTGAGTGGAGTTGGAAGGAATTTCGCATAATTCGCATCATCCATTCCAACCATCCTGATGTCCTCAGGTATCCTCTTGCCCAGTGCGACAAGTGTACGCATCAGGCGCGCAGCAGTCAGATCATTGGAGCAGACGATGCCATCCGGCTCTTCCAAATCCAGCATCTTCTGCACGTACCGTTCATCCTCAAAATCGCCAGCCACGACAGAACACTGCTGGCCGCTTCCTGAGGAGTAGAGGGCCTCCCGATAACCCGCCACTCTCGCTTCGACAGTCGGTGCGGAGTTGTGGCGCATCGCGTAGATGATTCGCTTGGCGCCGGCCTGCAACAGATGTCGGGTAAGAACATATCCTGCTTTGTGATTGTCCACGCCCACAAGATCAAGACAGGAACGGTCCGGATAACGCTCGAGGCAGCGGTCGAGCAGTACAACCGGGATACCGGCGTTTTCAAGCATCTGAGCGATCTTGTGATTGGTCTCGTCCTTCGTCTCCGAATACTCAACCGGCGCAAAAAACACTCCAGCTACCCTCTGAGAGATGTACTGGTGGCAAAGTTGGACCGCCGCCGTGGAAGGATCGCCCTCCGGGCGGGTTGAGTGTCCGAGCGCGAGGGAATGGGACTTGGCAGCTGGTGAGCGCATGATGCCCTGGCAGATCGGCTCAAAGATATCCGTTGTGCCGAGGTCCGGAATCAACAGTCCAAACTGCATGGATTGCTGCTGTGCTGGCTTCTCGACATACGTACCGGAGCCAGGACGACGGATAACAATTTGCTCACGCTGCAAGGTATGGAATGCCTTTGCAACCGTGATGCGCGATGCTTGAAAACGCTCGCACAGGACAGCTTCGCTGGGCAAGCGTTCACCGGGCTTGTAGATGCCCGCCTGTATCTCTCCAAGAAGCTCTTCGTATATGGTGCGATGCCGGGGCTTTTCGGCTTTGGAACTCACGATATGGGCCTGCTTTTTCTTTCCTGCGACTGAATATTGCGATGCCTCAAGTATGCGTTTTCTTGCGCTCTTGTATATGAGTAGCGGGCGCTATAGAACTTCTCTGGCTTCAGATTCGACCTTTAAGTTCGACGGTTACAGCGCTTGGCTGTGCGCGGATAATTGCCCAACCAGCTAAGTAGAGCGCTCCACCTGGATGACAACTTTAGAGCAAAACCCAGACAGGGTCAACGAAATTGTCATCACTTTTGGGGGATTGCAACGTCGCTGGAAACAATTTCCAATTTACAACCTCAAGTTGCCTTTACCCTCAACCAAAGTGATGGTTTGATCAAGAATATTGCAGACAAACTGCTCTTTTGCACCGTTAGGCCAGCGAACATCGATTTCGGTAATCTTTGTTTCCGTACCCAATCCAAAGTGCAATCGCAGATCGTTGCTGCTATTGTAGCTGGACCCGCTGCGTACCTCATCAGTCCAGTTCCGCTTCGTGCCGTGCACCACAACCCGCGCACCGATTGCCGAGCGATTTGAAACCGTCCCGATCAATTTCAGCCCAAGCCAGTGATTTCCGTTAGCAGCCCGATTCACGAACAGCATCGATCGGTCGCTGAGATTGTTCACAACCGCTTCTAGGCGCCCATCATTCCAGAGATCGGCGATCGCCAAGCCCCGTCCAGAGAGTGGCTCCGTCATCCCTGGTCCAGCATTCTTTGAAATATCTTTAAACTTGCCGTTCTTCTGATTCCAGTAGAGAAACCGTGGCTCTTTGAAGGTTGCACCCAGCCTGGCCGCATCCACCTCAGGGTAGACGTGGCCATTGACCACCAGCAGATCGGGAAAGCCATCGTTATCTACATCGGCAAAGACCGCGCCCCAGCCCAGCGCCTCCGGATGAATACCCACACCGGCAGTCAAGGTCAAATCCGAAAATGTCCCGTCTCCATTCGAGTGATAGAGCGTTGGAGTGTCATCAGAGAAGTTAGTCTTGAAGATATCCAGATGCCCGTCGCCGTCGTAATCAGCTGCGGTCGAGCCCATGCCAGCTTGCTCGCGTCCATCTTCATTGAATGCGGCGCCCGCGTCAGCGGCAATATCGATAAACGTTCCATTGTGGTTGTTGCGGTAAAGAATGGCCGGCGTTGAATCGCATGCAACATAGATATCCGTCCAACCGTCTTCATCGAAGTCGAGCGTAGTCACTGAGAAGCAATAGTGCGCCGCCGTCTTTTGGATACCACTCGTTACGCTGACATCTTGAAAGCGGCCCCCACCCTCGTTGTGATAAAGAATATTGGGCGCGCTCGGCAGCCCACGCGGGCCACACATCACCGGAGCTCCCTTCCACATGCAGCCCGCCTCGACGCCCGGAGCCGGTGTCTTCGCCAGGTCGAAATGCACGTAGTTAGCCACCATCAGATCGAGCCTGCCATCGCGGTCGTAATCAATAAAAGCGCATCCGGTCCCCCACTCCTTGCCGGTGCCTGCTACAGCCGCCGTCTCCGCAACTTCGCGAAAGCTTCCGTTGCCCTGATTGTGGAAGAGGCTGTTCTTGCCATACGCCGTCACATAGAGATCGTCGAACCCGTCGTTGTCGTAGTCGCCGACGCATGCTCCCTGACCCCACATCGTAGTGGCGAGGCCTGCCTTAGCAGTCACATCGGTGAAGCTGCCGTCATGATTGTTATGAAAAAGATGCCCGGTCGGCGCGGCATCCTTTCGTATAGGCGGCGGATTCAATTCACTGCCGTTCACGAGATAGATGTCCATCCAACCATCGTTATCGTAGTCGAGAATGGCGACGCCCGAGCCGGTCGATTCGATGATGTACTTCTTGCGCTCCGGATCACCATTCACATTGCGTACCACGATGCCGGCCTTATCCGCAACATCCACAAACCACGCCGGAGAAGGATGTTCTGCGCTCGCAGGATAGGGATGGACTGACTGGGCTATCAACGACTGCACTGTCACCGCCACCCATGCCAGAGATAGCAGGGTACGGCAGAGTTTCATTGGCCTGCACCGTTCGTCTTTTTCTGCGCGTCAGGGGCCTTACCCATCGCAAGGGTCTTGAGCATCTTTCCGCCCTCTTCGATCACATAGAGATGATTGGCAGCAAGATCGTGCAGCACATCTTTCGTGCCTGAGAGCCACGTAATCTCTACCGTATCTGCCTTCACCGCCCGATCTAGACCAAAGTGAATGCGCAGATCGCTCTGCGAGTAATAACTTCCTCCGCTTCGAACCTCCTCGATCTGCCGGAGCGGCTGCTTCCCTATGCCGGAGTTCTCCGGTGAGGTGGTCGCTGCGGTAACAGCAATCCGCGCACCAATGCCGCTGCGGTTGCTCTTTTTTCCAACGAGGCGCAGCTTGATCCAGTTCCGCGAAGCCGTCGAGTCGCAACGTAGTAGCTGCGGAGGTACGTTCACACAGTTGACGACGATGTCCATATCGCCATCGTTGTCGTAGTCGCCAAACGCGCAACCCCGCGCAGGCACTGCGTCCGTCATGCCTGTTCCGGCAAGGTTTGTCACCTCTTCAAACTGGCCGTTGCGCAGGTTGCGATAGACATACTTGCGCTCGGCATAGGGCGCGTCGAGATGCGAACCGTCCACCTCGGGGTAGACGTGGCCATTGGAGATGACGATATCGAGCCAGCCATCGTTGTCGAGATCGACGAATCCAACGCCCCAGCCGAGATACCGCGTGTTCACACCAAGACCCGAGAGATAGGTAGCATCGTCAAAGGTGCTATCGCCGAGATTCTTATAGAGCGAAGAAGTATCTCCGGCGAAATTGGTCTTGACGATATCGAGCAGGCCGTCGCGGTTATAGTCCCCTACAGCGACTCCCATGCCTGCCTGCGGCTTTCCATCGGGAGAAAACGCGATGCCAGCCTCAAGCGCGATGTCTTTGAACGTGCCGTCCTTCTGATTCTGATAAAAGGTCGAGGCAGTGGAGTCATTGGCAACATAGATGTCCGGCCAGCCATCGTTATCGAGATCGGCTACGGTCACGCTCAGACCATAGGTGCCCATCGTGTCGAGGATGCCGCTCTTCTGCGAAACATCAGTGAAGGTGCCGTCGCCGTTGTTGCGATACAGAATGTTCTTACCGCCATCCAGCCCAGGAGGACCGCAGGCGACCTGCATCCCCTTGTAGGCGCATCCGGCAGCCTCCGGCAGTGGCGCAGTCTTGGGGTCAAAGTCGATATAGTTCGCTACAAACAGATCGAGGTTACCGTCGCGATCGTAATCGACAAAGGCGCATCCTGAGTTCCAGCGAACCTTTGACTGTGCCAGCCCAGCCTTGGCCGTGACATCGGTAAACGTACCGTCTCCGTGATTGCGATAGAGGATGTTCTGCCCGTAGTAGCTGACAAACAGATCGTTGAGTCCATCGTTGTCGTAGTCACCCACACAGCATCCCTGGCCCCACCCGGAACGCGTCATGCCGCTCTTCGACGTGATGTCGGTAAACGTGCCATCGCGATTGTTTTTGAAGAGACGGCTGATCGGCTCCTGCCCGGGTACAAAGCCCTCAAGCCGCGTACCATTCACGAGGAAAAGATCGAGCCAGTCGTCATGGTCAAAATCATAGAAGGCCACACCGCAGCCTGTGGTTTCGAGCAGGTAGCGGTTCTTGTGCTCCCCGCCATAAATGGTCTTCGCAGTAAGCCCACTCTGCTTCGCGACATCCACAAAACTGTAGCCAAGCGGAGTGCCCGCGACGGGAGATGCAAGCGCTTTAGGCGCGGGCTTGGGAGGCGCATCGTAACTCGGTCGCTGCATCGCGGAAGGCTGTTGCGCGGGTGCAGCCAGCTTCAGCACGTCTTCCAGCGAAAGCACTAGCGCCGTCCGCGAGAGTGACTTCACAAATCCGCGCCTTGTCCAGATCATTGTCTGCCCACCCTTACCTTCGTCATCAGAATACCCTCGCCCTCGCGAAGAACGTATCTACGGTCCGCCGCAATGTTCGTGACACGATCGACGATTGCAGTGGTGGGCCAAATCACAACGAGCTCACTTACGCGCTCTGCGCCGCCTATACCTATATGCTGCTCCAGCGGATTGCCTCCAAAGCTCGACCCAAAGCCGACCGTGCGAAAGATATGACGTGTGGTCTTGTCGGCATTCTTCAACGTAACTTCGATCCTGGCTCCAACGGCTGCACGATTCGAGCGAACGCCTTCCAGCTTCAACGTGATCCAGTGATTGTGATTTCCGGGGTTCCGATACAGTGCGCTTTGAAAACTATCGCCCGGCTGCGCGCCACCCATCTCCTCAAAAACATCTTCAAACCCGGTGCCAAATAAGTCAGCGAACGCAACACCATGCCCCTTTTGCAGGTGGCCAAAGTTGCCCGCAGTCGTCACATCCTGAAAACGCTTGCCACCATCATTACGAAACATGCGGTTGGGCAGCAGTGCCTGATATGTAGAGTCACCTGTGCCAAGATACACATCGAGCCAGCCGTCGTTATCGAGATCTCCAAAGCTGGCGCCCATCGTCAGGATGGTACGGTCCATATGCGTTTCCGCACTCACATCGTCAAAGGTGCCATCATGCTTGTTGCGATAGAGCTTGGGAAGCTCCGCGCTCACCGGCAGACCGAGCTCAAAGGCTCCAACTTCACTCGACGCTTCAAGTGAATACCCCGCCACAAAGATGTCCGGCCAGCCATCGTTGTCGTAGTCAAAGAACCAAGTCGCAAAGCTATTGCTCTGCTTGCCTACGCCCGCTGCCTCGGTTACGTCCGTAAACTTCCATCCCCGCGTCAGGTCCTTCGCATCGCGCGGTCCATCGTTTCGGAAGAGCTGGTTCTTTCCGTACATCTTCGAAACATACAAATCAGGCCGCCCGTCCTTGTTGTAGTCGCCCCATGCGACACCCTTGACGAACCCCAGGTCGCCAAAGCCGCTCAGAGATCCCATCTCGGCGAAGGTGCCATCGCGGTTGTTATGAAAGAGCAGCGAGGGGTGCCTGTCGCCATCTTTAGACTCATAACCGACAAAGAGATCCAGCCAGCCATCGCCATCAAAGTCCGCCCATGCGGCAGTCTGCGTTGGCGCAGCGATCAACAGTCCCGCCTCTTCTGTCACATCGTCGAATGTGCCGTTGCCGTTGTTCCTCAAGAGCGACATAGGATAGGCGCCGTTCTTGCCCCACCATCCCCCGCGCAGCACCAGCACATCCGGCCAGCCGTCGTTGTTGTAATCCGTCAGAACCAGGTTCAGTCCTCCCGTCTCACCCATCAATCCAGAGCGTCGCGTCACATCGCGAAAGGTGCCGTCGCCGTTGTTGTGAAAGAGATGCATCTGATCGTTGGGACCGGAAGATGTCACCATCACATCGAGCTTGCCGTCGCCATCAAAGTCCTCGACAACCGCTCCGCCCGCGTGGCCCGTAATATCGATGCCAGCCGTGGCCGCAATCTGTGGAAATTCAGGGATATCCGCCTCAGACTTGAACCGGCTCTCAGGAATCAGCCACTGCGCCTGCACATCCGACGGATACCGGCCCAACTGCATGTACGCCACATTGAGCAGCCACTGCGACTCGGAGTCTTTGGGGTCATGCTCCAGGAGCGCGGTCAACTCACGCACCGCCCCCTGCGCTCCGCGCTGCATCTGGTGAATGGCATCTCCCTTGAGCGGGAAAAGACAGGCTCGCTGTCCGTGCATTGAGGCGCAATTTTCCTGCTCTCCGACTCGCAGATACGCGAGAGCAAGCCACTTGCCCAGCTCCTTCACTTCAGTCCCAGACATCGTCTCAGCCGAATTCTGCCAGCGACGGCGCACCTCTTCCAACTGTTCGACAGCCCCTTGACTATCTCCTTTGTAGAGCATCTCGCGCGCCAGTTGCTCCCGCACCACAGTGTCATCGCGAAGCCCGAGGCCGCGCGTACGCAGCATGTCGGCGTAGTACTCAACACGCACCGCAGCCTTGTTGGGATCGAGCTTCCAATCCGTCGCGCCAAAAGCTTTCCTGAGCCGCTCCGCCATGCGCTTTGTTCCAGGCGATTGATAGATTGGATCGGCATCGGCGCCCGCTGTAGGCAACGTTACTGTGCCAACAGCAGGCGGTCGCATGGGCATCTGCTTCCCATATGCAGATATAGCGGATATGAGGGAAAGGATCAGCGCAAACGCCGGGTAGACATGCTTCAGGCATCGCATCGCACAAGCGCCTTCAATTCGAATTCTCAAGCTTAGGCTCGCTGGCTGCCTGCAGCTTCTGCGCCGTCTCAGTTTCCCGCGCGGCGTCTTCGCGCCGCCCCATCGCGCGATACGCCTGCCCAAGCAGGTTGTGCGTCATAAAGTTCGACGAATCCAACTGCCGCGCACGCTCGAGATAGGTTGCAGCGCCTACGGGATCGGTCTTTTTCAACAGCGTCTTACCCAGGAGGATATAAGCCCCAGTAGAGTTCGGCGCAAGCAACACGGCCTGCTGCAGCGTCCGCAACGCCTTGTCATAATTCCCGGCTCGATAATAGGCATCCCCCAGCCGGTCGTAGATCGACGGCTCCATGGGATTGCGGGTTTTTTCCTTTTCGAGTTCCACTATTGCCTCATCCATGAGGTTGCCAGCCAGCGCGATCTCTCCTAATAGTTCATGCGCTAGAGGTATGTTGCTGTCGAGGGTGACTGCCTTCTCTGCAAATTCTCTAGCTACCGGAACATACTCGCGGCGAAAAAGCATCCGCGCCGACAGCAGGTACGCGCCTGCCCCATCCGGGGCGAGCCCATACTGCGCCGCAAAGGCGTGGCGGGCATCGTCATAGCGGCGTGTATCCATATAGCAGAGCGCCAAAATGTAATTGGGATCGGCTTTGCCAACCGTCGGACCCTCCTGCGATTTTGCACTCACCGACTCCAGAAGCGGAATCGCCTCGGCAGGCCGCCCCAGGCGAAAGAGCGTCAGCGCACGCATCTGCGTCGCTTCTTCGTCCTTCGGATTTTCCATGAGCGCCGAGGTAAAAGCTATCTCCGCCGGCTTCAGACTTCCCTTCGCATAGTCGGCAAGACCTTCGATGAGGTTCAACCCTGGCATCACTTTACCTGCGGCGCGTAGATCTGCAACCTGCCTGAGTGCCTGATCCGGATGACCCGTATCGATGAGTGTGCGAAGAGATTTCTGGGTAACGGGTAGTTCACTTTCAGCTTGAGCAGCAGTATTGTTCGGCGACGAATTCTGCGCATTTGCAATCACAGAGACAGAGGCGATGAGCATCACGCTTATTCGCCGGATCCAGATTGTTTTATGTCTCAACATCCCGCCTCAAAAACTGCCCACACACATGTACCACAAATACCTGGATTTCCATACAAAAACAACGTGGGGAGAGGTTACTCTCCCCACGTTGAAAGTTAAGAACAAAGTTAGAACTCAATGCGCGCAGTGAACTGCAACTGTCGGGGATTGACACCACCGTCGGGAAATGGGCCGCTCGTGATACTGCCCTTATTTTCGATGTTGCCTCCGGGGTTGCCGAAGTTGATGTGGTTGAACGCGTTGTATGCGTCAGTGCGGAATTGCAGTACATACTTTTCGTGAATGGTGAAGTTCTTCACCGCGGAGATATCCGCATTGAAGAAGCCTGGCCCCCACGCGTTGTTGCGCCCACCGTTGCCAATGGTGTCTAGTCCCGGAGCCGTGAATGCGCCACCCAGCGTCTGCGCATCGTAGTACTTTAAGCCGTTCTCGCCCGTGCCACCTGGAACTCCGTGGATGCTGGTGTGCAGTGACGAAGCCTTCCCATTCACATAGCAGGGCGCTGAACCCGGAATGGACGTGCCGCAAGAACTGTAAGAGAGGGTGAAGGGCAAACCGCTCTGCCAGATGACGATCGGACTGACCTCAAAGCCACCGATAATGTAGTTCACGATCGGGTTGACATTGCTCATGAACTTCTGGCCTTTTCCGAATGGGAGCTTGTACAGCCCGTATCCGGTGAAGGCCTTGCGGCGCAGCGCGCTATCGTTGCCGATCACAGCCTGCTTATCCCAGGTGGCAAATCCGTTACCTGCTGCCTTTGCAACTTGATAAGCGAAGTTGCCATTGATCGATAGACCGCGTCCGTAAGTCTTGGCCGCTGTGATCTGGAGCGCGTTGTAGTGTGTGTCCTGGTTACTGCCGTAGTAGGTCACGTCCTGTGTCCAACCGCAGGCTCCGCCGCAAGCAGGCAAATTTCCTCCAACAAAACGCCGCAAGAAGGTGGTGTTGGAAACGGCACCATCCGAACCGATGATATGGTTGCCATTCACCGTGCTACCGTCGGCGGGGCAGTTCGGTCCCGCTGGATAGCAGTTGCCACCGGCTGGGTCGAAATGCAGGGCGTTGCCGGTGACGCTGAACTGGCTGGGCAGGTTGATAGCCGCTTCGTTTGGGTTGGTGCTGTTGCCGTTGCCATCGCTGAGCGTGTGCGTACCCTTGTTGCCAACATAGGCGACCGTCACAGACAGCGTCGGCGTGATCGAGCGCTGTATCGTGAAGTTCCACGCGTCCAAAGTAGGCAGCCGTTCGGTGAAAGGCCGTGCTTTAGTGTTGACCTGCGATCCGGGATTGACGATATGACCGTTGGAGTCGGGAGTCAACGGCTGATAGGCGATCAACCCGGTCGTCGTGGGACTGGTAAGGTTAAAAGCATAGCTGGTCGTGCCGCCGGTCGAATTAATCGACTGGTTCGCTAGAACCGGTACGTTCTGCGTAACCACATGCCCGAAAACTGAGCCAAAGACGCCGATATCGAAACTGCGTCCGTAGCCGGCGCGGATAACCGTCTTGGGGTTCCACTGGTAAGCCACGCCAAGACGCGGATTCCAGGTATTCTTGGCCACCTTCACGCCCATGTCGAGCGGAATATTTCCATACCCAGCCACGTTGATGTAGCCCGTGTCGAGGTTGAGCAATGCGCCATTGCCTTTCCCATTCACGCGTTCCGGGAAGTAGAACTCATACCGGACACCTGCATTGACGGTCCACTTGGCATTTGGCCGCCAGGTGTCCTGAATGTAGAAGAAGTCACGTTTCTGAAACTCCTTCGCATTGATCGATGTGCTCGCATAGCGGTTGAACGCCGTAACCTTTCCAAGAACGAAAGTGGCGAATCCGAGACCACCACTGGTGCCGTTCGACGTAGGTCCAGTTGAAAACTGGTTTACACCGGTGCGGTCGTTATCACTGGGCACTCGCAAGTTACGAGCGTAGCGAATATCGCCTCCTGCTTTTACCGCATGGTTGCCGATGGTGCGCGTCCAGTTGTTCACGATCTGAAACTGGTCTTCGCGCTCGGTTGTCGGGCAGTTGCAGCGGTCGACGTTCAGGCCCGCGCCATACTGAGAACCGGCAGCCTGAGAGTTGTTAGGACCCGAGTTCGGATTCGTTACGTTCAAGTCCGAGATATTGAAACTTGGAGCGCCGAAGTTCACCGGCACGTTCACGTTCTCGCCATCGATGGGCAGGTTGGTGTTGGTCGTGTCGTACTTCGACGTGTGGATGTTGTAACGGAAGTAGCCAAGGCGAATGTCCGTGATCAGCTTGGGGCTGACTGCAATGTCGGTGCCTGCGGCAAGGCTGTCGTTCGCGCCCTGCGAACTACCGCCAAAACCGCCTAGACCTAGGCCAGAGCCACCGGCTAGACCAAATAGCGTTTTGCCGGTGAGCGTATCTGTAAATCGGCTGAAGCGTGCGAAGGCGTGAATCTTGTCGTTTACCGTTACATCGCCGCGAACATCCCACTGATTGCTGTTAAAGAGCCCAGAACCACTGCCCGAGTAGTTGTTGGTCAACCCAGGGAAAGTGCCTCCGCCGCTGTTTGGGGCATATGGCTGCAGCAATTTGAAGAGATTCAGCGCCGGTGCGGGAAGCTCATCGTTGGGAATAATGGCGTCAGGGTAGGGAGTGCCGTCAGCTTGATAGATCTGGTAGGCAGAACCAAGTGCGACATACTCGCTGAAATCGCAGCCGGATCCGCTAAGGCAACTGGAAACCAGTTTAGCCGACGGGACAGTCTGGAGAGCCGAGAAGCCTACTTTCTGGCGCACACCCTGGTAATCCGCAAAGAAAAAGGCGCGATTGCGGATTACCGGCCCGCCGATAGAGCCACCGAACTGGTTTTTGAGCGCGCTAGGAACACTGACTGGCTGCGTGAAAGGGTTTCGCGCCAAGTTGGCAGAACTGGCGCGGTTGTCGAATGCGGTTCCATGGAACTGATTCGAACCCGACTTGGTCTGCACCGTAACAACTGACGCGACCGCCTTGCCAAACTCGGCGTCGAAGTTTTGCGTGGCTATCTTCGCCTCGGACATCGAGTCGGAGTTGGGATTGATGACGATAATACCCAGAATCGCGTCTTGATTGTCGGTACCGTCGAGCGTGTAGTTGACGCCACCAAAGGCCTGCCCATCGACCTGAATCTGCTTCGAGCCCTGCGGGTTTTCGGAAGCTGCGTGCGACCAGCCGAGTTGCTGCGCGCCTGGAAGCAGAAGCTGCAGGTTGGTGAAGTTGTGGTCGGGAATGGGTAGCGACCGAATCTCCTGCTCCTCGAACGACGTAGAGACATCCGCGCGGTCGGTCTTCAGTTGCGGAACGTCGTCGGCATTGACCGTTACCGTCTGATCTTCTGAGCCAACTCCGAGAATCGCGCTTACTGTGACTGCGCCATCGGCGGACAGTTTGAGATCCGTCTGTTCAAAACCCTTGAAGCCTGTCGCTGTCACCTTGACCGTGTAGGTGTCCGGAATCAAGTGGGCCACGGTGAACTGGCCGGCTTCATTGCTGGTGGCGGTAACCACCGTACCCTTGGCAACATCGGTCACAGTAATATTCGCGTTCGGAATGATCGCTCCCGACGCGTCCGTAACCGTGCCAAGTATCTGGCCGTAAACAGCCTGTGCCTGAGCGCTCTGCCCGGATACCAGCCACACACATACGGCGACCGCCAGCAGCGGTATCCGAAGTTTTCTTATGAGATTTCCCATCACGTGTTGCCTCCTGAAATTTTCGAATCGAAGAAGGTGCATCCAGTCTGCGAGCCAAGTCCCCTCATGACAGCGGGGGAATCGTCTTACCCTAAAGGGCCAGCGTTCATGGGCCTCGATAGACATTCTTCGTATGCGAGGGAAACCTTACACATCCAACACAAAAGCTGTCAACATCGGAAAAGACATATTTGAAATGTAAACGCTAACAACTGTCATACCGCTTACCGCATATTTGATATAACAAATATGTAAAGAAGACGGGATGAGAACAAAATGATGTTTTTTGTCCATTTATGGGTCATCTACTGGATCGATTTACCAGAAAGTAAAGCGATTTTTCCGGTTTCATCGAGGTCCACAGAAACCGGATTTGAGAAAACTGTATTTACACTTTTCTGATGTTTTTGAGGTAAATGCTATATTTGTCTGCGCTGCTTTCAGGAGGTTATTGCATGCAATTTTTCCCCGCCATTTTCCGATTCGTAAAGCCTGTTTCCTTCCCTGCCGCCACTCTCGCTGCCATCCTGGTAGCCGCCACCCTTCTTCCGGTTAACTCCCAAGCCGCCGCTTTCTCTAAGGCTGAAAACACAGGTCCGTGGTGGAAGCATGCCGTCGTCTACGAGATTTACCCCCGCTCTTTCGGCGACTCCAACGGTGACGGAATCGGTGACCTGAATGGCATCACCTCACACCTCGGTTACCTGGAGGGCATCGGCGTCGACACCATTTGGATCGCCCCCATGTACCCCTCGCCACAGATCGACTTCGGCTACGACATCTCCGACTATGAGGCCGTCGACCCTCAGTACGGCACCCTTGCCGACATGGATCACCTCATAGCCGTAGGAAAACAGCACCACATCCGCATCGTGCTCGACATGGTCTTGAACCACACCTCCGACAAGCACAAGTGGTTCATCGACGCAGCCAGTTCCAAAACCAGCCCCAAACATGACTGGTATGTCTGGAACGACGGTATTCCTGCCAGCGAGCCCGGCGTCACCGCCTACCAGAAAAAGTTCGAACACGAGGGCCGCGTCCCACCCAACAACTGGATCTCCATCTTCGGCGGCTCGGCCTGGGAATGGGTTCCAGCGGTGCACCAGTTCTACTACCACAAGTTCTACAAACAGCAGCCCGACCTGAACTGGCGCAATCCGGCCGTTGAAAAAGCCATGTTCGATACCATGCGCTTCTGGCTTGACCGTGGCGTCGCAGGCTTCCGCCTGGACGCCATCCCAACGCTCTTCGAAGACGCTCAGCTTCGCAACGCACCCGAAGCTGCCGGCCTGAATGCTCAAGGCGACCCCAATGTCGATGACCTGATGACCAGCAATCTCCCGGAAGTCCACGACGTCATCCGCCGCATGCGAGCCATGGTCGACAAGTATCCTGGAAACCGCGTACTGATCGGCGAAACTTACCTACCCAACACCGCCGAACTCGACAAGTGGTACGGCGGCGCTGCCCAGGACGAACTGCATCTTCCCATGGACTTGCTCGTCGGCTTCCACGGAGACCACGACAAACTCGACGCCAACCTCTTCCGCCAGCGGCTCGATGAGGTGCAGACCCAGATTCACGGATCGCAGCCCCTGCTGGTCTTCAACAACCACGACAACGTCCGTGCCATCGACCGCTACAACGATGGCGCAAACCATTTCAAAATCAATAAGGTACTAGCGACAGTCCTCTTCACCACCAAGGCAACGGCACTCCTGTACTACGGCGAAGAGATCGGTATGACCACCACCACGCCGACTCGTCGCGAAGATGTCAAAGACCCCATCGGCATCACCGGCTGGCCCAAAGAAAAGGGCCGTGACGGCGAACGCACCCCAATGCAATGGACCGATGGACCCCAGGCCGGATTCAGCACCAATCCAAATACATGGCTCCCCATTCCGCCCAGCTACAAGACCTATAACGTCGCCGTTGAGTCCAAGCAGTCCGATTCACAACTGAACTGGTACAAGCAGTTGGCCACCCTACGCCGCGAAAACCCGGCACTCCGAGACGGCAAAATGACTATGCTCGACACAGCCAACGCGGATGTCCTTTCCTACGTACGTTCCAATGGCTCCGGGCCGGCTGTAGTCGTTGCCATCAACTTCACTGCCGATCCCAAGACCATCATCCTCGACCTCTCTTCAGCGGGCGTCACCGGCTCCAGGGTCAAGACACTGGCTACCACAGACGCTTCGCTGCAATCCGTCACAACGCTCAAGAGCATTACGCTGCCCCCGTACGCCAGTTGGATCGCCGGCATTCAGTAGCCGCCGCCAGTTTGCCATCCCTCTGCGCCGCCCCCTACGATTCTGAATTGTGAGGAGCGGCCAGGGTAGACCAGGCCGCAGCGTGGATGTCTTCTGATGAGTCGTGTGCACCATCTATCTCGAAGGAAGCCCGGCAAGGTGCGGCTGTCTTACGCAATCCCCCTTTGTCTGTTGTGCACGCAGTTGATCCTCGTCGCGCAACAGCAGACTCCATCTGCCAGTCTCGAAGCAGCCCGCGCAGCCATGGCCGCCGGCGTCACCGCGGCCCATAACGGCGACCTCGACACTGCCCGCAAAGACTTTGCACGCGCCGCCAAACTCGCACCCGGGGTAGCAGCCACGCACTCCGCACTCGGCTCCATTTTGCTTGAGCAGCATGACATAAGCGCAGCCATGCAGGAGCTGTCACTGGCCCATAAGCTCAATGCACACGATCTATCAGCCACACTGGCACTTGCCCGTGCCCAGGTCGCGGCTGACCACTTGGATGAAGCCATCGCGCTCTTCCGCGAAGCTCTGTCTACCTCTCCCGCACCCACGCTCTCCGAGCACGAATCGCTCTCCTACGCCACGGCCCTGGCCGCGCGAGGCGATCATACCGCCGCGGAAGAGGTCCTTCGTTCGGCCCTGAGTGGAAATTCCGGTTCCGCCGCGCTGCTCGACGCCCTCGGCTCCCTGCTGGCCCAGGACAATCATCTCGATCAAGCTCTGCCGCTCTTCGAGCAAGCCATCGCGGCGGATTCCGCTTATACCCAGGCGCAATATCACTTGGGCGTCGCACTGTTGAGCCTGAATCGTCCAGAGGAAGCGCTTGCACCGCTTGAAAAAGCAGCAGCCACGCCTCCGCCCCTTTTTGATGTTGAGCTACAGTTAGGCCGCACACTTTCCGCGCTGCATCGTGACAAAGAGGCACTCGAACATCTGCACCGCGCGGCAGATTTACGCGTCGCAAACACCTCTACACCCTCCCTCTACGCTCTTGCGCTCGCGCTTCAGGCCAGCGGCGATCCCAAAGCAGCGCTACCATTCTTCGAAGCAGCCCTGGCCGACCCAGCAGTTGCCGATAGCTCTGCCCTCACCAACGCCGGCCTTGCTCATGTTCAGACCGGCGACACAGCCAACGCCCTGCCGCTCTACGAACACGCCCTGCGCATTGGCCCCGAAACTGCCACCTTGCGCGAAGACTATGGCGTTGCCTATCTGCAGCGGGCCGATCTGGATCACGCTATCGAGCAGTTCCGGGCAGGCCTGGCAGTCGAACCCGACAGTGCTCACTTGCATTATGACCTCGGTCTAGCCCTCAAACTCAAAGACGATCTCGCAGCCTCAGTGCCGGAGCTGGAGCGCGCAGCCCAACTCGACCCTTCCCTGCCCGACCCTGCCTTTACCCTGGGCATCATCTATATGCAGCAGGCCAGGTTT
>Ga0105248_10004033_pt1 | contig 16224 bp, 13 predicted proteins | sample KBSS34metaG_FD_81524 | JGI IMG/M metagenome (GOLD analysis project Ga0105248, IMG submission 81524) | Switchgrass rhizosphere microbial communities from Kellogg Biological Station, Michigan, USA - KBS S3-4 metaG | ecosystem: Host-associated > Plants > Roots > Rhizosphere > Soil | place... | reverse complement strand
CCGGCTCCTGCTGGAGGCCGGCCTGGGGACGTATCAACAGAACTGGAACGGACGCGAGCGGCCAGGGAACAATCGCGCCCTGATCCCCGTGACCGAGCAGTGCACGGCAGGCTGCCCGAACAACGGCAACATCCAAGGCCTGGTCTATCGCGCCCAGAACTGGAACACCGACTTCATGGAGCCGATCAGGTGGAACATGTCGGCGACCTACAACACCGGCTCCCACAACATGAAGGTCGGCTACATTGGCGCCTACTACTGGATCATCAGCAGGCCCTCTACCAACGACACCAATACGGCCTATCGCTTCAATAACGGTGTGCCGAACCAGATCACCCAGGATCTACGCCCCTACGAGGCCGACACGCGCGTCCGGTCCAACGCCCTCTATGCACAGGATCAATGGACGCGCGGCAAGATGACGGTGCAGGGCGCCATCCGCTACGACCACGCCTGGAGCTACTATCCGGCGCAGCAGGTGGGCCCGACGAGGTTCCTGCCAACGGCGGTCACCTTCCCGGAAACGACCGGGGTCATCGGCTACAACGACATCGACCCGCGGTTCGGCATCTCCTACGACCTGTTCGGAACGGGGAAGACGGCCCTCAAGTTCAATACGGGTCGATATCTGGAGGTGGCCGTGGGCGGCAACGGCAACTACTCGTCGCTGTTGCCTTCGGGCCGTCTGACGACAACCACGACGCGCACGTGGACGGACGCCAACGGCAACTTCAGTCCTGACTGCAACCTCTCGATCGGTACGGCGCAGGATCTGCGAGCCGGTGGCGGCGACTTCTGCGGCGCCTGGGCCGATCAGAACTTCGGGAAGAGCATCAACACGTTGTCGTACGATCCCCAGATCCTCGAGGGCTGGTACAACCGGCCGAGCGATTGGATCATCGGCGCGACGCTCCAGCACGAGTTGATTCCGCGCGTGTCGCTCGAAGTCGGCTACACGCGGCGCTGGCTGCATCTGTTCACGGTCACCGACAACCGCGCCTTGTCGGTTGCCGATATGACGCCGTTCAGCGTCACGGCGCCGCTCGATCCGCGCTTGCCCGGCGGCGGCGGCTACGTGGTGTCCGGTCTCTATAACGCGGTGCCCGAGAAGGCCACCCTGGTCGACAACTACCGCACGTATTCGGGGGGCATCGGCAACGTCTCCCAGATGTACAACGGCATCGACATCAACGTCTCGGCTCGGTTGCGGAACGGCCTGCAGATTCAAGCCGGCACCAACACCGGGCAGCGGGTCACGGACTACTGCGAGGTGCGGGCCAAGCTGCCGGAGCAGAACGGCGGCTTCTCGACGGGCAGTGAAGTGCCGGCGTTCAGCCCGACGAACCCCTACTGCCACTACGAGCCGGGCGTCGATACGCGAGTCACGGCCGCCGCCACGTATACGATCCCCAAGCTCGACGTGCAGCTCAGTACGGCGCTGTTGAGCAGCCCGGGCCTTGTGCTGCGAGCGGACTGGACGGTCACGAGCGCCGAGGCGGCGAAGTCACTCGGCCGGCCGCTCTCGAACAACGCGCCCAACGTCGTGGTGAACCTGATCGCGCCCGGCGAACTGAGGAGCGATCGGGCCAACCAGCTCGATTTCCGCGTCGGCAAGATCCTGCGAATGGGAAGGACGCGCGCCAATATCGCACTCGATCTCTTCAACGCGTTGAACTTCGACACCATCATTGCGCCGAACCAGGCGTTCATCCCCGGAGGAGGATGGCTCACGCCGACGGGCACCCAGACTCCGGTGATGACGGCGCGGACCGCCAAGATCACCGTGCAATACGATTTCTAGGAGGTCGTGCAGGCCCACTGCGACTGAGCAGAAATGCGGAACCACGAAGAGCACGAAGATCACAAAGCAGCCTTGCTATAGTCATTGCGCTTTGTGTTCTTCGTGGTTGACGGTTTATTCGGAGGTTCAATCCATGAGCAAGCGACCTCCCGCGTTGACGGTAGCGATGGCGGCCGTCGCCTTGTCGGTCTTGTTGGCCTCGGTCGCTGGAGCTCAGGCTCCGGCGCCGTCCGCCAAACCCAAGGCCGCCGCCCCCGCGAAATGGAATCCCACGAAGACGCCGTGGGGACATCCCGATCTGCAGGGGGAATGGACCAGCGACAGCGCCCGTGGCATCCCCCGGGAGCGCCCCGAGCAGTTTGCCGCCAGAGCCGAGCTCACCGACCAGGAGCTCGCCGAACGAGAGGCGAGGGACGCGCAGACGATCAAGAATGCCGTCGCCGCCACCGGCGCCCAGACCGGCGGCCGGGATGGATTCTGGCGCGGCTCACAGACCTTCCGGCAAACGTCGCTCGTCGTCGAGCCGGCGGACGGAAAAATTCCGCCCATCACCCCGGCGGCCCTGCTCCGGGCGGCGCCTCGGGATCGCGGTAGCTTCGGCAGCGGCCCCTTCGACGGACCGGAAGACTTTACGCTCTACGACCGATGCATCACACGCGGCATCGTCGGTGGGGTGCTGCCGGTTCCCTATGGGAACGGCAACCGGATCCTGCAGACCCCAGACTCCTTCATCATCAGCTACGAGATGATTCACGATACACGCGTGGTGCCGCTCGACGGGCGGCCGCATCTCAATCAGAAGATCCGCCAGTATCTGGGCGACTCGCGCGGCCATTGGGAAGGCAACACGCTCGTCGTCGAGACGACGAACTTCACCGATCAGACGAGCGTTGGGGGCGGCAACGGGAACGGCCTGCGCCACAGCGCGTCAATGGTCTTGACCGAACGCTTCACGCGCACGGCTGCCGATGTGCTCGTCTACCGGGTCACCATCGACGATCCCAAGACCTACACCCGGCCGTGGACGCTGCAGCTGCCGCTGGTGTCGCCACCAGGATTCCAGACCCTGCCGTACGAATGTCACGAAGGGAACGGCGCCATCAAATACATCCTTGCCGCGGAACGCGCCGAAGACAAGGCGATCGCCGACGACCTGAAGAAGGGCATCGTGAGGCCGCGCAAGGATCCGCAGAACGTCATCAACCGGGCCCCGGGCGAATAGCCCGCTCCGACGAAACGGGGTTCAAGGACGCGGGCCATGTCCCGCGTACTTGAACCCGACGACCGCTCCCGCCACTCTCTCCCCGGCTCCATTCCACCCCCGGTTACGCCGCTCGTCGCCCCGCCGAGTTCGATTCACGTTTGCCCCTGCCGTGACGATTACCCAATCGTATGGATCGGTCGGAGCACGAAAACACCTTCAGCGGCCACTACGGCCCGTCGGCGCCGATTTTGAGAGTCATGCGCAGGGACCCTGTTGTGATAAACCATCGCGATGAGCCGTACACGGATTTCGAGCCCGATTTCGAGGACGACTTCGAAGATGTCCTCGACCCGTTCGGGCACCAGAATGAACGGTTCATCGACGCGTTCGGTGGCTGTTGCGCGTCGCTCGCGGTCCTGCTGAACAACCTCGCCGACCTCGATCCGGCGGAACCGTTCGACGCGTCCAATGACATCGTGCGCCAGCTATGCCTCGTTGCCGGCACCGTCGGATACCCAATCTCCGGCGAGTACATGAGACCGACCACGACGTTCTAAAGCGGGTTTTGTTCGGTGTAGTGCAAGGCTTTAGCCTTGCCGTGATCACGGCAGCCCTAAAGGTTTGCGCCACTTCTGTCGCCGATGCCGACGCCGAGCGCGCTCGAATCGCAGAGAATTCTTCCGTGTCCTCTCGCGACTTCCAGTTTCTTACGTTGAACGTCGTTGGGCACATGACGTCCGCCTTCACAGCTCGCTAGCGCCAACGCTCGATGTCACCAGGAGCACAGCGAGAAGTTGCCGGCGCAATCGGTGACGGTCCGCTGACGTTGCACAGCAAATTCGGTGCAAGTCCGGATGGACTCTGCGCTTCAAGCCAACCAGTCTGATCAATACTGGCCATCGTGACCCAGGTCAGCCCACGCGTGCGATTCGCGCCGCCGGCGATCGGCGAGGACGAAGTCAGCGACGTTGTGGCGACGCTGCGATCGGGGTGGTTGTCGACCGGCCCGCGCGTGCACGCGTTCGAGCGCGCCTTCGCCGAGTACGTCGGCGTACCGCACGCGGTGGCCGTCAACTCGTGCACCGCCGCGCTCCACCTGTCGATGCTCGCCATCGGTGCCGGCCCTGGCGACGAGGTGGTGACCACGCCGTTGACCTTCTGCGCCACGGCCAACGTCGTCGTCCACGCCGGGGCGACACCGCGCTTCGCCGATATCGATCCGATCACCTGGAATCTCGATCCTGCTGCTGCAGCGGCCGCCGTGACCCCGCACACCCGAGCGCTGCTGCCGGTTCACTACGCGGGCCGTCCCGCCGATGTGCCGGCGTTCCGCGCGATCGCTCGCCGTCACGACCTGGCCCTGATCGAGGACGCCGCCCACTGCGTCGAGGGCAGAGCCGCCGGCGGTCATATCGGCGCGGTCGCCGACCTCACCTGCTTCAGCTTCTACGCGACGAAGAACCTGACGACGGGAGAGGGCGGGATGCTCACCACGGCTTCGAGCGAATGGGCCTCGACCGCGCGGATCGCCTCGCTTCACGGTATGAGCCGGGCCGCGTGGGCGCGGCAGGCTTCCGAGCAGTCACCGCACTACGACGTCGTGATGCCGGGCTACAAGTACAACATGATGGACATTCAGGCCGCCATCGGGATCCATCAACTGGCCGGCCTCGAGACGCGGCTGTTGCGGCGCGAGGAGATCTGGCGGCTCTACGACGAATCGCTGGCCGACTTGCCGGTTACCCTTCCGGCCCCCATCGCCGACGGCGATCGCCATGCGCGTCATCTCTATACGATCCTGGTGGATCCGGAATCGGGGTGGTCGCGCGATCGCCTGATGGCGGTTCTGCGCGACGATGGAATCCAGACGAGCGTACATTTCCGCGCCCTGCACCTCCAGCCGTTCTACGCCGAACGTTTCGCCTTCAAGCGCGGAATGTTCCCGGTCGCCGAGATGGTGTCGGATCGTACCCTGTCGTTGCCGCTCTCGGCTGGTATGAGCGACGACGAAGTCGCGATCGTGGTCGAATCGCTCCGGCGAGCCATGGGGCGAGGCCGGTGAAGTGGACGGACCACTGAGTCGTCATGAACGGGGCTCACCCCATAGCATGAACATGACGGTCAACCGCCGGGGCCGCAGAGATCGCCGAGGAAGAACCAGGGAATTCGCTGCGTGCTCCGCGGTTGATCTCACCCTGACGCGGTATCTATGTCTCGATGCGTGGTTGCTGCAAGAGCATGGGGCTCGCCATGTGGCGTGACGGCACCGTCGCGATGACGATTGGCTCCCACCTGGTCGGACTGGGGGAGCCGCTGTATACGATTGCCGAGATTGGGCTCAATCACGGCGGCTCGCTCGACCGCGCGCTGGCGATGGTCGATGCGGCGGCGGCCGCGGGCGCGTCGGCCGTGAAGCTGCAGACGCTGACCGCCACCGATCTCGTGGCGCCCGCCTGTCCCGCCCCGGCCCACGTCACGGCGACGTCCTTGCGCGATTTCTTCGCGGCCTTTGAGCTGTCCGAGTCGGCGTATGGCAAGATCGCCTGCCGCGCCCGTGCCCACGGGCTCGGGCTGTTGGCGACGCCGCTTTCGCTGGGGGCGGTCGAAGTGCTCGAACGCATCGATATCGACGCCTACAAGATCGCGAGCGGGGACATCATCTGGGATCAGCTCATCTGGCGCTGCGCCGAGACAAGAAAGCCGCTGGTCATCTCGACCGGCATGGCCTCGCTTGACGAGGTGGCGCACGCCGTGACGTGCGCGCAGTCAGGCGGTGCGACCGGCGTGGCGCTGCTGCACTGCGTATCGGCGTATCCGGTTCCGCCCGGCAGCGAGAACCTGCGGGCGATTGCCACGCTCGGGCGAGCCTTCGAGCTACCGGTCGGCCTCTCCGATCACGGCAGCGACGAGCTCGCGGCGCCTCTCGCCGTGGCGATGGGCGCTTCCCTTTACGAGCGCCATCTCGTGCTCGATGACGACCATGAAGCGGTCGATGCGGCGGTATCGAGTACGCCGGCGCGACTGGCCGCCGCGGTGCGGGCCGCGGCGCGCGCCGGCGAGGCGCTCGGCAGCGGGGAGAAAATCTGCCTGGGCGCGGAGGCGGTGAACCTCAGCGCGAGCCGCCGCTCGTTGTGCGCGGCGCGGCGGCTGCCCGCCGGACACATCCTGCGCCACGAGGATCTGATTGCGCTCCGCCCGGCCGTCGGTCTTGGACTCGACCGCGCCCGCGACCTGGTCGGCCGGCAACTGATGCGAGACATCGACGCGGGATCGCCGCTGGTCGAAGAGGACGTCGTCCCCCATGCAGAATCGAAACGGGATCGGGGCGCTGCCTAACGTTCTCATTACGGCGGCGTCGCGGCGGGTGCCGCTCGTGAATGCCTTCAGCCGGGCGCTCGGACGATTGGGCGCCGGACGCGTGGTCGTGATCGACGTGAATCCGCTGTCACCGGCGGTGTGCGCCAGCGATCGTGCGTACCGCGTGCCGCTGGCCTCCGATCCGCACTATATCGACGACGTGCTGGCAATTGCGGTCGGCGAGCAGATCGGCGTCATCATCCCGACGATCGACGACGAGCTGACCTTGTTCGCGGGCGCCCGCGACCGGTTCGCCGCCGCCGGCGTGCGGGTCATGGTCTCGCCTCCCGAGACCACGGCGCTCTGCAACGACAAGCTGGCGACCTGCCGGGAGCTTCGCGGCCATGGCATTGCGGCAGCCGAGTCCTACCTGCCGCCGGATCTGCCCGAATCGCCGCTATTTCCCCTCTTCATCAAGCCGCGCTACGGCCGCGGCAGGGTCGGCGCCTTCGCCGTCAGGAACGCCCGCGAGCTCGCCTTCTTCCTCGACTACGTACCGGAACCGGTCGTCCAGGAATTCCTCGACGGCCCCGAGTTCACGATTGACATGATGTGCAACTTCGCGGGGTGTCCGCTCTCCATCGTGCCGCGCGAGCGCGTGGTCATCCGCGCCGGCGTCATCGACCGGGGTCGAACCGTCAAAGACGATCGGCTGATCGGGCTCGCCACCGCGTGTGCGGCGGCGCTGCGGTTCGTGGGGCCGGTCAACATCCAGTGCCGCATCGTGGACGAGCGGCCGGTCATCTTCGAGATCAATCCGCGTTTTTCCGGCGGCATCCCCCTCACGATCGAAGCCGGCGCCGATTTCCCGATGATGGTGCTGCAGCTGGCTGCGGGCTCCCGGGTCGCGCCGGCCATCGGATGCTTTCGCGACAATTTGTGGATGACCAACTACGAAGCGTCGGTGTTCGTCGACGGAGATGACATTCGGCTCGAACCGTTCCTGCCGCGGGCGGTCACCGAGGTCGGCTGATGGGAGTCACGGTCCGGCTGATGAGTCTGTGGACAAGTCACGACGTTTAACGCAGAGCACGCAGAGATCGCGGAGAATTCCTGCGGATTCTTCTCCGCGGCTTCTGCGGCCTCTGCGTTGAACGTCGTATTTTTCACACGATGTAACGCCGGACTGCTTGAAAAGACGTGAGGCCATCCGGCGGAACCACTGCGATCGTGTTGCAGGCGCGAATGGGATCGAGCCGCCTGCCCGGCAAGGCGATGGCCGACCTGGCTGGCCGTCCGATCCTCGAGCACTGCGTGGAACGGCTGCGCGCGGCGTCAGGTCTGCCGGTCGTGCTGGCCACCACCACCCGTCCCGACGATGACTGCCTGGAGCAGCTCGGCGATCGTCTCGGCATCGCGGTCGTGCGCGGCTCGGAGCTCGATGTGCTCGGACGGTTCGCGCTCGTCGTCACCACGCTGGAACTGTCCGCCCTCATCCGCGCCACGGCCGACAATCCCGCGGTCGATCTCGACGCGCCGCGACGCACCCTGGAGCAGCTGATCTTGACCGGTGCCGATCACGTCGTCGAACGTGGGTTGCCGTGCGGGGCAGCGGTCGAGGCGGTCGCGGCGGATGCGCTGCTGCGCGCGGCCGAGCTCGCGACTGACAGCTACGACCGAGAGCATGTGACGCCGCTGCTGCGCCGGGGTGGCGCCTTCTTCGCGGTCGAGGCGGTGGCGCCGGCCCGGCTGACGCGGCCGGAGCTTCGGCTATCGGTCGACACCGAAGCGGACCTGCACTTCATGCGCCGGCTGTTCGCGGCAGCGGCATCCGGAACGGGACAGCTCATCCTCCTGGAACATCTGATCGACGCCGCCGACCGCCTCTGATCAAGAAACCCGCCCGGCTGCTGGTCGGTGCTCATCCTTCAGCTTCATCGTCAGGGCGATGCGCTGGCGCTTGAGGTCGATGGCGACGACCTTCACCGTCACGATATCGCCGGCCTTCACGATTTCGCGCGGATCCTTCACGAACCGGTCGGCCAGCTGCGACACGTGCACGAGGCCATCCTGGTGTACCCCGATGTCGACGAACGCACCGAAGTTCGCCACGTTCGTCACGACCCCTTCGAGCTGCATGCCCGGCGTCAGATCGCCGATGCGCTCGACTCCGTCCTTGAACGAGGCGGTCCGAAAATCGGGACGCGGATCGCGTCCGGGCTTCTCGAGCTCCGCGAGGATGTCCTTTACTGTTGGCAGACCGAACTGCGCGTCGACCAGCTCCTCGGGCCTGACCGCCCGCAGCACGCTCGCTTTGCCCAGCAACTGACCGACGGCGAGGCCGGTCTGTGCGACGATGCGCGCGACAATCCCGTACGCTTCCGGATGCACCGCCGAGCGGTCGAGCGGATTGTCGCCGTCCATGATGCGCAGAAAGCCGGCGGCCTGCACGAAGGCCCGTGCGCCGATCCGCGGCACCTTCAGAATCTGCCTGCGGTCTTTGAAGGGGCCATGCTCGTCGCGGAAGCTGACGATGTGTTTCGCCGTAGGCTCGTTGAGCCCCGAGATCCGCGCCAGCAGCGGCACCGATGCCGTGTTCACGTCGGCGCCGACTGCGTTGACGCAGTCTTCCACGATCGCGTCGAGCTTCCTGGAAAGACGTGAGGGGCTCACGTCATGCTGATACTGACCCACGCCGATCGCCTTCGGGTCGATGCGGACGAGCTCGGCCAGCGGATCCTGGAGACGTCGCGCAATCGACACCGCGCCGCGCAGTGACACGTCGAGCGTGGGAAACTCCTGGGCCGCGAGCTCCGATGCCGAGTACACGGAGGCGCCCGCCTCCGACACCACCACCCTGGTCAGCCGCAGGTCGGCATGACGGGACATCAGGTCGGCCACGAGCTTGTCCGTTTCTCGCGATGCCGTACCGTTGCCGATCGACACGAGCTCCACGCCGTATGTGGTGCAAAGGCGCGCCAGCGTTCGAAGCGATCCTTCCCAATCCTTGCGCGGCTCGTGGGGGTAGATCACGGCGGTGTCCAGGAGCTTCCCGGTTCCGTCGACGACGGCCACCTTGACGCCGGTGCGAATCCCGGGATCCAGCCCCATCGTCGTGCGCTGGCCGGCCGGAGCGGCCAGCAGCAGGTCGCGCAGATTGCGGCCGAATACCTGGTTCGCTTCGGCTTCGGCCTCGTCGTGCAGTCGGTGCTCGATCTCGGACTCGAGCTGCGGCAGCAGCCTGGTCTTCCACGCCGACCGGACCGTGCTGGCGAGCCATGAGTCCGCGGGGCGGCCCCGATCGACGATGCCCGCGCGCGCGGCGATGCGCCGTTCAGGTTCGGTCGGCCCGGCTGCCGCATCGGCCTGCGGCAGCACCACGGCAAGACGCAGGATGCCCTCGTGCCGGCCGCGCAGCAGTGCCAGCACGCGGTGCGAGGGGATGCGCCTCACCGGCTCGCTGGCGCTGAAATAGTCGGAGAACTTCGAGCCCTCTTCCTGCTTCCCGTTGACGACGGTGGACGCCCACTCGCCGCGGTCGAACAGCAATTGCCGGAGGCCGCCGACCAGCTCCGCGTCCTCGGCGAAGGTGTCGATGAGAATCGAGCGCGCCCCCTCGAGCGCGGCGGCGGCGTCGGGGACGCCTTTCTCCGCATTGACATACCGAAGCGCGGTGGCTTCCGGAGCGAGCATCGGATCGCGCAGCAACGACGACGCGAGAGGCTCGAGTCCGGCTTCCCGAGCGATCTGCGCTTTGGTCCGGCGCTTGGGCCGGTAGGGGAGATACAGATCCTCGAGCCGCGCTTTGGTGCCGGCTGCGGCGATCGCCGCGGCCAACTCGGGCGACAGCTTGCCCTGTTCGTCGATGCTCTTGCGGATCGCGGCGCGCCGCTCCTCGAGATCGCGAAGGTAGTGCAGACGGTCCTCGAGCGCGCGGAGCTGCGTGTCGTCGAGGCCGCCGGTGGCTTCCTTGCGGTACCGGGCGATGAACGGCACGGTGGACTTGCCGTCGAGGAGCGCGATGGCGGCATCCGTCTGGGACACGCGGACACCCAGTTCTTCGGCGATACGGGCGGAAATAGACGTCATGCCTACGAGTACGGTTCAGACGGAGTGTAGTAGATGATTCGGCTCCCGCCCATCTCGAACCGGAACGGCACGAACAGCAGCGGCGCCAGCGCCTCGCGGATGGCGGCATGCCGCTCCGGCGGTGCCAGGAACAGCATGAACCCGCCGCCGCCGGCGCCGAGCAGCTTGGCTCCGTAGGCGCCGGTCCGCATCCCGGTCTCGTAGCTCTCCATGATCACGGGCGTGGCGATGAGCGCGCTGAGGCGTCGTTTGAGCTGCCACTGCGCGTCGAGCAGGCGTCCGAGCTCCGGTATGTCGAGCGGCTGGCGGCCGAGCACGTCGAATGCCTGGGCGGCGATGTGCGTGATGTCCGCGAGCTCGGCGTTGTGCTTGGGCAGGTTGCGCAGCAGGTCCGCGGCCATGTCCGGTCCGTTCCGCTGGAACCCGGTGAAGCACAGCAGGAGGTGCGATTCGAGGGCCGTGAGCGCCGTTGGCCCGAGCAGCAGCGGCGCCACGTCGAACTGATCGCCCGGTCCGAACGCAATCGTGTTGACGCCGCCAAACGCCACGGCCACCTGGTCCTGTGATCCGACGCACTCCTTGATCCAGTGCTGCTCGACGTCGATGGCCTGCGTCGCGAGCTGGCGTTTGCCGGCGATCCGGCCCGTCAACCCGTACAACGCGTGCAGGAGCCCGACGGTGAACGCCGAGCTCGAACCAAGCCCGGACATCGCCGGCACATCCGAGTTGTGCTGGACCTCCAGCCCGTCCGTGATGCCCATGTACCTGATGCATTCTCGCGCCGACGGATGTTTGATCTCGTCGACCGAGCTGACATATTCCTGCTCGGTGTAGCGAATGCGATGGGTGTAGGTGAAGAACGGCGGCAGGTAGCGGACGTTCAGGTAGCAGTATTTGTTGATCGTCGCGGAGACGACGAGACCACCGTGTTCCCGATACCACGCGGGAAAATCCGTGCCTCCTCCAAACAGCGAAATCCGGAACGGCGTGCGGCTGATGATCATGTGTGGGCGTGTGCTGCTCGTTGTTCGAATCGGGATCTGCCACGAAGGCACGAAGACACGAAGCAGGAAATCCTCGATGATCCTGCAACGCACTGCTGGTCCATCAGCGCAGTGGCAACAGTTCCGTCACGACCTGGCGGATGTGCTCGGGGTCGAGGCCGATCTCGCGCCGGATGTCGTGAATCGTGCCATAACACGACACGAAACGATCCGGCAGGCCGATCCGCGCCACCGGACCGGCGGCATGGGCACAGACCTCTTCGAACAATCCCGTCGCGTCGTGCGCGACGACGAGCCGGGTGTGCGCGTACGCCGACAGCAGCTCGCCATCAAGCGGCTTGATGGTCGAGAAGTAGATCACGTTGACCGGAAGCGCTTCCACCGCCGGCAGCACGTTGGCCAGGATCGGACCGGCGGTGATCACGGTGACCGGTCCGCCGCTGTCACGCACGACGGCGCCGCGGCCGAACGCCACCGGCAGGCTGACGCCGTGCGAATGGTCCGACAGCCGGAAATACGTGGGCGTGCCGCTGTTGTAGCGGGCGCGCAGCAGCTGGTCGGTTTCCTCGCGGGTGCCCGGCTGCACGATGTCGATGCCCGGCACCAGCCGGAGCGCGCCCATGTCGGCGAGCGCTTGATGGGTGGGGCCGTCCCACGCGTAGTCATAGGTCGCGCCGCAGGTCACGATGTTGATCGGGAAGCGGTTGTAGCTGACGTCGATCTTGATCTGCTCGAGGCAGCGCTCGGTGACGAACGGGGCGATGGTGTGCACGAACGGAATGAATCCCTGGGAGGCCAGACCGGCGGCCACGCTCACCAGCGTGTTTTCGCAGATGCCCAGGTTGTAGAACCGCGTCGGGAAGCGGCGCGCGAACGGCTCGAACAAGAAGACGGAGATGTCGCCGAACACCAGCACGACGCGCTCGTCGGCCTCGGCCAGCTCCGTGACGGTGTCTCTAAACTGCTTTCGCATGGAGCTCGGACAACAACGCCTCGCAGACCTCCGCCGAGGGCGACTTGCGATGCCACTCGAAGAAGTTTTCTTCCATGGAGGCGCAGCCGTAACCCTTGACCGTCCGGCCGACGACGACCTTCACCGTGTCGGCCGGTTGCCGCAGCGCGGCCACGAGGCTGGCATCGTCGTGGCCGTCGACTTCGGCCGTGGCGCAGCCGAATGCGACGAACCGCTCGGTCGGGTTCGGAATCTGCAGGCACCGTACCTGCGAGCGGTTGTGGTCGTAGAGGATCGTGAGGTTGGCGAGCCGGCGATCGGACGCGACCATTACCGCCTCCCACAGCGACCCCTCGTTGGCTTCGCCGTCGCCGACCAGCACGAAAACGCGCCGCGCGCTGCCGCGAATCCGCAAGCCGAGGGCCATGCCGACGGCAATGCCGATTCCATGGCCGAGCGAGCCGCAGGAGGCCTCGACGCCGGGAACCTTGAGGCGGTCAGGATGACAACCGAAGGCGGATTGGTAGGCGCCGAAGCGTTCGACATCGGCCGGCGGAAAATATCCGAGCTGCGCCAGCACGCAGTAGTAGCCCAGCGCCGCGTGACCCTTGCTGAGAATGAACAGATCGCGCTCCGGCCAGCGTGGCGCTTCGGGATCGTGGCGCATCACCGCATACGCGGACAGCGCCAGCTCGATGATGGAGAACGAGCTCGGGAGGTGGCCCTGACCGCTTGTTCGAGAACACCGGATGGCCCACTCGCGGGCGGCACGAGCCGTGGGCGTCATTCGACCATCATTCGCGATTATTCGACGACGGCGTAGCAGACGCGCGACACGCTCGGCGAGCGCTGGATGCGCAGGGTGTTGAGGCCCAGCACTTCCTGCACCGCGACCGTCTCCCCTGGAAACACGTCGTCGGACAGCTCGTCGAACACGAGAACCGATCCCTTGAAGAGTCGCGGCTTCACGGCGAGGAGGGCGGCCCGGGTGGGCGCGTAGATATCGAAATCGAAGATCGCCAGCGAGACGACCGCCTCGGGATGGGCCTCGAACCAGGCGGGCACGGTGTGAACGGCGTCGCCCTTCACCAGCTCGAACCGGCGCAGATGCGAAATCGGGTTCAGCTGCTCGTGCAAGGCGAGCACACGAGCGAGTTCCTGCTCGTACGAGGACGGTACCGAGAAGTCGCCGTCGCGGCACGCCGGCTTCGCGCCATCTTCGGACCCGACGCCGAGCAGCCCCGCGAAGGTGTCGAAGCCGACGATGCGCCGGTGCCGGTTGAAAGGCTCGAAGATGCTGCGGAGATTCGAGAGAAACGCCAGCGTCTGGCCCCATCGCACGCCGAACTCCGCGATGATGCCGTGGGTGTGCAGGACCAGCCCGTAGATGTCCCGGAAGAACAGCAGCCGCGCGAGATGCTTCGATGGCATGAACAGCGCGAGGTTGCCGAGGATCTCGCCGGGCGGGATCCCGCTGTTCCTGAGGCTGGCCGCCAGCTCCGCAAACGCGTCTTCCTCACTGCGAGCGGTGAGCGCGATCGCACCGTGCTCGCCGACGTTTACCGTTGCCATGTCGTCCTGTTCCCTCGCCACCAGCGCAGCGTCTCGCGCACGCCGTCTTCGAGTGACGTGGGAGGCGCCCATTTCAGCGCCTCGAAAAGATGGTCGCAGTTTAGCACGCGGCTCGGCGACGAGGCCGGACCAGCGGACGTGTAGATCACGCGCGCGTCCTCGTAATCCGCGGCGCGCAGCACGGTTTGCACGACTTCTGCGACCCGCACGCCGTGACCGGATCCCACGTTGAACACCTGCCCGCCGGATTGTGGCAACGCCAGCAGGCGCGCGATGGCCTCGCCGAAATCGGCGCTGTAGAGAACATCTCTTGTCACCTCGGGCGAGCCCCACACTTCCAGCGGATCGAGCCGGTCGGCTGCCTTGCGAATCAGCGCCGGGATGACGTTGGATCGAGCGGGGTCGAATCGCGCCCGCGGACCGTAGATGTTGGCGGCCCGCACCCTCACGACATCCAGACCGGCGGCGCGGCCCCAGAACTCGCACAGCTTCTCCGACGTGCGCATCACCCAGCCGACGCCGAACGCCTCCGCGCTGGGATCCTGATTCCAATCGAGTTGATCCTCGCGGATGACGCCCGCGAACGGCTGATAACAGGTCGCCGATCCGACGAAGATCGCGCGGTGAACGCCGGCGTCGTGGAGCGCTTCCAGCCAGGTTGCCGCGATCAGCAGGTTCGGCTTGACCTGTCGCCAGGGTTGTTCAGAGAGCATGCGGATGCCGCCGCTCTCGGACGCGGCCAGAATCGCCGCGTCGCATCCCGCGAGCGCCGCGGTCAGCGCCGGCCCGTCCGACAGATCGAGCGCCACGTGCTCCAATCGCTCGTGGACCAGGGCCGGGGCCGTCGTCCGGTACGTCGCTCGCACGCGCCCGTGCGGACGCCGCTTGATCAACGCCTCGACGATGGCGCTGCCGGCCATCCCGGCGCCGCCCGCGACAAAGACCCGCGCGTCGTCAGGCAGAAGCACGGCTGCTCTCACCTGCAGCTAGAGGCAGGTCTGCTCGCCCGTAAAGCCGGGATCTGCCACGAAGGCACGGAGGCACGAAGCAATCGTGGAACACGCATGCGTCTTCGTGTCTTCGTGGCTTCGTGGCTGCATTTTGAAGCTGCCGCATACGCTTCCCGCTACCGCTGCAGGAACCGCTGGCCCCTGGCGATGCGGTCGCGCCAGTAATCGAGCAGGTCCCGCATGGTCTGCTCGAAGGAGATTTCCGGCGCCCAGCCGGTGTGGGTGCGGAACTTCGTCGTGTCCGGCACTTGAAGATCGGCGTCGATCGGACGGAGCCGTTCGGGGTCGGGCTCGACGGCGATGCCCTGGACCCGGGCAAACGACAACAGCGTCTGCAACATCTCACCGATCGTGCACGAGTACGATCCGCCGATGTTGTAGACGCTCCCCGGAACAGGGTCGATCGTGACGAGCATGAAGTAGGCGCGAACCGCGTCGCGCACGTCGGCCCACGTTCTCAGCGAATCGAGATTGCCGGTCCGGACGATGGGCGGCAGATGCCCAGCCTCGATCATGGCGATCTGCTTCGCGAACGTCGATTCGGCGAAGGCGTCGCCGCGCCGTGGGCCCGTATGCGTGAACATCCGCGTCGTCACGACGCGCATGCCGTAGGCCTCCGCGTAATAGCGGCCCAGCAGGTCCGTCGCCACCTTCGAGATCGCGTAGGGCGACGCTGGATGAAAGGAACAGGTTTCGTCGATGGGCAGGCGCTCGCGCGGTACGCGGCCGAACACCTCGGATGATGAGCAGACGTGGACGACCGGGCTGAGGTCCTGTCGCAGACGAAGGCACTCGAGCAGCCGGCACGTGCCGAGGATGTTCGGTTCGAGTGTCTCCAGCGGTGAGTCGAAGCTCACACGCGGGTAGCTCTGGGCGGCCAGATGAAAGACATAATCGGGCCGCGCCAGGTCAACGGCGCGCTGCATCGACAAGCTGTCGCGCAGGTCGCCCTGGACCAGGGTGATGCGGTCCCCGCCGTTGATCCGCGGGAACAGGTGCTCGATGTTCTCCATCGGGCTGCGCCAGCGGGAAAGTCCGACGACGTCCCAATCGGTGTGGGCGAGGAGGAAGTCCGCGAGGTGCGAGCCGACCATCCCCGTGATTCCCGTGATGAACGCACGTGCCGGCACGTCGGTCCCTCCTTGATGACTACAGCAGCAGCGAGAAGAGCATTTTCCACGAGAGCACGGGCACCGACGAACCGAGGTCGCTCTGAAGGGCCGGCAGCACGTCGCGATCGTGGTCGCCTTGCAGGCTGGACAACACGGCGTCCACTGCGGGGCCGCTTTCGAGGT
>Ga0105248_10004029_pt1 | contig 16252 bp, 16 predicted proteins | sample KBSS34metaG_FD_81524 | JGI IMG/M metagenome (GOLD analysis project Ga0105248, IMG submission 81524) | Switchgrass rhizosphere microbial communities from Kellogg Biological Station, Michigan, USA - KBS S3-4 metaG | ecosystem: Host-associated > Plants > Roots > Rhizosphere > Soil | place... | reverse complement strand
GCGGGCGCTTCGGGCCTTACGTGGAGCGTGGCGAGAAGCGCGCGTCGATCCCGAAGGACATTCCGTTGGAGGACGTCACCGCCGAGGTGGCCGAGCGGCTGCTGTCCCTTCCACGCGAGATCGGGGCGCATCCGGAGTCTGGTAAGCCGATCACCGCGTCGATCGGGCGCTATGGTCCGTACCTCGCCCATGACGGCAAATATGCGAAGCTCGGCTCGACTGCCGAGGTGTTCGAGACCGGCATGAATGCAGCCGTCGCAAAGCTCGCCGACGCAGCTAACGGCGGTGGACGCCAGCGCGGCGCTGCCCGTGAGCCGATCGCCGTGCTAGGCAAGCACCCGGGAAGCGGCGGCGAGGTAAAAGTCATGGAAGGCCGTTACGGTCCCTACGTCACCGACGGCACGACCAATGCGACGCTTCCCAAGGGCACCGACCCCGAGTCCCTCAACCTCGAGGAAGCCGTGCGGCTGATCGACGAGCGGGCGGCGAAGGGCCCGGCCAAGAAAAAGGGCGGCCGGAAGCCCGCACGGAAGAAGGCGAAATGATCGAGATCGAATTGAAGCGGCTGGCGCATGGCGACGGACTGCCGGCGCCTACTTATGCGACCGACGGAGCGGCGGGGCTGGACGTCGTGGCGGCCGAGCAGTTGACGCTGGCGCCGGGCCAGCGGCACGCGGTCGCCACCGGCTTCGCGATCGCTATCCCTGAGGGGTACGAAGTGCAGGTCCGCCCGCGCTCCGGCCTCGCACTCAAACACGGCATCACCTGTCTCAACACGCCCGGCACGATCGACCACGATTATCGCGGCGAGGTGAAGGTGATCCTCGCCAACCTGGGAGGCGAGCCGTTCGAGGTCCGCCGCGGCGAGCGGATTGCTCAGCTGGTGCCGGCGCCGGTGCTGAAAGCCGCCTTCCGCGAGGTCGTCGAGCTTGGTAGCACCAGCCGCGGGGCAGGGGGCTTCGGCTCGACAGGGCAGTGACCCTCTCCGACGCAGAGCTCGACCGCTACGCGCGCCAAATCGTGCTGCCGCAGGTCGGCGGCGTCGGTCAGAAGAAGCTCAAGGCAGCGCGGGTTGCGGTCATTGGGGCCGGCGGCATCGGCAGTGCCGTCATCCCGGCTCTTGCTGGCGCTGGGATCGGCGAACTCACCATCGTCGACAATGACAGTGTCGAGATCGACAATCTTCATCGCCAACCACTCTTTCGCGAGCGAGATGCCGGTTACTCGAAGGCCGATCTCGCGCTGCAATTCGTCCACCGCCTCAACAGCCATGTGAAGGCTACGCCGGTGCTGGCTCGCATCGATGCCGCCAATGCTGCTCAGCTTCTCGCCGGACATGACCTCGTCATCGACGGAAGCGACAATTTCGCGACCCGGCTGGCTGTCAGCGATGTCTGCGTGGGCCTCGGCATTGGCGTGGTCTCTGCAGCCGCCGTCCAGTTCCAGGGGCAGGTCGGGCTGTTCCGCTCGAAGCCCTGCTATCGCTGTTTCGTCGGCGACGCGTTCGACAGCGACGATTGCGACAATTGCGCGGAGCTGGGCGTGCTCGGCGCGCTCACGGGAACGGTGGGGAGTTTCGCGGCCTTGCTCGCGATAAACGCCATCTGCGGCATCGGCGAGGACCAGGCCGGGCAGCTGCACCTGTTCGATGGAGAAAAGCTCAGCTGGCGTACGATGCGAATCCCTGCCGACCCCAGCTGCCGCGAATGCGGGCTTATCCTAGAGCTTCCTGAATCCTTGCGATGAGGTGACGAGCGACCTCGTCCTTGGCGGCTTCGGGCCAGTCCTCCACACCGTCCGCGGTGACGAAATGGACCTGGTTGCGGTGACCGCCCATCACCTCGCCTGAAACGTCGTTCGCCACGATCCAGTCGGCCCTCTTGGCCGCCCGCTTGGCGACCGCCTGATCCACAACATTCTCTGTCTCGGCGGCGAAACCGATCAGCAATCGCGGACGCTGCTCACTCGCACCCAACTCCGCAAGGATGTCGCGTGTCGGCACGAAGTTCAGCTGCGGCGGACCTCCGCCTTTCTTGAGCTTTGTCGGCGACGGCTCGACGCGCCAGTCAGCGACAGCCGCGACGAGGATGGCGGCGTCCGCAGGCAGCGCCGCGAAAACTGCGCTCGCCATCTGCTCGGCGGTTTCCACGTCGATCCGGGTCACGCGGGCGGGGGTTTCGAGTGAAACGGGCCCCGCAACCAGCGTAACTCTCGCGCCCGCTTCCGCAGCGGCTTGAGCAATCGCAAATCCCTGCCGTCCCGAGGAGCGGTTGGCGATAACGCGCACCGGATCGATCGGCTCATGCGTGGGCCCGGCAGTCACGAGGATGTGCTTGCCCGTCAGCGTCACTTCAGGAGATCGGAGAGCTGGTCGACGATGTCTTGCGGCTCGGGCAGTCGGCCGGGTCCGAACTCTCCGCAGGCCATCTCGCCCTCGGCTGGTTCGATCACGCCGACGCCATCCGTCTTGAGCTGCGCGACGTTTCGCTGCGTCGCCGCGTGTTGCCACATGCGGACGTTCATCGCCGGAGCGACCACGACCGGCTTGTCCGTTGCGAGCAGCAGCGTCGTCGCGAGGTCGTCGGCGATGCCCGCCGCCATCTTCGCCAGCAAGTCCGCGGTTGCCGGGCAGACGAGCACGAAATCTGCGGAACGGCTGAGCTGGATATGGCCGATCTCGACCTCGTCCTTGAGCTCCCACAGCGAACTGTGGACCTGGCTTTCCGCGAGCGTGCCAAGGCTCATCGCGGTGACGAAATGCTCGCCGCCCCTGGTGAGGACCGGCGTCACCGAGTGGCCGGCCTTCTTCAGCAGCCGCACGAGTTCCAGCGACTTGTACGCCGCGATCCCGCCGCCGACGATGAGAAGCACCCGCGCCATCGCTTCAGGTTAGCACATACAACAGCGATGCGCCGATGACGGCACCGATCACGCCCGCAAACGCGTATCGCCACCAGCTTCGCTGCTCGATGATCGCGATCTCGGGGAGCGGGGGCGGGGGAGGGGCCGCGCCTCGCGGCGGATAATATTGGTCGAGCCGCTGGATCAGCTCCGGCACCTTCTTGGCTGCGCGGACCAGCTCGATAAGGCGGTCGGCATAATAAGCTTCGGGGCCCAGCTCTTCGCGGATCCACTCGCGGATGAAGGGCTCGGCCGTCTCCCACATGTTGATGTCGGGATCGAGCGCGGAGGCGACGCCCTCGTTCATCACCATCGACTTCTGCAGCAGCAGCAGGTGCGGCTGCGTCGGCATGTCGAAGTCGCGGGTTATCGAGAACAGGCTTTCGAGCATCCGTCCGACGGAGATATCCTTGACTGGCAGGCCCCTGATCGGCTCGCCGGCGGCGCGGAGCGCGGTCGCGAACTCCTCCACGCTGTGGTGTCCCGGCACATATTGCGCCTCGAAGTGGATTTCCGCGACGCGGCGGTAATTGCCGGTGATGAGACCGTAGAGGATCTCGGCCAGCCACACCCGCGCCCGCCGGTCGATACGCCCCATGATCCCGAAATCGATCGCCGCGATGCGGCCGTCGGGCATCGCGAACAGGTTCCCGTGATGAAGGTCGGCGTGGAAGAAGCCGTCGACCACAGCCTGCCTGAGGAAGGCGCGGACGAGGATCTCCGCAAGGGCATGGCAGTCGTGCCCCGCCGCAATCAGCGCCTCGCGGTCGTTGAGCTTGATGCCGTCGAGCCACTCCATGGTGAGCACCCGGCGCGCGGTCCTCCGCCAGTCGATGTCGGGGACATGATAGCCGGGCTCGGCCACCATGTTCTCGCGCAGCTCCGACGCCGAGGCGGCTTCGCGCTGCAAGTCGAGCTCTCGCGCGGTCCACTGCCGGAACTGGGCGACGACAAGGCGAGGGCGCAGCCGCTGGATCTCGCCGCCATAAGCTTCGGCATGTGCCGCCGCCCATTCGTAGGTCTCGATTGCCTTGGCGAGCTCCTCCTCGATGCCGGGGCGAAGCACCTTGACCGCGACCTCGCGCCCCTCGGCCGTAACCGCGCGATGGACCTGGGCGATGGACGCAGCGCCGACCGGCTTCTCGTCGAACTCAGAATAGAGGCTCTCGAGCGGCGCTCCGAAGCTTTGCTCGATCGTCTGCTTGATAAGGTGGAAAGGCGCGGGCGGAAGGTCGTCCTGCAGCTGCGACAGGTTCTCGGCGGCGCGCTCGCCGACAAGGTCCGGTCGGGTGGACAAGGCCTGGCCGAGCTTGATTGCGGCGGGTCCGATCGCCACGAGCGCGGACGCATAATCTGGCGTCGGCGGGATCCGCGCGCCGAAGCGCGCAATGCGGGTCAGGCGCCGGACCGGCGGAGGTGTGAGCGGGTCCTCCTCGATGCCGCGCAAGGCTCCATGGCGAGCCAGCGTGCGGCCCCACTTCAGCAGACGCCACAAATGGGTGACGCTGGTCGTCAAATCTTCCAGCCCGAATGAATCGTCACGAGCCCGCCGAGCATCGGTTCCGCGGCGGCGCGGACAAAGCCGGCTTCCGCGACCATCGCCTTGAACGCGTTCGGGCGCGGGAAGCGGCGGATACTCTCGACCAGGTAGCGATAGCTCTCCTCGTCATCCGTCACGACCTTGCCGATGCGCGGGATCACGTTCGACGACCAGGCCTCGTAGAGGTTCGAGAAGCCGGGCCAGTCGCTCGACGAGAATTCCATGCAGTAGAATCGGCCGCCGCGCTTGAGCACACGCCGAGCTTCGCGGAGCGCCGCCGGAATGTCCGTCACGTTCCGGATCCCGAACACGATCGTGTAGGCGTCGAAGCTGTTGTCGGCGAAACTCAGCTTCTCCGCATTCTCGACCTTCCACGTCAGGCCCTTGAGGCCGCGTCGCTTCGCCCGCTGCTCGCCGACGCCAAGCATGTCGGCATTGATGTCGGAGACGGTGACCCGCGCCCCGCGCTGGGCCATCCGGAACGCGATGTCGCCCGTGCCGCCGGCCATGTCGAGGATGACCTCGCCGGCCCGCGGCTTCACGCGGTTGGCGAAGCGGTCCTTCCACAATCGGTGCATGCCGCCCGACATCAGGTCGTTCATGATGTCGTATCGGCGCGCGACCGAGCTGAAGACCGCGCCGACGCGCCGCGTCTTCTCCTCGGGGCTGACTAGCTCGTCGCCGAAATTGACCTTGTCGCTCATGGGTGAAGCGCCTCTAGCGGCCTTGAACGCCGTCCGCCATATCGGCGCTCCATGCCCGAGCTTCCCGAAGTCGAGACAACCGTCCGCGGTCTGTCGCGAGTCCTCAACGGCCGCAGGATCGAGCGCGTAGAAGCGCGGCGTCCCGATCTAAGGCGCGCGCTCCCAGTGGACCTCGGTCAGCGGCTCACCGGCGCACGCGTCACCGGCCTGCATCGCCGTGCGAAATACGGCCTGATCGACACCGATCGCGGCGATACCCTGGTTTTCCATCTCGGCATGTCCGGCCATTGGCGCATCGACCCCAGCGAAATCTTGAAGCACGACCATTTCCTCATGGAGACGGACGAGGGGCGCCGGCTCGCGCTGAACGACGCCCGGCGGTTCGGCTCTCTCGACCTTGTCCGCACCGAGGAATTGCCCGAGTGGCCGCCCTTCAAGGCGCTCGGGCCCGAGCCGCTCGACATCGATGCGGCGGAGCTTAAGCGCCGGCTCGCAGGACGAACCGCGCCGATCAAGCTGCTGCTGCTCGACCAGAACATCGTCGCCGGCCTTGGCAATATCTATGTCTGCGAGGCGCTTTATCGCGCCGGTATTCACCCCAAGCGCCCGGGCGGCAGTATTTCGCTGGAGCGTATCAAGCGGCTCGTGCCGGCGATCCACGACGTTCTCGCAGAAGCGATCGCAGCCGGCGGCTCGACACTGCGCGATTTTGCGGCTCCCGACGGCGAGCTCGGCTATTTTCCCAAGCGCTTCGCCGTCTACGACCGGGAGGGGAAGCCATGCGGCTGCGGCGGAACGGTCAAACGGATCGTCCAGGGCGGGCGATCGACCTTTTATTGTCCGGCCTGCCAGCGTTGACCTTGAAGGCGGTTGAGGGTAGGGGAGCCGCCACTTCGGTGCGAGCCCATTGAGGCCGCGCCGTTTTTCATTGAGCTAGAGGGAAGAAATGGCGAACACGCCGCAGGCCAAGAAGCGCATCCGTCGCAACGCGAACCGCGCGACGATCAACCATTCGCGAATCAGCCGGATCCGGACCTTCATCAAGCAGGTCGAGTCGGCAATCGCGTCGGGCAAGAAGGCCGATGCGGCCGAGGCGCTGAAAGCTGTGCAGCCGGAGATGGCGCGTGGCGTCGCTCGCGGAATCGTCCACAAGAATACGGCGGCCCGGAAGATTTCGCGGCTGTCGAAGCGGGTCGCCTCGCTCGGCTGAAATAATTTCAATCAAGCTTTTTAGAAGGCCGTCGGGAAACCGGCGGCCTTTCTCGTTTCGGGACTGTCAAAAAACACAGCAAATTCCGCGATTCGCATCAGTTGTTAACGCCGCGCTAATCGTAAAAATGGCGGTTTTGCGCTATTTTCACGAAGTTTCGGCCTGTTTCCTATGTCAAGCGCTTTTATTGCAGTTCCGTGAAAAACGGCACTTGCAACGCGCCGCGGACAATCTCACAAAGCTCCTTCCGGGCGCGAATCCGTGCCGGGGGCAAGAGAGAAAAGCAGCTTAGCGCGCGCGACTCGCGTCACGCGCAACGGGGACGCTTTGTCTTTCGAGGGGGCTAGAAGAGGGAGGCGCAAAGCAGTGCAGGCGCGTGGGACGAATCCGTCTGTTGATGATGCGGCGCCTGTTTCGGCTCCGTTGGAGGCCGCGTGGGATTCGATCCGCAACGGCCTTCGCCGCGATCTTGGCGCGCGAACCTTTGACGGCTGGCTGAAGCCGGCCGAGCTCGGCGATTTCGAGCCGGACAGCGGAACGCTCGACCTCATCATGCCGAGCCAGTTCATGGCGGATTGGGTGCGGTCGCATTTTGGCGAGCGACTGACTCTCGCCTGGAAGACGGTTCTGCCGATCGTGCGCGACGTGCGCGTGATCGCCGCCGCGGACGCTCCGAGGCCCGCGCCGCTGCTCATCCTCGAGGAAACGCCGCCTCCTGCCGAGCGCGACCCCAACGCGCCGAATTTCGATCCTCGCTACCGGTTCGAGACCTTCGTCGTCGGCAAGGCGAACGAGGTCGCCGCCACCGCCGCGCGGACGCTCGCGACATCGTCGACGGTCAGCTTCAACCCGCTCTTCATCCATGGCGGAACGGGCCGCGGCAAGACCCACCTGCTGCACGCAATCGGCCACGCCTTCCTGGCGAACAACCGCGGCGCTCGAGTCGTCTCGATGTCGGCCGAGAAGTTCATGGTCGAGTTTATTCGTGCGCTGAAGGAAAACGACACGATCGGGTTCAAGCAGCGCCTGCGCAACGCCGACCTGCTGCTGATCGACGACGTCCAGTTCATCGCCGGCAAGGATTCGACGCAGGAGGAATTCTTCCACACCATGAACGAGATCATCACCGCCGGGCGGCGGCTGGTGATCACGTCGGATCGTGCGCCGCAGGACCTCGACGGAATCGCGCCGCGAATCCTCTCGCGCCTGTCGTGGGGCTTGGTCGCGGACATCAACGCCGCGGACTACGAGCTGCGGTTCAACATCATCTGCGCCAAACTCGAGGCGCTTCCGGGCGTGCAAATGTCGCGGCCCGTGATCGACTTCCTGGCGCGGCGTGTGACGTCATCGATCCGTGAGCTCGAAGGCGCGCTCAACCGCATCGGCGCTTATGCGATGATGACGGGGCGCACGATCGACGTCGCCTTCGTCGAAGAAGTGCTCGCCAATGTGCTCCGCGCCAACCAGCGCCGGATTTCGATCGACGAGATCCAGACGCAGGTCGCCGAGCATTATCGCATCCGCAAGGCGGAGATGACGTCGGCGCGACGCGCGCGCGAAGTCGCCCGTCCGCGGCAGGTCGCCATGTACCTGTCGAAGCAGCTGACCCCGAAATCCCTTCCGGACATCGGCCGTCGCTTCGGCGGGCGGGACCACACCACGGTGATCCACGCGGTTCGCCAGATCGAGAAATTGCGCGCGAGCGACGCCGAGCTCGACGCGGATATCAGGCTGTTGACGAGACAGCTGGAGGGCTGACCGTTTGGCCTGAACAGGCCGCGGTCAGGGAGGAGCTTCCTTTCCGGTCGCCCCGAATCGCCGGAGAGGCAGGGCCCGCTGGAGCAATTCCAGCGGGCCCGTTTCTTATCGGCCTATGCCGAACCAGGCAGCGATGTAAGTCAGCACCACGAAGCCGTAGGCGATGATTAGAGCTTCGAGGAGAAGTGCTACGACAGCCGCAAACACGGCGGCGATGACGAGAAGGCCGTCGCGGTAAATCAGGCCGAGTGCAAACAACACGATCGTTCCTGCGGGCGCTACGTGGACAGCAGGAATCGGGATCGCGGCGGCAATCGAAAGGATGAAGCAGGCGAAGCTGATCAGCCGGGCGGCGGTGGGCCCCGTCAGGCGGGGGAGGCGCGGCTTGAAGATGCGTTCGACGCGTGCTTCCAACCACGCCATCTTATGGATCAGCCGCTCGAGTTCGGCTCTCGTGACGCCGCGACGGTCGATGCGCGTGGGGAACCAGGGGCTCGCCCGCCCAAAGGCCATCTGCGCCGCAACGATGACCAGAGGGATCGCGAAGAACATGTTGGTGCCTGGCGGCAGCGGGAGTGTGTTGATGCCCCCGAAGATGAACAGCAGTCCGCCCCAGGCGCGGGAGTGAAGTCGCGCGGCGAGGTCGGAAAAGGTAAGCCGCTCGGGGCCTTCCTCTTCGATGATCTGGGCAAGCCGCTGCGACAAGGGCAGCGGGCGCTCAGCGTGAGGTCGGTCGGGCTTATCCAAGGTCACCGCTATTGGATCAGGCCGACGGCGGCCTTCGCCTTCGCCAGCACCGGGGCCCCGAGCTCAATCGCGCGCGCCGCGCCTTCGGCTAATATGCGGTCGAGCTCGGCCGGGTCGCGGCGGAGCTCGTCAAGACGCGCGCGGATCGGCGCGATCAGCGTGACCAGCACCTCGGCAAGCGCTGGCTTGAACGTACCGAAGCCTTGTCCGGCGAACCGCGAGAGGACCTCCTCGATGCTTTCACCCGTGACGGCGCCGTAAATCCCAACGAGATTCTTTGCCTCGGCGCGCCCTTCGAGCCCTTCCGGATTGGCAGGCAACGGGTCCGGGTCTGTCTTCGCCTTGCGGATCTTCTGCGTGATCAGCTCATCGCTGTCGGTGAGGTTGATCCGGCTCATGTCGGATGGGTCGGACTTCGACATCTTCGCGCGGCCGTCGCGAAGGCTCATCACCCGGGCCGCGGTGCCGCCGCCGATATAGGGTTCGGGCACCACGAAGAGCTCGGTGTCGAAGTCGTTGTTGAACTTCATCGCGATGTCGCGGGTCAGCTCGACATGCTGCTTCTGATCCTCCCCGACGGGCACGTGCGTCGCCTGGTAGAGAAGGATGTCGGCGGCCTGCAGCACCGGGTAGGTAAAGAGTCCGACCGACGCGCCCTCGCGGTTCTTGCCCGTCTTCTCCTTGAACTGCGTCATGCGGTTCAGCCAGCCGATGCGGGCGGTGCATTGCAGCAGCCAGGCGAGCTCGGCGTGGGCTGGCACGGCGCTCTGCGCGAACAGGGTCGATTTTCTGGGGTCGATGCCGCTGGCGATAAGCGCCGCCGCCATCTCGCGGACGTTCGAACGGAGCTCCGAAGGCTCGACGTCGATCGTGATTGCGTGGAGGTCCGCGAGGAAGAAGAGGCATTCCGCCTCATCCTGCATCCGTACCCAGCGCAGGATGGCTCCGAGCAGGTTGCCGAGGTGCAGGTCCCCCGTCGGCTGGATGCCGGACAAGACGCGGGTATTCGAACTGGTCATGCCTGTCGCGCTCGCCGCCTCATAAGGGTCTTCAAATCGTCGAGCACGAAGGCCCGGGTCAAGAAACAGGCGACGCCGTACACGGCCACTCCGGCCCCGACTAGCACGACCAGCGCTGTGTACCGTTCCCAGATGCGCGCGGTGAGCCAGGGGTTGAGGAGCTTGGCGACGCCGAAGATCGCAATCCCCATCAGCACCGACGCAAGGGCGAGCCGCGGAATCCGGCGCTTGAGCTGGGCATCGGCAATGAAATATCCCCGCTTGGCGAGGGTCGAATAGAGGAACCACACGTTCGCCGTCGACGACAGCGCGGTCGCAAGGGGCGGGCCGACGTGTCCGTAGCCGAATTGCCCCAGCAGGGGGATGAGGGTGAGGTTGCCGACCAGGTTCACGCCGACGGACTGGACGGCGTAGCGCACCGGCGTCTTCGTATCATGCCGGGCGTAATAGCCGGGCGTCAGCACCTTCACGAGGACGTAGGACGGCAGCCCGATCGAGAATCCCGCCAGCGCCCACGAACATTTGACCGTGTCGGCGGCGTCGAAATGGCCGTACTGGAACAACCCCCGGACGATCGGCTCAGCGGCAACGATCAGCGCCACCATCGCGGGGAGGGTCAGGAACAGCGCCAGCTCCATGCCCCGGTTCTGGGTGTCCATCGCCTTCTCCTCCTCTCCCGCGCTCAAGAGGCGCGAGATGGTAGGCAGGAGGATGGTGCCGAGGCCGATCCCGATCATCCCGAGCGGCAGCTGGTTCACCCGGTCGGCGTAATAGATGTACGAAATCGAGCCCTCGCCGAGCAGGTAGCCCGACAGCGCGGTCGAAACGACGAGATTAAACTGGACTGCGCCCGCGCCGATCGCGGCCGGCAGGATCAGCTGCATGAGACGCTTCACGTCGGCATCGATGCGCGGCATTCGCGGCCGGAGGGAAACGCCGGCGGCCCTACAGGCGAAGAAAAGCCAGGCAAGCTGCAGCAAACCGCCAACCGGTACCGAGAGCGCCTGCACGCGAGCGGACTCGTATGGCGTGCCGTGGAACGCGACCAGCCCGCCGACCATCGCGATGTTCAGCAGGATGGGCGCGGCAGCGTTCACCCAGAATTTGTCGAGCGAATTGAGGACTCCGCCGAGCAAGGACGCGAGGCAGATCAGCATCAGATAGGGGATGGTGATCCGGCTCAGCTCAACCGCGAAGGCGAACTGGTCGTGCGTCGGGTGCTGGCGGTGGAACCCGCCGGAAAGAAGCGCCGTCAGCGGCCACGCCGCGACCAGCATCACTACCGTCATAACCGCGAGGAAGGCGAAAAGGACCGAAAGCGAGCGCTCGGCGAAATCGAATGCAGCCCCGCGCCCGCCGCCTTCTTCCGCTAGCTTGCGGTTGAACATCGGGATGAAGGCCGAGGAGAATGCGCCCTCCGCGAAGAAGGCGCGGAACATGTTCGGTAGGCGGAAGGCGACGAGGAAGGCGTCGGATGCGAAGTTCGCACCGACGTATCGCGCCTGCAGCGAGTCGCGGACGAGCGCGAGGATTCGGCTGGCGAGCGTGAGCCCGCCGACCGAGCCCAGCGATCGGGCCAGGTTCATCTAATCAATCGCCCGCGAGCCGGCCGAGGTCAGGCCTGGCCGGGCTCTTCCCCGGTCGGGGCTGCGCCTTGCGGAGCGGCTCCCGATTCCTGTTGCGCCTGAAGCTGCGCCACGTACGCGCCGGTGAAGTCGATCGGATCGAGCAGCAGCGGCGGAAAGCCCGTGTTCGACGTCGCATCGGCCACGATCTGGCGAGCGAACGGGAAGAGCAGGCGCGGGGCCTCAATCAGCAGGAACGGCTGAAGCGCGTCCTCCGGCAGGTTGCGGAGCCCGAAGAGACCGCCGTAGCTGAGGTCGATTACGAAGTGGACGCCATTGTCCGACTTGGCGGTGATCTCCATCTTCAGCGTGACTTCGTGGACGTCCTCGGCCGCCGGGTTGACGGCGATGTTGAACTGCACGTCGAGGCTCGGCTGGACCTGCCACGAATAGACCTGTGGCGCGCTCGGATTCTCAACGGAGAGGTCCTTGATATACTGCGCGAGGATGGAAACCTGCGGCTCGCCGCTGTTGTCGCCCGAGCCATTCCCATTCGAGGCCGGTTGCTGGTCCGCCATTAATGCTGTCCTTAGAGGCTGTTAGATCATGTTGGGGGCCGCCGGAAACGGCGGCACGTTAGGCAAGTGCGCCTAGCAGGGCATGAAATGGGGCGCAACGCCGCCTTCGTGCGTTGCGCGAGTGTTGGAATATTTGTGCGCAGCACACTATGTTGAGCGGCTAGAACGAATGGGATTCTCTACTTGACCGTTATCGTTATCCTCGCCCTGGTCGCCTTGTTCATCGGGCTTCGCCTGTACAGCGTGCTCGGCGAACGCACCGGCCATGAGCAGCAGCCGATCCTGAAGCCGGCCGAGCAGGATGCGCGGGTCCATGCGCCTGCGGCGCCGCAACCCGCCGCGGTTCCGAGCGCCGACAACTCCGCCGACCTTGCCTATGTCCCGCTGGCCGGTCCCGGCGTCCGGGCGATCCTCGCAGCGGATCCGAGCTTCGACGTTGCGCGGTTCCTCGAAGGCGCCAAGTCGGCCTATCGACTGATTCTCGAGTCCTTCTGGAAGGGCGATGCCGACACGCTGAAACCGCATGTCGACGCGCATGTCTTCGACACCTTCTCCACGGCCATCGAGCAGCGGAAGAAGGAAGGGCTGACGCTCGACAACCGGCTCGTGACGATCGAGCAGGCGGTCATTTCCGAAGCGGCGATGGAGAGGTCCGTCGCCGTGCTCACCGTGCGTTTCGAAGCCGATATCGCCGCTGTCACCCGCAATGCGGACGGGCAGGTCGTCGCCGGTTCGCTCAGCGATGCGGTGCAGACGCGCGACCTCTGGACCTTCCGCCGCGACCTCGCCACGCGCGATCCCAACTGGCTGCTGATCGAGACCGACGAGGAAGCGTGAGGCTCGTCGCAGGACGCGCATTCGCGCTCGCCGCATCGCTGTTCCTTGCCGCCTGCGCGGCGCGGCCGATTCCGCCGGTCGTGACACCGCTTCCCGCGCCGGCTCCTGCGCCCCTTCCGGCACCAGCAATTCCGCCGCCGCCTGCAAACGCACTCGCCGCCGGCGTGGCGGTCGTTCCCGCTGCGGCCACGATCTACGATCAATGGGCCGAGCGCGCGCTGACGGCCTTCCGGACGAGCTGCCCGCAACTCATGCGGCGGCAGGATCAGTCGGGCCTTGCGCAAGGCACCGACTGGGCGCCTCTTTGTGCCGAGGCTGCGTCGCTCGCGCCGGAGCAGGCGACGGCCTTCTTTCGCGACCGCTTCGAATGGGTCCGGATCGGGAACGGCAAGGCTTTCGCGACCGGTTATTACGAACCTTCGATCCAGGGCTCGCGGACCCCGCAGCCGGGCTACGCGCCGATATATCGGGTGCCGCCGGATCTCGTGAAATGCACCCGCCCCGACGGGACCACGGGCCGCGGCCGGGTCGACCAAACTGGCACCTGCGTCGCCTATTTCAGCCGTGCGGACATCGATAATGGCGCGCTCGCCAATCGCGGGCTCGAGATCGCCTGGGCGGCGGACCCCGTCGACCTCTTCTTCGCCGAGATCCAGGGTTCGGCACGCATCGATTTCCCCGACGGGACGAGCACGCGCATCGGCTATGCCGAGCAGAACGGCCTTGCGTACACGGCTATCGGCAAGCTGCTTCGCGACCGCGGCATCCTCCCGCCGGGCGGGGCGAGCATGCAGGCCATAAAGGACTGGATCCGCGCCAATCCCGACCAGGGCCGGGCCCTGATGCAGGAAAACGCCTCCTACATCTTCTTCAAGGAGCTGAACGGATCCGGACCCCTCGGCGCGCTGAATGTGCCGATCACGCCGCACGGCACCGTCGCCGCTGATCCAAAGTTCGTGCCGCTCGGCGCCCCCGTCTACCTCGCCCTCGATCGGCCGGAGGCCTATGGCCTGTGGGTCGCGCAGGACGTTGGTGGCGCGATCAAGGGCCCGAACCGCTTCGACACCTTCTGGGGCAATGGCCCGGATGCGACGCAGATTGCGGGCGGAATGTCCGGCAACGGCGTCGCTTATGTCCTGCTGCCGAAGGGCGTGGCGGCGCGTGCGCTCGCTCACCCCTGAGGAGTCGGCGCTCTGGGCGCGCGTCGCCTCGACGATCCGTCCTCTCTCCCGCGACAAGAAAGAGCCTCACACGCCGGTGCCTGCAACTGAGACTGCGCCCGAGCCCAAGGCGAAACCTGTCCGGCGTGCCGCACCTGCTGTTCCTGCGCCTCAGGAGCGCGGCTTCGGAACAACTCTCGACGGTAGCTGGGACAAGCGCCTCCGCGGCGGGAGCGTCGAGCCTGACCGCACCGTCGATCTCCATGGGATGAGCCTCGACGGAGCGTGGCGTGCGATCGATCGAGCCCTCGACGAAGCAATCGCCCACGGCGACCGCGTGTTGCTGCTCATCACGGGGCACCACCGCCCGGGCGAGCCCCCGATCCGCCGAGGCGCGATCCGCGCCGCCGTCCATGACTGGCTCGCCGCCTCGAGGCATGCGCCCGACATCGCCGCGGTCAGGGGCGCTCATCAGCGGCACGGCGGGGGAGGCAGCCTCTATCTCATTCTGAGACGCCGGGATCGGGTGCGCTGACCATTTCTTAACCTTGAACGCTCTACGCGTGAGCGTTGGCGGGCATGGCCGTCGCGTGAGGGCGCTCTGACAAGATGACGGCAGGTTCGGCCCAGAAGATCAGCAACGGGGTCCTGTCGTGCTCGGCCGGTGTCGCCTCGTTCCTGTTTTCGCTGACGGCGCTGATCTACATCACGGAGTTCAACGAGAAGATCCTCGCCTCCCTCATCGCGGGCGCCTTCTGCCTCCTGATCAGCTACACCGCTTCGCAGCGTCCGAACGGCGAGAATGCACGCGCTTTGGCGGCACTTGCCGACCGGCTCCTGGCGATCGAGGAGGGGGATCTGGTTTCGCCGGCACCGGATTCCGTCCGAAAGGCGATGCCGAAGCTCGCCTCGGCCGTCGACACGCTCTTCGCCGAAGTGCGGGCGTCGATCGAGAATGCGCATGCGCTCGGCATGTACGACCCGGTCACCTCGCTTCCGAACCGCCTTCACTTCCGCTCGGAAGCCGACAAGCTGCTCAGCGAGTCCGCGGAAGGCGCCAGTTTTGGCATGCTCTTCGTCGACCTCGACCGGTTCAAGGCCGTCAACGACAGCCTCGGCCACGCCCGCGGGGACCAGCTGCTGGTGATGGTCGCGAACCGGCTCCGAGTGGTCGTCAACGCGGAGTTCACGGGCAACGCCAGTTCCCGGCCGCTCCTCGCGCGCTTGGCGGGCGACGAGTTCACGATCTTCTTCCCGGAGATCGAGACGAACGAGGATGTGCTTCGGGTTGCGCGGCGCATCGCCCTCGCCATCTCGGAACCGTTCGAGCTTGCCTCGCACAGCATCGACATCGGCGCCTCGGTCGGCGTTGCCGTCGCTCCCGAGCATGGAACGAGCATCGAATCGCTCATGCGGGCCGCGGACATCGCGATGTACCGCGCCAAGGCGAGCGGCGGCGGCCAGCATTATCTGTTCAACGCCGGCCTAGCGTCGGAGCACCAGGCCCGGATCGAGACGGAAAAGGCGCTTTCCGAGGCGATACAGCGCAACGAGTTCACGCTGGCATTTCAGCCGCAGATGAGCCTTGTCACCGGCGAGCTGTGCGGGGCCGAGGTGCTGCTGCGTTGGAATCACCCGAACGAGGGCCTGCGGATGCCCGCGACCTTCATCCCGATCGCCGAGCAGACCGGCCTGATCACCGAAATCGGCGAGTGGGTCATTCACGAGGTCGTGGCCACGCTTGCCTCTTGGCGGAACAAGGGTTTCCCGGGACGGCTGTCGTTCAACATCAGCCCGCGCCAAGTCGATCGCCCTGACTTCTTCGCGAAGCTGCGCCAGGCCTTTATCGATGCCGACGTCCCTCTTTCGATGGCCGAGCTCGAATTCACCGAGAGCGCCGCGATGGAGGTGAGTTCCGCCGTCCTCGATGAGATCGCCGCGCTACGGGCAGATGGCGCCCACATCGCGATCGACGATTTCGGCACCGGCTATTCGAACATAGCGCGGCTTCGCTCAATGCCGCTCGACCGCGTCAAGCTCGACCAATCGCTGATCGCGGACATCGAGTTCAGCGAGAAGGCGCGCGTCGCCGTCCAAGCAGTGATGCAGCTGATCAAGGGCGTCGGCTGCGAAGTCGTCGCTGAGGCTGTCGAGACGGTGGCCCAGGCCGACATCCTCCGCGCGATGGGATGCGACGTGGTGCAGGGCTTCATCTTCGCTCCCGCTATGTTCG
>Ga0105248_10004026_pt1 | contig 16255 bp, 11 predicted proteins | sample KBSS34metaG_FD_81524 | JGI IMG/M metagenome (GOLD analysis project Ga0105248, IMG submission 81524) | Switchgrass rhizosphere microbial communities from Kellogg Biological Station, Michigan, USA - KBS S3-4 metaG | ecosystem: Host-associated > Plants > Roots > Rhizosphere > Soil | place... | reverse complement strand
ACAGCGGGCCACATCGATCACGGCAAGACGGCGCTGGTGAAGGCTCTCACCGGCATTGATACCGATCGCCTGGAAGAAGAGAAGCGCCGGGGCATTTCCATCGACCTGGGATTCGCGCATCTCGACTTGACTCCCGAGCTTCGCGCTGGGTTCGTAGACGTTCCGGGTCATGAGCGTTTCATCCGCAACATGCTGGCCGGGGCGACCGGAATTGATCTGGTTTTGCTGGTGATCGCGTCGGACGAATCCATCAAGCCGCAGACGCGCGAGCATTTCGAGATTTGCAGGCTGCTGGGAATCCGCCGCGGAGTGATCGCACTGACTAAGTCGGACCTGGCTTCGCCGGAGTTGGCGCAGTTGGAAGTCGAAGAGTTCGTGCTCGGATCTTTTCTGGAGGGCGCGCCGGTGATTCCGGTGAGCGCTACCACGGGCGCGGGCCTGGAGTCCTTGCGAACGGCACTCACACTGGTCGCTGCGGAGGGGATCGCTAGAGACGCCACACGCTACGTGCGGCTGCCTATCGATCGAAGTTTCTCTATCAAGGGTCACGGTGCAGTGGTGACGGGGACGCTGGTTGCGGGTTCGATTGCGCTGGAGGAAGAGCTCGAATTGTTTCCGCAGGGCGGGCGTATGCGCGTGCGTGGGCTGGAGGTACACGGCGCGCGCGTGGAGAAGGCGTTTGCGGGGGAGCGAACTGCGGTCAACCTGGGTGGCATCGAATCGGCGGAGGTGAAGCGCGGGATGGTGCTCGCCACACCGGGATGTTTTCGCGTGACGCGGCAGATCGACACGATGTTCGAGCTGCTCTCATCGGCACATCCGTTGAAGCACAGAGCCCCTGTACATCTGCATGCGGGGACGGCCGAAGTTGAGGCTGAGGTTCGCCTGCTGGAGGGTGCAGCCGCCGGCAATCAGGGGTTGAAGCCGATGCACCCCGGCACGACGGCCCCCGTCCGCTTCCTGCTGCAGGAGCCGTTGCTGCTGCTCCCCGGCGATCGCTTTATCGCGCGGATGTTCTCACCGGTCGTCACCATTGGAGGCGGAGTAGTAGTGGCTCTCGATGCGCCGCTACGGCTGCGACGCTCGGCCTTGGCGGCTCGCACGGTGGCTCTGGCAGGAGCGACGCCAGGGGATCGCGTACGATTTCTTGTCGAGGAATCGAAGAACGGTCTGAGCGTGGCGGATCTTGTCGCGAAAACCGGACTACGCGTAGAAGAAATCGGTTCGGCCGGCAATGGCTGGGTAACGAGTCCTGCGTGGATCGCGAAGAAACGGGCCGAGGTCCAGTCCACGCTCGCAGCGTTCCATCGGTCGCATCCTCTGCAGCCGGCAATGAGCAAAGAAGCTCTGCGGACATCAGTACTGGCGGACGCGCCAGCGTTCTTGTTGGACGAACTGCTTACCGATGTCGTGGTGCAAGGGGAAATGGTGCGCCTGCCCTCGCATCGTGTCGCCCTTCAGGACGACGAGCAAGCCGAGTTGGCCCGGCTGGAACAAGTGTTCTTACAAGCCGGTCTGGCGGTGCCGACATTGGCCGAGGCGTTGGAACAATCCAAGCTCGACCCGGCACGCGCACGGACGCTGCTGCAGATTTTGTTGAAGGATCGGAGATTGATTCGGGTGAACCTGGAACTGATCGTCCACTCCACCGCGGCGGAGTCGTTGCGCGCGCTACTTGCTACACGGAAGGGGTCGCGATTTTCGGTGGGGGAGTTTAAGGAATGGACCGGGGTATCGCGCAAATATGCGATTCCGTTGATGGAGTGGTTGGATCGGGAACGGGTCACCAGAAGGGTGGGCGATGCCAGGGTGGTGATCTAGTTTCGAGTGTCCGCGTGAAAGCGGTAGCGCGTCCGCATGCTCACGCATGGCGGTTCGACGTGGAACCGCGACCGTCAGGGAGCGGACGAAATAGCCGCTAGATGTCGACTGCCTGCAAACATCGTTACCCGGCGGCGATGTGGCTCAATTGTCGCTTTGGTGTGTGGTGGCAACTGAATCCCGACTGAACCCAAGACTGTTCCCACCCCGGTTCCAGGCGCCACAAAACGCGAGCACCCAGATCGCCTCACCGACGCAGAAGAGCAGCCAATGAAACGTTCCCGGATAACCGCCGCTGGTTGTGTTGACAAAATCTGCCGTGAACGAAAGGAACACCAAAGTCCCGCCGAATAGAATCGCCATCCACCGCAGCCTGCCGATCTCCAGAGGATCGCCTTGATATTCCCGCCACAATATTGCCAGCCCGATCGCAAACATGGAAAGCGCCACCACCACGGGCGCGATCACGGGACCGGCCCAGGGCACAGGCAGCAGAAAGAGCAGGTCCCACGTAAACAGGGACGCGGGCCAATTCAGTAGAGCTTTGAGGACCAGGTAAAACACTACGTCCCACACACCGAAACAGGCGATGAAGATGGCCACCCACTCGCGCAGGTTTCGCCCCGCGAGCAATGCCCCGCCCCCTAACATCAGCAGCGTTGCGAACTCGCGGCCGAGCTCTATCTTGAGGCGGGTCACATGCTCTGAACCCATCTGATGAAGCTGGTCCAGGGTCATCAGGGGAAAGAGATCGTCCACGGGCACGGCGGGATAAAAATGGGCGTGCCAGGGGGTGTAGATGGCACGCAGGTAGACAACTACCGATGCTTCCACAAATCCAAACGCCGCGCCGAAGAGCACGATTCCTGCGACGGTTCGCCACCATGTTGTCTTCCAGGGCACAAGTCCAGTTTAGCGGCGGACGATGCCCTTCAGGCCAGCCCCCACGCGGCTAGTCGAAAATCCGTTAGCATAGGGTCTAGGTGCGTGACAGCAGATGAAATCGATTTGTTGGACCATTTCGATTCTCGGCGCGTTGCTGGTCCTCTCTACCCTTGATACTCAACCGGACCCGCCCGCGGTAAATCCCAGCACTGCTGTCTGCAAGATTCTGCAGCCCCATGACGCGGCCTGCAATACAACTACGACGGTTTGCGATGCCGGCCGTCCACCCCAGTCTTTCCCCGTAAGCCAGATTGCAGCCTATGCTGGTGAGCCGTATCGCCCCAATGACCGGAGCGTCCTTACTGGACAAGCGTCCGATCCATCTCCTCCTCAACAGCCTTCCTAACGCAAGCCGTCTTCTGACCTCGTAGTCGCTCGGCCTCTCCGCACGGAAACCAATCCGTCGCGGGCGGACTCCCATCTACAGGGGATGGCGTGCGTTATCCATTCTCCAGACTGGCTTTTGAAAAGGATATTCGTGAAAACTTCTGAAGTGGTTCAGGCATGGGGCAAGATACTCAAAGGTGAACGGCCTTCGCTCTCCATCGAGATTACTCGTGAGTGTCCTCTGCAGTGTCCGGGATGTTATGCCTATGACGATGCTCATCTGGGCGGCGGCGCTACGCTGCGGAGCTTGAGCGACCGCAAGGGTCAGGAACTTGTCGACGGCGTGCTGGAAGTGGTCGACCGGATGCGGCCGCTGCATCTCTCCCTGGTAGGAGGCGATCCGCTAGTGCGGTATCGCGAGTTGGAATCCATGATTCCTCAGTTGCTGGACCGGGGCATCCATGTGCAGGTGGTCACCAGCGCTTTCCGGACCATGGCTCCCAGTTGGGCGAATCTGCCCGGGTTGAACGTGGTGGTTTCTATCGACGGCCTGCAGGCGGAACACGATATTCGCCGAGCGCCGGCGACCTACGACCGGATCCTGAAGAACATCGCCGACCAGAGCATCACCATCCACTGCACCGTGACCGGCCAGATGATGAAGCGGCCTGGTTACTTGAAAGAGTTTCTCGAATTTTGGACGCCCCGTGCGGAGATCCGCAAGGTTTGGTTCAGCTTGTTTACGCCGCAAGTCGGCGATCAGATGCCTGAAATGCTGCTGCCTGAGGAGCGTGCGCGCGCCATTGCCGACATGCTCGCGCTGCGCAAGCAGTTCCCCAAACTGGACATGCCCGAAGGGTTGATCCGGCAGTTCGCCACACCGCCCCACAACCCCAAAGATTGTGTCTTCGCGCTGACCACCAGGACGTTGTCGGCGGATCTGAAAACCAAGATTGTTCCGTGCCAGTTCGGAGGAACTCCGGATTGCGCGTCCTGCGGATGCATTGCGTCCATGGGGCTGGCGGCCGTGGCGGCGCACAAGTTGGGAGGGATCATTCCGATAGGCATGATCTTCAAGGCTTCCATCAAGATCGGCCAGATGCGGGCGAAGCATTCCGCGCCGCCCACGGTGGAAGATCAACTACGAATTTTGTCTCAGTGAGGATAAGGGAGGCATGCAATGACAAAACATCCGCCCATAGCTAGTCAGGCTGAACTGCAACCGCTTCTGGAACTGACGCAGCGCGTGGGCCGAGACCCTCTGCTGACGCAGGGGAGCACCGGGAACAGTTCCGCGAAGGCGGATGGCGTCCTGTGGATCAAAGCATCGGGCCGGTGGATGGAGGACGCCTTGAGGGACGACTTCCTCGCCCCGTTGGATCTGGCAGAAGTGACGGAATGCCTCCAACGGGGAATGGATCCGGCCGAGCGTTATCCGCGCGCGTCGCTGGAGACTGCCATGCACGCCGCGCTGCCGCATCGCATCGTGGTTCATGTGCATTGCGTGAACACCATCGCGTGGGCGGTGCGCAGCGATGCTCCGGTGCAGTTGCAATCGCGACTGGAGGGATTGCGCTGGCAGTGGGTTCCGTACACCGCGTCGGGCCTGCCCTTGGCTCGAGAGATCGAGCGTGCACTCTCCGCTTGCCCTGACGCGAACGTATTCGTGCTGGGCAATCACGGCCTGGTGATCGCAGGCGAAGATGCCTGTTCCGTAGAGCGGCTGCTGGCCGAGGTGAGAAAGCGGTTGGCCATCGCTCCGCGTGAGGCCCATCCCGCCGATTACACTTCGCTGATGGAGATCGCCAACGATTCGCCGTGGGATTTGCCCGACGACGATGGAATCCACGCCCTGGGCACGGACGTGACCTCGCAAGCCATTCTCGCGAAGGGCCTGTTGTATCCTTGCCAGGCGATTTTTTCGGACTGCCGGACACCGGAGCTTTTCCGGCCTGTGCCTTACTTCGACGCGTTAGAGGAGGACCGGAGCCGGTACGGCAATCGACCATTTCTGATTGTGGAGGGTCGTGGGGTACTGGTCGGCAGAGGGATGTCGGCGGCCGAGCTGGCGATGATTTCGGGGTTGGCTCAGGTGGTGTTGCGGTTAGGCGGCGCGACGCCGGTGCGGTACCTGACTGGGGCTGAGGTTGCGGTGCTGTCCGGGCAGGTGGCGTATCACTATCGGGAGTTGGCTAGCGCGGGACGGTGAGGCAGTTTCTGATTTGCCAGAAGAGGAATCTTCGATTCCTGGCAGGTCGGGAACCTGCCCCACGTCACCTCGCGTAGTAGCCGCCGCGGGCTTGGGCGATCAGGCCTTTGTCTTTTACACCGACGTGCAGCTTGTGATAACCGATGGAGCCTTTGTCGGGTGTGAAGCCCAGGCTGTATTGGCTCCTCAGCTCTTCCTCGATGGACGTGTAGATGTCGCCCAACGTACGATTGCTGGAAACTTCGTAATAACCTCCACCGGTTTCTTCGGCCAGGCGCTGCAGGACTTTCTTGCCGTCGGCCTGATTGGCTCGTCCGCCGCCGGCTGGGCCACCGTTGCCACCATTTCTACCGATGCCGCCGCGGCGACCCATGCCGATGCCGCCGACGCTGCCTCCCAAGCCTCCACGCTGGAAGCCGCCCTTGGAGGATTCCTGATCGGAGAAGCGGATCGAATAGACGAGAGTGTCTGCGCGTTGTGCCGATTCGATCGCATCGGTCAGCGTCACCTTGCTTCCCGTATCCACGCCGTCCGATAGCAGAAAAACCGCTTTACGGCCTTGCTGCTTCTTCATCATGTCGTCGGAAGCGAGCAGCACCGCATCATAGAGGTTCGTTCCGCCGCCACGTCCCCGGCCGCCTCCGCCACCGGGATTGCCGCCACCTCCCTGGCCGCGGCGATTTAACTGGGGCCGGTTCACCGTCAGGTCCTCCAAAGCCGCCTCCAGGTCTTTTCGGGAGGAGGTAAGGTCCTGCAGCAGCTCGACGTCGTAGTCGAAGTGAATGACGAAGGCGCGGTCCTTGTCGGGCCGCATCACTTCTTCCAGAAAGCGGTAGCTGGCGTGGCGCTCAGGCTCCAGAACGTTGCGCTGGCTGCCACTGGTGTCGATCAGCAACCCCAAGGTTAGCGGCAGGTCCGACTGCTGCGCGAAGTACCTGATGGGTTGAGAATGGCCTTCGTCTTCCAGCAGAAAATCGTCCTTTTGCAGGGTGCGAATCACTTTGCCCTGTTTGTCCTTCACCGTGGCGAAGACGTTCACCACGTTCACGTCGGAGGTAAACGTGGCGTCTTTGGCCGATTCCTGGGCAAATCCGTAGGTAGCCAACGAAGCTCCTGCGAACAGAAAGTTGCGCCGGGATAGAGGTGTGGCCATGTCCTCTCTGACGTGCGCGCTTGGTGAGCGGGTTACGCTAAAGAGAGTGGTTATCCCTGTCCGCAAACCCGAAGTGATGAGCCCGGCCGGGCATTGGCCGCAAATGCATGCTGCCATTGAGGCCGGGGCGGACGCAGTTTACTTCGGGTTAACGCACTTTACGGCTCGGGCCAAGGTCGGCTTTACTCTAGCCGAATTACCCGAGGCGATGAGGACGCTGCATAAGCGCGGGGTGCGCGGATACCTGACCTACAATTCCCTGGTCTTCGATTCCGAGCTTGCCGATGCCGAGCGTGGCCTGGCCGCAATCGCCGAAGCGGGTGTGGACGCAATCATCGTCCAGGATCTGGCGGTGGTGAAGCTGGCGCGCGAGATCGCCCCGGACCTGGAACTGCACGGCAGCACCCAGATGAGCATTACCGACGCCGCCGGTGTTCGGGCGGCACAAAAGTTAGGTGTCAGCCGGGTAGTCTTGGCGCGCGAGCTATCGCTCGACGAGATTCGTGCCCTTCGCAAGGCGACCGATTGCCATCTGGAAGTGTTCGTTCACGGGGCTTTGTGCGTGTCGTATTCGGGCCAGTGTTTTTCATCCGAGGCCTGGGGAGGCCGCAGCGCCAATCGAGGACAATGCGCCCAAGCGTGCCGGCTTCCTTATCAGATGGTGGTAGATGGAAAGATCAAACCGTTAGGTGATGCACGGTACCTTCTGTCTCCCGGGGACCTCTACGCGTTGGAGCAGATTCCGGAACTGGTGGACATCGGCGTTTCAGCCATCAAGAGTGAAGGCCGCTATAAAGACGTCGACTATGTTGCGCTGACTACCCGCGCTTATCGAAAAGCGGTGGACGATGCGTACGCCGGATTGTCTGCCGCGCCGAGCCCGGAAACGAAGCAGCAATTGGAACAGGTGTACTCGCGCGGGTTGGGTCCATATTTTCTTTCGGGCACCAATCATCAGACGGTCGTCAGAGGTCGAGCGCCCAGGCATCGCGGCGTGATGACAGGGTCGGTGCTGCGGACCACTGCGCAGGGGATTCTGGTGGAGCCTGCGGGCGCACAGTTGAAGCCCGGGGACGGCGTAGTGTTCGATGCCGCTTCGTGGCGCGACCCTGCGGAGGCCGAAGAGGGAGGCCGCATCTACGAAGTCCTGCCGGGTGCCCATGGTCAGGTGGAACTGCGGTTTGCCAATGGCGCGATTCGTCCCGAGAGAATCCGCGCGGGCGATCTGGTTTGGCGCACGCACGATCCCGAGCTCGACAAGTTGGTGCAACCGTACTTGAATCCTGTTTCGCCTGTCACGAAGCAACCGGTGCGCGTACAAGTGGTGGCACACGAAGGCTCGCCGCTGGAGCTTACCTGGAGTCTGGTGCGGGATCCCGAAGTTCAAGTCAAGGTGGTGTCGGATGACCCGCTGCCGAAGGCGCAGCATCGGGCACTGGACGAGGAATATCTTCACGAGCAATTGGGCCGCCTGGGGAATACGGCCTACGCGATTGGAGAACTGCAGCTGGAGACGAGCGGGAGCCCGTTTGCGCCGAGCTCGTTATTGAACCGGTTGCGGAGACAGGCTGTTGAGCAATTGGAGGCTTTGCAGTCGGCTGCTCCGGTACGGAAGATCGCCCACGCGTCCAAGCTTTCCCGTTCCGAAAACGTGCGGCCCGGGGAGCAGCGCCACCTGCACCTTCTGCTGCGCACGCCGGAACAACTGGACGCAGCCCTGGAGCTTCGCCCGGCGAGTATCACGCTCGACTACCTGGATCTCTACGGTCTGAAACCTTCTCTCGAACGGGTCAAAGCGAGCGGCATTGAAGCTCGCATCGCAAGTCCGCGGGTGCTCAAACCGGGCGAAGAGCGCATCGCCGATTTTCTGGTGAATTGCGGAGTGCCGATACTAGTGAGGTCGACCGGACTGCTGGAGACGTTGCAAACGCGCCAGCACGCCGCATTGACGGGCGACTTCAGCCTGAACGCAGCCAACGTGATTTCCGCGCGCGAACTGTTGGCACGAGGGCTCGATCGCCTTGCGCCTACTCACGATCTGAACGCTGCGCAAATCGCGATGCTGGCCGAGGAGATGGGGCCGGACAAAATGGAAGTGATCGCGTACCAGCACCTGCCTGTCTTCCATACCGAGCACTGCGTGTTCTGCCGGTTCCTGTCTACAGGCACCAGCTATAAGGACTGCGGGAGACCTTGTGAGTCGCATCAAGTGGCCTTAAAAGATTCCGATGGCCGCGCTCATCCTGTGCTGGCCGACGTCGGGTGCCGCAATACGGTATTCGGAGCGGAAGCGCAGGAGGCGAGCGTTCACCTGGAGGCCTGGCTCGACGCGGGCATCCGTCATTTTCGCCTGGAGTTCGTGCAGGAGTCGGCGGCGCAGGTTCGTAATATTGCGGGTGCTTTTGAAGACGCGCTGGCGGGAAGGCTCGGCTCGCAGGAGCTGAATCGGAAGCTACGGTCGATGGCGCCGAAAGGTGTGACGGAAGTCAGCTTGTTTATCCCGGCTGGCTCGTCACTGCTTCCCGTGCTTCAATAAGAAGCATGAGACGCCTGAGCCTCGCAATCCTGCTTGCCTCCGCGGTTTCCCCAGCGTTGTGGGCACAGAAAGTAAACACGGAATTCGACGATGCCGCGCCCTTTTCCGACTACAAAACCTTCGCAATTCGGATGGGACGGCTGAACAGCAAGAACCCGACGCTCAATAGTGAATTGACGCGTAAAAGAATCGAGAACCAGATTCGCAAGCGCCTGGAGGAAAAAGGCCTTCACGAGGTTGCGGAGCGGCCAAATCTGAATGTCGTGTTTACGTTGGGCACCGTTCGGAAGCTGGAGACTGAAGCGTATCCAGCCGGCTGGAGAGGCTACGGAACGCGTATCGTACGAGTCCCCTACGCGGAAGGCACTCTGGTGATCGATCTGAGGGACACCAGCAAACGGTCTCTGGTCTGGCGCGCGGTCGCGGTGGAAGAAAAGTCCGATGCGATGAAGCTGGAAGGCAAGCTGGACGACATGGTCAAGAAATCTTTCGAGAAGTACCCGCCCAAGCCGCGTTAACCCAGGCTACCGCACCCAACCGGGCACCACGTAAGCATAGAACATCACCAGCATCCCGATGGCGACCGCGAGGAATACGCTGTGCCGCAGAGTGAAGCGGAATAGCTTGCTTTCCTCCGCCGAGCTCATCCCCGTAGCTACCGAGGCGACGGCGACATTCTGCAGGCTGATCATCTTGCCCATGACGCCTCCACTTGAGTTGGCAGCGGCCATCAACGCGGGGTTCATGCCCAGCTTCTGAGCCGTCACCACCTGCAGGCTGCCGAACAATGCGTTGGCCGAAGTGTCGCTACCTGTGAGGAACACCGCTACCCAGCCCAGCAGCGAGCTGAAGAACGGGAACATCACGCCGGTGGCGGCGAAGGTCAGGCCGAGCGTCGCGGTGGCGCCGGAATAATTCATCATGTAGGCCAGAGCGAGAACACTCATTACGGTGATGGTGGGAAACATCAACTGTTTGGCAGTCTGGCCGATCCATTTGAGCAGGCTCAGAGGACTTACGCGAGAGATGATCGCCGAGGCGAACACGGCCATCAGGCACGCCGTACCGGAGGCGGACCCGGGGTTGAAGGTATAGGTGGCATCATACGGCGAAGCAGCTTTGGTGATGGGAGGCATGCGTGCCACCATGTTGTGCAAGCCCGGCCAGCCGAACTTCCACGTTAATTCGTTCAGAGCGTTCTTGATTGCGGTAGCCACCGTCTTGCCTGTTTCCGGGGAGACGACGGTCATCCAGTCCGGATTCCACAACAGCACAAAGAACACCAGAAAAATATAGGGCGACCAGGCCATCAGGATTTGACCCGCGGAATATTTCGACGCCGGCTGCACCTCAGCGCCTTTCGGTCTCCAGAACTTCAGCAGCACAACCAGCGCGAGCAGGGCGACGAGAGCGCCCAGAATGTCGGTGAGATAGGGGCCTACGTAGCTCGACACCAGAAACTGCATCCCGCCGAACGCCACACCGCAGACGATCGCGGCAGGGAAGACGGCTTTCAGTGCGCTCCAGCCGCCCATCACCAACATCAGGTAGGCGGGAACAATCAGGGAGAGGGGCGCGCAGATGCGGCCGACGTTCGCGGAAAGGTCGGCCATGGGGAGCCCGGTAACGGTCTGCAGCATCACGAGCGGAGTTCCGATGGCGCCAAACGCTACAGGCGCGGTGTTGGCGAGCAAACAAATCGCGGCCGCGTAAAAAGGAGAAAAGCCCATTCCGGTGAGCATCGCCGCGGCTACGGCGACCGGGGTTCCGAACCCGGAGGCGCCTTCCAGAAATGCGCCGAAGGCGAAGGCGACCAGCAAGGCCTGCAAGCGCCGGTCCAGGGTGAGGCTGCCGATGGAGTCCTTGATGATCTCAAACTTGCCGGTCTCAACCGTCAGGCGGTAGAGAAGAATCGCGGTGAAGATAATCCACGTGATCGGCAGGAGCCCGTACGCAGCGCCATAGCCCACGGTGCTGAAAGCCATGGAAGCCGGCATGCCATACACAATCAGCGCCACGAGCAGTGCAGTGATGGAGCCTGCCAGCGCGGAAAGCCAGGCAGGCCGTTTAAACACGGCAAGCAGGACCAGCGTCACGATCAGGGGCAAGCAGGCGACAGCGGCAGACAAACCCAGGCTGCCACCGACGGGTGTATAGTTTTGGGACCACATAGGCACGAGGTACTATCTTAACCACAATTCGCGTCGAGTGGATTGCCTTGAGAACTTTTACTGGCCCTGGACACTCCTTAAATAACAGATTGCCTTCGAACCCAAGATCCAGGCTCCCCGCCTGATCTAATTCTGCAACGTGGGGCAGGTTACCGACCTGCCATCCGAGTAGTTTCAGGATGGACCCGGCTGGCCGGGAGCCTGTCCCACGTCGCTATTTTGCAGCCTGCTAATCTAGAGCTAAATGTTGGTCAAGGACCTGGCAGCGTCGCTCGGTGCTTCTTGGGAAGGCGACGGCAGCCGTGATCTCAAAAAGGTCGCGTCACTGGAGGAGGCGGGCCCCGCCGATCTCTCCTTCGTGTCCCATATCCGGTTTCACTCCCAGGCGGAAGCCTCCGACGCCGGATGCCTTCTGGTGGGCGATACCTACCCCAACCATAGCGGACAGACTCTGATCCGGGTCAGCGACCCTCGTGCCGCTGTCGTGGTTGCCATCGCTCATCTTCATCCACCCAAGTCGACCAAGGCAGGCGGCGTACACCCCAGCGCGGTCGTGTCTCCCACAGCAAAATTAGGTCCGGGCGTTTCTATCGGCCCTCACGTGACCATCGGCGACGGATCGGAGATCGGAGAGGACTCCGTCATCGGACCGGGATGCTCCGTTGGCGATCATGTGCGGATTGGCGCGCGCAGCGTTCTCCACGCCGGGGTGACCATTTATCATGATGTCGCAATCGGCAAGGGCGCGATCCTTCATTCGGGCTGTGTGATTGGAGCGGACGGATTCGGATTTGTGCTCACTGCTGATGCCTACGAGAAATTTCCTCAGGTTGGCCGGGTGGAACTGGGTGATCGTGTAGAGATCGGCGCTAACTCCTGCGTGGACCGGGCGGCGCTGGGAGTAACCTCTATTGGAGAAGGCACCAAGCTCGACAATATGGTTCACATCGGGCACAACTGCCGCATTGGAAAGCACGTAGTCATCGCGGCGCAGACGGGATTGTCGGGCGGCGTGGTGGTGGGCGACTACGCGATTATCGGAGGTCAGGTAGGCGTCGGAGATAAGGCTCGGATCGAGTCGCGCGCTATTGTGGGCTCGGGCGCGGGTATTCTTACTTCCAAGATCGTGCGTGCGGGACAACCCGTTTGGGGGACGCCGGCGAGGCCGCTGAAAGATCATCTGGAACAGTTGGCGGAGTTGTCCAGGCTGTCCAAGCGGAAAAAGAAGCGGGAGTAGAGTAGCTCGCCGAGATCCCCGCCCTTACGGGACGCCGGCCAGCCCTGGGTGTGAACCCAGGGTTTGCTGACCCTTCAACAAACCCCGCATTTACATGCGGGGCTGGCACCGGAGATTATTCCTGCCACTCGGTCTTTTCGCTCACCGTGACCCGCGAACTCTCGTAGACGATCAACTCAAATCGCACAGTCTTGGTTGAATTGCGGTAAATCATGCTGCCGTTGTCGAGGTGCGCCAGGTCCAGGTCGACAGGCGAGGGCGATGACGAGCCGTCGTCGATCATGAGAACCCCTCTTTGCGCCGAGCGGATGGGGGCGGCATTACGGTTCCAACGAACCGTCAGATTGTCGCCCAACTTAGCAACCGAAAGAGACAGTGAAAAATCCTGGGCCGTGGCAACACCCGTGACTTTGGGGCCCACAAACAATGCGGACTGAAATCCCAGCACTACGCCCAGCAGCAGAAACATGAACGAGAGGGGCAGCCACATCCAGCGCACTTGCTTCTTCACCGGCTGAACTTCCATGGAAGCCAGCGGCGATGTGAACAAGGGTTCGGGTCTCGTGGGCGTTTCCACTGGGAGGGTGACGTTTGCTGTGGGCGGTCCGTTGTCCTCGCGCCTGGGTGTGCGAACTAATTCCGGCCCGCCACGTTCTCCGCGTTCTCCCCTTCGGCGGTCCGTCATAGGGCGATGAGCTGGGGCATCCTCTCCCGTAAGATCCCATCGGCGGAAAGGAAATTCCAGGGGAGTTGTCTCGGGGAAAACTCCTTCTTCTCGAAAAAAGAATCCGGCCGTGCTGGCGCGGGTGGCGTTGGGGCGAATCAGGAGCGCAACCTCGGAGGCCTCGGGGAAATAGTGGTTCATCAGTTCCACGTCTTCGGGCGCGAACTTCAGTCCATCGCGGGTGTTGCTGCGGTAATAACCAACAGCGTACGCATCCTTCCCGGAATTCTTCTTCCAACGATTGCAGGCATCCGCAAAGGCCCGGCCATCCTCATCCACCAACAAATAGGAGGGACCCCGCCGATAACCGCAGTCGACGGGCTCGAAATCTTCAATTCTGACGATGGTTTGGGCACCGTGCTCGATGGTTCCCAGGAGCAGGCCGCCCACCTCGGCGCCTCGCTTGGGGACGGCGCCGAAACCGCGCATTACTTCGTTACCCATGCGCTCCAGGACCTCAATGTCCAGGTGAACCGCGACGTTCTTGCCGGCCACGGACCAAACGTAAGGGCCGGGTACATCTTGTGTCGTGGGGTCCATTTCAGTTACCGTTTCATCGTACCGTTTACCAACCAGCCGCACAATATCGGCAGAATGGCCACTCTTTTCATAGTCGCGACGCCCATCGGCAACCTGGAAGACATCACTTTGCGTGCTGTGCGGGTACTGCGGGAAGTTTCTCTGATCGCCTGCGAGGATACCCGTCACACTCGTAAGCTGCTGGATCATTTGGGCATTACGACTCCTGCCACCAGCTATCACGAGCACAACGAAGCCGCCAAAGCCGAAGAACTAATCGAGAAACTCCAGTCGGGGTCGGATATCGCTCTCGTCTCCGACGCGGGGACGCCCCTGATCTCCGACCCTGGGTATCGCATTGTGGCGGCAGCGGTGGCGGCAGGCATCCCGGTGGTGCCGATCCCAGGGCCGTCGGCGATTCTCGGAGCATTAGCCGGGGCCGGGCTCCCCACCGATTCTTTCCGCTTCGGAGGATTTCTGCCACCCAAGGTGACGCAACGCCGCAAAATCCTGGAAGAGTTGCGGGACGAATCGGCAACGTTGGTCTTCTACGAAGCGCCTCACCGGATTCTGGAAGCGTTGGCGGACGTGGAAGCCGTAATGGGGACGCGCTCGGTGGTGATCGCCAGAGAATAGACCAAACTGCACGAAGAGTTCCTGCGGGGCACGGCTGACGAGGTGCGCGACGTACTCCTGAAGAGGCCCTCCATAAAAGGTGAAATGACGCTCTTGATCGGCAAGGCGAAGGAAGGCTCGAACGCTAACGATTTGCCCCTGGAAGATGCGGTGCGGGAGTTGGAGGCGCAGGGGGTGTCGCGGATGGATGCGATTAAGCAGGTCGCTAAAGCTCGGGGGTTGGGGAAGCGGGATGTGTATGGCGCCATTTCGAAGTGACGTGGGGCAGGTTCCCGACCTGCCTTGGTCAATGCTGGCAGGTCGGGAACCTGCCCCACGGCTCGTTCAGGCGTCATATACTGCAAGGGAATATGTTCACGCGAATCTTTTCGACTGTCTTTCTGACTGGCGCCCTGGGGTTATCCCAAGCGTCTGCTTTCGCAGCTTCTTGTGAGAGCCTGGCTTCGCTCAAATTGCCGGACACCACCATCACCTCGGCTGTCGCCGTTGGTGCGGGAGCGTTTGTCGCTCCGGCGGCGGGACAGGGCAAGCAAGGTCCGTCGTATTCTGACCTCCCGGCGTTCTGCCGCGTTGCCGCCACCCTGAAGCCTTCCAGCGATTCCGACATCAAGATGGAGCTCTGGCTGCCGGCCACTGGTTGGAACGGGAACCTGGAGGCCAACGGAAATGGCGGCTGGACAGGTAGCATCACGCCTGCGACGCTGGCGGCCGGCGTTCGCCGCGGGTACGCGACGGTGATGACCGATACCGGCCACGAAGGCGGCAGCGCGAGCTTCGCTCTGGGCCATCCCGAAAAGGTGGTCGATTTCGGTTATCGCGCGGTGCATGAGATGACCGTCAAGTCGAAGGCGATCGTCGCGGCCTACTACGAGAAGAGCGCCAAGATGTCCTATTGGAACGGCTGCTCGGCCGGCGGACGGCAGGGCATTATGGAGGCGCAGCGTTACCCGGAGGATTTCGAAGGGATCGTGGCCGGAGCGCCGGGTATCAACTGGTCGGGGCGTTCGATGCAGTCGTTGTGGATCGCGCAGGCAACGCATAAAGACGACGCCAGCATGGTGCCTGCTGCGAAGTTCGCGGCCATTCATAACGCTGTTCTTGCTGCGTGCGATGCCAAGGATGGAGTCACGGATGGAGTGCTGGAAGATCCTACCAAGTGCAATTTCGATCCTAAGACGATCGAATGCAAAGAAGGGGATAATGCGACGTGCCTGACCAGCGCCCAGGTGGAGACGGTGCGCAAGATATATTCGGCCGTCGTCAACCCACGCACCAAGCAGGAAATTTTTCCTCCTCATCAACCTGGTAGCGAGCTCGGCTGGAACACGATGGCAGGCGCGCAACCGTTCGGCCCTGGAGTGGACTTGTTCAAGTACGTGGTGTTTCAGAACGCCGACTGGGACTACAAGACGTTTAATTTCGACAGCGACGCGGCGCGGACTCGCGATGCTTCGGCCTCCATGGATGCGCTGAATCCGAACCTGGACCGCTTCTTCGCGCGCGGTGGGAAGCTGGTGCAGTATCACGGTTGGGCTGACCCTCAAATCTCGCCCGGATCGAGCGTCGAATACTACAAGAGTGTCGCGGCTCGGGGCAAGGTGGACGATTCCTATCGGCTGTTCATGGTTCCGGGGATGAACCACTGCGGCGGCGGGGACGGCACCGATCAGTTCGACATGGTCACGGTGCTGGAAAAATGGATGGAGTCGAAGAAGGCTCCCGATCAGGTGGTCGCCTCCAGAGTGCGAGGCGGGAAGACGGATCGTACGCGGCCCTTGTGCGCCTATCCGCAGGTAGCCGTTTACAACGGCAGTGGCAGCACGGACGATGCCGCGAATTTCTCGTGTAAGAAGCAATAGGGAGAGCCGTCGAAGTCCGCTCCATAACTGTCGCGGCTCGGAAGGGCTCGGAAATTCCAGAAGCTACGGCTCGTCTTTGTAAATCGAGATCTGAGCTTTCCCACCCTCGCTTAGCCTT
>Ga0105248_10004022_pt1 | contig 16257 bp, 15 predicted proteins | sample KBSS34metaG_FD_81524 | JGI IMG/M metagenome (GOLD analysis project Ga0105248, IMG submission 81524) | Switchgrass rhizosphere microbial communities from Kellogg Biological Station, Michigan, USA - KBS S3-4 metaG | ecosystem: Host-associated > Plants > Roots > Rhizosphere > Soil | place... | reverse complement strand
CTGGAGACCGCGCCGGAGGCGCTGACGCCGGCCGGCCGCAGCGATTTCCTGAAGGCGCGCGCCCAGCATTGGCGCAATCTCCTGGGCGCCGCGGCGATCTGACCGATCGTCGCCGCGCGCGGGTGACGTTCCGCTTCCTCGCGCCTATCTTCCCGCCATGAGCGACATCCTCGACGCCGCCCCGCAGAGCCTCCCGGACTCCTTGCCGGAGACCCTCGACCAGATCCCGCGCGAGCCGACCCAGGACGGGCCGCGCGTCCGCCTCTATCTGGTCGACGGCTCGGGCTTCATCTTCCGCGCCTTCCACGCCCTGCCGCCGCTGACGCGTAAGACCGATGGCCTGCCGGTGGGCGCGGTGGCGGGCTTCTGCAACATGCTGTGGAAGCTGCTGGTCGATATGAAGGCCCAGGAGGACGCGCCGACCCACCTGGCGGTGGTGTTCGACCATTCCGAACAGACCTTCCGCAACAAGCTCTACGCCGACTACAAGGCGCACCGGCCGCCGCCGCCGGAAGACCTGGTCCCGCAGTTTCCGCTGGTGCGCGAGGCGACTAAGGCGTTCGGGGTGCCCTGCCTCGAGCTGCCGGGCTACGAGGCCGACGACCTGATCGCCGCCTACGCATGCAAGGTCCGCGACATGGGCGGCGAGGTGGTGATCGTCTCCTCCGACAAGGACCTGATGCAGCTGGTCGGCCCGCAGGTGGCCATGCTCGACACCATGAAGAACCTGCGGATCGGCCACGATCAGGTCGTCGAGAAGTTCGGCGTGCCGCCGGACAAGGTGGTCGACGTCCAGGCCCTGTGCGGCGACAGCGTCGACAATGTGCCGGGCGCGCCGGGCATCGGGATCAAGACCGCCTCGGCGCTGATCCTGGAGTACGGCGACCTCGACACGCTGCTGGCCCGCTCGGGCGAGATCAAGCAGCAGAAGCGCCGCGAGACCCTGATCGCTTACGCCGACCAGATCCGGCTGTCGCGCGAGCTGGTGAAGCTGGACTGCGACACCCCGCTGCCGACGCCGGTCGACGAACTGGCGGTGGCGGAGCCGCAGGCCGAGGTGCTGGCGGCCTTCCTCGAGGAGATGCAGTTCCGCACCCTCGCCCGGCGGGTCGAAGCGTACGGCAAGGGGCCGGGCGCCGCCACCCCGCAGCCCGAGGCCAAGGCGCCGCAAGCGCCCAGCCATGGGGCGATCGACGTCAACGCCTACCAGTGCGTCCGCGACGTCGAGACGCTCGAAGCCTGGATCGCCCGGGCGCGCGCCAAGGGCGTCATCGCCTTCGACACCGAGACCGACGCCCTGTCGGCGACCAGCGCCGAGCTCTGCGGCGTCTCCCTGGCGATCGCGCCGGGCGAGGCCTGCTACATCCCGGTGAACCACTGCGAGTCCGACGGCCTGGCGCTGGATGCGCCGCAGGACCTGGTGCAGATCCCGCTGGAGGTGGCGCTCGCCCGCCTGAAGCCGCTGCTGGAGGACCCCTCGGTCCTGAAGGTGGCGCAGAACGCCAAGTACGACCTGGCGGTGCTTTCGCGCTACGGGATCCAGGTGGCGCCGATCGAGGACACCATGCTGCTCAGCTTCGTGCTGGAGGCGGGGCTGCACAAGAGCCACGGCATGGACGAGCTCTCGAAACGCTGGCTGGCGCACGAGCCGATCAGCTTCAAGACCGTCGCCGGCGCCGGCAAGGCGCAAAAGAGCTTCAAGCACGTCGGCTTGAACGAGGCGACCTGCTACGCGGCGGAGGACGCCGACGTGACGATCCGCCTCTACGAGCACCTGCGCCCGCGGCTGGCGCACGAAGGCCTGCTCAACGTCTACGAACGGCTGGAACGGCCGCTGCCCGCGGTGCTGGTCGAGATGGAGCTGGCCGGCGTCAAGGTCGACCCCGAACGGCTGCGCAGCCTGTCCAACGACTTCGGCGTGCGCATGGTCGAGCTGGAGGCCGAGGCGCATCGGCTGGCCGGCCGGCCCTTCAACCTTGGCAGTCCCAAGCAGATCGGCGAGGTGCTGTTCAAGGAGATGGGGCTGGCGTCCGGCAAGACCACCGCCACCGGCGCCATGTCGACCGACGCCTCGATGCTGGAGGACCTGGCGGCCCAGGGCCACGAGCTGCCGCGCACCCTGCTCGACTGGCGCCAGCTGTCGAAGCTGAAGGGCACCTACACCGACGCCCTGACGGCGGCGATCTCGCCGAAGACCGGCCGGGTGCACACCTCGTTCGCCCTGGCCGCGGCGAGCACCGGACGGCTGGCGTCGTCCGACCCCAACTTGCAGAACATCCCGATCCGCACCGAGGAGGGCCGCAAAATCCGCCGCGCCTTCATCGCCGAGCCGGGCCATGTTCTGATCAGCGCCGACTACAGCCAGATCGAGCTGCGCCTGCTGGCCCATATCGGCGACATTCCGCAGCTAAAGGCGGCCTTCCAGCAGGGCCTGGACATCCATGCGATGACCGCCTCGGAGATGTTCGGCGTGCCGGTCGAAGGCATGCCCTCGGAAGTTCGCCGCCGCGCCAAGGCGATCAACTTCGGCATCGTCTACGGCATCTCGGCCTTTGGCCTGGCCAACCAGCTGGGCATCCCGCAGGACGAGGCCGGGGCCTACATCAAGACCTATTTCGAGCGCTTCCCCGGCATCCGCGCCTACATGGACCGGATGAAGCAGGAGGTTCGCGCCACCGGCTTTGTCACCACCATCTTCGGCCGGCGGGTGAACATCCCGGCGGCGACCTCGAAGTCGGCGGCCGAACGCGCGTTCGGCGACCGGGCGGCGATCAACGCCCCGATCCAGGGGGCGGCGGCCGACGTGATCCGCCGGGCCATGGTGCGCATGCCGGGCGCGCTGAAGGCCGAGGGGCTGCGGGCCAAGATGCTGCTGCAGGTGCACGATGAACTGGTGTTCGAAGCCCCGGAAGCCGAGGCCGAGGCGGTGATCCGCCTCGCCAAACAGGTGATGGAGCGCGCGCCCGAGCCCGCCGTGGCGCTGAGCGTCCCGCTGGAAGTCGAAGCCCGCGCCGCCGCGAACTGGGACGACGCGCACTAGGCGGAAGGATCACGCTGAGAGACTGTCGCCGAACCGCACGGCCAACACCCGCTGCTATGCCGCCCGGCGCTGCACCTTCGATTGGATCACCCGCTGCTCCTCGCCATAGAGGCGCACGGCGCTCAGCACGCCGGTGGCGTAGGCGCCGGTGTCGACGCCGAGCCGGTGCTTCAGCATCTGCGGCTCGTCGGTCGGCGTGTGGCCGTGGACGATGACCTTGCCGAACGGCCCGCGGTCGTCGAGGAAGTCGTAGCGGATCCACAGCAGGTCGCGCTCGGTCTGCTCCTCCAGCGGCACGCCCGGCCGGACGCCGGCATGGACAAAGGCGTAGTCGCCGACCACGCGCACCAGCTGCAGCTGCTCGTAGAAGCGGCGATGGGCCAGCGGCAGGGCGTTGTCGAAGGCGTCGCGCACCGCGACCCAGGCCTCCGGCGCGGCGCGGGCGGCGGCCGGTTGCACGCCGTAGGAGGTCAAGGTCGCCCCGCCGCCGTGCTCCACCCAGGTGGGAGCGAATTCCGGCTCGTCGAGGAACTGCAGCAGGGCCTCCTCGTGGTTGCCCTTCAGCGGCGCGACTTCGAAGAAGCTGTCGGCCTCCAGCCGCAGGATGAGGTCGACGACCTGCCGGCTCTCCGGGCCGCGATCGACGTAGTCGCCGAGCAGGATCAGCAGCGGCCGCTCCACCGGATTGGTCGCGGCGACGTCGGTGGCGATGTCGTGCACCAGCGGACTCAGCAGGTCCATGCGACCGTGGACGTCGCCGATCGCATAGACTAGCCGCCCGCCCGTAGTCGGCGGCGCGTCAGGCGTCCGTTTGCGTCCGAAGAGACGGCTGAGCACGTCGAAGGTCCATCACCTGTTGAGCCGCAAGATAGGTTCCTACTGCCCAGCCGGCAACGCGGCCAAGTGCAGCTTGGCCATCAAGTGGTGAATTAGACCCTAGCGCGCCAGATCCGAGGCGCCTTAGGCCTTAGGCGGCGCGCCGGCGGCCCGCGGCTTGGCCGGCGGAGGGGATGACGCCGGCGGCGCCGAAGTGGAAGCGGCCCATCAGTTCGACGAGCCGGGTCATCTCCTGCTTCAGCGTATGGCTGGCGGCCGTCGCCTGCTCGACCATGGCGGCGTTCTGCTGGGTCACCTGGTCCATCTCGCCGACGGCGGTGTTGACCTCGACCAGGCCGCGCGCCTGCTCCTCGGAGGAGGAGGCGATGTTGGCCACCAGGACGTCGATCTCCATCACCCGCTCGGAGATCCGCTGCAGCGCCTGGCCGGTCTCGCCGACCAGGTTGACGCCCGAGGCGACGTGGGCGGAGCTGGCGTCGATCAGGCTCTTGATCTCCTTGGCCGCGTTCGCCGAGCGCTGGGCCAGCGCCCGCACTTCGGAGGCGACCACCGCAAAGCCCTTGCCGGCCTCGCCGGCGCGGGCCGCCTCGACCCCGGCGTTCAAGGCCAGCAGGTTGGTCTGGAAGGCGATCTCGTCGATCACCCCGATGATCTGGCCGATCTGGCCGGAGGACTTCTCGATCTCGCCCATGGCGTCGACGGTCTGCTGGACGACGCCGCCGGAGCGGTGGGCCTCGTCCTTGGCGCCGGCGACCACGGCGGCCGCCTGGCGGGCCCCCTCGGCGGCCTGTTTGACGCTGGCGGTCAGCTGTTCGAGCGCCGCCGCCGTCTCTTCGAGCCCGGCCGCCTGACGTTCGGTGCGCCGCGCCAGGTCGTCGGACGCCTGGGCGATCTCCTCGGCGCTGGAGCGGATGGCGCCGGTCGACTGCGAGACCGCCCCCAGGGTCTCCTGCAAGGCGTTGATGGCGGTGTTGAAATCGGCTTTCAGCTTGGCGAATTCGGCGGTGACCTGCTCGTCCATCCGCGAGGCGAGATCGCCTTGCGACAGCCGGTCGATGGCCCGGCCCAGCGCCGTCATGGCCTCGGTCTGGCGCGCCTGGGCGGCCTGGTGCTCGGCCGCGAGGCGCTCCCGCTCGGCGTCCTTGGCGGCGAGATAGACGCTGATCGCCAGGTCCATGTCGAGCAGCGCGGCCTTGATCATGGCGCCCAGCGCGCGGCTGAGCTTGTCGCGTCCGTCGCGGGCCACGCCCAGTCCCTTGGGCCAGCTCACCGCGACCAGGGCGGTCGCCAGCTGTTCGACGATCAGGGCCTGGCCGGCGATGTACCAGCGCGGTTCCAGCCCGATGTGCGCCTCGCCGATGCGCCGCGCGTCCTCGGCGTAACCGGTCTTGTAGTCGCCCTGGACCACCTGACCCAGGTGGCTCCTCTGGGCGGCCTGGGCCCGGGCGATATGGGCCTCGTCCTTGAAGCAGGCCCGCAGCTCCGGCGTTGCGCGGACCTTGCCGTAGAAGGCGTCCAGCGCCGGCGCGAGCGCCGTCTCGAGCGCCGGGCGGAGATGGCGCAGCGCCGGCGCGCCGGACTGCAGGCCCAGGAATTCGAGCCGTCGTTCCAGGCTGTCGCGATTGGTCATCCGGCGCTCCCCTTGATGCCCAGGAGAAGCGGCCGATGCGGTTAACGCGAGGTTGCCGCGCCCTGCGACAGTTCGGCCGCCCATCGCAATTCCGGCGGATCGCCGGTCAGGGCCGTTCCCGCGCGAACCGGTGCAGCAGGAAGAGGGCGAGGACGCCAAGGCCGGCGATCCAGTGCAGGCTGGAGACCGTCGCGCGCAGCCCGTCGCCGCCGGCGTAGTAGAGCAGGTAGCCGGTGACGGTGAGGAACAGCAGCAGGCTGAGCAGGCCCGCGCCGCTCCACCGCCGACGGTGGGCGCTCCAGCCGTTGAGGATGTGCGCGGCCCACAGCAGGCCCATCGTCCAGAGGGCGACGAAGGCGAAGGCGCCATGGAGCTTCAGCGCCCAGGGTTCGAGCGGACTGTTTTCCGGCCCAAACTCGCCCGCCCGGCGAAAGCCGTAGCGCAGGACCAGCCAGGCCACGCCCGATCCCCAGAGGCCGAGCGCCACCACATAGACGCCGATCCGCCTGGGCTTTCCGAGCCGAATCGGGCCCTTGACCGCGCGCTGGCTCATGCGGCGGCTCCATAGCTGCGCCACCCGCGATCGGGGCTCAGCACATAGGCGCGCGCGCCGAACGCCCGCAGCGTGGCGGCGGAGCGCGCGCCCCTGGCCAGCACCACCTTGGTCAGCCCGTCGGCCCAGACGCATTCCGGCGCCGCGACACAGGTGAAGCGGCCGCGCCGGCGTCGGCTGCGCGCGCCGGCCAGGTGCACGGCCATCGGCGGGTCTTCCCCCGCCGCGCCCAGGTCGCCGCTGCTGGCGGCCGCGCCGTCCGCCAGTTCGAGCAGCGGCGCGACGTCGTCGAGCTCAGCGCCTGTGCGCAGGGCGATGCGCTCCGGCGCGCCGAACACGCGCAGGTCGCCGCCGGCGTTGACCAGGCCGATGACGGCGCCGGCTTCCTGCAGCGCGCTCACCGCCCGGTCCACCGCGAAGCCCTTGGCGATGCCGCACAGGTCGAGGCGCAAGGGCCTGGTGAAGCTCACCGTCCCCGCCGCGGGGTGCAGCTGCACGTCGCGCCAGTCGGCGGCGGGATCGGCGCGCGGCGCGCCCGCCGGCTCGGGCAGGGCGCCGGCGCGGATCACCGCGGCGCCCACGGTCGGATCGAACGCCCCGTCGCTGGCGGCGGCCAGGCGCAGAGCCTTGTCGATGGTCTCGAAGGTCAGCGGGTCCACCGCCACGGGCCCCTCTGCGGCGCTGCGATTGAGCCGGGAAAGCTCGCTCGCGCTGTCATGGAAGCTCATCAGCGCATGGATGCGCGCGACCTCGCCGAACGCCGCATCGATGGCGCGATGGGCCGCGGCGCTCGCCAGCCCGCCGACGCTGACCGCGACCCTGGTCCCCAGCAGGGGACGGGCGCGCTCAAGCCGCGCTGGGGGCGAGCACGATGGCATAGGTCGCGAGCAGGCGGCGGACGCCGTCGGTGATGTGCTTCGACGAGAGGGTCGCGCCGGAGATGTTCTTGATGTCGCCGGTCAGCTTGAGCGGCGCGCCGTGTCGCTTGCCGGTGAACTGCGCGCGCCAGGCCGGATTGCGCACCTGGTCGCCGTAGCTCTCGCGATAGTCGAGGATCTCGACGTCGCGCACCGCGCCCGAGGCGTCCAGCGCCAGCGCGAAGGTGATGAACTCGTGCTTGCCGACCACCTCGTCGACGATGAACCAGCCGCCGTTCGACGCGCGCCAGACCTTCAGGTCCTTGGTCAGGACATTGACCCCACTGTCGCGCTGAATCGCCGCGACCTGCTCGGAGGTGAGCGTGCGGAAGTCTTGCCGCAGCGCCAGCCCCGGGCACATCAGCGCCTGGGCCTGGGCGGTGGAAAGGTAGGTGACCGCTTGCGCGGCCGCCGGGACCAGACTGAGCGCCGCCAGCGGCGCGAGCAGGAGCTTCGATTTCATGGGGGGCCTAGCAGGGAGCCGCCTAGAAGACGGAGCCGACCTTCACGCGCAACCGATATTTTTCGAAGTCGTCGGCGTTGTTGATGCCGTCGACGATGAAGCCGGGATGCGGGTTGGCGTAATCCTTGCCGGCGCCGAGCTGCGCCAGGAAGGTCGCGGTCGCGAAGTATTTCTGGCCGCCGTAGTGGATGTTCGGGCCGACGTAGTAGGCGACGTTGGTGCGGTGGTCGGACTTGAACGGATCGAGCCCGCCCCACTCGCGTTCGTTCAGCGCCTCCACGCCCACCGACCAGTTCGGCGCGAAGCGGTAGGAGCCGGCGATGCTGAAGTTGACGTCGGTCTCCTTGTCCCAGTGGACGCGGGATTCCGCGCTGCCGACGTCGGCCTCCGGATCGGCCTGCAGCTTGCGCCACTCATAGCCCAGGGTGACGTTGCCGGAGATCACCACCCGGTCGTCGTGGAAGTTCTTCTGGACGATGAAGCGGGATTCCAGCTCGCGGGTGCGCGGGCCGATGGTCGGCTCGACGTAGAGGGCGACGCCGACCGGCGAGGTGTAGGGGCTGGCCAGGCGCCAGATCAGTTCGCCCGAGAGGCCTTCCAGCCGGCCGCGCTTCATCCGCTTGTCGGCGTCGACGGAATAGTCGGCGAAGATTTCCGGGGGCGAGCTCTCGCCGCCCGGGGCGTTGTGGAAGACGTCGGCGTAGGCGAGGTTGAGATAGCCGGAAAGCTGCAGGCTGTCGGTCAGGCCATAGGACACCTCGGTCCGCGCCTGCAGGACGTGGAAGTCGCCCTGGCTGCGGCCCTCGCGCAGGGTCATCCACTGCTCGATCTCGGCCTTGCCCTTGGGCAGGACGTCGGTGGTGTAGACATAGCCGAACAGCGGCTCGTCGGCCCAGGCCGCCCCGGCGCCGAGGCTCGCCATCACGGCCAGCGCCGCCACCTTCGTCCAACTCGCGCTGCGCATGCCGCGTCCCCGATGCCGTTATGAATTCGCCGTAATGCTATTGCGACTAATTCGCACAAGGGCTCAGGTCAAGTGTGTCTGCGACGGCGCCGGCGATTTGGGATCGTTCGTGGCCCGTGTGCGCTTTGCTGCGGACCATGGCGCGGCCTGCGCCTGACACCGCTTGCCGCGCGCAACAGGAGCCATGCCGATGAAGGGTTTTGTCGAGGACATCGAGGAACTGACCGAGGCCAACGACGACTACCGGCGCGTTCTCTACACCGGCAAGAACCTGCAGCTGGTGCTGATGGCCCTGCAGCCCGGCGAGGAGATCGGCGAAGAGGTCCACGAGACCCACGACCAGTTCTTCCGCGTCGAGACCGGCAAGGGCGAGGTCTGGATCGACGGCGAGCGGACGAGGATCAGGAGCGACGACGCCATCGTCGTCCCCGCCGGCGCCCGGCACAATGTCGTCAACACCGGCCACAAGCCGCTCAAGCTCTACACCCTGTACGGCCCGCCCGAACATCGCGAGGGCGTTCGCCACAAGACCAAGGCCGACGCGCAGGAAGAACATTTCGACGGCAAGACGACGGAGTAGCGGCCCTGGCGCGACGGCGGCGGGAACGAGGGCCCCTAACCCACCAGCGCCTTCAGCCTGGCCTCGATGACAGGCTCGATCGCATCGGCGTAGGTCACCGACATATGATTGTCGTCGCGATACATGACGACGCCATGCCGCACGACATCGCAGCGGCCGTGGCTGCAGAACTGGTCCGTCAGGTCCAAGCGGGCCGCTCGCTTGGCGCCCTTGACCACATCCATTTCGGCCAGGACGGCGTCGGTGTTGATCGCCCGCGCTGGGTCGACCGGACAGCTTGCCTCGCCCAGCCCGCGGGTGACGGCCCGCGAAAGACAGGTGGGCACATCATAGCCCGGCGCCGGGACGTCGCGGACCAGAATGGTGCGGAGGCCGGCGCTGTCGAAGCGTTGGACGGTCTCCTGAAGGCCCGCCCGCCATTCCGCCAAGGGAACAGGGACAGCCCCGACCTGGGTCGGCCTCAGATAGAATTCAGCGTTGGCGATGATGACGACGTCCGGCCGCAGGGCGATGATCCGTCGGATGGCCTCGGCGCGCCAGGACACGCATTCCCGCAAGGGCCGTTTGAGCTTCACATAGTAGGTCGCCGAGATCGTCGGGGTTGGGCAGGAAGGCTTGAGAAAGGTGATCAGCTTCCAGCCATGCCGGCGCGCCGCAACGTCTATCTCGGTGGCCCACATGTTGGCGTGAGAGTCGCCGAACAGGACGACGGTCTTTGTGCCCTTGGGGTCGCCAAACTCGCATACCTTCACAGTCGCGTCGTCGGGGGCGGGGTTGCACTCGTCCTTGCTGGAGACGGCCCTGGCCTGGACGGCTTGGGTGATGCGCCGTTGGGCCGGTGAATTTGCGCTGGCCTCGGAGGCCGCATAGGTCCCGACGGTGCAGCCTGCAGCCATGACGCTGACGCCTAGCCCGAGGAGGACGGTTCTGCCCGGCCGGGAGCGGACCCAGGCAAGGTGTCGCGCGGGGTTCTCGATCACCCAATAAGTCACGCTGGCGAGTGCGAGCGAAACCAGGATCAGTCCCGCTAGGACGGGCGCGGTCTGGGGGAGGCCCCCCAGTCGGGCGAATACGAACACCGGCCAGTGCCAGAGATACCAGGAATAGGAGACATTCCCCAGCCACTGGACGCCAGGCGCCCGGAACAGCGCGCCAAGACCCCGTCCGCTGGTCAGCAGGATGGCGGCGGTCCCGAGCGTCGCGGGCAGGGCGAGGACGCCGGGGAAGGGCGCGGCCTCGGTGAGCAAGATGGCGCTCCCCGCGATCCCTGCGAGCCCGAGCCAGGAGATGGAGCGCTGCACCCAGGCAGATTTGGGGACAGATGCGAACCCGGCGATTCCGCCCAGGGCGAACTCCCAGGCGCGCGGGGGAGACGCGAAAAAGGCCCAGGTCGGGTGTTGGCGCATCAGCAGCAGGCAGAGGACGAACGAGGCGACGCCGGCGATCGCCAGGATCACCGGAAGCCGCCTGGCGCCGAACAGGCGCAGGCTGACGACGATCAGCAGCGGCCAGACGAGATAGAACTGCTCCTCCACCGCCAGGGACCAGGTGTGCAGCAGCGGGTTGTCGGCGGATGAGGCGGCGAAATAGTCCTGCGCCTCACGGATGAAATGGAAATTGCTCAGATAGGCCGCCGTCGCCAGCCCGGCCTTGGCGGTGTCCTTCTGCTCGCCCGGCGAGAGCAGCAACAGGCTCAAGCTCATCACGCTGAGCAGGACCAGCAGGGACGCCGGAAGCAGCCTGGCGGCGCGTCTGGCGTAGAAGGCTCTAAAGTCCAGCCGCCCCTTCGTCTCGACCTCGCGCACCAGCAGGCGGGTGATGAGGTAGCCCGAGATCACGAAGAAGACGTCGACGCCAACGAACCCGCCGGGGATCCAGCGCGCGCAGGCGTGGAAGACCACCACCAACAGAACGGCCAGGGCGCGCAGTCCCTGGACGTCGGGCCTGTAAGCGGTTGCAGCGCTCAAGGTTCTACCCATGGTGGCATGTCATCCACGACGGTCCCAAGCGTCAAGCTGCCGCGCCTGAGGGCGAGGCATGAGCCTCCGCGGCGCCCCGTCCTGGCGCCGAGCGACTGGCGCGGGCCGGCCGTCTGCACCGCCATTGGGCAGAGAGGTTCGCCCCCGCTTGCTGATTGGACGCCATTCGATGGCGAGACGATGGCGCACGCCTCGACGAGGTCGAGTGCGGCGACCCTCAGCCGCCGGCGATCGCCATCCGGCCGGGCGGCGCGCGGCGTCTTGGTGGGCTGTCAGCTTTCCTGAGACAAACCAATCTTCTCGCGGGAGATTGGTGGAGCCGAGGGGAGTCGAACCCCTGACCTCCTCATTGCGAACGAGGCGCTCTACCAACTGAGCTACGGCCCCAGGAAGGCCGCGGAATAACCCTTTCTCGGTGGCGCCTGTCAAGCGCCCTTGCGCAGATGCGACGTCGGAGGGCCCTAAGATGCGCCTCCAGCTGCGCCTTTGCGGAGGGCGGAAACCCCGGTAGAAGTCCGCGCCATGGGAACCTTCCTCTACCTTATCGTCCATGGGCTGCTGCAGATGCTGATCTGGGCGATCATCATCAGCGCGGTCCTGTCGTGGCTGGTGGCGTTCGATGTGATCAACCTGCGCAACCGGTTCGTGTACAATGTCTCGCGCGTCCTCGACGCGGTGACGCGGCCTGTGCTGGCGCCGGTTCAGCGGATCATCCCGCCGTTGGGCGGCATCGACATCAGCCCGATCATCGTGATCCTGGTGCTCAGCGCGGCCGACTCGGCCCTGCTGCCAATGATCTTCCGGCCGCTAATGGCCATGATGGGCTGAGGCGCGCCTTGCGGCTCACCGTCCGGGTCACCCCGCGCGGCGGCCGCGACGCCGTCGAGGGCTGGGGGCAGGACGAAGCCGGACGGCCGGTGCTGAGGCTGCGGGTCGCCGCGGCGGCGGCCGACGGCGCCGCCAACGCCTCGGTGATCGCCGTGCTGGCCAAGGCGCTGGGCCGGCCGAAGTCGGCGCTGCGCCTGCTGCGCGGGGAGACCGCCCGCGTCAAGCAGTTCGAGATCGACGGGCTGGACGAGGCGGCGGCCTATCGGCGGCTGGGCGCGCCCCACGCTTGACGCCTGGCGGCTGACGCCGGCGATTTCCGCGGCCCGCACGGAACCTCGGCTTTTCGGCGCGGTTGTTTTGGCGACCGCAGGGCGCTTCCCCTCGTCCGGGTGGTCAGGATCGGCCCGGCCCCTATTCCGGCATCCGTCCGACGCGGCCGGGCCGATCTCCCGCTGTTTCCCGCTCCAGGCGCGGTCCGCGCCCACGGGAAGCCTCTGGCGCTCCAGGCCGCGCGGAGCGATGCTTTGGGCATGTCCCGTGCTGATCTCTCCCGCATGATCGAGGAGGCCCGCCGCGTCGTGGTCTTCACCGGCGCCGGCATCTCGACCGAATCCGGCATCCCCGACTTCCGCAGTCCCGGCGGCGTCTGGAGCAAGATGAAGCCGATCTATTTCCAGGAGTTCGTCGACGACCCGGTCAAGCGGCGCGAAGCCTGGCGGCGAACCTTCACCGGGGCCGCGGGCTGGACGGGCGCGACGCCCAACGCCGGCCACTATGCGGTGGCGCGGCTGGTGCGCAGCGGCAAGGCCAAGGCGGTGATCACCCAGAACGTCGACAACCTGCACCAGGACTCCGGCGTGCCGCCCGACAAGGTGATCGAGCTGCATGGCAACGCCAGCTACGCCAAATGCCTGGACTGCGACGAGCGCCACGAGCTCGACGAGCTGAAGGACAGCTTCCTGAAGGCCGGCGAAATTCCCTACTGCCGGCGGTGCGGCGGACTGGTGAAAACCGCCACCATCTCGTTCGGCCAGTCGATGCCGCACGAACCGATGGCGCGGGCCCAGCAGGCCTCGCTGAACTGCGACCTGTTCCTGGTGCTGGGGTCCTCGCTGGTGGTCCACCCCGCCGCGGGCTTCCCGCTGACGGCCAGGCGCAACGGCGCGGCGCTGGCGATCGTCAACCGCGAGCCGACCGAACTCGACGTCTACGCCAGCCTGGTGCTGAACGACGAGATCGGGGCGGTGATGGCCGAGGTGACGTCGGTCTAGCCACAGTCAACGGAAGCCCGGCGCCTGCCTTACGTGATCGAGCAAGAGATTTTGAACCACGAAATACACGAAAGGTCCTGCCGAAAGCGCCGACTGGAGGAGGCTTAGTCGGGCAATCGACCGGCCAACGGCCGGCCAGACGATCCAAATATCTTGAGATGACTTTGCGTCCAGGTCCACAGACCCGTCGGACAGGGTCGCTTTCGTGTATTTCGTGTATTTCGTGGTTCTAATAACCTAGACCCGGTCGAGCTTGCGGCTGAGCTCGTTGAGCACCCGCACGCAGACGGCGAGATCCGCCGGGTCGATGCCGGCGAACATTTCCTGCTGCAGGTCGGTGACGATCTCGTGCGCCTGGTCGAGGATCGGCTGCGACGCCGGCGTTACCTGCACCACCTTGGCGCGGCGGTCGACGCTGTGGGCGCGACGCTCGACCCAGGCGTTGGCTTCCAGCGCATCCAGCAGCCGCACCACCGTCGGCTCCTCGACGCCCAGCCGCTGGGACAGCTCGCGCTGGACGACGCCGTCCGTGCAGCCGGCGATTTCCGCGAGGGCGGCGCAGCGCGCGTCGGTCTGGCCAATGGTCTTGAGACGCTCGTTGAGCCGGGTGCGCCAGCGTCGCGCCGCCAGCAGAAGGCCCTGGGCTAGCGCTGCACAGACGTCCTGCCCCTGGGGCTCGACCTGGGCCGGATACACCAATCGCACTCCCGACATCGTCAACTGAACAAAGCGTTACAGCAGAAGAGACGAGATGGTGAAGCATCATCCTTCTATTGGGGCGCGCCTGCGACAATGTGACCAAATCCAGGCGGTGGGAAATACAGGGAGTCAAGGCTTCCACCCCGCGCCAACACCAGAACTTGCCGTGTTACACCGCGGGCCGGCGGCGACTGGAAGGGCTGAAGGTTTCATTACCAGGCAAACGATTCGCCGGTTTCGAGACCCTCCCAACTTTAGTTTTCGCCGCAGTAATCCTTTTTCAACGGGAGAACCCTGAAATTCACAACCACGGGGGGGCAGAAGCGCCTCGGGTTTACGGGCGGAGTCGTCGCTGTGGTTGGAACGAACCAGACGATTTTCAAGGCGTCGCTAGCGAGCGCCTGCGGGACTCGGGTCGTCCTCACGATGGAGCTTGCGTACGCCGTCGGCGGCGGCGCGGCTGGCCATCCCCGATCGGTCGCCGGCGACATCGGGAAAGAGCTCTAGCCCGCCATGGAAACCCCTGCTCAAGAGAGCGCGGCCGTCTTGCGGCTAGGTCAGGTCCTCGATCTGAACGCCGCCGGTCCGCTCGCCCACGAGTTACTGGCCCTGCGTGGCCAAAACGTCGACGTCGACGCCTCTGCCGTCGAGCGGCTGGGCGCCCAGTGCCTGCAGGTCCTGCTGTCGGCGCACGCCACCTGGAACACCGACGGGGCGGCGTTCGCCGTGGTCTCGCCGTCCAACGAATTCACCACGACTCTCGCGCTGCTCGGCGCGCCCATCGACCAGCACTTCAACTCTCGGGAGCTCAGCGCATGAGCAAGACCATTCTCACGGTCGACGATTCCCGCACCATGCGCGACATGCTGCGGCTGGCCCTCGTCGACGCCGGTTTCAACGTCGTCCAGGCGGAGGACGGGGTCCACGGCCTGGAAGTCCTCGCCGGCGAGACGCCGGACGTCATCGTCACCGACATCAACATGCCGCGGATGGACGGCTACGGCTTCATCGAAGGCGTCCGCGCCGACGCCCGCTGCCGGGCCATCCCGATCCTGGTGCTGACCACCGAGTCGAGCGCCGAAAAGAAGATGCGCGCCCGCGACGCCGGGGCGACGGGCTGGATCGTGAAGCCGTTCAATCCCGAAAAGCTGGTGGAAGCCATCCGCCGCGTGGCCGCCTGAGTTTCTCCGAAGGACGCTACCCATGGATCCGATGGCGGAAATCAAGGCGACCTTCTTCCAGGAATGCGAGGAGCAACTCGCTGAACTGGAGTCTGGTCTCCTCGCCATGGAAGGCGGCGACACCGAATCGGAGACGGTCAACGCCGTCTTCCGGGCGGTGCACTCCGTAAAGGGCGGCGCCGGGGCCTTCGGCCTCGACGACCTCGTCCATTTCGCCCACATCTTCGAGACGACGCTGGACGAAGTCCGCAGCAACCGGCTCGCCGCCTCGAACGAGGTGGTCAAGGCCCTGTTGCGCTCGGCCGACGTGCTCGCCGACCTGGTGCGCGCCGCGCGCGACGGCGGCGGCGTCGACCAGGCGCGCTGCGACGCCTGCGCTGCCGAGCTCTCCGCCTTCACCGGCATCGAAGACGCCGCCGACGGCGACGACGGCATGGGCGAGATCGACTTCCAACCGATGCAGATGGCGCCGCTGGATCTCGACCTCGACGCCGCCGAGGCGCCGCCGGAAGCGGCCGCGCCCGAGCCGGCCGCCTGGAGCCTGCGGTTCAAGCCGCGTCCCGAGCTCTACGCCAAGGCCAACGAGACCGTCCTGCTGCTGCGCGAGCTCGCGCGGCTGGGCGAGGTGGAGGTCGAGCTGGACGCCAGCGACCTGCCGCTGCTGCCGCACCTGGATCCGGAAGGCGCCTATCTGTCGTGGAACGTCAGCGTTCGCGGCGACGCCACCGAGGCGGATCTGCGCGAGGTGTTCGAGTTCGTCGACGCCGACTGCGAGCTGGACGTGCAGGCGATCGGCGCCGACGGCGAGCCGATGGAGCTTCCCAACAGCGAGCTCGACATCGCCGCCCTGATCAGCATGGCCCAATCCGCCAGCGAGGCGCCGGCCGAGGCCGCCGCCAACCTGGACGCCCCGCTGGTGGATCCCGATCCGCCGGAGCCCGGTCCGGGCCGGGCCGAGCTCGCGGTCGTGGACATCGCCCCCCCGGAGCCCGCCGCGGCCGACTCCGCCGCTGCGCCGCCCGCCAATGCGGCCAACGCCCGCGGTGAAGCCAAGAACGCGCCGCCGGCGGCGGCCGCCGGCGCGACCATCCGCGTCGACCTGGACCGGGTCGACCGGCTGATCGACCTGGTCGGCGAGCTGGTCATCAACCAGGCGATGCTGGCCCAGCGGGTCAACGAGGCGGGCCTGGCCCGCGCCTCCAACGTGGCCGGCGGCCTGGACGAGCTCGAGCAGCTGACGCGCGAGATCCAGGACAGCGTCATGGCGATCCGCGCCCAGCCGGTGAAGTCGGTGTTCCAGCGGATGCCGCGCCTG
>Ga0105248_10004021_pt1 | contig 16258 bp, 27 predicted proteins | sample KBSS34metaG_FD_81524 | JGI IMG/M metagenome (GOLD analysis project Ga0105248, IMG submission 81524) | Switchgrass rhizosphere microbial communities from Kellogg Biological Station, Michigan, USA - KBS S3-4 metaG | ecosystem: Host-associated > Plants > Roots > Rhizosphere > Soil | place... | reverse complement strand
TCGATCTCCGCGGGATAAAAACTGATGGGTCACAAGACATCCCCAAAGCGCCGTCGCCGCCCTGCGATCGTGTGGTCGCCCTTCATGATGCAGTTGGCGCAGATCTCACGAGGAAAGAACACACTGGTCTTGGGTGTCTCGCCTGGAGAAGATCATTGGCTCGCGATCGCGCTGGAAGCCCCGACTTCAGCCACTACCGCAGCGGCCGTGCTCAGCAGCCACGCGCACAAGGATCTTGGCGTATTCAAGAATGCGGATGCAGCACAACGAGCCTGCGAAGGCTTTGCAGCATCCTGGCTCCGCAGGAAAATGCCAAAAGAAGATTGTGCCTGTGAGGACATCGCGGGACCAAAACGCCGACGGAAACGCGGATGACAAACTGAAGAACTTCCGTTACAACGTCTGCAATTGATGAACGCACGACCTTCTGGCCGTTTCGAGCGGCGTCGTCCCTATGCGGGCCTGCGGATCAACCAACGTATCCGCGCTTCTGAAATCCGTCTGATCTACGAGGGCGAGCAACTCGGTATCATGTCCCTGCAGCAAGCGTTGCGGATCGCTGATGACAAGGGCCTCGATCTCGTCGAGATCTCACCAGGAGCGGCTCCTCCAGTGTGCCGGATCATGGATTACGGAAAGTACAAATTCGAGGAAGCGAAGAAGAAGCAGCTCTCACGCAAGGGCACCGCAATCTTCGAGACCAAGGAGATCAAGTTCCGTCCCAAGACGGAAGAGCACGACATGGACTTCAAGGTGAAGCATGTCCGTCGCTTTCTCTCCGAAGGTCACAAGGTCCGGCTCATCGTTGTCTTCCGCGGGCGCGAGCTAGCACATCCCCAGACAGGGAACGCGGTACTCGATCGTGTGGTGGCACGCTGCGAGGATCTCGCGACGGTGGAGGTGCGGCCAAACATGGAAGGTCGGCGCATGCTCATGATCATCGCGCCGCGCCCGAGTGTCGTGCAGAAGGCCCAGGAGCTGAAGAAGGCCAAAGCTGCCGCTCTTGCGGCCGAGCGCTTGGTGCGGAAAGATGATCGGCTCGAGCTGGAGGACGATCTCGACGAGGCTGCGATCAACGCGGACGTCGAAGACTCTGAAGACGCTGAGTAACGTCGCTCCATGAATCGGACGAGCTGTCAGAGTCGCATGTGAAGCTAGGGTCGTGGAAATCGGAACCGTCCGCAGTGAATGCATCGAAGCCTTGATGAAGCTGGAAGCGTCGCAACGTGTGAGCGTTCTCCAAGGTTTGATCAAGATGTTCAACGTGCCTGCACGCTGCCAATCGTGCGGTCTCTCGACGGAAACCGTCGTGCAGTGTGGAGCGTGCACAACACCGTCACCGACAGCTGCTTAGGTCGGGCATTCTGGGAGATCTGCCGTCATCCCGGCAGCCCCACCGAATCAAGGAGATCCTATGAAGCGTTACGAGCAAAAGATCATGACGTGGTGCACGAGTGGTCCGCATGGCGCTGCCACGCACCATCCACCAGGACCTTATTGGCGTGTGGTCGGATTTGCCATGGCGAGCGCCAATGGCTCCACCTACGCAACGATCGTGTACGAGCGCGAAAACACGGATGGCGATCCCACAGCGACGCAATAGCGCGACGGCTTCATAGCTTTCGAAACGCCGCTTCCACCACCCGTTTGCAGTGCAGATCGCCGAGGCCGTTGTCGAGGACCCAGCAAGAGACGTCTGGGCTGACATGACAGACAGGGCACTCGATTCGATAGGCGCGCTGTGTCAACACCTTGATGGCACGGTCGAGGTCGACACGACGAGCAATCGAGCGAGGCTTGCGCAGGAAAGCGGACTTCAAGCTTTCCCCCGCGGCATGCGTGCGAGCTGTGGAACCAACAACCGTTCCGCACCCCGTGCTGCGATTTCGATCACCCGCGATCGAGTCGAGCGTCGTGGAAGCTCTTCGTTGAACGGTGTCGATTCCTTCGGACCGAGCGCGTGATCGATCGCGCGTTGTGCAGGACTCTTGGGTGTGCGCGCCATGCCCCATCTTGAACCGTCAATGTTGAAGCTTTCAAGAGACCCTCTTGACATCTCTTGCAACCGTCCGCAGGATGATCTCCATGTCGCTGCATTGACCGAGAGCGCCTTGTGCGTTCTCCTAGTGTTCCGCCGGATGCTCCGAGTCCATCGTCGAGCGTCACCGACGTGAGTCCCAAGACTCACTTCATCATCGTCCGAGAGGATCTCCCCAAGGGATTTCTCGCCGCCCACGTCGCGCATGCCGCCGGCGAAAGCGGACCGGCACCGCCAGAGTCCATCGCGGTTGTGCTCGGCGTCGCGGACGAAGCCGCGTTGCTCGCGATCGCGGAGCGACTCACTGTGCATGCGGTCAAGCATGTACTGATCCGTGAGAACGCGGGCGTGTATGCCGGCCAGGCGACCGCCATCGGCGTGCGTCCCACGCACGACCGCAAGCGTGTCGGAAAGGCGGTGTCGAGCTTGCGACTCGTCCGGTGATCGATCATGGAGCCGCGGCGAACTCACGTGAACCGTCGCCTCGCGACGCTAGCGTCGTCGCGGCTCCGCCAATGCCTTCGTAGCTCAACGACAGAGCGGTCGGTTCTAACCGACGAGACGGTGGTTAAACTCCATCCGAAGGCTCTTGGGGATGTAGCTCAGTGGCAGAGCGAAAGACTCGAAAGAGTTTTTGGTGGTGGTTCGATTCCATCCGTCCCCACGTGATATAGGTACAGCGATTGGAGTCCGAGCTGCCGGGTGCAGCACCGCGAGTAATGATCGCGGGGTGATCGGTTCGAGCCCGATGGACTTCGCTAGCGCTTGTCGAGATCTCGGAAGTCTCGACCTCGTCGTTCACCTCAGACGTGGCGAAGCGCAACCCGGGGCGCGTAGCTCAGTGGCAGAGCGGAAGTGGTGATGAAACTTCAGGTTGCGGGTTCGATCCCCGCCGTGCTCACGCAATCGTCGGAAACGATCTTCCACCACGGCGGTGTGTAACCGTCTAGCTCGCAGCGCGGGCCGTACGTTCCGCCCAGCTCGAAGAGCACCGCGCCGGTCCGCTCATCGATCCCGTAGAGGATCGAATCTCCGTGGGTGTGTAGCGATACCATGATCGCTTGTCTAACGATCTTCCTGATTCCTGTGAGTGCTTCATCGATCTTCGCGCGTTCATCCAAGGCAGCTTCCAGGAAGAGCTCTTCGCGACGCTGAAGGAACACCAACGCGCGTTCCCCCAGGTCGATGATGATTCGCGTAGGATCTGTGGGGCGTAACGGCGCCGACGTGAACGCCGCGTGCGCTCTCCCTGAAGCAGCAGGTCCCCAAAGATTGGCATAAAGCGACCGTCCTTCTAGGATCGCGGAGCCGATATACTCGATGTCCAGCTGCACAAGCGCGCCCACGCGCAACGTCTCGAAGGATAGATCTAGCTTCGAAAGTGCCTCCGCAGGCACAGGCCCGCTTAGAAACTGCGATCGTCCGTCGATTCGAAGATCGTGGATGATCCAGTCAGCCGCATCGCTAACCATCAAGCGCTGCGGTTGGAATGGACGCTGCGGTCTCGACCCGATCGTCAATACACGTGGCGTCGGGATGTGGCATCCCCACACCTGAAGCTTCGCAACACCGTCGCCTAAATAGGTCTTGAGATCTTCCGCGGAGAGCATCCAATACCGTCAAGCTACAACGATTTTCGTGATGAACCTACTGGGTAGCCTGCTACCCACACGTGACTAGCGACCCGCGTGATGCTTGCCCTGGTAATACGCGTCGTGATGGTACGGACCGCTCGTATCCTTGACGTGTAGATCGAGAGGGCTGTTGCGACGGTCTGCTTTATCCCAGGCACGTTGCTGCTTGACGCGGCCAGCGTGGCGATGGCCGCAGCACCCACAGTTTCGACCGGCCGAGCACTTGGGACGACGGGATCGGGACATTTGACCGTAGCTTACAGCCAGCGCGTGGGTAGATCTCGACCCATGTTCGTTGACCATGGCTTCTGCGACAGTCCTTGCGATGAGCGTCGAGAACCGCGAAAGCTTCTTCCAGCGTCTCTACCCCTTCTTTTCCCCGAAGATCCTCCGCGACATCGAGCTGGCGTACATCCTCGCGAAGTCGGCGCACCGATCGCAGGTGCGTAAGGAACTAGACGAGCAAGGTGACCCGGTGCGGTACTTCGAGCACGTCCGTCGGGCGACCCTCATCGGGATCGATCTCGCGCAGATCGTTCGACCGGACACGGTTATCGCGAGCATCCTGCACGACGGGATCGAAGACACCCGTGATCTACGTCCCGAAATGATCGAGCATGTCTTCGGGGTCGACGTGTGCGGGATCGTGAAGGTGCTCTCGAAGGATCCGAAGGAAGGGTACCTCGACCGATTCTACGTGTGCACAGACTGGCGGCCGTACTTCGTGAAGGCATGCGATCGTCTCGACAATCTTCGCTCGATGTCTGGATCGACCCTCGAGTTCCGTCGAAAACAGGTCACCGAGACCCGGGACAAATACTTCCGGTTGTTCGATCGGATGGTCACGCTGACGCCCGAAGAGTATCGCGACGGAGTGCGGCGGCTTCGTGAAGCGATCATCGACGCGACCCACGCCTACGCGATTCCGCTCGAAGAAGTTCCCACACGATGACGTGCTTGACCAGTAGTATTGGGAAGTGCCCGGTTAACGTGCAATGACACGCGAACAAGCGTGAAAACTCGTGGATCGACTTCGACTGAAGGTCGTCGATTCAAATGCGCATGGGATCGTTCTACAGCGACTCGTAACATCACCCTTTCACGGCATTGGTGGCCAGCACGCAAGCTACGCAACGCTGGAGCGTTGGCGTCTCTACACAGGTGGTGGAATCGCTGGACATTCCTCGGAATTTTGGCTTCGTCGCATCTCAGTTGCCAGCGTGCCTCTGGGCCCATTCCGAAATCAGAAACAACTCGAAAAGGCGCTTCGAGCTTTTCGACGAGGAGAATTCGAGTGACGTACTGGACGACCGACGACTGCGAGCTGGTGGAGGCAGCGATCTTGATCCACGGCTACAACGAAGCCGCACTCTGTCGAATGCTGCGTGACGAGTGCAAGTGGCCCATCAGCAAGACACGTGAGGTGTATGCCGCCGTCTGCACGCAGCGCGGGCTCGCGAAGGACGGATACAAGCTCCCGCGCTGAGTGGAGGCACGCTGATCAACCGTGCAAGAACTACGGCCAGCCCCCAACTTTCGATAGACTTGATCCGTGCTGACCTCCGAACAACGACTGGCTCTCCTTGAGGCCCTCGTCCCTTACGGCGCGCGCCTTACCGAAGATGATCACATCGCAAAGGGCGAAAAGGTGATGAGCGTGCAGCTGGAAGTGAAAGGTGGGCGTCTTCGAGTGATGGGTGGTGGAAAACTCCTCGCTAGCTTCCCAGCAGCGCGTCCTGAGAAGGGAGTCTCTGACTTCGTTGAGAAATTCTGGTTCTGGAAGAAACACTGACTCAGCCACGCTGCCGACGAGCCTGTCGACGGCGGCGCCGTTCAACCGCACGTCGCACCGCCGCGGGTAGCGCCTCGAGCCGCAAGCGCTCTCGCGCTGCCTCTGCTTCGCGGGCTTGCTGTCTTGCTGCCTGCGCTTCCAGGTAGCGTGCCTTCGCACTCGCCCACAGCGCCACGCTATCGTCGAGCGACGGATCAACGGCGAGCGAGAAACCAAGAGCGCGGAGCTGCACCGCGAGGGTGCGGAGGTAACCACGCCGTTTCTCTTCAGGGACAAGCGCGACGAGGGTTGCATCGGCGCCAAGTGCGGCGAAGACCACGTCGCTGAAGACACCGTCCGCCGGCAAGTGCTCCTGGATGCGATCGATCGCGACCTTCTCGTGGTCATCAAGCCGTGCGAATAGCTCAATCGGCGATGGCGACACCATCGTCGGTCCGAACGTCCATTTCACTTCAGGTCGCGTCACCATGCTTGACATGACCGTGCCACGAACAACCCGCGAGGAGTGCCACCGAGGGTGTCCTTCCTTCGCTTGGAACGAAGGTGAGATCTCCCAGGCCTGTTCCCGAAGGTGTCCATCGCCCGGGCTTCGGCTCCGTGTCGTCAGGAACACGGCCGACGAACCAGCAAAGCACCGCGTGCGTACCCATAGGTCCGCCGTTCGCTGCGTAGCATTTCGGGCACAGAAACCACACCCCGTCTGCGTCGGCGATCTGATCGACGGTGTGAAGGTATACGGCCTCTCCTTCACGCTCCTCGATATCATCGTCGGTGAAGGGCCCCGTCGGCCGATCGACCAGCGCCGTGGGCTTCATGTAGCGGCGTCGCTCAACGCGGACTTCACGCCGAAGGAAGCGTGCTTCCAGATCAGGTACGAGCCGCATGTCAGCTGTACTGGGTGAGAGGCTCTTCGATGCGTGCCTGGATCTTCCGCCAACCCGGCAGGTTCTGATCCATCAGCTCATAGAACCGACCGTCGTGTCCGTCCGTACGATGGTGCACGAGCTCGTGCACGACGAGATATTCGACGGTCTTTGGCGGGAGCTTCGCGAGCGCCGTATTGAACACGGTGTGCCCGATCGTTTTGTTCGTCGATCCCCAATAGGTCTTCATCGGCCGCAACTCCCAGTTCAGCACATGCACGCCGAGGATAGGTTCCCACTTGTCGATCAAGCGTTGGAGCTGACCGCGGAGTCGCTCTTTCTCTTTCGACTCTTCGAGATCTCGGTGAAAGATCGAGTGCTTCATCGACAGCCACCATTGTCGCCGACGCCAACGTGCTGTGCAACACTTCACGGATGGCGCGATCACTCCGTCCGTACGGCCCGGGCACCGCTAGATTTTCTACCTGCAAGACGTGGCGCTACGCGCTGACCCGAGACTTGACCGCCCAGCCGCATCCAACCCCCCGTCGCGGGATCCTGCTCTCGATCGGACTCAATCCGTCCACAGCGACGGATGACGATGACGATCCGACGATTCACAAAGAGTCTGGATTCGCGGTCGACTGGGGTCACGCGCTGTATCTGAAATACAACGCGTACGCCTACCGCGCGACGTTGCCGAAGGACATGTTCGCGGCGCGGAAGCGCGGCGTCGACATTGTCGGCCCCGACAACGATCGTTCCATCCTGGAGGCAGTCCACCGCATCCGTCACGAAGGAGGACTCGTGCTCGCGGCTTGGGGGAAGCATATCGAGCCCGATCGTCAACAGGTTCTCGGAGCACTTCTCCGCGAATTTCAAGTCGTCTGCGTGGACACCAACAAAGACGGCAGTCCTTCGCACCCGTTGTACAAGAGCGCGGACTACATCCGGCCATGGCGGTGTCCAACCCTTCCGGTCCCGTTATGAGTCTGCGACCCTTCCTCGATCATCTACGCGACGCCTTTGGCAACCCATCGAAGGCGCGAGTCTCGTACATGCGCGAGCGCGGCTGGAAAAACGATGAGCTGTGGTACGAGGCCTGGCGGAACGGACTTGGTGACGAGGTCGATGCCGCGTGCGCGATCGTGCCACTCGGCAAGCTCGATACCCCTAAGACCACCAAGAAGTCTTAGCGGCAAGACTTCTTCTTCTCGGCAAGGCACTCCGCGATGTCAGCATCCAGATCGGCCTCGCTCTTACCATGGCTCTTCTTGGAAGGCTTCGCAGCCGCCTTCGGTGTCTTGGCGCGTGTGCTTCCACCGAGCTTCCGCTCCTTGCGCGCGACGTCGCCGTCGCTGTCGAGGAAGTAGAGGTACCTCGAGTAGTCCAATTCGAGGTTGGTTGCCGCAACCTTCTGCGGCTTACCCTTCGGCATCCCTGGCTGCTTACGTGGCGTCGCCCAGACGTCACCGTCTTTGATGTAGTACATCAGGTCGTTGTCACGTTCGATCCCGAGGCGTGCGATCTTATCAGTCAACATGGGAGGACCCTAACCGAAGGATTACCGTCGCTGCGAGGGGAAAGCTCAGAAGATCTTCTTAGGATCTTCACAGGTATCCTTGGGCATGACCAAGGACCATACGTTCGCCCGCCTCTTGGAAGGGGATCAGCCTGGAGAGAGTCGGATCCGCTGCTCGTGTGGCTGGACTTCGGTAAGTGCACCTGGGCACCTGCTCGATCTCGACATTCACTTCGCCGAAGTAAACAACGTCTCCTATGAAGAGCAGAAACAGCGCACCGCTGAAGCGCTGCGAGCTGCCGGCATCGCATGTCCTGATCCAAAGCCTCTCAACTGAGAGTGTCGTCGTGCAGATCGAGGCGACCTCCGAGAAGTTGTCGCAGGTACGTCAACGCTTTCTTCTCGAGCTGTCGGATACGCTCGCGCGAAAGACTCATGTCGGTACCGATCTCGATCAACACCTCAGGCTCTGCATCTCCGAGCCCGAACCGCCGGCGAATGACTTGGGCAAGCTGCGCAGGCATGAGGCCAAGGGCCAACTCGATGCGCTCATGCTCTTGACGACGAATGAGAACCTCATCCGTTCTGGGTTCGGTACTCGCGAGGGTGGAGGGTAGCTCGCCATCTTCACCAACCGAGTCGAACGCTGGCAGCGCCTCCGCGTGCCGGAGCCAGTCACTCTCCAACGACTGGATGCTCTTCTTGGAAACTTTGAGCCGTGCGGCCAGCTCGTCTTGTGTGGGATCACGGCCGAGCTCCGCAACCAGGACTGTCTTGGCAGACCGCGACCGGAACGAAAGCTCTTGAAGATGTACCGGAACGCGCACGTCTGCTCCGAGGTTCTGTCTCGCGCGTACGACGTAGTGCCGGATCCACCATGTCGCAAAGGTGTTGAACTTGAGCCCGCGACGATGATCGAAGCGTGCAACCGCCTTGAGCAGCCCGAAGTTACCCTCTTGGATGAGGTCACTCATGGAGAGCCGGGTCTTGAAGTGGTAACCGTGTCGCCGAATGGTCGCTATGACCAAGCGAAGGTTGCTGGTTACAAAACGTTCGCGAATCCGATCTGCCTCTACAAGCAACGGCCGCAACGCGCGCAACTCTTCTGCATGCCGATCGCTGGAAGCGGCTTCGGCAATCACGCGGTTCGCGAGATGACGATCGAGATCCGCAGCCCGTGCGGCTTTCGCACTGGACGGCTTGATGGGCGGCTCAAGCTCCAACAATTGTTTCCGAGCCGCGAAAGCTAGCGGGCCTTTGAGCAAAAGTTTCCAGATCGTGATCTCGAGACTTTCGAGCCGTTTCGCCAGGACGATCTCTTCTTCTGCCGTGAGGAGCGCGTGTCTACGAATTTCGGCAGCGTAGAGCTGTTCAGCGTCTGCACGACCTCGCTCGAGCGCTTGGCGCGGCGGCTTCCTCGGCAACGTGGCTGCGGGTTTACGTGGCAAACGCTTCTTAGAAAGATGAGTGGAGGACGCTCCCACGATCCCCGTTCTACACGAGAACGCCGTAGAACTGTCAGCCTTCAACTACGACGGCAGATCTGACCCGATGAGATCACGGGCTGCCAACTGGATTCCTGCTCGCGTGAAGAGGTCCAACATCGAAGAGGCTGCCACCTCGCCTTCTAGATGGAGACGGGTTGCGATGAAGATCACGAGCGCGAGGACAGGCATCCTGGACACCTAGGAAGCGTACGCGATCTCGCTCGCCGAAAACGGCGAAGGCCCCAGCGCAATGCTGGGGCCTTCTAAGAAACGACGGATGAAAAACGATCAAGGATGTTAGCGCTCTACCGGGCTGAGCTATGTCCGTGGCTTACACCACGTCCAGCGGGATTTGAACCCACGACCTCTCGTTTACAAGACGATAACCCTCGATCAACAACCCGTCGAAAACAATGCTGGATGAAGAGTGCAGAAGCGGTTGGTTCAATGTTCGAGATTGGTAACGCTTCTACGACAACCCAGCAAAAACGAATGTCGGATGAGAACGATGCAGCTCCGGCTTCAACCAGGAGAACAGAGCTGCGGCAACCCGACAAAGAGAAGATGCCCGAGGCAGCTCTCCGAGTCAAGAGCGGAAGAAGTCGGCCATCAATGCAGGAGCTGCTGCATCGAAACCGACCACATCGATCATGCCCGTATCCGTTGGATCCGCGATCGTAAACTCGGTCGAGGTCATGCCCACGACTGCGAGCTTCGTCGCCCGTCCCGAGCTTCGTCGATAGCTCTGGAGTGCCTTGTGTGGATGGATCTCACCAGCCCACGTCTCGTTATCGGTGTAGATGGCCACAGCATCGACCTTGGCCTTCGTCTTCTCGGCCCAGATCATCGGCAGGGCACAGTCTGTCCCGCCCATCGGGATCTTCTCGATCACACGGATCGCATCGTCGAGCCGCATGCGAGGCGTGATCGGAATATCCATGAGTCCAGGTTGCCCGCCACCCCACCGTCCTCCATAACCACCAGCGGCCTGCGAGAATCCGACGATGTGATAGTTCGGCTCGACGTTCGCCGTCACGAGCGCCATCGCAGCAGAAGCCTCACGTGGTGTGAGTCCCTGACATCCTGTGATCGTGTCACCCGTCATCGAGCCCGAGACGTCGAGCGCGAGCAGTGTCGCTTGGTTCGTTGGGATGACCGCGCTGAACGCGGCATAGAAGCCCGCGTCGAGCGCGTCGACGATCGCTTGGACTGGCGTCCACGTCGATTGCCCTCGCTCGCCGTGCCCCTGTCCGTACGTCTTCAGCGCCATGAGCATCTGGATCGGATGCACACGAGCCTTCTGGAGCTGATCGGCACTCGAGAGGCGTGCGCAGATTCCAGCGACATGGGCCCCGAGCGGTGCGATGACGCCGATCCGCGTCATCGTCGCGAGGTTGCGCACGAGAGCGGTCAATCCCATGTGCGGCAGTAGGGCTTCCCAGACTTCCGCCTTCGTCAGATGCGCGGTGGGCACTGCCTCGCGTGGCAGCTCGTGCTCACGGATCGCAGCCACGACCTTCTTCACATCCGTCTCGTGCTTCAGCTCCTCGAACGCGAGGGCGATCGCCGGCAGCGACTTCCGTTGATCCGCGTCGAGCCCTTCGTAGCCGTACGTCGTCCAGCAATAGAGCGCGTTGCGCGCGGCGAAGTCTCCACCACCCGTCGCCTTCTTCGGGTTTGGGCGCACGAGGTTTAAGAGATCCCTGGCTGCCCAGCCATCGCGCGACGGGTACTTCACGATCTGGTGAGCCACAGCCTCGACCGATCGCGCGTTGAACCATCGACCGATCGCGCGGCGCATGCCGGCACCCCAACCACCGCCTTCGATCAGGCTCGTGAACATGGCGAAGTGGTAGAGGTGCGTGCCGATCCGGCAGACACGCGGCAGGGCCGTGTAGGCCGCCTGCTTCGTCGCGAGATCCCCGAGCTTGGCCGCGAGAGCGAGTGCAAGAATCGCGGGATCGTTCTTGGGAGCCCGCCCGCTTTCCGAGAGCGCGACGACTTCGCGCACGAGCCGCGGGCCGTCGAGCTGAATCAGGCGCTCGACGCACGCGGCATTCTCGCGCACGAGCTTCCGCTCGGAGGCGTAATACGTCCCACCCTCAGCGCCGAGCACGAGGAAACGCTGGAGCCGAGTCCAGTCATCGACGACGAATGTGTAACCCCCGGCGTTGTTCAGGACCTGGCGCGGATCGGCCTTCTCCTGTTGCGTTGGTCCCGTGACAGCGCCCTTCAAGTAATCGAATCCCATGTTCCTTCTCCTGGTTTTAAGTTTCGTGAAAGTCTTTGACCGGCTTGCCGTCCAGCAAGTCCAGCATCGCTTGTAGCGTTGGGCGATCGAATCGCATGTGGTTAACGAAGAATTTCTCTCCGTCTTTCCCGACACGGTAATCGTCTCCGACCCAACCTCCCTGGTCCTTCACCTCAACGAGTTGATGTCCATCGCTGAACGTCACGAGAGCGATCTCTGTTAGAGGACCGTCGTACCAGTCGAGGCAGATCCACTCGGAGTACGATCGGCGATCGGCTTTTTCGTCAGGTGCCATCGCGCTACAGTACAGACCTTGTGACTCACTACAAGCCGGTCTACGAAGCGATTCGCGCGAAGCTCAACGCAGAAACCGAGCATCGTCCGTTCCGCACCCTCAAGGAATGGATCTTGGCTGAGAGAGCCTGCGTGATGATGGAGGTCAACTACCAGCGAAGGCTCCTCGCCTACGATCCGGTCAGCGTCGCTTGTATCGAGCGTGCAGAGAACCTGGCGGTCGGCCACAGCGACTACATCTCGAAATACGCGCACGCTGCCACAGACCTGGTCTTCCGCAAGGAGACTACGTGACGGCGGAAGAGGAGCGCGTGCTCCGCGCTCGGATCGCCGAGTTGGAGACTGAACGCGAAAAGATGCTGCCGATCTACGAGGCGCATCTCCGCACGCTCAAGAGGATCGAACAAGATCGAGCACGTATCGCGACCCTCTCCGAGTTCGATCAGCACCGCGAACAATGCCACGCCGCGTACGAGTACGCCTGCACAACCAATGCTCGAAAGAGTGGCGAGTCACCCATGCCTGAAGGTGATGGATGGGAGGCGAACAACATCATCCCGGCACATCAGTACAAGGATGGAATTGTGCAGGAAGAGTGCTGGTGTAACTGGACGCGAGACGCGTTCACGGAAACCAACTACTGGCGGCGGAAACGCTCGTGATCAGTTCGCGCGTTGCTTCGCGTCGACTTCGACAGGCACCATGAAATCGCCGCAGCGATCACATTTCGGAGCCAGCTCTGCAGCAGCTCGCGGATCGCTTCGCTTCAGCGAAAGCTCTGCGTAACAGCCGGGGCACCCCCAGTGGTAGATGGGCTCCGTACATGCGACGAGATCTTCAGGACGGAAGCTGCGCTGCTTAAATTTCACGGCGGCCCTCCTCATGAGCCTACCGCAGTTGCTGCACGGTAACGTTCGTTCGGAGCTTGCGGCGAGACTTGAACTCGCGACCCCCTGATTACAAGTCAGGTGCTCTGCCAGCTGAGCTACACAAGCAGTCGCCTGTTATCGTCGAGGTGACGTGACTCGAACACGCAATCCCCGCGTCCCAAACGCGGTGCGATACCAATTTCGCTACACCTCGATACGTGCCTCCGGTCAGACTCGAACTGACACACTTTCGGTTAAAAGCCGAATGCTCTGCCTTAGAGCTACGGAGGCGCTTCGTCGTCGTCAACTATTCAGTTGTCATGGTGTTCGAGGTCAAGGACTCGAACCTTGATTACCTGGGCCAAAACCAGGTGTCTTGCCTTTAGACGAACCTCGATCGGGCCGAAAACGAGAAAGCCACCCAGTTGGGTGGCTCCAGATCGCGACGGCTGTAAATAGCCTCCTACGCGTCTGGAGCACTCGCTTTGGTTGTGGGCTGAGGTTGACGCGCTGTGCTCGGGCACACTGCGACCATAGAGCGGATGCGCTGGGTCGATGCAGTGAAGAGCGAAACGGTCAACACAGGCTAAGACTAACGTGGAGACCGTACGCTGTCAATGAATCGTGACGATCTCGCCAGTGGACAACGATCGCGGCAGTCGTTAAACAGGAACTGCTATGAGCACCAAGTTCAGCATCGGCGACGTCGTGACATGGACTTCCAAGGCTGGTGGACACGCGCTCGAGAAGCAGGGAACTGTCATCGAGATCGTGCCTGCAGGATCCACCCCCACGGCCAACCTCGGGCACCATGCCGGCGGCTCTGCACGATTGCACGAGAGCTACATCATCGCGGTTCCGCAAAAAACGAAGTCACGGACGGGGCATGCAGTGCGGCCAATCAAGAGCAAGCTGTACTGGCCCCACGTCGGGGTGCTCCGCCGCGTCGAGCCGCCATTCCTGCCGCCGCAGGCGGTGGCTTCTGATACGGCAGCTCAGCTAAACTGAGGCATGCCGAAGCGCTCTCGCGCCGCCAAACTCGATCGCGAGATCGCCGCAGTGCTGCGGAAATCTTCTCACGCCACGGTGGCGGAACCTTGGGAACCTTTCAACCTTCCCGACTGGCCCGTCATCCTAGATGCGCTGCAAGAGCACAATCCTAAAAAAGCGGCGATGGTATGGCAGGCGCTGCAGAGAGAAGAAGGAGGAGCACCGCGGCCAGACTCTTTCATTCGCAAGTTTCGCGTGCTGCCGAAGGATATCCGTTGGCAGTTCGAAGATCTCACTGCCCGCACCGCGGATCGTTATCTGGAAGCGCTCCATGCAGCGCGGCATGAAACGAAAGATCCAGATGCTCTGATCGAAGCCGTGAAGGCAGCGAAGAAACACGTGGCGGCAACCAAGCGTGTCCGTCCTAACGGCTTCGTCGACACCCGCGGAGCTTTTGATCCTTCGATGCAAGAGTTGCGAAACCTCCTCGCTACCGAGGAGAAAGCGGTCAAGTACATCAAGCAGCAGCGAAAGAAGTCGCGGCACTGACGGCGGAAGATTCGCGTGCGACGTGCCTGCACGATAGCGTGTAGGTCATGTCGTACACGGTCCAGCTCTTCTACTTCCGGCAAACGGGCAAGTTTCTGACGTCCGCCGCGACGACGAGCTCGCAAGGCAACCTGATCGAGATCTGGGAAGAGATCGATGATCTACGGCGCCTCGGACGTCTTCCAGGTCTACGGCTCGGCGCGGGACGCGATCTGACGATCCTCGTCGATGTTACCGATCATCCGAACCGCCAGCTCCACCTCGTGATGCCGCCGTGTTTCGATGAGGATGACGTCACCCCCTCACGGACCCCTACCGGCGAAATGCCACCACTCGTCCGCGTTCCCCTCGCGGAGATTCCACGGACAACAACGCGTGACATTCTCCGGCAACAGCCTCCTCCAGAAGAAGAGATCACGCCAGTCAACGTCCCGCGGCCTCGCAAAGACTAAGCGGCGGTCGCGCATCGCCTGAGGGCAGAGCCCCCGATCGGACGCGTTGCAGGGACTATCGGGGTTCGTACCAGGATCTAGGCGTGAAGTTGGCTTCCAGCCATTCGACAACGGGCTTACCATTGGACCAAAGCCCAGGAACTGGCCGTGAACCGAAAGCAACTAGAAGACTGCGCGTGGAAGAAAACGCCGACGGACGAACGGCGGGATCGCGTCGAAACGACGAAGTGGTCAAATGCGCGCTCTGCTTGAACGGGCGCGCCGTGAAGGCAAGAGCATTCGCCACAAGACGATCGGACCCTGATCATGGCGAAGTCCAAATTCAAGGTTGGTGATCGCGTGTGGTTCACGTATGCCGGTGAGCGCTTCAAGCAAGAAGGCACCGTCGAGCACGTGAGGAAGGATGGTCTCCTCATCGTTCATTTCGATGCGGATCCGCCGAGAACGATCCTGGTCGTGCATCCTTACGAGGTCGATCCGATCAGCACCAAGAAGGCGTGCGAAGCGCGCTATGAGAGCACCTCGGCGAAAAGCCGTCATGCAACGAAGAAGTCTCCGGCGCAGCTTCAACGCGAAATCAACGAGACTCTCGCACAGCCGCGCCCGGCATCGAGCGCTTTCGAGGAAGCGAAGGCCGAGGAAGCTTTGCTTGAGAACGAGATGTCCGAGGCACAGGCGGCCATCAACGCTTTCCCGCGCGGCCCGACGGGGCTCACTCCTGACGCTGTGAAAGCGACGCCCGAATGGCGAGCAGCGAAGACGCGTGTCGATAAAGCGTTCGCGCGACTGCGCGCCTTCAACGCCGTTTTCGTGAAGCGGTTCGCGAAGGAGCTGCGCGCCGAGCGCTCCGCCCGCACGCGAGAGCGCGAGAGCCGCAGAGGCAACCTGCCATGAAAACCGCGTCGGTCAAATGCGCGTCGTCGGTCGCGATCTGCCCGCGCGGGCCGACGAGAACGTAGCTGTCGTCGCCCATGCGAACCACGATGTAGAACTCACCCGCGCTCACGACCAGCCTTCGGCAAATGCGAATGCCGATTCCCAGTCTACGTTGCTCGTGCCTTTCGTTTCAGGTCTACGGCCATCTGTGAACACGACGCCGACCCAGAAGCGTGGAGTCTTGTACCGTCGCCAGCGCACCTGGCCAAGCGCGCGGCCATCCTCCGTCGACCACAAACGGTCAGCCTTTCGCTCCGCAGCGCTTCGAGACATCCTCGCCATGGGAGCATGGTAACAAAACGCGTCGTGACGAGCGCGTTCTGTGACCGGGGTGCGAGTGTAGTCGTGGCACCTCTCGCGTTCTGCGAATCGCTGCCCGTGGTTACCGACGGTTGACTAGGGTTGTGGGGAGAGACATCCGGGTATTGAGGAACCGGCCCCTTCTGGGGCGCAGCCTGCCGGCACCCGGATACAGCTCGCTAGCGGGACACGACGTGTGTCTTGCTTGGTGAAGGAAGTGACATCTCCTAGAGGTAGCCGAGCTGCATCAGATCGATATCGCTCGGCGTTCGCCACGCGCC
>Ga0105248_10004019_pt1 | contig 16258 bp, 13 predicted proteins | sample KBSS34metaG_FD_81524 | JGI IMG/M metagenome (GOLD analysis project Ga0105248, IMG submission 81524) | Switchgrass rhizosphere microbial communities from Kellogg Biological Station, Michigan, USA - KBS S3-4 metaG | ecosystem: Host-associated > Plants > Roots > Rhizosphere > Soil | place... | reverse complement strand
GTAGTTGTTCCCGAACCCGCCGAAGAAGAAGTTGGCGAACGGCTCCTGCCGATCCCCCGGGGCGAATCCGGCCGCGGTGCGGAGCCACACGGACGAGTGCTTGAGGAGCATCGGCATCCCCAGGTCGACCGTCGCGAGCCCCTGCGGGAATCCCTGCCAGACCTCGCCCTCCGGACGATCGTAGCGGACCAGGTTCCACGGCACGGCGATCGACCACTTGTATCCCTTCTCCTTGTCCACGGCGCCGAGGGACGATCGCATGTTCTCGAAGTGGATTCCGAGGTCGGTGGTGACGAGGCTCCGGAAGCCGGGTGAGACCTCGATGTTCTGGTAGTCCGGGAGCCGCTCGAGATCGGTGTAGGCGGCGGCCGCGGCGTCGAGCGCCATGGAGCGGGGCGCGTCGTAGAGGAGCGACCGCGTGTACGTGGCGACGAGTCCCTCCCCCTTGCGGCTCGTCTTCGTGGGCCCGACCAGGTCGTAGAAATTGGCCAGGTTGTGCTGGTAGCTGAGCGAGAAGTTGTACCGCTTGAGCCCCGCCAGGAGGTGGAGCCGCTCGCTCGCCGGCAGTCCCTCGCTCGGCGAGTAGCTCGCCGTCACGCCGATCGTGTTCGTCTGGATGGGATCCGACAGCTCGAGCCGCGCCCCCACGGAGGTGTAGTCCTTGTACCCTTCCACGATCGGGTAGATGGACGAGGGCCGGATGAGGCTCACCGACCGGTACGGCCCCGAGTACGTCGTGATGGAGTCCAGGTTCACCGTGGCCGGCGATCCCGCCTTCCACGTGGTCAGGACCGGATACTTCTCGGCGAGCTGGGTCCCGAGAAAGGAGATCGCGCTCACGTCGGCGAGCGGCTTGGGATCGATCATCGTGGGGACGAAGCCCTCGCCCGTGTACCGGAACGCGATGAGCGAATCGCCATCGATCGGGAGAGGGCGGAAGATCCCCGTCTCGCTGTTGGTCACCACCTCCATCGAATCGGCGGCGAAGTTCCAGCGGAAGATGTTCGAGACGCCCGTGTAGTACGAGCTCCCCACGAGGTAGCGGCCGTCCTTCGAGAACACGAAGCCCGCGGGCACCGCGGAGCCGAAGTCGTAGAGCGTGGTCGACGTGGTGTCCGACGCGAGCAGCGCCTCGGTGCGGAAGATCTTGAGCGTCTGGCTTCCGTTGATCTCGGTGCAGGACGCGGCGAGCTTGGCGCCGTCGGGCGAGATATCGATGTCGTAGATGTCGCGCCCGTAGGGCCAGGAATAGACGCGGTTCCAGTTGGTGTAGGGCGGCTGGAGCCGCACGAGCGTGGAGATGCCGTTGAAGTGCCGCACCGCCCACATCGTGCGATCCACGGGATTCAGGACCATGTCGCCGAGCCTTGCGTCCCGGATCAGGACACGGGACTTCCCCGTTTTCGGATCCGCCACGCAGAGGTCGCGCCACTTGCTGTTGTCGGCCGTGTAGTAGAGGAGCTTGTCCGTGGGGTCGTACGCGAGGGATGTCACGAAGTAGAGGGCGGGACCTTTCACCTCGCAGATCCGGCGAAGCGGCCGGCCGTCGGTGGGGATCGCGGCCAAGTGCGCCACGACTCCGGGATAGAGCACGGCGGCGTAGAGCTCTTTCGTGTCCGGGTCGTAGTAGGCGCGCGAGATCGACCCCAGCGCGCGCGGCGAGAGGTCGCGGTACGGCGTGATCGGGTGAAGATCGATCGAGTCGAGCTGCGCCTTCTGCTCTCCCTTCTCCCAGTCGATCCAGCTCTTCCACGCCGTCCCGAGTGGGAGCCCGTACACCTTGTGGAACTGGGACGCGTAGTACGCCTTGCTCCCCGAGCCGCGCCCCACCCACTGGATCAGCTTCTCGGGCTGGTACTCGTAGGCGAGGTAGCTGAGGAAGCGCGTGCCGTAGAGATACGAGTTCACGCCCGCCTGGAAGTCGACCTTCGTCCCCTCCGCCTCGAGCCCCAGCGGATCGTAGATCGTGCTCCCGTCCTTCACCTTGGAGCGGAAGACCATCTCGTCGTACGGCCCCTGCGCGCGGCCGAGACCGCCGGCCATCCAGGTCTCCATGAAGACCGCGATCCCCTCGTGGTACCAGCGCGGCGCCGCGCGACGGGGCGTGGTGAGGTAGCCGTAGAGCATCGTCTCCGGATGCTCGTTCGCCTCGCGCACCTTGCCGCGGAAGAGCGTGCGGAAGAACCGGTCGCGCCCCGACGGCTTGTCGAGCGCGAGAACGTGCACCACCTCGTGGTTCATCGTGTGATTGATCCGCTCGTTCGCGGGCCCGGTCTCGTACACGAAATTGAGCGGTGCGATGTCCACGACCATGCTGTTCCGGGGATTCACCCACACACCCGCGTTGCCGTAGTCGGCCAGGTCCTCGAGGATGACGTTGACCTTCTCGGACGGCGTGTAATCCCAGAGCTTGCTGTGGAAGCGGAGCGAGTTCTCGAAGCAGCGGGCCGTGTACGGGGCGATGAAGTCGAGCGTGGGGCTCTGGTAGATGAGCCGGAGGTGCTGGGTCTCGATCGAGCGGAGCTCCGCGGTCGCGGGGCGAGGAGCGAGGCCGAGCCACGACAGCGCGACGAGGAGCAGGAGGTGGAGACAGCGCGGCGCGGAGGCTCGGCGGGTTCTCATGCGTCTCCGTTCGAAGGTGGGTACCAACAGCCGTCGTGGTGACAAACAGCGAGGAGATCCCGCGTCCGGGATCTCCTCGCCTCTACAAGGCCGCGGCTCCTCACCGGGAGCCGCGCCCCCTCCGACTACTCGGGCGACTGCGTGCGCTCGACCGTCACCTGCTTCCAGATCTCGGGATTGCTCGCCGCCTTCTGGAAGTTTTCCATCTTCGCGATCTGCTGGAACTTGTCCATCGTGACGAGCTTCGCGAACTCGTTGCTCTTCGCCAGCTCGCGGAAGTTCGCGTCGGCGAAGACGGTCTTGAACTGCTCGGACCGCGCCAGATCCGACGCCTGGGCGTAGGCGTTGGTGTCGGCCGCGCGTCCAAGGTCCGCCGAGGCCGCGCGATCGAGCGCCGTGTTCACCGTCCGCTCGTACACGGTGGAGGCCTTGGCCAGCTCGGCCCGCGCCGCGTCGGCGCTGGTCCGGGACTGCTCCATCTTGGCCACCGCATCCTGCCGCGCCGCCACCTCGCTCAGCTTCGACAGCTCGGTCACCGACTTCTGGTACAGGGTCGAGGACTTGTCGAGCGCGTCCTGGGCCTTCGCCAGGTCGGCCTTGGCCTGCTCCACCTTGGCCACATCCGTCTTGTTCCAGCCGGCCTTGCCGATGTCCGTCGTCTTGGCGAGATCGGCTTTCGCGACCTCGGCCTTCGCGGCCTCGGTCTTCGCCTGCTCCAGCTTCGACGCATCGGACACCGCACGGTCGTACGCGGCCTGAGCCTTCACCACGTCGGCGCGCGCCGTGATGGTCTGCGCCTTCGCGCTCTCGACCCGCGCCACTTCCTGCTTGCCCGCGATCGAGCTGGTCTTCAAGAGGTCCGTCACGCTCTTGTCGTACGCGGCCTGAGCCTTCGCGACCTCGGCCCGCGCGGTCGTCACCTGGGTCCGGAGCTGCTCGGCGTTCGCGCGATCCAGCGTGCTCGCCGTGCGCTCGGTGAGCTGGGTCTTCTGGTAATCCGACGCGCTCGCCTTGGACAGAAGGTCATACCGGTTCTGCTCCACGGCGGTCTTGAACAGGTCCGACCGCATCACCTCGGCGAAGCCCTGCTTGCCCATGAGGTCGCGGAACTGCTTGTCCATGAGCACCGACCGGAACGACTCGCTCTGCGTGCGCATGACCTCGCGGAAGTTCGCGTCGGTCACGAGTTGGTGGAACACGTCGCTCTGGAGCAGGTCCTGCATCTCGGCGTCCGTGAGCGTCACGTCGCCGGCCGAGATCTGGGTCGTCTGGTAGCGCTTCGCCGCTCCGATCGTTCCCATGACCCCGTTCTTCGGAGGAATCACGCCCGTGAAGGAGGCGATTCCCAGGGCAATGGCGATGACGACGCCCAATCCGATCACGATCCGCTTGGTGGACATCTCGAATCCCCCCTTCTGGCTAGACGCCGCGCGTCCCGCGGCCGGTAACACCCATGAGTTTCGAGCTGCGTGGGACAGTACGAGTGAACGAGATCAAGGTTGATGGAATTCTCACCGCGGGCGCTGGTTCCAGTTCGGCGGAAACGGCAGGAGCCGGCCCTCGGCGCTCCCGAGGGAGGTCCCGATCCAGACCGAGAGCGGAGGCCGGCTCGACCCCACGGCCCGGAGCCGGAGCTCGAGCCGTGCGCTCCCCCGGTCCTCGACCTGGAGCTCGCCGCGGCGGAGATCGAACCGCCCCCCACTGGGTTCGACCCGCCGAAGCGACACCGGTGCATAAGCTTCCGGGTTGAACGTGATGTGCGCCTCAAAGGGCCCGACCGACTGTACCTCCAGCCGGACCGAGACAATGCCGTTGGAATCCGTCCACATCTCGCCGGTGGCCTGAGCCCCCTTCGCGGCGAGGTGGACCGTATCCACGTAGCTCCCGGTCGGGGGCAGGAGCGCCCCCTGCATCTCGGGCCCTCGGAGACCGGCGCGGTCGAAGAGACCGTTGCCGATCGCCAGGGCCAGCGCTCCCACCACCGCGCCCACCGCGAAGGCGTACCCGAGACCGAGGCCGGGCCGCTTGCCGAAGCCCGCCTGGATCAGACCCCTCAGGCCGCCGCGCTCGGGTCGAGTCCTCGCCCGAGACTCGACCGCGCGGAGCACGTTGCCGCGGAGCGACGGCGGCGGATCGACCGACTCGATCCGATCCAGCATCCCGAAGACGGTCTGGATCTCCTGGTACCTCGCGCGGGGCGCCTCACCCTCGGCGAGCCGGCGGGCGAGCTCGGCCTTTTGCGCCGGCGTGGCCACTCCGTCCAGCTCGTCATTGACGAGGCGATCGAACTCGTCGTCTCTCACGCGCGCGATACCCCCCGCTTGGCCAGAAGCTCCCCGAGGAGCTTGCGTGCCGTGTGGAGCCTCGACTTCACCGTCTTCTCGGGAACCTCGAGCACCCGGCTCATCTCGCGGTGCGACAGGTGAACGAAGTGACGCAGGATGATGACCCCCCGGTAGTCGATCGAGAGATCGAGGAGCGCCGCTCCGATCACCGTTTCCACCTCCCGCGCTTCCAGCGCGTCATCGGGACCGCGCCCGGGCTCGTCCTCGTCCATCGGACCCTGGCGCTTGCGCCGAGCCAGGTGGTCGAGGCACTCGTTGACCGTGATCCGGTAGATCCAGCTGAAGAGCTTCCGGCGGCGATCGTAGGTGTGGAGCTTCTCGTAGGCCTTGACGAAGGCCGACTGCACCACGTCCTGGGCGTCCTCGCGGTCGTTCACCATGCGAAGCGCCACGTTGTAGAGCACCCGCTGGTAGCTGTCCACGATGGTCTCGAAGGCCCGGGACTCCCCCCTCAGGCACCGCTCGACCGCCGCCTGCTCCTCGTCGTCGGACATCAATACGGGCCCCGGTGGGAAAGGTTGGTGAGGATCCGGCTCATTCGATGGCCAGCATCTGCTCGAGACCGGCAAACCGGAAGACGGCCCGGACCCCGGGGCTGAGATTGAGCACCCGGAGGCCCGCCCCCTCGCCATGGAGGCGCTTGTAGGTCTCCACCACGACGCCGATGCCCGCGCTCGAGATGTATTCGAGGTCGCTCATGTCGAGGGCCATGGGGCCCTTCAAGGGGCGGAGCGCCTCCCGCGCCTTGGGGGCCGAGGCCGCGTCCAGCCTCCCCTTGAACGCGACCCGCCCTTCGTTCTCGACCTTGATCTCAAGCATTCGAGCTCACTTTCTTGGTGATGGTGGTGGTGCTCACACGGTCCTTGTACTCGTAGCGGATGGTCTCCGCGAGCTGCCGGACCATGTGGATTCCGAGGCCCCCCACCGGGCGCTCCGCAATGGGACGCGTGAGGTCGGGCTCCGGGGCGCGCGTGATGTCGTAGGCCTTCGTCGCGTCGAATTCGCGGACGGCGATCGTGATCAGGGAGTCGTCGCGCGTGAGTCCCACGGCCACGTCCCCCGTCCCGGAGCTGTACTTGAGGACGTTGGTGAACAGCTCCTCGAGGATGAGGTCGAGGTCGTAGGCGTTGGACGGACTGAGACCACAGTGGGAGAGAAAATCTGCGACGAACAGGGTGAGCTCGGGAAGCGAGCTCAGATCCCGTTGGAACCGGCGCTCCATACGGCGGGCCTCGCTGTGGAATCGGGCGCCGCGCAGGGGGGAGGGACCGGCGGCGTGGTTCAGGCGCGACGGTAACTATAGGGGCGGCTCGAAACCGGTTCAATGGGCGCGGCTTGACTAAGATTCCGGCCCCGCCCAGACTCCGACGCCATGGATCTCGTTCTCGAGGGCACCGTCAAGGGACAGTACGTCCGCATCCACCTCGACAAGCCCGCCCTGCGGGTCGGCCGGTCCCAGGACGCCGACATCCGGATCGACGACGCGACCGTGTCCCGGAGTCACGCGATGCTGAGCGTGCTCGACGACCATCTCGAGCTCAAAGACCTGGGGAGCCACAACGGCACGTTCCTGAACGGGCGGCGCCTGACCGATCCGGCGGCCGTGAAGCCCGGGGATCAGATCCGGATCGGCTCGATCGTGCTGACCCTCCTCCCCACCGCGGCCCCCACGATGGGCATCCAGCAGATCGCGACGATCCTCCTCCCCGCGGAGGCGGTGCGGACGGTGACGCAGATCCCGCTCGAGGTGATCCGGGAGCGCAAGAACACGAAGACCGATCCGGAGAATCTGCCGACCATGATCGGGAGCCGGCTCATGGACCTCATGGAGACCGTCCCCGAAGAGGCGGACACGTACGAGGGACACCTCGAGGTGGTCACGACGGCGCTCCCGCGGATGATCGCGACCCAGACGCCCGACGAGGCGATCCAGACCCTGCCGGAGCTGGTGCAGTGCATGGGACCGCACCGCACGCTGACGCTCCTCCTCTACGACACCACGCGGCGCGAGATGTATCTCAAGGCCGCATGGCCCGCGAAGGCGCTCGAATCGCGCAAGACACTCCTCACCGCCGACCTCCTCCGCACGGCCATGAACGAAAAACTGTCGCGCATGGTGGAGCGGGTGGGCGCCACGACGCTGGACGGGGCTCGAGATGGCGCCGGGGGAGAGAGCTGGGACGCTCTGGATCGGCTGGCCTTCGTCGCTCCCCTGCGCGTGAACGAAGAGCCGGTCGGAATCCTGTACGTGGGCCGGAGCGACATCGAGGGAGACGACGCGAGGGCCGCGCTCCACGCGTTCAACTCGCTCGCCACCCTCTTCGCCATGAAGATGGCGCAGTGCATGGAATTCGAGCGGCGCCTCCGCGAGCACGCGCAGCTCCAGCGCGAGAAGGACCGCATGTCCGACGCCATCGCGATCGCCGCGCGCATCCAGAAGAAGCTCCTCCCCGAGCGGCTGCCCGAGGCCGCGGGGTACGACATCGCCGCGGATCTCTGGCCCAGCCTCGAAACGTCCGGGGACCTCTACGACGTGCTTCCCCTGGGGCCGAACCGCGTGGGCCTCGTGGTCGGAGACGCGAGCGGCAAGGGCCTCGGCGCCGCGCTCCTCATGGCCAACGTCCTCGCGTCGCTCCGGATGAGCTTCACGGACACAGCGTCGCTCACCGACATCCTGGAGCGCCTCAGCGCGCAGCTCGAGCAGTCGACGGAGCCCGATCACTTCGTGACGCTCTTCCTGGGCCGGCTCGACACGGAGCGCCACGCGCTCGAGTACGTGAACGCGGGACACATCTTCCCCGTGCTCCTCGCACCGGGCGCGCCGGCGGTGCGTCTCGAGGCGACGGGAATTCCGGCGGGGATGATGGCGGGGGCGCGTTATGGCGTCCGGACCGTGGAGCTCCCGCCGGGCAGCCTTCTGTGCCTCTACACGGACGGTATGCCGGAGGCGGCGCGAAGTGGAGGGCCGGAGTTTGGCGAGGAGCGGCTCCACGAGCGTCTGACCCGCTCGATGGGGGATCCTCCGCGAGAAACCCTGGCCGCCCTCCGAAAGGATCTGGACGAGTTCATGGCGGGCGATCCGCTCGCCGACGATACGACGATGGTCTTCGTTCGGAGGACGGCATGACGAATTCGGTGCGGTGGACCTTGGTTGTGCTCCTGATGGGATGCGCCGTTGCCACGACCGCGTGTCAGCGCAAGGAAGCGGGGATGGAGGAGCATCGACGTGTCGAGCGCAACGACATGGCCACCCCCACGCCTCCGAGCGCCGAGCCGCCGGCGGCCACGCCGAAGCCGGTCCTCGTCGAATCCCCTCCGAGCGGGGCCCTGATCACCAGCCCCGTCCGCGTGACCGGCAAGGCGCGCGGATCCTGGTACTTCGAAGCCGAATTCCCGATCCGTGTCCTCAATGCCCATGACGAGATGATCGGTACGGGAGTCGCCCGCGCACAGGGCGACTGGCAGACAACGGACTACGTTCCCTTTGAAGCGGCGATCGTCTTCCGCGCTTCTCCCGAGGACACCGCGGGATTCGTCGTCATCGAGAGAAGCAATCCATCGGGGCTCGCCCAGAACGCGGCGGAATCCCGGGTCCCGGTGCGCTTCCACTAGATGACCCAACCCAACACCCCGACCCGCTCACGTCGCAAGGTCTACGTCGTCCTCCCCGTCTACAACGAAGAGGCAAAGATCGGGAGCCTCCTCGACCACATCGACGACGCGATGCGGGACGCCGACATCCGCTACGAGGTCGTCCTCGTCGATGACGGCAGCAAGGACCGGACGGACGCCATCATCCGCGAGCGCGCCGCCACGATGCCCCTCACGCTCATGCGCCACGAGGTGAACAAGGGGCTCGGAGCCACGATCCGGGACGGCCTCTTCGCTGCGGCGGAAGCGGCGGGGGAAGCGGACATCATCGTGACCATGGACGCGGACGATACGCATGCGCCCGGCCTCGTGCTCCGCATGGTCCGCATGATCTCCGAGGGTTACGACGTGGTGATCGCGTCGCGCTATCGCGAAGGCTCGCGGTGCGTGGGCGTCCCGGTCCACCGGCTCGCCTTGAGTCACGGCGCGTCCTGGCTCTTCCGGGTGGTCTTCCCCATTCAGGGGGTGCGCGATTACACGTGCGGCTACCGCGCGTACCGCGCCGCCGTGGTCAAGGCCGCCTTCGCGCGGTACGGCGAGGAGTTCCTCGACCAGGGCGGCTTTCAGTGCATGGTGGATATTCTCCTCAAGCTCCGGCGCATGAACCTCATCTTCGGCGAGGTGCCGTTCATCCTGCGCTACGACTGGAAGGAAGGCGGCAGCAAGATGAACGTGACCCGCACCGTCAAGGACACGCTGGGGCTCATGTGGAAGCGGCGCTTCGGCGGATGAGCGAGGGGCGGTTCGAGCAGGGGTACTACGACTCCGTCTATCCCAGCTACGCGCGGCAGAACCCGCCGAAGAAGCTCCAATTCTACCGGGAGATGGTCGAGCGCGTGGCGCCCGTCCGCGCTCCGGTCCGGGTACTCGACATCGGCTGCGCGTTCGGCGCGTTCCTTTCCGCCCTCGACCCCCGCTGGGAGCGCTACGGCACGGATGTGAGCCGCTACGCGGTGGAGAAGGCCACCGCGGCCCTCCCCGACGTCCGGTTCGCCCGCGCGGACGTCGACGCGATCCCCTTCCCCGGCCCCTTCGACGTCATCACGTCCTTCGACGTCATCGAGCACATTCCCTCGCTGGACGCGGTCGCGTCGGCTGTGGAGTCGAGGCTCGCGTCCAGCGGCCACTTCGTGTTCGTGGTGCCCGTGTACGACGGCGTGACGGGCCCCCTGATCCGGCTTCTCGACAAGGACGAGACGCACGTGCATCGCCGCTCGCGCGATTTCTGGCTCCAGTGGGCGGGTGAGCGATTCGCGCTGGTCGCGTGGTGCGGGATCCTCCGTTATCTGATCCCCGGGTTGGGATACGCCCACATCCCCACGCAACGCCTGCGCCGGTTCACGCCCGCCATCGCGGTGACCGCGCGGAGGAAGGCATGAGCCGGAAGCCCGGGCGGGCCCCCAGACCCGGACGCAAATCCGAGCGATTCGCGGGGCCGCGCCGTCCCGACCGGCGGCCGGTCTGGACCGTCGTCGTCATCGCGATCATCGCACTCGTGTCGCTCGCGCGCGCGGTTCACCTCAACTTCCCCCTGGAGCGGGACGAGGGCGAGTTCGGCTACATCGCGCAGCAGCTCCTCCACGGGGTGCCCGTCTATCTCTCCGCCTACACCCAGAAGCTCCCCGGCGCGTACTACATGTACGCGCTGTTCCTGCTCGTGTTCGGACAGAGCGCCGTGGGCATCCATCTCGGCTTCCTTCTCACCAACGCGGCCACGATGGCCCTGATCTTCCTCATCCTCCGGAAGACCCATGGTGGACTCGCGGGATGTGCCGGCGCGCTCGTCTATGGCGTGATGGCCATGTCGCCGGCGCTCCTCGGGACCGCCGGGCACGCCACGCACTTGATCGCGTTCTTCTCGGTGGCGGGACTCTATGCCCTTCTCGAGGCCCGCGAACGGGGCCGCTTGTGGCTCTACATCGTCAGCGGCGTCTGCTTTGGAATGGCGTTCCTCATGAAGCAGTCGGGCCTCTTCTACGCGCCGCTCCTCTTCGCTTTCCTCGTGCTGGAATCCTTCCGCCTCGAACCCGCGCACCGGACGAATTCCCGGATCCGGGCCGTGGTCTTCGCCGCCGCGGCCGCGGCCCCCTCGCTCCTCATCGCGGAGTACTACCTCACCATCGGACGCCTGGGCACGCTCTGGTACTGGTCCTTCCAGCTCGCGCGACAATTCGGCGAGCAGGTGAACCTGGCCGGCGCGCTCGTCAATCTCCGCGACCGCACGCGTGAAGTCACGGCTGGGTTCGTGATCGTGTGGCTGGTGGGCGCGGTGGGCCTGGGGGTGATGCTGCGGGACAAGAGCCTGGGCATGCTCCGCTACCTGCTCGCCGTGTTCGGACTGGCCGCCATCCTCTCGATCGTCCCGGGCTATTTCTTCACGACCCACTACTACATCGCCATCCTCCCGTTCCTGGCGATCCTGGTGGGCGGCCTCTTCGACGTGGTGGCGCGCGGTCGCGGTGACCGAGGCCCGAGCCTCGTGGGCACGGTGGCGATCGGCGCGGCCGTCCTGATCGGGCTCATGGCCGGAGTCGCGCGCTACGAGCCCTTCTACTCGGGGCGCATACCCGATGCCGCCGCGGCGCGCATCATCTACTTCGGGAATCCGTTTCCGGAGTCGGTGGAGGTCGGCCAGTACCTGAGGGAGCACACATCGCCCGGGGATTCCATCGCCGTGCTCGGATCGGAAACCCAGATCTACTTCTACGCGCGGCGCCCCGCGGCATCGCGCTTCGTGAACGCCTACTTCCTCACGTCCGACCAGCCCCAGGCGCGCGACATGCAGCTCGAGATGATCCGGGACCTCGATCGCGTGCGCCCCAAGTACCTCGTATACACGAACTCCAGACTCTCGTGGACCCTGCACGAGAACTCCCCGCGCGACATCTTCGATTGGTATACGGCGGCGAAGAAGGATTACGACGTGGATGGCGTGGTCGATATCGGGCCGAATGCGAGCACGTCGATCTGGGGCGCAGCCGCGGCATCGGCGCCGCGGGGTTCGGAGTACTTCGAGGTGTTGAAGCGGCGCTAGCGCCGCACCACGGTGATCTTCCCGGACACGTTGTCCGCGTCGTGCGGCGTGTCGATCTTCAAGAACGTCTTCCCCGTCCACATCGCCGCGATCGCGTCCTCCCAGGTGTTGATCCCGTAGTCGGGCGCCGGAATGAGGAGCGATGGCGTGAAGGAGCCCTCCACCGGGCTCTGGGACGCCTGTCCCTGCAGGATGAAGATGGCCGGCCCGGGCTTCTTGATGCTCCCCGCATAAACCGCCACGTGCTGGCCGAAGAACATGTCCGACCGAAACTGAATCGAGTACGGCAGGGCGGGCGTGATCTTGTCGAGGCTGAAGACGCCGAGACCCACGATGGGAAAGCTCTTCCCGCTCTTCCCACCCTCGGTGAGCACGGCTTGGAAGGTCTGAGCGTGCGCGACGGAGATCGACAGGATGATGCAGAGGAAGACGGGGGCGAGCATCTTGCGCCACGGCACTGGGGGCCTCCTTGCGTCGGATTCGAGCGCCCGAGGCATCCCTGCGACAGTCCCCTTCCGTGGAGGCGGGACTATATCACCTCGCGGGAGTCGAGGTACGCACCTAGTCGATCCGGCGGAGGACTTCGATGTAGCTCTGGGTCGGGGTGATGGCGCGCGCGTCGTCCCCCCACGTCATGACGCTCCGATCCGCGTGCACCTGCAGGATACCCTCCACTTCGTAGTTCCACCGGTAGGCGTCGAACCAGTTGCGGAGATCCCGCGGAGTGGTCGGGCGTAGGGCCCAGGACCACGGGATGTGGACGTAGATCAGATATTGGGGACGCACTCGTTCGATGTCCCGGATCATCTCCAGCTGCATCTCCCGATTCCGCGAATGCTCGGCCGTGAGGTAGTAGACGTTCACGAACCGCGACGCCGAGGGACGCTGGGCCTCGAAGAAGAGCTGCGTTTCCGAGCCGAGGACGGCGATCGAATCGCCGGGCGCCGTGTGGCTCTTCACGTACTGGGCGATCTGGACGCACTCGGGGAATGGGTTTCCTGCATACCGCGAGTGCGATATGACGTCATCAGAAACACGTGCGGTGAAATAGGGCTCGTATCGTGCGAATCCGATGAGCAGGCCCGCCGCGACCCAGACCCCCATGACGATGCTCGCACGCCTTCCCTGCACCGCACCCACCAGGTAGCCGATCGAGAGGGCGACGAACGGCAGCAGGGACACGAAGTAGTGGCTCGCGAAGTAGAACCCGGGGACGATCGAGAGCATGGAGGCCAGGCCGAACGCCAGATAGGGGTAACGGCCTTTTCCCCCGACGACATCGCGGAGCAGCACCAGGAATCCCGCGATCGCCATGAGCCAGAGGACCTCGAATCCCGAGACCACCGTCCTCACCTTGTCGACGAAATTCATGAGACCGTCCATGAGGCCCACCTGATTCACGAATTCCCTCGCGAACTGGAACGACCAGAACCAGAGCAGGGGAAATTTCCCGAGCGCAAGGTAGTAGGCCACCACCAACAGGTAAGGCGCCAAGGATCCCGCGACGAAGGCCAGGACCTGGAGGGTGAATCGCGGTGGACGCTTCGACCCCGCGGCAAGGGCATGCACGACCATGAACAGAGCGAGCATCGGCGCGAAAAAGAGGGCCGGCTGCTTCATCAGGAACGCGAGCCCGAAGCAGAGCCCACTCCCGAGGTAGAGGCGAACACTCGCGCGATCGCGTGCCAGCAGGAAGAGGTAGAGCCCCGCCATCGCGAACATGGCCATGAAGAAGGTGGCGTGGCCCGCAAAGCCGAGCACGGTGGGCGACAAGGCCATGAAACCGAAGACCAGGGCCCCGGTGACGCCTGCCAGGCCGCCGTGCGTGAGGCGCAGCGTGAGGAAGATGAGGGCCATGGTCGCGGCGTTGACGAGCAGGAGTCCCAGATGGATCGCGAAGGGAGACTGACCGAAGAGGGCGAGGAAGATCGCGTACATGAAGTAGGAGCCGGGGAGCTTCTGCGTGTAGGCCGAGACGTACACCGGCACGCCGTGCAGGAGCTGCTGCGCGATGTAGCCGAACTCTCCCTCGTCTCGCTCCAGCGGGAAGTTGAGGTGTGGCACTCGCGCGGCGGAGATCAGGAGGATGACCGCCAGGGCGAGGATGGTCCAGATTCGGGAGCGGTTGAGGATGGCCTCGGTTCGCCCCCGGACGGCAGGTCGCTCGACGGCCTGTCCAGGACGCCATCCCACTTCGATTGGCAATCGGACCTCCGCGCCAGGTCAAATGCCCGGGGCAGGACTCGAACCTGCACGGCCTTTCGGCCAGGGGATTTTAAGTCCCCTGCGTCTCGCCAGCTCCGCCACCCGGGCTCAAATTCACCATCGCGCTCGCGCTAGCGTGCGGGCCGCACGCCCTACCGCACCGCCCTCGCGGTCAAATCGTGCTCATCCTCGATGTCACCGACCAGCTCCTCGACGATGTCCTCGAGCGTGATGATGCCGATCGGCGTGCCGCTGTCGTCGATGACGACCGCCATCTGCCTCCGCGCGCGCCGGAATTCCTTGAGCTGCTCGGCGATCGAGCGCTCGGCGGGGGCCCACGTCGTCGGATACATCGCGTCCTCGAGGTTCACGAGGCCGCTCGTCGCGTAGATCGCGAAGAGATCCTTCGCGTTCACGATCCCGACCACCCGCGTGCGCTCGCCGTCGTAGACGGGGAAGCGCGTGTGGACGCTGTCCTGCAGCGCGCTGAGCGTCTGGTCCGGCGTGAGCCGGTACTCGAGCATGATCGCGTCCTCGAGCCTCACCATCGAGTCGCGCACGCACTTCTGCGGCAGGCGGAACGCGTTCTTCAAGAGCTCCGCCTGATCGGCCGACATCTTGCCCGCTTCGGAGACATCCTCCACGATGAGCTGGAGCTCTTCCACCGAGTGGACCGACGCGTGCGCCGCCGGCGTGAAGCCCAGCAAGCGCACCAGGCCGATCCCCGACTTCGTGATCACCACGATGAAGGGCCGGAACAGGCGCTCGAACGCCAGCAGCGGCGCCGCGATCCGGACCACGACCACGTCCGGGATCCGGAGCGACACCGTCTTCGGGGCCAGCTCCCCCACCACGACGTGCAAGTAGGTGATCGCGAGGAACGCGAACGCGGTCGAGATGCCATGGGCGGCCAGGATGCCCCACGACGGCGGGATGAAGGAGAACCAGGGCTCGATGACGTGCGCGAGCGCCGGCTCGCCGACCCACCCGAGTGCGAGGCTCGTCATGGTGATGCCGAGCTGGATCGCGGCGATCATGTCGTCCAGCCGGCGCACGGCGGCCTCCGCCGCGCCGACACCCAGCACCCGCTTGGCCGCCATCTCCTCGAGCCGCGTGCGTCGCACGGTGACCAGGGAGAATTCGGCCGCGACGAAGAAGGCGTTGACCAGGATGAGGATCGGAATGACGACGATCCGCCCGTAGTTCCAGAGCGCGTCGAGGAACCCGTGCATCAGGGACTCCGGCGAGGTGTCAGGCGACCGCCGCCGTCAGCTCGGCTGCGACATCGCCCGCGTCCTCGAAGCGGACGGGCACGTTCCACGCGGTGCGGGCGGGCACGCACACGCCCTGACCCTCGTGGCAGTAGGCGAACGAGACCTGCACGCTCAGATCGGCGGCGCCCGCGGGCTGGGCCGGCAGCTCGAAGGCGAGCGGCCACGACGCGCCGAGCATGGTGCGCTGCAGGAGGACCTCATCGCCGCGGCTCACGCGCACGCTGGCGGGAGCCTCATCGCTCGGATGGGCACCGTCGGGCAGGTGCACACGCACCTTCCACTCGGTCGACGCGCCGGAGCGAAGACGCGTGGGCACCACCTCGGATACGGCGGCGCCGACTCCCGCCTCCGCCACCGCCTGCGCGGGCGGCTCGAGCCCTTCGATCACGACCTCCGACCACTTCAGGTCGGAGAGCGAGAGCCGCACCACCCGATGATTGTTGGTGTCCGCGATGTAGAGCACGTCGCCGCCGACGTGGAGTCCGCCCGGCTCGAAGAGCGCAAGGGCGGATGCCGGCGCCGGGCCGTCAGCAACGGGCGTTCCGGATCCCGGCTTCCCGGTTCCCGCGACCGTGCGGATCTCACCCTTCTCCACGTCGATCCACTTGATCTTGTGGTTGTACGTGTCGGCGACGAACACGCTCCCCTTCCATGCGGCCACGCCGAGCGGATGCTGAAGCTTGGCCTTAGCCACGGGGCCGTCCACGTCGCCGAAATCGAAGAGCCCCTTCCCGATCAGGGTATGGACCTGCTCCGCGGCGAGGTCGATGCGGCGCACCGCGCTCACCTCGCTGTCGGCGAAGTAGAGGGAATTCCCGTCGAGCGACAGCCCGGATGGCTGGGCGAGGGCGGCCGACTCGGTCGGCCCGTCCACGATGTTCTCCCGCCCGGAGCCTGCGAGCGCGCGGGCGAAGCCCATCGGCAGATCACATCGCCAGATCTGGTGCGATCCCGCCATTGCGATGTAGCAGGTGCTCCCTTCGACCGCGAGATCCCACGGGGAGCTGAGCGGCTGCTTGCGTCCCATCTTGCCGCCGGCGCGGTCGTAGCCCTGCACGCCCGTGCCCGCGACGGTCGTGACCTCCCACGTCTCGAGGTCCACCGCGCGCACGAGGTGATTCTCGGTG
>Ga0105248_10004017_pt1 | contig 16262 bp, 14 predicted proteins | sample KBSS34metaG_FD_81524 | JGI IMG/M metagenome (GOLD analysis project Ga0105248, IMG submission 81524) | Switchgrass rhizosphere microbial communities from Kellogg Biological Station, Michigan, USA - KBS S3-4 metaG | ecosystem: Host-associated > Plants > Roots > Rhizosphere > Soil | place... | reverse complement strand
TCGGCCGCGATCCGGCCGGTTCAAGTTCAGCGAGCCAGCCGCGGGCCGATGTCAGCGGAGGAGTTACTGCGCGGCTTTGCCGTCCCAAAGGGGACGTTCCTTCCGTGACCCGCTGGCGGCTGACCATCGAATATGACGGCGGACCGTTCATGGGTTGGCAGCGACAGGACCACGGACCTTCGGTCCAGCAGGCGCTAGAGGAAGCGATCCATCGCATGACCGGCGAGCTTGCCGCCGTGCATTCGGCCGGCCGTACGGACGCCGGGGTCCACGCGCTCGCCATGTCCGCCCATGTCGACATCGCCAAGACGCTGACCGAGCAACGCCTGCGCGAAGGGCTGAATGCGCTGGTCCGCCCGCAGCCGGTCTCAGTGCTGGCCGTGGAGAAAGCCGCCGACGACTGGCACGCGCGCTTCTCCTGCACCGGTCGGCGTTATCGCTACCGGATCCTCAACCGACGCGCGCCTCCGGCGCTCGATGCCGGCCGCGTCTGGCACATCGCCGTTCCGCTCGACATCGAGCCGATGCAGGAAGGCGCCGCGATGCTCGTCGGACGCCACGACTTCACCACTTTTCGATCGGCTCAGTGCCAGTCGGACAGCCCGGTCAAGACTCTCGACCGTCTGGATGTCCGCCGCGAGGACAACGAGATCCATATCGAAGCAGCCGCGCGCAGCTTCCTTCATCACCAGGTGCGCTCGATGGTCGGGTGCCTCGCGCTAGTCGGCCGCGGACAATGGCAAAGGAAGGATATCGCCACGGCGCTGGAAGCGCGCGACCGCGCGGCGCTCGGGTTTAACGCGCCGCCGCAGGGGCTCCACTTCGTTGAGGCCATCTATCCGGAAGATGGCCCAAGCCGCTGATTACTCGGCGGCAATCGCCTCATATTCCTGCGTCGCGAGATATTTCTCGGCATCGAGCGCCGCCATACAGCCAGTGCCTGCCGCAGTCACCGCCTGGCGGTAGATTTTGTCCATCACGTCGCCGCAGGCGAAGACGCCCGGCACACTGGTCCGGGTCGAGCCGCTCTCGACCTTGATGTAGCCTTCGCCGTCGAGTTCGAGCTGGCCGGCGAACAGCTCCGTGGCGGGGGAATGGCCGATCGCGACGAACGCCCCTTCCACCTCGACCCGGCTGGTCTCGCCGGTCCGCTTGTTCCTGATGTCGAGGCCGATCAGCGCTTCGGGGTCGCCGCCGCCCACGAACTCGACCACTTCGCTGTCCCAGATCACCTTGACGTTGGGATTGGCGAACAGCCGGTCCTGCAGAATCTTCTCGGCGCGAAGCGCATCGCGTCGATGGATCAGAGTGACGTCATGGCTGTGATTGGTCAGGTAGAGCGCTTCCTCGACCGCGGTGTTGCCGCCGCCGATCACCGCAACCTTCTTGCCGCGATAGAAAAAGCCGTCGCAGGTCGCGCAGGCCGAGGCGCCCCTGCCCTTCATATGCTCTTCCGACGGAAGGCCGAGCCATCTCGCCTGGGCGCCGGTCGCGATAACGAGGGTATCGGCGAAATATTGCGCGCCGCCGTCGCCGGTCAGGCGAAACGGCCGGTGGGAGAGGTCGACGCTGACAATATGGTCCCAGACGATCTTCGTACCGACATGTTCGGCCTGCGCCTGCATCTCTTCCATCAACCAGGGACCCTGGATGACGTCGCGAAAGCCGGGATAATTCTCGACGTCGGTCGTAGTCGTGAGCTGGCCGCCGGGCTGAATGCCCTGGATTACCACCGGGTTCAGGCCCGCGCGCGCCGCGTAAATCGCGGCGGTGTAGCCCGCAGGCCCGGAGCCGAGCACGACCAGGCGCGTCGAAATGCTGTTCGTCATGACGCGCATCTAAGGCGCGTCAACGCGCCCCGCAACGCTCAGGCTTGGTGAAGAACTAAACCGCGCGGCGGCCAGCTACGAAGTTCCAGATGAGGATGATGACGCCGATTACCAGCAGCAGGTGAATCAGGCCGCCAGCAACGTGAAAGGCGAAAAATCCAAGCGCCCAAAGAACGAACAGGATGATAGCGATGGTCAGAAGCATGGCGGGTTCCTCAAATGGTGAGTCGGCGCCGTAACGGACCAGCCTTGCGCGCGTTCCGCCTAAACCAGCCGGCTCTGCTTTAGCGCCGCCTCGATGAAGCCGGCAAACAGTGGATGAGGCTCGAACGGACGGCTCTTGAGCTCGGGATGGAACTGAACGCCGATGAACCAGGGATGGTCCGGCCGCTCGACGATCTCGGGCAGCTGATCGTCAGGCGACATTCCGGAGAATACGAGGCCCACCTTCTCGAGCGGGTCGCGATAATGGATGTTGACCTCATAGCGGTGGCGGTGACGCTCACTGATTACGTCCTTGCCGTAGAGCGAGCGAACGACGCTGTTGCCGTCGAGCTTCGCCTCATAAGCGCCGAGCCGCATAGTGCCGCCAAGGTCGCCGTCGGCGGCACGCTTCTGCAGACCTTCCTCGCTCATCCATTCGGTGATCAGTCCGACCACGGGCTCCGGAGTCTCGCCAAACTCGGTGGTCGAGGCCTCGCTGATCCCGGCCAGGTTCCGGGCGCCCTCGATGCACGCCATCTGCATGCCGAGGCAAATGCCAAAGAACGGAATTTCGCGCTCGCGGGCGAATTTGACCGAAGCGATCTTCCCCTCACTGCCGCGCTCGCCGAAGCCGCCTGGGACGAGGATGCCGTGCAGCGGCTCAAGCTCGGCGACGACGTCCGAATCGGGATGCTCGAACAGCTCTGCGTCGATCCACTGGATGTTGACCTTCGCGCGGTTGGCGACGCCGCCATGGATCAAGGCCTCGCGCAGGCTCTTATAGGCGTCCGGGAGACCGACATATTTGCCGACGACGCCGATAGTGACCTCGCTGTCGTAATTGTCGATCCGATCCATGATGTCGCGCCACACGGCCAGTTCGGGCGGCGGCGCGTCGGCGATACGGAACGCGCGCAGCACCTCATCGTCGAGTCCACCCTCGTGGTACTGGAGGGGCACGTCATAAATGTTGCGCGCGTCGAGCGCCTGGATCACCGCCGATTTGGGCACGTTGCAGAAGAGGGCGATCTTTTCGCGGTCGCTGTCGGGAATTTCCTTTTCGGTCCGGCACAGCAGCACCTCGGGCTGCACCCCCAAGCTCGATAACTCCCTGACCGAATGCTGCGTCGGCTTGGTCTTGAGCTCACCGGCGGCCTTGATCCAAGGAACGAGCGTCGTGTGAACGCTGACCGTGTTGTCGCGGCCGAGGTCGTTCCTGAGCTGACGGATCGACTCGATGAAGGGCAGGCTTTCGATGTCGCCGACCGTGCCGCCGATCTCGCAGATCACGAAGTCCACGTCGTCCGTATCGGCCAGCGCGAACTCCTTGATCGCGTTGGTGACATGCGGAATGACCTGGACAGTGGCGCCGAGATAGTCGCCGCGGCGCTCCTTGGCGATGATGTCGCGGTAAATGCGTCCGGTCGTGATGTTATCGGACTGGCGAGACGAAACGCCGGTGAACCGCTCGTAATGGCCGAGGTCGAGGTCGGTCTCGGCGCCGTCGTCGGTCACGTAGACTTCGCCATGCTGATAGGGAGACATCGTCCCCGGATCGACGTTCAGATACGGGTCGAACTTTCGGATCCGGACCTTGTAGCCGCGCGCCTGGAGGAGTGCCCCGAGCGATGCGGAGAGGAGACCTTTGCCAAGCGATGAAACCACGCCGCCGGTGACAAATATGAACCGCGCCATGGGAGTCGAGGCTTAGGGGCTTGTCGCCGCCTTAAGCAAGCGGCGCGGCAAAAAAATCTTGTGAATTGCAGGCCGAGTTGAGGAAATTCCTCGAATTCCCGGGGCTCTATCCTACTGGGCGAGCGGAACCGCCGGAAGGCTCTGGTTCTGTTCCGGCTTCTGCTGCGGTGTCGTGGTCGGCGCCGTTTGCGCCGGCGTCGTTGGCTGGGTTTGCTCGATCGGCGCAGTCTTGTTGGCAAGCGACGTATCGATCTTGGTTGGCTCGCGCGTCGCTCCGGCAATCGCCGCCATCACGATCGACAGAACGATGAAGGTGCCGCCGAGAATCGAGGTCGAGCGAGTCAGAAAGTCAGCGGCGCCGCGTGCCGTCATAAAGCCTGACGAGCTTCCGCCGACGCCGAGCCCGCCGCCTTCCGAGCGCTGCATCAGGATCACGCCCACGAGCGAGCCGGCGACAAGCGTTTGAACGATCAGCAAAAAGGCGAACATTGAAGGACTTTCTCGGGAAGCAGGTCGCGGCGATCTAGGCGATCGCTGCCTGGCCTTCAACCGAAGTCTGGGCGGCAGCGACGATTGGGATGAAATCGGCCGCTTTTAGGCTCGCACCGCCGACCAGCGCGCCATCGACATGCGCGACCGCGAAGATCTCCGCGGCGTTCGAAGCCTTGACCGATCCGCCATAGAGGATCCGGACGACACTAGCCTTCTCGCCATAACGCTCATCGAGGCGCTCGCGGATCGCCGCGTGCATCTCCCCGATCTCGTCATTCGTCGGGACCTTGCCCGTGCCGATCGCCCAAATCGGCTCGTAGGCGATCGCCAGCTGTCCGTCAGGAGCCTTCGCTGGGAGCGATGCGCCGAGCTGACCGACGACCGTTTCGATCGCATGGCCCTGCTCACGCGCCTGAAGACTTTCCCCCACGCAAAGAATCACGTCGAGACCTCGCGCGAGCGCAGCCTCGGCCTTTGATTTGACCTCTTTGTCACTCTCACGTTGCGCGTCGCGCCGCTCTGAGTGCCCGACGATGGTGAGGGTCGCCCCGGCGTCGAGCAGCATTCCGGCGGACACACACCCGGTATGAGCCCCCTGGTCGGCTTGGTGCACATCCTGTCCGCCGATCGCAAAGCCCGGGACCGCGCGCACGGCGCGTTCGATCAGGATTGCAGGCACGCACAAGGCGACGTCAACCCGGTCATATTGCCGGGAAGCGTCGGCAATCGCCTTGATCTCGGCGAGATCCGACGACAGGCCGTGCATCTTCCAATTGCCAGCGACGAGCTTCTTGAAGGGCATCCTCTCTCCTTTTCGGGGCCACTAGCGGCGCGTCTTGATGCGCGCCAGCCCGGCCCCTAAAGCGGCGTCCGCTTCCCTCACCATCGGACCGCCATGATCACGAACTTCCGCCGCTTGTCCAAATCGAAAATCGGCACCGGCATTGTCGCATCCTTCTTCATCATGATCCTCGCCGGCTTCGCCATCGGCGACATTTCCAATTTCGGATCGGGTAAGATCGGTTTCGGAATGGGCGGGTCGACGCTCGCGCGCGCAGGCAATCAGCAGGTCCTGGACCGCGAGATGAGCGACGCGATGCAGCGCCGGCTGCAAGAAGTGCGGCGGCAGCGTCCCGACGCCGACTATGCAACCATCGCGGGCGATTTCGACACGTTGCTCGATGCGTTGATCGACCAGCGCGCGTTGCTCGCTTTCGCCGACAAATATGGGATTCACCTGTCCAAGCGGCTGATCGACGCCGAGATCGCGCAAATCCCGCAGACCAAGGGCCTCAACGGCAAGTTCAGCGACCAGGCCTATCAGCAATTCCTGGCGCAGCAGCGCCTGACCGATGCCGAAGTCCGCCAGATCATCTCGGGCACCCTCCTTCAGCGCATCCTCCTGACTCCGGTTGCGACCAACGCCCGTGTCTCGGTCGGAATGGCGATGCCTTACGCCTCGATGTTGCTCGAAGCGCGAGAGGGTGAAGCCGCCGCCTTGCCGCTCGAACCGTTTCGCGCGGGATTGAATCCCGCCGACGCCGACCTCCAGCGTTATTATGCCGCGAACCGCAATCGCTACATGATTCCGGAACAGCGGGTCGTTCGCATCGCCCGGATCGAGCCAGAACTCGTTGCGGGATTGAAGGCGTCGGACCAGGAGATCGCGGCCTATTACAAAGCGAACCAGGCGACGTACGGGGCCAAGGAGAGCCGCGATCTCAGCCAGGCCGTCGTCCCCGACCAGACGACCGCGAACGCCATCGCGGCTCGCGCGAAATCCGGCAGCGCCCTCGCTGCGGCCGGGGCGCCCGCGGGAAGCAATGCGGCGGTCACGTCGCTGGCCGCGCAGTCACGCGAGGCCTATGCTTCAGTTGCTGGAGACAAGGCCGCGGCAGCCGTCTTCTCGGCACCGTCCGGAGCCGTCGTCGGACCGTTCCAGTCCGATTTCGGCTGGGTCGTGGTCAAGGTCGATGCCATCAAGAGCGAAGGCGGCAAGTCGCTGGACCAGGCAAAGGCCGAGATTGCCGCCAAGCTGACCGCGGACAAGCGCAAGGAAGCCGTCGAAGACATGGTCGACAAGGTGCAGAACGCGGTCGACGAAGGCAGCAACTTCAGCGAGGCCGCGGCGGCAAACAAGCTGCCGGTCGTAACGACTCCTCTGGTGACGGTCGCGGGGACATCGCGGACCGACGCCGCCTACCGGTTGCCGGCGGAGCTTGCCCCAGCGCTGAAGACGGGCTTCGAAATCGCGCCCAACGATCCGCCCGAGATTGTCACCCTCCCCAACAAGCAAGGCTATGCGCTAGTCTCGCCCGCGCAGGTCGAGGCTGCGGCCCCTGCCCCGTTTGCGAGCATTCGGTCGCAGGTCGCGAACGACTGGATCAACGCCCAGGCCTTCCAACGCGCCCGCGATACCGCGAACAAGATCGCGTCGCGCGCTTCGCAGGGCGTTTCGCTGGCCCAAGCGGTGAAGGAATCCGGTATTGCGCTTCCGCCGGTGCGACCGATGGGGGCGCGGCGTATTCAAATCGCGGAAGCTGGCGGCGAGGTCGCGCCGCCGATGAAATTGCTGTTCACCCTCGGACAAGGCAAAAGCCAGATGGTTGCGGATTCAAAGGGTCGTGGCTTCTTTGTCGTGAAGGTGACCAAGATCACGCCCGGCAACGCGCTGATCCAGCCCGGGCTTGTCAGCCGCATGCAGAACGAGCTGCAGGGCGCGCTCAGCCAGGATTATGCGCAGGAATTCGTCGCAGCCGTCCGCGCCGACATGAAAGCCAAGCGCAACGAGGATTCGATCAAGGCGTTGAAAAAGCGGATCACCGCCAGCGGAGGTTAATCTCCGCACGCCTGCGCCTCTTGACCCACGGACATTTGTTGCCTACACGTTCCCTGTTCGTTCCAACGGGGAGTGACGGAACATGCTCACCGCCAAGCAGCGCGAGCTACTACTGTTCATTGACAAACGCCTCAAGCAAGACGGCATTTCCCCCAGCTTCGACGAGATGCGCGAGGCGCTCGAGCTCAAGTCCAAGTCGGGCGTGCACCGCCTGATCTCGGCCCTGGAGGAACGTGGCTTCATTCGCCGCCTGCCCAACCGTGCCCGCGCGCTGGAGATCGTGAAGCTGCCCGAGGCCCAATCGGCGGTGGTGATCCCACTGCGGCCCGCCGCCCCTGCCCCCGCCAACGACACGATCGACCTGCCCCTGCACGGCCGAATTGCCGCCGGCACGCCGATTGAGGCGCTTCAAGGAACCGAGACCTTCGCGGTCCCCGCGGCATTGCTCGGCCCGGGTGAACATTATGCGCTCGAAGTGTCCGGCGATTCCATGGTCGATGAAGGCATTCTCGATGGCGATTTCGCACTCATCCACAAGGTCGATACCGCGCGCGACGGGGAGATCGTCGTGGCGCTGATCGACAATGAGGAAGCGACGCTCAAGACTTTCCGGCGAGAAGGCAGCATGATTCGGCTCGACCCCGCCAATCGACACTATGAGCCGCAACGCTATGACCCGCGGCGAGTCCAGATCCAGGGACGCCTTGCGGGCCTGATTCGGCGGTATTGAGATGGCGCGCATCGACTATGTCGAACTGCCAAGCGCCACCGCGCATGAGCTGACCCGGGCTTTCTACGCCAGGGCCTTTGGCTGGGAATTCACGGACTATGGGCCCGACTACGCCGCCACAACGAATGGAACGACGGACCTCGGACTGCAGGGCGATCCCTCGGGCGCGCTCGCCGCGCCGCTGCCGGTCGTTCGCGTCGACGACCTCGAAGCGGCCTTCGACGCCGTGACCAAGGCCGGCGGAACGATCGCCAAGCCGATCTTCAGCTTCCCTGGCGGCCGCCGTTTCCATTTCATAGATCCCGCCGGAAGCGAGCTCGCGGTTTGGAGCGAAGCCTAGCGCATCTTCATGTTGGTGACCCCGGGCGGAACGATATCGAGGACGATCAGCCGCGCGCCCTTCGGCCCAGTCGCCGTGCCCTGGTGCCACTGATCCGTAACTTCAGGGAACAGCTCGCCAGACTGGAAGTCCTTGGTGTCCCCGGTATCGTCATTACGAACCCTCAGCGGCCCTTGCTGGACGTAGACGAACCGCGCCCAGGGGTGCTGATGGATGCTGGTCATTCCGCCGGGCGGGATTTCGACCATCGTCCCGACCATCTCCGCGGGACCTTGTGGGAGTTTCAATGGCTGGCCGGAAACGGTTGTCGAAGTCCGCGCGATCTGGGTGCTGACCGAATTGGGCGTACCCGCCGTCACCGTCGGAGCGCTGCTCGCTCCCGGAGCGACAGCGACAGCGAGCGCGACGACTAAAAGGGCCTGACGCATAGCTTTTCCCCTACTGCTTGCCGGCCGCAGCTTATCGCACAATGGGGCTGCTCGTCACATCGCCCACGGATGCTCGCCGATGCGATGAGCGACGCTGTCGATTTGCGCCGCATCGCCGAAGTAGATCGCAACCCCGCCGGTTCGAGCCAGCGCCTCGCGGTCGAGCTTGAGCCAGCGGGGTGTACAGCCTCGGGGCAACCGCCGATCGGAGACGACGATATCGGCTTTGGCGCAGGCCTGCGCGATGCTTGCCCAGTCCATGCGATAGTTCGATCGAGTCGCCAACACGCGCCATTCGCGGTCGCCGTTGCGGACGACAGCGACGCAGGCGTCACGCGAGCAGACGCTATACGGCTGCGCTCCGAGATCGCCTGGGTCGCCGTCGAAACCCGATGCCTCGGCGAACAGCTGCCGCACAAAATCGCCCGCGCGATCTCGCAAGAGCAGCGGCGTCCCCTCTCTCACCACGGCCATGTGCTTGCCGTCGCCGGTAATCAGCAAGTCAGGCGCTGGCGCAAGCAATGCGCCCGCTGCGCCGACCGCCGCCGGAATCAGGCCGAACAAGCGGATCCGCGTGTTCCACAGGCACAGCCAAATGCCGCCGACGATCATCAGGCCGAACGCCCATCCCGGCATCGACGGCATCAACGCGACCGCGCCTTTGGTCGATGCAACGGCGTGAGCGAGCCGTAGAAGCCCGTCGATCGCTGCTCCGCACAGGAGCCACAGCGGCCCGCCCCAGCCAACGACGTCGAACAGCAACGCTCCGGCCTCCAGGGGCATGATAACGAAGGTCGTCAGCGGGATCGCGACGATGTTCGCGCCGACCCCGTAGAGCCCCGAGCGATGGAAGTGGAACAATGCGAGCGGAACGAGGGCGAGCTCGACGACGAGCCCGGTTGCCACCATCGCCAACAACGCTCGCGTAACGCGGGCCGGAACGCCCTCCTCGCGCCGCTGAAACCATTTGCGCGACCATGTGGTCGAGTGAAGAGCGACGATCGCGGTGACGGCGGCAAAGCTCATCTGAAAGCTGGCGCCGGCCAGCGCTTCGGGCCGGAACAGGAGGACCACGAGCGCACCGACCGCGATCAGCCGAATACTGATCGCATCGCGTCCGAGGGCTATCCCACCGAGGATCAGCAAGGCGGCAATGCAGCTCCTGACCGTCGGCACCTGCGCGCCCGTCAAAAGCGTATAACCGATACCCGCCGCCGCAGCGGCGCCGGCTGAAACGAGGACAAGGTTGAAGCGCAGTGCGAGCCACTCGCTCAACGCCAGCAGCTTCAGGGTCAAAAACATCGCGAAGGCAACGACCGCGGCGATATGCAGCCCGCTGACGGAAAGCAGGTGCGTGAGGCCGCTGCGGCGCATAGCTTCGGCATCGTCGGCACCCACCGTATTCTGGTCACCGGTTGCGAGAGCGATCGCGATTCCCGCGGAACCCGGCGGCAATTGCTGCGCAATATGCTGTCGCAACCCCGTTCGCGCACGATCGAGCCCGCGCGGCACGCTCGGCTTGAGCACCGTCACCGGTCCCATGGCCTTGCCCACGGCGCCCAAACCCTTGAACCAGGCGTCGCGGGCAAAATCGTAGGTTCCGGGAAGGGCCATCGGAGGCGGCGGCACGAGACGCGTCTTGACCCGGATCGCGGCGCCTGCGGCGACGCCAGCCGGAAATCCCTTTTCGTCAACCGTCACACGGACGCGTGGCGGCAATGCCGGTTCGCTCGGCGCCAGGGTCAATCGGACGACGTCTTTCGCGGCAAGATAGTCGACGCTCTCGACGCGGCCGGCGACCTCGGTGACCACCGGACGAACGAGCGTTGGCCGTGCGACCCATTCCGAGCGCGTCCAGACAAGTACGCATCCCAGCGTCGCCGCTAGTGCGAACCAGCCCAGCGCGCGTCCGGCGCGTCCACGGGCGACTGTGAACCCCGCCACCGCCAGCCCCGTCGCGAGGCATAGAATCGCAGCCCATTGCGTGAGCTGGTCGAGCACGAACCAGGCGGCGATCCCGCTTCCGAAGCCGACCACGAACCACGGCGGGAGCTGCGCGCGCTCCGCCTCGAGGAGCTTTTCAAGCCCCTCGTGAAGCGCGGAAACCCGCGTCTTCCAATAGCTCCGAGCACGCTGTGGAAGAGGCGCTTCCCCTATGTTAGGGGCGCTCGTCCGTTGCATTGCAGCATGACCAGAAGAGGAATGCGCGTCCTGGCGCAAGTGAGAAAAGATTTGACCAGCGCAAGCGGTTCACGGCCGGTCGTCACGCGGTTCGCGCCGTCGCCCACCGGCTATCTGCACATCGGCGGCGCACGCACGGCGCTGTTCAACTGGCTCTACGCCCGCCACCATGGCGGAAAATTCCTGCTGCGCATCGAGGATACGGACAAGGCCCGCTCAACCAAGGAGGCGATCGACGCCATCCTCGATGGCATGCATTGGCTCGGCCTCGATTGGGACGGGCACGAATATTATCAATCGCAATTCTGGGCGCGGCACGCGGAAGTCGCGCACCGTCTGCTCGATCGTGGTGCGGCCTACCGTTGCTACATGACGCAGGAGGAACTCGCCGCGCAGCGCGAGGAGGCGGCGGCCGAGCGCAAGCCGTTCCGGATCAACAGCCCGTGGCGCGACGTGACGGACGAGCAAGGCGACACGCCCTTCGTCATCCGCCTGAAGGCGCCACGCGACGGCGAGACGGTGATCGACGATCGCGTCCAGGGCCGTGTCACCGTTCAGAACGCCGAGCTCGACGATTTCGTATTGCTCCGTTCGGACGGGTCGCCGACCTACATGCTCGCGGTCGTGGTCGACGATCACGACATGGGTGTCACCAACGTCATCCGGGGCGACGACCATCTCAACAATGCCTTCCGCCAACTCGCGATCATCCGCGCCATGGGCTGGCCCGAGCCGAGTTATGCGCACGTGCCGTTAATCCACGGTCCCGACGGCGCGAAGCTCTCCAAACGTCACGGAGCGCTTGGTGTCGATGCCTATCGCGACGAACTCGGGTTCCTGCCAGAGGCCGTCGGGAATTACCTCCTGAGGCTCGGCTGGGGCCACGGCGACGACGAGATCATCAGCCGCGAGCAAGCCATCGAATGGTTCGACCTCGACCACGTAGGAAAGTCACCGTCGCGCTTCGACTTCAAGAAGCTCGAGAATTTGAACGGTCATTATATCCGCGAGGCGGACGATCAGCGCCTCACCGACCTGGTCCTGCCGCGACTGAGCCTGGCCGACAGCCAGAAGGCGCTGCTCGCGCGCGCCATGCCCGAGCTCAAGGCGCGGGCGCACACCCTCGTCGAGCTTGCCCAGGGCGCGGGCTTCCTGTTCGCCCAGCGTCCGATTGAGCCCGACGCGGCAGCAGCGGCGTTGCTCGTTTCGGAAGCGCGGACGCTGCTTTCCTCGGCACATGCCAGGCTCGCTGGTCTTGCCGAGTGGGATGCGGCGTCGGTAGAGGCGGCCATCCGCGAGGTTGCGGAGGCGGAAGGCGTCAAGCTCGGCAAGCTTGCCCAACCGCTCCGCGCAGCCTTGACGGGGCGAACTACGTCGCCCGGAATCTTTGATGTGCTTGCGTTGCTCGGGAAGGATGAAAGCCTCGCCCGGATCGCCGACCAGATGGTGGAGCCGAACGAATGACCGAGAAGACCGTGACCTTGGGGATCGACGGCACGAACCATACCTACCCCGTGCTCGAAGGCTCGGTTGGCCCCGAAGTCTTCGACGTTCGCAAGCTCTACAACGAAACCGGGATGTTCACCTACGACCCCGGCTATACCTCGACCGCCAGCTGTCAGAGCGCGATCACCTATATCGACGGCGAACAGGGCATCCTGCTGCATCGCGGCTATCCGATCGACCAGCTGGCCGAGAATTCGACTTTCATGGAGGTTGCATACCTGCTCCTCCACGGTGAGCTTCCGAAAGGAAGCGAGCTCCACGATTTCACCTACACGATAAGCCGCCATACGATGCTGCATGAGCAGCTGATGACCTTCTACCGCGGCTTCCGACGTGATGCCCATCCGATGGCGATCATGTGCGGCGTTGTCGGCGCACTGTCGGCCTTCTACCACGACAGCACCGACATCACCGATCCCGAGCAACGGATGATCGCCTCGCACCGGCTGATCGCCAAGATGCCTACGATAGCGGCCATGGCGTTCAAATATTCGATCGGCCAGCCGTTCCTCTATCCCGACAACAGCCTCAGCTATACCGGCAACTTCCTCCGCATGACGTTCGGCGTGCCGGCGGAACCCTATGTCGTGAACCCGGTAATCGAGCGGGCGATGCGTCGCATCTTCATCCTCCACGCCGATCACGAGCAGAACGCATCGACTTCGACGGTGCGCCTCGCCGGCTCATCGGGCGCTAACCCGTTCGCCTGTATTGCCGCCGGCATCGCCTGCCTGTGGGGACCGGCGCACGGCGGCGCCAACGAGGCCGCACTCAACATGCTGCGCGAGATCGGCAACGTGAAGCGAATCCCCGAGTATATTGCCCGGGCAAAAGACAAAAACGATCCCTTTCGGCTGATGGGGTTTGGCCACCGCGTTTATAAGAACTTCGATCCACGCGCGAAGGTGATGAAGGCGACCGCCGACGAAGTACTGAAAGAGCTCAACATTTCGGACGCCGTGCTCGATGTCGCCAAGGAGCTCGAGCGAATCGCCCTCAGCGACGATTATTTCATCGAAAAGAAGCTTTATCCGAACGTCGATTTCTATTCGGGCGTGATCTTGAACGCTATCGGCTTCCCGACCGACATGTTCACGGCCCTGTTCGCGCTTGCACGCACGGTCGGATGGGTCGCGCAGTGGAACGAGATGATCTCGGATCCCGAGCAGAAAATCGGACGCCCGCGCCAGCTTTACGTCGGCGCCGCGCAACGCGATTACATACCGGTGAACAGGCGCTAAGGTTCAGGGACTCGGCAGTGTCAGCGTGAAACGCGCACCCGTCCCGGGCTCGCTATCCACCGACACATCGCCGCCCATAGATCGCGCAAGCCGGCGCGAAATCGCCAGGCCGAGGCCCGTACCGCCCTGGCGCGCGTCGGCACGCTCAAATCGTTCGAAGATACGCTGCTGGTCCGCCGGATCGATCCCAGGACCTTCGTCGGCGACGATTACCGAAGCCGTTCCGGGCGTGCTCGCGAACGCGAGGTTCACCGTGCCGCCTTCCGGGGAATGGCGGACGGCATTGCCGATGAGGTTGACGAGGATCTGGATGACCGCGCGCTCCTGCCCGCTGGCGAACATCGGGTTTGCGTTTTCGAGTTCCAGCGCGACACTCCGCTCCTCGGCAGTAGGCTCAACCATCACCACAGCCTCGGCGGCGAGTGCGGTGAGGTCGATCGCCCGCTGCCCCTGCGTAGGATCTTCGGTCATAGCCTGGACAACCGAAAGCAGGTGCCGCGCAGCCGTCGCGATGTCGTTGCCGTAGCTCGCATATTCGCTGCGCAACGGGCCGTCGGCACGCTCGACGATCCGTTCGGCGCTTTCGATGATTCGGTCGAGCGGTGAACGGAGCACTTCGTCGAGCGCATGATCGAACGCCGCAATGCTCGAAGGATCGGCTATGACGGCCCCGGCGCGGTCCTGCCGCGCCGTGCCTCGAAATCCGGCGAAGCTGCCGTCTGCAGCTGTCACTACTTCACCGGCGAGCGCGATCTCACGGCTTTCATCGTTGCGCCCCCGCGCGCGCTGGCCGGAAAAACTACGCCTTGCGGCGAGCGCGGAGATCAGCGGCATTTCGCCATGCTCGTCTTCTTCGAGACGAAGCAGGCGTGTCAGCGGAGTGCCGGAGGCTTCCGTCACGTCGACGCCCAAGGTCTCCGCGAGATCCGCCGAGAGCGAGATGATCTTTAATTCTTCGTCGGCCGCCCACTCGCTTTCGCCAGTTTCCGCGTCCGCGTGACCATTGCCTCCGAGCAGCGACGCGAGCCGCGGTCCCGTCGGTGCGCGCACCGTCCATCCCTCGAGGGTCAAGCCGATTTCATCACCTTCGGGCACCGCCCGGACGGAAAGTTCGATGTCGTGATCGGTTGACGCTGCGACCGCAGGACGGACGACGGCGATGCCGAGCTTTCGCGCGAGATGCGCTACAGCCGCGACCTGCGGCAACGCCAGCGTCTGTCCCAGGCTGGAGCCGGCCTCTCGCTGCAAAGCCTCCAGCTCGGGGTCGGCGGCAACCAGCCGTCCGGCCCTGTCGATCCGTCCAACGACGGCGCGCGGTTCAGAGGGTGCGCTGGCCATTGTCCGCATCCAAAAGTGAGAGCGCTCTCCGATATGCCGGGTCGACCGTTAGCCAGGTGCGCGAGGCCGCAATTTGATCCGCGGTCATCGCATCGAACAATCCGATCGCTCGTCCAGCATCGGTCAGTCCCAAAAGATCGCCAATGCTGGCGAGAAAACCGGCGACCAGTTCGCGCGGCAGATTTGCCATGCGGAAGAGCGTCATGACGCGTTCCGGCGACCCGGACAAAAGCTCATCCGCTGCGACCGAACCGGAAACGCCTGCTCGGCAAGCCAGTGACTCGGCGACAAATGCTGTTTCGCCCTCATGCGCCGCAGCAAGGATCAACTCGTCGTCAAGGTGGCCGGCCTCCGCAAGCAATCGCGCGAGATCGGCCGTCAGCGCATCGATGCCGCGCGCGGCGTCCTGCCCGCCGAGCACAAGCTGACAGGCTTTGGCGAGCTCCGCATCGGCCGCCGCCGCCCCGCGCACTCCGCCAAGACCCTGACGCAGAGCTGCGGCGATCGCGTGAACCAGAATGCGGGCCGAAAACGGGGTGAGGTCGTCGAAGGCAACGAGGCATTGGCCGAAGCGATCGCGACGCCTTCCGCGCGCGAGGATCAAGGCCATCGCCGCCGCTGAAACCGCGCCAATGTCATGGCTGACGAGGCCCTGAAGAGTGCGCGGGTCATGCCGGCCGCTGCGGGCCTTCGCGCCATTGCTAATCCGTTCCTCGTCAGCGCGACGTAGGAGCAACGCCATGAGTGCCGGCTCGTCGAGCATTCGGGTGACGGTCAGTGTCTCGATGAGGTCGAGGTTGCTTTCGTCGTTCGCCGCCGCCCAACCCTTGGGCAGAGCCGAGCGGATATCATCGGCGACATCCCCCACCAGGCAGTGGAGCATGGCCGTCATCAACGCCCGTTCCTGCTCGCTGAGACGCGTTGTCGAATCGAGGAAGAAATCGGCGCGGACCGTGGACAGGCGGTCGCGCCCCGCCGCGCGCGGGAGCGCGTCATGGTCGGCTGCCGGTGCAGCGATCGGCCATTCCTCTGGCAACATGCAACCGGCGCTTATCGGATTTCCGTTAACTTCGCGTCAACTCGGCTCCGAAATGACGCACGTGCTGAACGACGAAGAAAGATATGCCGGCGTAGACCAGCAGCGCAATCAGATAGGCAGTCCAGGCACCCGCAAGGGCGAACGGCACCGCGATGAAGATCGCATTACGACGCGACAGCAGCCAAATCTCGCTGCCTGGCGGGAACGCCGCCTTTTCGATCCGCGCCGCTTCGGCGAAGGCCAGTGTCGTGGCGGCGGTAACGAAAGCGCCCCACCCATGACCATGCCGCGCCTCCCACCAACCGAGCGCGAGCAGCGCAAGGCCACTCGCCGGCCATAGCGCGAGGCGGGTCATCATCCGGGCGGGCAAGGGCCGCAACCGGAGCGACGCGAGCCGCGA
>Ga0105248_10004015_pt1 | contig 16264 bp, 11 predicted proteins | sample KBSS34metaG_FD_81524 | JGI IMG/M metagenome (GOLD analysis project Ga0105248, IMG submission 81524) | Switchgrass rhizosphere microbial communities from Kellogg Biological Station, Michigan, USA - KBS S3-4 metaG | ecosystem: Host-associated > Plants > Roots > Rhizosphere > Soil | place... | reverse complement strand
TCTTCAGCAGCTCGGAAGCGATCGCCAACCTTGCGCGTGCCGCGCCCGACGCGCGCTGGCAGCAGGCGCGCGCGATCGCGACGCATCCGCGCATCGCGGCGCGCGCACGCGCGCTCGGCTTCGGGACCGTCGTCGAGTGCGGCGCGACGGTCGACGCGGTGGTCGCCTGCATACAATCGATCGAACCGTGAACGACGCACCCTCGCCAGCCTCCCAGCCGCGCGAGCTCGTCCCCGTGCCGGACCCTGCGTCCGCGCCGTCCCAGCTCCGCACGCTGCGGATCGCCGTCGCTCTCCTCGCCCTGCTCGCGATCGCCGCGCTCGTCTTTGCCTGGCGCGCCAACGAGCGCGTTCACGGCAGCGAGCGCGAGCTCGTCAAGCGCCAGCAGGAGAGCTCGACGCTCGTCACCGAGGCGACGCTCGTCGCCCGCCAGGCGCAGGAGGGCGCGCGCGACGCAGCGGCGAAGGTCGCGCTGCTCGAGGCGCGCCTCAACGAGGTCGCGTTGCAGCGCTCGCAGCTCGAGGCGCTCGTCCAGTCGGTCGCGCGCGCGCGCGACGACAACCTCGTCGCCGACGGCGAGGCGACGCTGCGCGCCGCGTTGCAGCAGAGCGCGCTCACCGGCAGCTCGGAGCCGGTCGTCGCGGCGCTGAAGCAGGTCGACGACCGCTTCGCGAACGCCAACCAGCCGCGCCTCGAGCCGGTGCGGCGCGCGCTCGCTCGCGACCTCGACCGCATCCGCGCCGCGAGCGTCGCCGACGTCGCGACGCTCTCGATCAAGCTCGAGGAGGCGGTGCGCATGGTCGACGAGCTGCCGCTGCTCGCCGCCGCCGAGCAGCGGCGCGACCTCGCGCGCGGCGCGGCGCGTGCCGCGGCGCCGGCGTCGGCACCGGCATCGGCGGCAACCGGCACCTTAGGCAGCTGGCTGTCGACCCAGTTCGGGCAGGCGAGCAGCACCTTCGCCGACAGTGTGTGGGCCGAGATCCGCTCGCTCGTTCGCGTCACGCGGATCGATCACCCCGAAGCGATGCTCGTCGCGCCTGACCAGGCGGTCTTCCTGCGCGAGAACCTCAAGCTGCGCCTGCTCAACGCGCGCCTTTCATTGCTCGCTCGCCAGTTCGACGCCGTGCAGTTCGACGTGCGCCGCGCGATCGAGACGATCGAGCGCTACGCCGATCGCTCGGCCAAGCGCACGCAGGTCATGCTCGACGTCCTGATGCAGGTCGCGCAGCAGGCGCGCCAGTCGGCGCCCGCGCGCCCCGACGACACCTTCGCCGCGCTCGCCGCCGTGGCGGGGCCGCGCTAGCGCGCGCACGGGCCCAGCGTGCGCCTCGCGATCTGGTTCCTGCTCCTGTTCGCGGTCGCCGTCGTCGCCGCGGCGACGCTCGGCGCCAACGACGGTCTCGCCAGCTTCTACCTCGGCGCGTGGCGGCTCGATCTCTCGCTCAACTTCTTCGTGCTGCTGCTCATCGGCACGTGCTTCCTGCTCGTCGCGGTCTTCCAGGCGATCAACGCGCTGATCGGGATGCCGCTGCGCGCGCGCGAGTGGCGCACCTCGCGGCGCGACCGCGCGGGCCAGGCGGCGCTGCGCGAAGGGCTCGCGCAGTACTTCGGCGGCCGCTACACGCGCGCGCAGAAGGCGGCGCAGCGCGCACTCGCGATCCAGGCCGAGACGCCCGAGCTTGCGCAGGACAACGAGTTCACCGTCCTCGGCCATCTGCTCGCCGCCGGCAGCGCGCATCGCCTGCAGAACCGCGCCTTGCGCGACCAGGAGCTCGGCCGCGCGCTCGAGCTCGCGCAGCACAGCGCTTCGGCGCGCTCGGCGGAGGAGGGCGCGCGCCTGCTCGCCGCCGAGTGGGCGCTCGACGATCGCGACGCGCCGCGCGCGATCGAGCTGCTCAATGCGCTGCCGCACGGCGTCGCGCGGCGAACGCACGCGTTGCGGTTGAAGCTGCAGGCCGCGCGGCTCGGCGGCCAGCCGCAGGAAGCGCTGAAGACCGCGCGCCTGCTGATCAAGCACCAGGGCTTCTCGACGGTCGCCGCGGCGGGGCTCGTCCGCTCGCTCGCGTTCGAAGCGCTCGACGCTGCGCACGACATCGACCAGCTGCGCAGGCTCTGGATGGGGCTCGACGCCGCCGATCGCCGCGACCCGTTCATCGCCGCGCGCGCCGCAGCGCAAGCGAGCGCGCTCGGCAGTCCGGACGACGCGCGCACGTGGCTTCGTCCGCTCTGGGACGACATCGTCGAGCTCGCGCCCGAAGACCGCTGGGCGATCGCCGAGGCGCTCGCCGGCGCGGTGAGCGGGATCGGGCCCGAATGGCTGCCGCGGCTCGACGCCGCATCGCAGGCGCTGCCGCGCGACGGCGCGGTCGCGCTCGCCGCCGGTCGCGCGCTCGCCGAGCGCGGTCTCTGGGGCAAGTCGCGGGCGCTGCTCGAGCAAGCGGCGAACGACGTCGCGCTGCCGACGACGACGCGTCGCAAGGCCTGGATCGCGCTCGCCGAGCTCGCGACCCGCGAGAACGATGCTGCGCGCGCAGCGCGGTGCTTCGAGAACGCCGCACGCGAAGGTTGAACCCGCTGCGGCTGATGCGCCTTGGTGTGGATCGCTCTCTCGTCAGCGATCGAACACCCAGTTGACACCCGCGGTCCAGGAGCTCGGCGCTTTGCCGAGTCCTTGTGCGCGGCTCAGATCGAAGCTGACCTTCGTGTTCAGGGTGTAGCGCGCAGCGAGCCGCCAGCGGTCGGTGTGCAGCTCGCGGAAGCGCTCGGCGACGAACGACCACTCCTGCGACGCCGACCATTCGGCCGCGATGCCGCCCCGGTCGGCGTCGGGCGCGTTGTCGAGGAAGTCGCGGCCGGCGTTGACGTGGATCTGGAGCGCTTCGGTGGCCTGCCACGTCAGCGGGACCAGGATGCCCGTGCCGACGCGATGCGGCGAGCGGTCTTGCCACGTCGCGCTCACCACGGCGCCGATCGAGATCTTTTCGGTGAGCGGGCGCGCCCACTTGGCCTGGACGCCGCCGAAGTTCGTTCGCTCGCCGACGCTGGTGCGGATCGCGTCGAAGTTCAGTCCGAGCTCGACCGGTCCGACCCGGCACGCGGGTCCGACGTGCCCCAGGTGTGCCCCTGAGCTCTCGGCGTGCTCGAACCAGGTCTCGAGTTGGCACTGCCCGGGATCGAGGATCGTGGCGTCGTCGACGGAATGGTGGCCGCCGGCAGCACGGGCCGCCATTGCCACCAGCGATGCGATCGAGACGAGCACGGCTTCGCGAAGCATGGAAAGACCCCTGCGGAGCACACCACGAACCGCCTCGTGGTGGTCTCGTGCCGCGGCGCGCAGGATATCGAATCGGCGGTCATGACCGCGTCACGATCGCTCTGGGACCGGCGCCGAGCATGAGGCTCCGACGTCGCGCTGGTACAATCATCGGCTCAGCGGCTGTAGCTCAGTTGGATAGAGTACTTGGCTACGAACCAAGGGGTCGTGGGTTCGAATCCTGCCAGCCGCGCCAGTTTTGTCTTGCTACGTAACGGCTTACGATCTTAGTCGCGTAAGCCGTTTTTCTTTCGTGCGGGACTCTTGCGGGACTGGCTCCCGCGGATTGCCCGTTCTGCTCGAGCAAGCCGGGCCGCCGGAACGGTGCCGGCTGACGACCACACTGGCTCCGTCACGACGAGCGCCGCCTGCGTGCGTACGCGCGGGTCGGCGGCGCCCTCAAGATCCTGCAGTTCAAAGCCAAGCTTTGCCCGGGAGGCGACCGCACACGGCGAAGCTCTTCGTGTCGCCTCGAAGCACAGGTGAGGCCCGGCGTCATAGACGACCGGCATTCACTGCCCTTTGAATCATCGCGCTTGTGATGCAGCGATGAAATGGCTTGATGACGACCATGTAGATCTTGCCAACGGTGTTGTGGATCTCAACGGCGGTCGACACGGTCGCCATCTCCACGCCGTTCACGCGCGATCTGAAAATGGAGAGTCTGAAGTCGAGGTGCTTGTCGTTGTCTCCGACGATGAGCTCATCGGCTTCAATCGAGCGGATCGGGAACATGCCGACGCGTTGCCCGATCTGAAAGCTCGCGTCTGGAGCGACTTCAAAGCCGGCGTCGGCGCTGTGCCTGAGCCCTAACAGCGACGCGATCATTCCGCGCATCTTGAAGAGAACTTTTGCCCAAGCGGGGACGCAGGCGAGGACTGCTCGGTAGACATCTTGTGCGCCCAGTTCCGGGTTGCTCACGGGCGCTTGGAAGGCATCACAAAAGTGGACTGCCTTCAATGCGTGACGGAGATTGCAAGCGATAGGAACGGGCACTTCGATGACTTGCGACATGGCATTTCGCGCGCCAACGTGCGTCATTGCGGACGAAGCGCATGTCTTCGAGGCGGGACCACCTGAGCGATGCGGTCGTATCGCGCTTCTGGCCGACCGCGATGCGTACCGTCCGCAGGGCGCGCGCCCACGTGATCACCTGGTCGAGCAGGGCGTGCAGGTCGGGAGCGTGGCGCGCGGCGGGCACGAAGGACGCAGCTGTCCAGAAGCCGGGCGCCAGAGTCAGGGAGATCTGTGGACCGATCGTCGCCACGCCGACCGCGTCGAGCGACTGGCGCAGATCCTCGACCGCACGCAGGGCGCCCCGGGCTCCGTAGCCGACGAACCCGGCGGCCTTGTTGTGCCAGTCGCGCGCGACGAGATGGATCGCATCCTTCAGGACCGCAGATGATGCTTCGTTGTACTCGGCCGTGACGAACACGAAGCCATCCAACGCCGCGACGGTGCGCGACCAGGCATGCAGATGCTCGGGCCGCTGGCGGCCGAGCCGCGGCGGCGCCGCTGTGGTCAGCGGCGACCGGTGGCCGCCCACGTCGACGAGCGAGAAGCGCGCGTCGCAGTGCCGGCGGGCGACGCCGAGCACCCAGCGCGCAACCGTTTCGTCCAATCGGCCCGGACGCGCTCCGGTCACGATCGCGATCCGGAGCGATCGAGTTTCACCAGCAGTGGTGTCCATGGCCGGCACGATACGAGTGGCGACGCGCAAAGTCTTTTGCGAACGGTCGACGATCGGTCCGGATTCCGTCTGATCGCGCCCCGCCGTTGCACCGCTCTTCGCGCCTCGCCTACCACAGGCCCAAGCCGAATGGCACGTCGCTGATGGCGTGGCGGCCTCTTGCCTCGATGTCGCGTATGCGCCGTTCGAGGTCGGCCAGGTTCTGTGCTTCGGCCAGGTACGCTTCGTCGCGCTCGCGCTGCGATGGCATCACCGGCGCCAGTTTTTTGAGGAACTCGAGGAAGTCCGACATGATCGGTCCTTTCTGTGGAAGAGCCTCGCAACGAGGCGTCATGGGTTTTGATCGGGCGTCGAGCACTTCGACTGCGCTCATCGTATGGACGGCGCGCGAGGAAGTCGTCAAGGGCGGGTCGGCATTCGGTCTGAATCGCGCACCGGCTCGTGCACTCCGCGCGGGCCGCGCGGGGCATCTACCCCGGAGGATGCGGCGGAGGAGTCGTCCCGATCGGCTCAGATCGCCCGATGTCGCCGCCGTCAGGCGTCGGGCGCGATGCGCATCACCACCCGGCCTTCGATGTCGCCTCGCTGGAGCCGGGCGAAGATCGCGTTGATGTTGTCGAGGCGGTCTTCGCTGCAGATGCCGTGAACCTTGCCTTCGCCGGCGAAGTCGAGCGCCTCCTGCAGGTCCTTGCGCGTCCCGACGATCGAGCCGCGCACCGTTTTCGCATTCAGCACGACGTCGAAGATCGGCAGCGCGAAGTCGCCCGGCGGAAGGCCGACCAGCGACATCGTGCCGCGCTTGTGCAGCATGCCGAGCGCCTGCGAGAACGCCGTGCGCGAAACCGCCGTGACGAGCACCCCGTGCGCACCGCGCAGCGCGCGCTGCACCTCGGCCGCGGGGTCGGCCGTGCGTGCGTTGACGACCATGTCGGCGCCGACGCGCGTCGCGAGCGCGAGCTTGGCGTCGTCGATGTCGACCGCGATCACATGGAAGCCCATCGCCTTGGCGTACTGCACGGCGTAGTGGCCGAGCCCGCCGACACCGGAGATCGCGACCCAGTCGCCGGGCTTGCACTCCAGCACCTTGAGGCCTTTGTAGACCGTGACGCCGGCGCACAGGACCGGCGCGATGTCGCCGAACCCGACGTTGGCGGGCAGTCGGCCGACGTAGCCCGGATCCGCGAGCACGTATTCGGCGTAGCCGCCGTTGACGGTGTAGCCGGTCATCTGCTGCTCGTCGCACAGCGTCTCCCAGCCGGTGATGCAGTGCTCGCAATGCCCGCACGCGGTGTGCAGCCAGGGGACGCCGACCCGGTCGCCTTCCTTGATTCCCATGACGCCCGACCCGAGCGCAGCGACGTAGCCGACGCCCTCGTGGCCGGGAATGAACGGCAACTTCGGCTTCACGGGCCAGTCGCCGTGGGCGGCGTGGAGGTCGGTGTGGCAAACGCCCGACGCGACGACCTTGACAAGGACTCGCCCGGGCGTGACCGCGGGAATCGGCACGTCCTCGATGTGCAACGGTTGGCCGAAGGCATGGACGACGGCGGCTTTCATGGTGTTCATCGGAAACCTCCAGACAGGGTGCTTGTCGCAGCTGATGAACAGGGGTGGTCAGTGGTCCGGCAGAAACACCGCGCGCCCGGCCTTCCGGAAGCGACGTGCTCGAAAGCTGCTTCGGCAGCCTCGAACTGCACCGTCAACCCGACCGGCAATGAAAGCCCTCGCTCGCGAACGCCGTGAGCCAACGTCTCGAGTGCCTCGCGATCGGGCTTGAAGACGGTCCACGAATAGCGTGCTCGTGGTGCGCGCCGCGCGACGAGCGATCGAACGCTCGTCCAGTCGCGGCGGCTGGCCAGCGCGCCTTGGAGCCAACCGAGGCGGTCGAAGTTGGCCAGCAGCGGATGGACGGTGGTGGCGTGTCCCGTCGCGTCGACTCGCAGACGCGAGGTCAGAGACGCATCGTCGTCCCACGAACCGAAGTTCAGGACGACGTGGTAATCGGCAGGCAGTGATTCGATGCATCCGGGGCCGCGCTCGACCGCGAGCTCGGCGCCGAGTTCGAGGCAATCTTGACGCGTCCCCTCAGCACAGATCGCCGTCACCCGACTGCCCCATGCTCCGAGCAGATGCAGGGCCAGGCGGCCAAGACCGCCGTTGGCACCATTGATGAGCACCCTCGCGCCGGTGGCGTTCGACGGACGAAGGCCCGTCGACGCGAGCGCGAGCCACATCGTCGTGAACGAATAGGGAAGTACCGCCAACGAAGTCGACGCCATCGACGCGGGCGCAGCGAGGAGTTGCTCCTGTGAAACGACCACATGCGACGCGTGCGCACCGCCAGCACGACCGGTCCCGACGAGACCGAACACCGCCTGATTCCTGGTGAAGCGAGAGGCGCCCGGACCGACTTCCTCCACCACCCCGGCGAGATCGTTACCGAGGACGACTGGAAGCTTCGCCGCGCCCTTCAACCCGAGCAGGCGCCGACCGTAGCCGGCGGCGCGCTTCACGTCGATCGGATTCACGGACGTCGCATCGACGCGGACAAGGACCTGCCCCGTCCCGGGACGAGGCATTGCGGTGCGGCGCACGGTGAGCTGGGGGCGCTGCGACCATGTGTCGCAGGTCAGCTCGCTTCGCAGGTCGTGGAGGTCGGAACGGGTGTCGTGCATGACAGGCTTTCGTTTGAGTGAATCGGAGGTGGCGTGACACGGGCTTGGGCACGATCGAGTTCACGGAGACGCTGATCCCACAGCTCCCTCGCGAGCGCGAGCACGACCGGTCCGATGACCAGTCCGACGAGGCCGAGCACCTCGAACCCGCCCAGGCAGGCCATCAGGATCCAGACGAAGGGCAGGTGGATTCCGCCGCGCGCCACCAGTGGCCGGATCACCTTGTCGCCAGCGAGCAGGACGGTCCAGCCGAGCGCCAGCAGGAGGAGCGCCAGTGGGACCTGGCCCTCGATTGCGATCCGCAACGCCAATGCGGCGACGACCGCATAGCCGAGGAATGGGACCGCCGCGATCGCGCCGATGATGGCGCCCCAGACCGCCGCTCGTGGCACGCCGGCGACGGCGTACGACGACCCGGTGGCCAAGCCATCGAAGAGCCCGACGGCGAGCATGCTGTTCACGGACGCGCGCACGGCGCGGGTGACGACGTCGACGTGACGTTCCGCTTGCTCACCGATTCCCTGACGAAGCCAGCACCGGAGATCACGCGCCAGCGATTCGCCCTGGTCGTAGAGGAAGAACAGCAGCAGGATCGTGAACAAGAGGATCAACAGGTGCCGAGCCGCGAACTGTCCGAGCGACTGCAAGACGCCCAGAAACGCCGCCGCGTTGGTCCGGTGGGTCCAGCCGAGCAAGGCACCGGGGGACGACAGGTCGCGTTGCCAGGATCCGAGCAATGGCAGGCCCTGCAGCCATTGCGGAAGGACGATGCCTCTTTCGTCGGCACCGGCGATTTGGCGGAACAGGACGTGACTCTCGCTGAGCAGCGACCAGAGCGCGAAGACCAGCGGTGCGAGGACGAACGCAGTGATGATCGCCGTGAACATGAAGGCGGTGACGTGCTTGCCCACGTGCCTGCGAACGCACGCCGAGAACCGTTCGTAGAGCGGCCAGCTCGCGATGGCAGCGACGCTCGCCGCGAGCAAGCCGTGCACGAATCCGTGCAGGAACCAGATCGACAGCGCGACGATCGCCGCGCCGTACAAGCGTCGCGGGGTGAGCTTGAGGTCCATGTGGATCGCTCGCGTGGGTTGGGCGTCGTACTTCGACTGCGACCATCCTAGGAACGGCGCGCGCCAGAGTCGTCAGCGACGGGTCGCGATTCGGTCGGATTGCGTCCGACCTCATGCACTCCTGCGCGCGCGCGCGACCGCGCGGCACACGACGCTGGCTCCCACGGCGCTCGTCGCATCACGACCGAACGGCGACCTTTCGACGACGACTTCGCGGCCGCCCGCGGCTAACGTGGACGTCATCGCAACGAAGGAACAGCGATGAAAGCCTCCGCGAAAGCCCTGTCCGAAAGCCACGACGTGTCGACGAAGGTCGCGCAGATGCTGCAGACCCGCACGAAGGCCGCGATGCAGCGCTACGGCGAGCGCATGCGCCGCGCCGGCGAGCGATCCTCCACCGAGCTGATGCCGCACGTACCGCTCGCGCCGTGGGCCCTGTGGACGAGCGGTGCACGCTACGCCGTCGACTTCGCGCAGCGCTCGATCCTGCTCTGGGACACGCTGCGCCAGCGCGGCAACAACTTCCTCGAGCACGAGCGTCAGGGCTTGCCGCCGGTGCTGCGCTTCGAATACGAAGTCGTGATGGACGGCCGCTCGCTCGAGCGCCCCGTCAACTACACGCTCCTGCGCATCGTTCCGCCGCCGGGCGTCACCGTCGACGATCGCAAGCGCCCTTACGTCATCATCGATCCGCGCGGGGGCCACGGCCCCGGCATCGGCGGCTTCAAGGACGACTCGCAGGTCGGCGTCGCCCTGCACGCCGGCCATCCGGTCTACTTCGTCGTCTTTCACCCGAACCCCGAGCCCGGGCAGACGCTGCTCGACGTCTCCAACGCCGAGCGCGAGTTCGTGCGCCGCGTGCGCGAGCTGCACCCGCATTCACCGAAGCCCGCCATCGTCGGTAACTGCCAGGCGGGCTGGGCGGCGATGATGCTCGCCGCGGCCCATCCCGACGACACCGGTCCGCTGGTCATCGTCGGCGCGCCGATGTCGTACTGGGGCGGCGCCTGGAGCGAGGGCGAGGGCGACAACCCGATGCGCTATTCCGGCGGGCTGCTCGGCGGCACCTGGCTGTCGTCGCTCGTGTCCGATCTCGGCGACGGCAAGTTTGACGGCGCCTGGCTGGTGCAGAACTTCGAGAACCTGAATCCGGCCAACACCTTCTGGGACAAGTACTACAACGTGTTCGCCAACGTCGACACGGAAGCGCCGCGCTTCCTCGAGTTCGAACGCTGGTGGGGCGGCTACTTCCTGATGAACACCGAGGAGATCGAGTGGATCACGCAGAACCTCTTCGTCGGCAACAAGCTTCGCTCGGGAACGGTGAAGGCCGGTGAAGGCGGCGTCTTCGATCTGCGCGAGATCAAGGTGCCGATCGTCCTGTTCGCCTCGATGGGCGACAACATCACGCCGCCGCAGCAGGCGTTCAACTGGGTCGCCGACGTGTACGGCTCGACCGAGGAGATCAAGGCACGAGGCCAAGTGATCGTCGGGCTGATGCACCGGGACATCGGCCACCTCGGCATCTTCGTCGCCGGCAAGGTCGCGAAGAAGGAGCACGCACAGATCGTGTCGGTGCTGAAGTCGATCGAGGCGTTGCCGCCCGGCCTCTACGGGATGGAGATCGCCGAGCAGCCGGGCAGTGGCAGGGAGGTGGCGTACGACGTCCGCCTCGTCGAGCTGCGGCTGGAGGACGTGGCGACGCGCCTGAACCGCTTCAAGCGCGAGGACGAGCGCCCCTTCGAGGCCATGAACGAGATCTCCGAATTCAACCAGCGCGCCTACGAGCTGTTCGGGCGGCCGCTCGTGCAGGCGATGTCGAACGAGTACGGCGCCAAGCTGGCGCGGCTGTTGCACCCGCTGCGCCTGCAGCGCTGGGCGTTTTCCGATCTCAATCCAGCGCTCTGGTGGCTCGGGCCGGCAGCGCAGGCTGTGAAGGCCCATCGTCAGGCCTTGCCAGCCGAAGATCCGGCGCGCCAGGCCGAATCGATCGTCTCGGAGGTGGTGAGCGCGTCGCTCGACTGCCAACAGGGACTGCGCGACGCCGTCGGCGAGGCGAGCTTCTTCGAGATCTACGGCAACCTCTCGGCGTTCTACTTCGGCTCCCGGCCCGAACCGGCGGCCGAGCAACGCGCCGCGAACCCGCGCGAGCTGTCGTCCGTCAAGAACGCGCTGGCGTCGATCGACAAAGGCGCCTATGCCGAGGCGCTCGCGCGCGTCGGCTTCCTGATGGCACACGAGGATGGTCCGATGCCGTTGTCGCGGCTGGAACTCGCGCACGACCTGCTCGACGAGTACCGCGACTTTCTTCCCGAGCTGCCGCTCGACCAGGTTCGCCGCATCGCCGGCGAGCAGGAGATCATCGCCCGCTACGAGCCGGAGCGCGCGCTGCAAACGTTGCCGCTGCTTCTCTCGGATCGCAAGCAGCGCGCCCTTTTGCTGACGCTCCTCGATCGCGTCCTCGCTGATCCGCGCGTGCAGCGCATCGAGCCGACGGCCGCGCAGCGGGCGATGCTTGCGAAGATTCGCCGCGTGCTCGGGCCCGTGCGACTCGTCGACGGCAACCGGCGCGCCGCACTGGCCGTGCGCAAGGCCGTGACGAAGGGCAAGTGACAGCGCTTGTCGCGCCGCGTCCCGATGAGAGAGATGCGCTAATCGGGCCCGGCAGCCGGCAGCCGCAACTTGAAAACGGCGCCGTGCGGCGAATTCGGCGCTGCCGACAGGCTGCCGCCGTGCGCCTCCACGATCGAGCGGCTGATCGACAGGCCGATGCCGATGCCTTCTGACTTGGTCGTATAGAACGCTTCGAACAGCCGCTCGACGCGCTCGGCGTCCAGCCCGGTGCCCGCATCGCGCACCTCGACGACGACGGCGTTCGCGCCGTCCGGTCTCGACACGATCGTCAGCGCGCGGGGCCAGTCATGGACTGCCGCCATCGCTTCGATCGCGTTCACGATGAGGTTGAGCAGCACCTGCTGGAGTTGCACGCGGTCGCCCGCGACCTCCGGAAGACCTTCGGCCAGACGCAGCTCCAGGACGATGCTTTGCCTGCGCAACTCCTGCTCGGTCAGTGCCACCGTGTCCCGAACCTTCTGGTTGATGTCGAGCAGGCGCTTCTGCGGCGCCTCGCGCTTCGCCAGCGCACGGACGCGCCCGATGACTTCGCTGGCGCGCCTGCCATCGGCGGCGATGCTGTCGAGCGCCTTTCGCGTCTTCGCGATCTCGGCCGGTTCGGCCGCCAGCCAGCGTGCGCACGCAGCCGCATTCGCGACCATGGCTCCCAGAGGCTGGTTGACCTCGTGGGCGATCGAGGCCGTCAGCTCGCCCATCGTCATCACGCGCGACACGCGTGCAAGCTCGCCCCGCGTAACCTGCAGCGCATCTTCTTTTGCCCGCAGCGTTTCCTCCGCCAGCTTGCGGTCGCTGATGTCACGCGCGAGGGACAGCCGGAAGCGCCTGTCCGCCTGCTGAAACATGCCGGCGCGAATCTCGACCGGGAAGACGGTGCCGTCCTTGCGCCGGTGCTGCGTCTCGAACGTCACGGCCTCGCCGGCGGCCACCCGTTGAGCCAGCCTCGTGAGCGAGGTGTCGTCGAGCCCGACATCGAAATCGCGCGGATGCATGCCTATCAGTTCTTCACGGCTGTAGCCAAGGCTGTCGCAGGCCTGACGATTGACGTCGACGAGGAGCAGCTCGTCGTCGTGCAGGAAGAAGGCGTCGGTCGCGTGGTCGACGAAGGTGCGAAAGCGCGCTTCGCTGGCGCGGCGCTCCTCCTCGGCCTTGCGCAGCTCGGTGATGTCCTGCATCACGCCGAATTGGCGCGCCGGCCGCCCCGCATCGTCCCAGGCCATGTCGCCCTGGCTGTGGACCACCCGCACCGTGCCGTCAGGGCGAACGACCCGGTACTCGACGTCGTAGCGCGGGCCGCCGCGCATCGCGGCCGCCGCGGCCTCCGCCGCTCGCGCCCGGTCGTCGGGATGGATCTGGCTGACCCAGCGGTCCTGCCATTGCGGCAAGGCGACCGGTGCCACGCCGAAGATCCGTTGCGCCTCGTCGGAAAGCGACACGCGCTTGTTGACGAAGTCGCGTTCCCACCACCCGACATGCGCGATCCGCTGTGCCGCGTCGAGCTTGCGCTCGCTGTCGCGCACGCCGCGCAACATCGAAAGCGCGGCAATCGCATCGCCGAGCCGCCGGCCGATCTCCTGGAACAGGCGCTGCTCTTCGTCGGTCCAAACGCGCACGTGCGAGCACTGGTGCAAGCCGAACAGGTACGGCTTCTCGGCCTTCGAATCGATCGCCATCGCGATCTGCGAGCGGATGGAGAAACGGTCGGCCGCCGAAGCGGGAATCTTCAGCTCGCCATCGGCACCGAACAGCACCGCGCCAGGGGCTGCCCGCGCCGCCGCGAAGACCGCTGCAACGTCACGATCGACGGCAAGCTCGGCTTGCAAGGCAAAGGCTCCCGGAAACTGAGGACGTGAGTGCTCCATCACAGCGTGCCACGAGGGAGCGTCGGGATCGCATGGATAGATCATCCAGGCCCGGTCACAAGCGAAGATGTCGAGCGACGCAAGCATTACGTCGCTCAGCATCTGCTGGAGATCCTGCGTTCCCTGCATGGCTCGGTTGATCCGGTCCATCGACTCGAGGAACCACAGATACGCGCGGTGTTCCTCCTCGGCATGCCGCAGGTCGGTGATGTCGATCATGAAGCCGACCATGCGCTCGGGTTGACCCGCGGCGTCGAAGAACATGCGCCCCTTGGCCCGCAACCAGTGAACGGTGCCGTCGTTGTGGGTCACCCGATACTCGGCCGCGATGTCGCCCGATTCCTGCGCCCGTTTGAGCGCGAGCTTTGCCGCCGGCCAGTCATCGGGATGGACGAGCTTCTTCCAGCCTTCGAACGTGCCGTCGAACGTGCGCGGCTCGAGTCCGTACATCGCCTCGAGCTCGGGCGTCCAGCGGTTCTCTTTCTCGCGAGCGCCGATGTACCAATCGAAGGCGACCGCGCTTGCCGCTTTCTGTGCGAGGTCGAGCATGTTTTGCCGCGCGCGCAGCTCAGCCTCGGCGCGCTTGCGCTCGGTGATGTGGCGGCCGACCCCGCGGTAGCCGACGAAGCGTCCCGCCGGATCGAACACCGGCATGCCGGAAACGGAGATGTATCGCTTGCCGCCGTCCGCGGTCGGTCGGGCGAGCTCGAAGTCGCGGAACGGCAGGTGCGCGTCGAGCGTGGCCCGGTGCTCGCGCCAGGCCTCTTCGTCAGGCTCGACGTACGGGATCTCCCAGCGGGTCTTGCCGATCTCGGCGCTGCGTGCAGGAGCGTCCGTCAGCCGTTCGGAAAACTCCTGCCGGGTGAAACGATGCTGCGCATCGCTTTCCCAGTACACGTCGAAGGAGAACTGCACGAGCGCGTGAAAGCGCTCCTCGCTCGCGCGCAGCGCGTGCGTGGCACGCCTGCGCACCGAACTGAACTCGCTGAGCAACAGGCAAACCGCCACGAAGATGGCAAAGCCCAGCACATGATCCGGCGACACCTCCCACGAACCCACCGGTGGAATGAACCAATACAAGGTTCCCGCTGCGCAGATCGCCGAAGCGAATACGCCCGGTCCGCGTCCGCCGTACCAGGCACTCAGGACCACCGCCGCCAGCGGAAGTGGATAGATTGCGGTGGCCTCCGGCAGCGCAAGCACGCCCCGCAGAATGAGCGCCGCGCTCGACAGCGCCAACGCAAGGCCGTAGCGCTTGAGCATGTCTCGAATCTGCGGTGACAGGTTCGTCGCGAGACGCGCGCTCGCAGGCGACGAACGTTCTCTGTGTCGAGGATCCATCTGACAGCCCTCAGCAGCGATAGGGTCGAGCCGGCGCGGCGACCCCAAGTCGCGACCACGTCTAACCACTTGACGAGGACTCGGCGGACGGTGGTCGCTAGTCTGCCGACAAATCGCGCGCCACGCCATGGCGACCCGCGCGGCGTTCACGAGAGTCACGCGCGAACACGTCGCAGCGACTTGCCGCCCGTGGCGAAATCACGCAGTTCCGGATGACCGGGCCTCATTCAGGCCCGAGCGGCGGACGAGCCGATCACGCGAGCGCTGGCGCGCGGCGGCGGCTGACGAGGGCGCGCGCGCGCGCCACGGCCGGCATGTCGAGACCTTCGGTCAGTCCCTCCACGACTTCGCGGAGAGCCGCCATCTCGACGACCGTCGCATCGCCTCGCTCGCAGAGCGCCAAGTGCGCCAGCAACTCGAGCCACGTGGCTTCCTGCGTGCGCGCCTCGGTGAGCGCCTCCAGCAACGCGTCGTGCGCCCGGCGTCGCTCGCCGAGCGCATCCGCGATGCGAGCTTCGAGCATCAGCAGCCGAGGCCGGCAGCTGCGATCGCCCGTCGCCTCCGCGCACTGCATCGCTTCGGCGATCTCCTTGCGCGCCGCGACCCAGTCGCCGGCGAGGATCAGCGCCTCGGCCGCGTAGCCCAGCGTTTCGCCCGCGTACGCTCTCATGCCGCAGCGCGCCACCCGCTCGTAGCCTTCGCGAATGAGGCGATGGCCGCTGCGCGGTTCGCCGAGCTGCGCCTCGGCCCAGCCGCGAAACCAGAGCGCAGCCGCCTTTCCCTCGGGTCCGTCGTATTCGTCCTGCAGTCGCGCCAGCCGTTCGGCGGCGTCCGCCACGCCTTGCGGGTTGCCCACGCGCACCTCGAACAGGGCCGCGAGCCAGAACGCGGCCTGGCGAGGCGCAGGCTCGCGCAACGTCAGGGCCCGCGCGCACGCAGCCTCGATTCGCTGACGTCCTTGCTCGATCAGGCCGAGCTGCACGAGCTCGGTGGCGACCAGCCCCATCATCATCACGCCGGCGTCGGCGACGAACACTGCTCGCGACGTGCTCGCATCGAGCTCCTCGACCGCGCGGATTCCCTTCTCCAGCCACTCGCGTGCGATGCTCGGCCGCCCGCGATCGCGCTCCAGCAGACCGTGCACCAGGCAGGCGCAGACCAGCGCCGTGCGGTCGCCGTTCGATTGCCACAGCGCCTCGCTGCGGCGCGCGATCGCGGCGGCCTGCTCGTGCTCGCCGCGCGTCGCATATGCAAGGCCGAGGACCGACAGGAACAGCCCGCGCAACGGGTGCTCCGGCACATGCTCGAGCAGCGACAGCGCGCGCGCGAACGCCTCCTTGACGTCGGGCGACGTGAAGCCCTTCACCTGCATCGCGGCGGTGCCGCGCAAAGTGGCGAGCGTCATCTCGAGCGCTGCCGACGCCGCGCTCGGCTCGACCTGCGGCAGCAGCGCCATCGCGCGTTCGGTGAGGGTCAGCGTCTGCGCCGGCGAAAAGTGCAGCAGCGCAGATTCGGCGGCCTCCGCGTAGTAGCCCAGCGCCGCCATCGGCTCGCGGCCGAGGTCGAGGTGCGAGGCGAGCTCCGCCGCGCCGACGTTGAGGCCTTGCGCACGCTCCCGCTCCAGCGCGGCTGCGACCTTGCGATGGAGCTCGACGCGGGCGAGTCGCCCGACGCGCTTG
>Ga0105248_10004014_pt1 | contig 16266 bp, 15 predicted proteins | sample KBSS34metaG_FD_81524 | JGI IMG/M metagenome (GOLD analysis project Ga0105248, IMG submission 81524) | Switchgrass rhizosphere microbial communities from Kellogg Biological Station, Michigan, USA - KBS S3-4 metaG | ecosystem: Host-associated > Plants > Roots > Rhizosphere > Soil | place... | reverse complement strand
GCGGCATGCGGATCCTCGACCAGGTCGAGCGCACGGGCGCCGCGCTGCTCTCGCAGCGGCCGACGGTCGGCAAACGCGACATGCCGCTCCTGCTCTGGCGCGCGCTGCGCTGGACGTCGCCTCAGCCCGGGCACAGTCGATAGCGATGGCGCGCAAAACGAGCTTCTACTATTCGTTCCTCGTGCTTCCCGCCGACCAACGCCGCGCCATCATCGCCGTCTGGGATTGGTGCCGGGCAGTGGACGATGCGGTGGACGAGGAACCGTCGGTGGCGCCAGGCATGCCGACTGGATGCGCCGCGGTGCCGTTCTGGCGCGACGAGCTGTCCCGCATCTTCGCCGGGCAGACGCCGGAGACGGACCAGGGCCGCCGGCTTCAGCCGTTCGTGCGGCAGTTCGATCTGCCGCGGCAGGCGTTCGAGGACGTGATCGACGGCGTCGCGATGGACCTCGACACGACGCGCTACCAGACCTTCGACGATCTGTTCGAGTACTGCCGCCGGGTCGCCTCCGCGGTCGGCATGATCTGCATTCGGATCTGGGGCTGCCGCAGCGACCGCTCGCGCGAGTACGCGCTGAACCTCGGCGTCGCGCTTCAGCTGACCAATATCCTGCGCGACGTGAAGGGGGACCTGGAGCGCGGCCGGGTCTACCTGCCGCTCGAAGATCTGCGGGCCTGCGGCTGCACGGTGGACGATCTCGCAGCCGGCGTGGTCACCGCATCGGTGCGAACGCTGATCGAGTTCGAGTGCCGCCGCGCGCGCGACTTTTACCAGCGGGCCATCGACGCGCTGCCGCGCGAGGATCGCCGGCGGCTCGTCGCCGCCGAGATCATGCGCGCCGTCTATTTCGAGACACTGAAGCGCATCGAGCGCAGCGGGCACGACGTGTTCGCCGCGCGTGCACGAGTCCCCAAACCTCGCCAGGCGTGGATCGCCTTGAAACAATGGCTGTGGACCTGAATCACCCGGACGTCATCGTGATCGGCGCCGGTTTCGCCGGTCTGAGCGCCGCCGTGCGCCTCACCCGGCGCGGCGCCCGCGTCCTCGTGCTCGAAGCGCGTTCGCGGCTGGGCGGCCGGGCGACGGCATTTGCCGATCGCGACACCGGCGAGCTCGTCGACAACGGACAGCACATTCTGATGGGCTGTTACACGGAGACATTGGCGTTCCTTCGTGACATTGGTGCACAGGACAACGTCCGCCTCGATCCCCAGCTGGCGGTGACGATGATCGATCGGGCGGGGAGGCGGACGCGACTGAGTTGTCCCGCGCTGCCGGCACCGCTGCATCTCGTGGCCGGCATCCTCGAATGGGAGGCGCTGTCGTGGCGTGACCGGCTGTCGGTGCTCGGGATGGCGACGCCGCTGAAAAATGCCCGCCGCGAGCTCGAGGGGTCGGCGGTCAAGGCCGCGTCGCCGGACGAGACAGTCGAGAACTGGCTGATTCGCAACGGTCAGACGCCGCGGCTGCGCGAGCTGCTGTGGGATCCGCTGGCGCTCGCGGCACTCAACCAGCCGCCGCAGCAGGCCGCGGCGCCTTTGTTCTCCCGCGTGCTGGCGGAAATGTTCAGCGACGATCCCCGGGCCGCGGCGATCGCCTTGCCGACGCGTCCCCTGCACCTGATGTACGCCGAGCCGGCCCGCGAATACATCGAGAGCCACGGCGGCGCGGTGCGCACCGGCGCAGTCTCGACGATCGTGCTCTCCGCTGATGGCGGTGCCGTCGCGGGCGTCCGCATCGGCGGGGATACCGTGCAGGCGAGTCAGATCATTTCGAGCGTGCCGTGGTTCGCGCTGGCCGAGCTGTTCGACGAGGCGCCGCCGGCGCTGGACGGCGTCCTCGATCGTGCCCGCCGCATGACCTCGTCGCCGATTGTGACGGTGAACCTCTGGTTCGACCGCCGCGTGCTCGACCTGCCGTTTGTCGGCCTGCCCGGGCGGGCGATGCAGTGGGTCTTCGACAAGAGCCTCATCCTTGGAGAGGATTCGTCACACGTGTCGCTCGTGTCGAGCGGCGCGGCGGAGATTCTGGCGGAGACGAACATCGAGCTCGTTCACCGCGCGCACCAGGAGCTGCTGGATGCGCTACCTGATGTCCGTGCCGCCAAACTGGTGCAAGCGACTGTGATCCGCGAACCGCGCGCCACCTTCTCGCTCGCGCCCGGGCAGCCGGCGAGGCCCTCGACCGAGACGGGACTGCAGGGCTTCCTGCTCGCCGGCGACTGGACTGCGACAGGTCTGCCCGCGACTATCGAAGGAGCCGTCCGGTCGGGGAACCGAGCGGCAGACCTCTGCATCGGGTAATCGGGTAATCTGGTCATTCACGCAATTCATGACATCGATCGTCCTCCACTACAAAGAGCTCGCACTGAAGGGGAAGAACCGGCCGTGGTTCATTCAGCTGCTGGTGCGGAACCTCAAGACCGCGCTGGCCGGCCTGCACGTGGCGTCGGTGCGATCGTCGATGGGGCGGATCGAGCTCGAGCTGCGGCCGGATTCACCGTGGGAAGAAGTGCGCGAGCGGCTGGGGCGTGTCTTCGGCATCGCCAACTTCTCGTACGCGAACCATGGTCCGCACGACTTCACGGCGCTGGCGGCGAAGATCCTCGAAGAGATGGGCGACATCACGCCCGAGTCGTTCCGCGTGTCGGCCACGCGTGCGGACAAACGGCTGCCGTTCACGTCGCCCCAGGTCGAGCGCGAAATCGGCGGGATGATCTGGGAGGCCAAACAGTGGAAGGTGGACCTCTCGCACCCGGCGCTGACCATCCACATCGAGATGCTGCCGACGGAAGCGTTCTATTTCCTCGGCAAGGAGCCGGGCGCCGGCGGTATGCCGACCGGGACCGGCGGCCGCGTCGCCTGCCTGCTGTCGGGCGGTATCGACTCGCCCGTCGCGGCGTACCGGATGATGCGGCGTGGCTGCCGGGTTCAGCTGATCCACTTTCATTCGTACCCGATTCTCTCGCGGGCGTCCCAGGAGAAAGTGCGTGAGATCGCGGCGCTGCTGACGAAGCACCAGCTCCGGTCGCGGCTGATGCTCGTCCCGTTCGGCGAGCTGCAGCAGCAGGTGGTGCTCGGCGTGCCGCCGGAACTGCGCGTCGTCATTTACCGGCGTCTGATGCTGCGCATCGCGGAGCAGCTCGCGCGAAAAGGGCGCGCGCAGGCATTGGTCACCGGCGAAGTCGTCGGTCAGGTCGCCTCGCAGACGCTCGAGAACATGACGGCGATCGCCGAGGCGACGTCGTACGAGATTCTCAGGCCGCTCGTCGGCATGGACAAGGACGAGATCACCGCCGAGGCCAAGCGCATCGGCACGTACTCCATCTCGATCATCCCCGACCAGGACTGCTGCACGCTGTTCACGCCGAAGCATCCGGCGACACGCGCGCGCCTCGCGGCGGTCGAACAGGCCGAGCAGGTGCTGCCGATCGGCGACATGGTCGCCGCTGCCGTCGCCGCGACCGTCGTGGAGGACTTCCGGTTCCCGATGTTAGAATCAACGGTCGCGCGCAGCGCGAGCCCCCAGGGAGACTCAGCATGACCGTCTTTCATTCTCTGCAAGATCTGCCGGACGTGACCTCCGGCGGAGCGGCCTCCGCCGAGTCGATCGATCGCCTTGTCTGGACGTCGGTATTCGGCAAGGACGCGGAGCTGCGCGGCGCCGCCCGCTTTACCGTACGCTCGCTTGCGGCGAAGGCCGGCATCCGGCCGGCGTCGATTCACGATCTCTATCTGGCGATGGGCCGTGGCGACGCGAGCGGCTTCACGGTGCCGGCGATCAACGTCCGCGCCATGTCCTACGACACCGCGCGCGCCGTCGTCCGCGCCGCGAAGAAACTCAACGCCGGCGCCTTCATCTTCGAGATCGCCCGCTCGGAAATCGGCTACACGGAGCAGCGGCCGCATGAGTACGCGGCGGTGGTCCTCGGCGCGGCGCTGCGCGAGGGGTTCACCGGGCCGATCTTCATCCAGGGCGATCACGTCCAGACCAACGCGAAGAAGTACAACAGCCCGGACCGCGACAAGGAGCTCGACGGCCTGCGCGCGTTGATCAAGGAAGAGATCGCCGCCGGCTTCTACAACATCGACATCGACACGTCGACACTGGTCGATCTCGACAAGCCGACGCTCGACGAGCAGCAGGAAGTGAACGTCAACCTGGCGGCTGATTTCACCGCGTTCATTCGCCAGCAGGAACCGAAAGGCGTGACCGTGTCGGTCGGCGGCGAGATCGGCGAGGTCGGCGGCAAGAACTCGGACGTCCACGAGCTCCACGCGTACATGAAGGGGTTCAACGCGGCGCTGAAGACGCGCGGCCAAAGCTACGTCGGCCTCAGCAAGATCAGCGTCCAGACCGGGACGGCGCATGGCGGCTTCATCAACGCCGACGGCACGCTGCGGATGGACGTGAAGATCGATCTCAAGACGCTCGAGGAGCTCTCGCGCGTCGCGCGCACCGACTATGGTCTCGGCGGAGCCGTCCAGCACGGCGCCTCGACGCTGCCGGCCGAGGCGTTCGACGCGTTCCCGAAAGCGGGCGCGTGCGAGATTCACCTGGCCACCAACTTTCAGAACATGGTCTACGAGCACCCGCAGTTCCCCGCGGATCTGAAGGCCGAGATGTACACCTGGATCCGCGCCAACGCGACAGAGGAGCGCAAGCCGAAGGACACGGAAGAGCAGTTCATCTACAAGGCGCGCAAGAAGGCGATCGGGCCGTTCAAGCCGAAGATGTGGGGCCTCTCCGCGGAGGCGCGCGCCGCGATCGGCCAGAGCCTCGAGGAGCAGTTCACCTTCCTGATGACGAAGCTGAGGATCAACGACACGGCGTCGGCGGTCGCGAAGTTCGTCACGGTGCCGCAGATCGCGCCGGATCGCAACGCCGAGATCGTCGCCGCCGGCGGGACCATCACCGCCGCCGAGAAAAAAGCAGAAGGCCTGGCCGACTGAGCGTGGGCTACAGGGACCACGAAGGCACGAAAACACGAAGAAGACCAAACCTTTCTTCTTCGTGGTTGTCTTCGTGTCTTGGTGTCTTCGTGGTCACGTCAGCCGCGTGCGCGGCGCATCACACCACGACCGGGCTCGTTCTGCGCGTCGACAAGCCCGGTGCCACGGTCACGATCTCTCACGACGCTTTTCCCGGTTACATGGACGCGATGGCGATGCCCTTCGATCTGAAGGGCGACGCGCGTACCACGAAGCTCAACCCGGGCGATCGCGTGAAATTCAGACTGTCGGTAAAGGGCGGACGCTCGTGGGTCGATCGCGTGGGTGTCGTGTCCGCGGCGCGCGTGGATGCCGGGCTGGAGAACACGCCGGCCGTGCCGGCCCTGGTGCCGGTCGGCACCGCGATGCCCGACTTCGAGCTGACCGATCAGACCGGGAAGCCGGTTGCCCTGTCGGCGCTCAAGGGCAAGGTCGTCGCGGTCACATTCATCTACTCCCGCTGTCCGCTGCCCGATTACTGCCCGCGCATGGTCGAGAATTTCAAAGCCGTCCGCGATCGGTTCGCCGCGCGGATGGATCGCGATCTGGTGTTTCTCACCATCAGCTTCGACCCACGCTACGACACGCCCGAGATCCTGGCGAAGTACGCCGCGTCGCAGCGCGCAGGCGGCCCAGGCTGGCACTTTCTCACTGGCGAGCCCGCCAGGATCGAGCGGGTGTGTAACGCGTTCGGGATTCAGTACTGGGCGGAGGAAGGGCTGATCACGCATTCGCTGCAGACTGCCGTCATCGACCGCGACGGCCGCCTGGCGGCGACGGTTGAAGGCAAGGACTTCACGCCCGCGCAGCTCGGCGATCTGGTCGGCGCCGTTCTCGATCGTTAGCTATACTCCGGCACCATGCCGATTGCGCTCCCGATATTCGCCGCCCTGACGCTGTCACTGTTCGCTCAAAACGCCCCGCCCGCATCGTGCGAGCGGCTCGGCTCGCTGGCGCTGCCAGGTGCGACGATCACGCGCGCGGAGCTGGTTCCGGCCGGCACGTTCGCGCCGCCGTCTGCGGGCGCCGCTGGCGCCGGCGGCGCCAACACGGCCCGCGCCTTCGCCGACTTGCCGGCGTTCTGCCGAGTCGCACTGACGTTGACACCCAGCGCCGACTCGGACATCAAAGTCGAAGTCTGGATGCCGTCGTCGGGGTGGAACGGGAAATTTCTTGGCGTCGGCAACGGCGGGTGGTCCGGCGCGATTGTCTATCCGGCGCTCGCCGCCGCGCTCCGTCGTGGCTATGCGACGGCGTCCACCGATACCGGGCACGAAGGCGGGAGCGGCCGCTTCGCGCTCGGCCATCCTGAAAAGCTCACCGATTTCGCGTACCGGGCCGTCCACGAGATGACCGTCAGGGCGAAGGCGATCGTCACTTCGTTCTACAGCGGCGCGCCACACCTCTCCTATTGGCAAGGGTGTTCGTCGGGCGGCAAGCAGGGGCTGAAGGAAGCGCAGCGGTTTCCCGACGACTACAACGGTATCGTCGCCGGCGCGCCGGCGAACTACTGGACGCACCTCAGCGCACAGGCCATCTGGGTGGCGCAGGCGACCCTGAAGGATCCGGCGAGTTTCATCACGCCGGCGCAGTATGCCCTCATCAACAAAGCGGTCGTCGACGCCTGCGACGCGCTCGATGGGGTGAAGGACGGCGCGCTCGAGAATCCTGCGCAATGCCGCTTCGATCCCAAAGTGCTGCAATGCGCCGATCAGGACGGACCGACGTGCCTCACCAAGGCGCAGGTGGCCGCCGTCAGCCGCATCTACGGGCCGGCAACGAACCCGCGCACTGGAGCGGTGATCTTCCCGGGTCTCGCGGCCGGGAGCGAGCTTGGCTGGGGTGCGCTGGCCGGCGGTCCGAAGCCGCTGTCGATCTCCGACGATCACTTCAAATACGTCGTCTTCGCCGATCCCGACTGGGATTTTCGGACGTTCGATTTCGACCGCGATCTCGAGAAGACGGATCAGATCGACGGCGGCCGGATCAACGCCACGGATCCGGATCTCCGCGCCTTTGCCGGGCGTGGCGGCAAGCTGCTGATGTACCACGGGTGGAACGACCAGCTCATCGCGCCGCAAAACAGCATCGACTACTACGGCAGCGTGACGCGGACGATGGGTGCCGAGAGCGCAGGGAAGTTCTTGCGCCTGTTCATGGCGCCCGGGATGCGGCATTGCGGCGGCGGGATCGGACCCGACACGTTCGACATGCTCTCCGCCCTCGAGCAGTGGGTCGAGCAGGGGACGGCGCCCGCGCAGGTCACCGCGTCACACAGCACCGCGGGGAAGATCGATCGCACGCGGCCGCTTTGTCCGTACCCGCAGGTCGCACAGTACCGGGGAGCCGGCAGCACCGATGAAGCCGCGAACTTTATCTGTAAAGCGCCATAGCGAAGTCGGAGCGCGCGATCACTTGTTCGCGTCGCGGATCTGCGTGACGAAGAGATCGACGTAACCCGCCAGACCTCGCACGACTGCCGCACCGTGAGCCGAAGGCGCGCTGGTGCCGATCCCTCCGCGATGCATCAGCGACACCTGCACCAGCACCGGTTGATCGCGGTACGACAGTTTGGCCGACGCGTGCGTGTAGAGGAAGGCGTCGTACCGTGACACGCACAGGCCGTTGGCCGCGCTGCTCGTCATGATGTTGACGTAGAGGTAGGTGTCCTCGTCCGAATTGCGACGCACCGAGAATCCGCCGTCGGTCAACTGCTTCGCCAACGCACTCTCAATGGCGTCGCGGCTCAAGCCGCACGCGATGGCTTGCGGGCTCAACTCCTCGACGAGCACGCCAAGGCTCCTCAGTCCTTTCAGCTCGGCCCCCGGCCGTTGATCCAGAGGCTCCGCAGCGGGCTGGCCCGAACCTGCCGGCGGTGGAGCTGACGGCGCCGCGCCTGTCGACGATGGCGTGGGGGTGAGGCCGGGGTCGTAGACGCGCCGGGCCTTGTCGCCCGATCCTCGCTCGAGGAACTGCACGTCGACCAGCAGCCGTGTCGGGTTCGCCGAGGACGAATACGTGTAGCGAAGCTGACGCTCCTGCGCCAGGCGATAGGAGACCACGAGTTGATCGCCGTCGCGGTGCGAGGTGACGCCGATCGGCGCGCCCTGGATCTCGACCGTTTCTTCCTTACCGTCGGGATGAAACGTTCGCGACTGACCGAGCTCGTTGGTCATCGTCACGGCGGACGGGGTTTCGACGATCGTCAGGCGCGCCGGCGGGTTGCGCGCTTCCGCGGTTACCAGCTGGATGCGCCTGGCGTCTTCGTAGTTTTCCTGGCGAGGAGAAAATGGCGACGCCGGATCCCGGCTGCCGCCGCCTGAGGATCCCCGGCGTCCGCGGCCGCTGCTGTTGGAACTCGTGCCCGGACCGCCTTCCCGTGTCGCGCCGGTCATCCACGCCGGGTTGAACCCGATGTCGGCTGGAAACTCGCTCAGCGATCGGTTGAGGCTCCAGACGCCGCCGAGCGGCGCCGCCTGTTGTGCATGAGCCGGAAGGGGGAGAACCGCGGCGGCGACAGCCGCGGACAGCAGACAGACGACCACGAGCAACCGTTTCATGGCTACGCGATCCACGGTAGCACGACGGTCATAAAGAAGGAATCGGCGGGGCGCCGCTACGGTTTCCAGCCCGGCAGGTGCAATCTGCCGACGATGTCGATGAACCAGGCGTCGCTGCGGAGTCGATCGAAACCGAGCCACGTGCCGCGCGAGCAGTACGAACAGCGGATCCCGCTCGTCCAGCGCCCTCTGCGCGATCGCAATCGCATCGTCCATGTCTCCGACGCGGCGGCCGCGGCCGCGAGCATCGACGGCTGGACGTACTCGCGCGCGCTCCGTACTTCCATCTCCTTCGACGAGCTCCATCGTGAGGAAGTGGATGCCCTCGGCCTCTTCCACCGAATGGAGTGTGACGATGTGCGGGTGGTTCAGCGCGGCGACGGCACGGGCTTCGCGTTGGAAGCGCGAGGCGATCGGGATCGTGCGCCGTCTCGGCGGGTAGGACCTTGAGCGCGACGTCGCGGCCGAGCTTCGTGTCGGTGGCGCGATGGACCTGACCCGTCGCACCCGCGCCAATCTGCGCAGCAACACGGTAGTGCCCGAGCGTCCGTCCGGTCACAGTGCGATGGTTCCGATGATCGAGAAGTAAGCAAAAGCCCGCGGGCACCTTTCGGTATCCGCGGGCTTCGGGATGGCTAAGTTCTGACTTTAACTTCTAACTTCTAATGTTTGAGTTCTAACTTTCCTATTGCTGCGCGACCGCCGCCGTGCTGGTGCGCAGCTTCTGCATCTGCGGCAGGTTGGCGTCGGCGTTCGCCCACGCCTTGGCGGCGCGGCTCTTCGCCTCGCGCGCTTCAGCGGTCTTTCCCTGGCCTTCGAGCGACGCTGCGAGGCCGAAGAACGCGCGGCCGCTGCCCGGCTCGCGCTCCAGCGCTTCGCGGTAGGCCTTTTCAGCCGTCGCGTAGTCGCCAAGCGCGAGAGCGACATTGGCCCACCCTTCCACGACGGGCCGCGGATAGGCCGGCGGCTCCGTGTACAGGATGTTTGCTTCGCGGTCTGCCGCCTTGCGATACAGCTCGTACGCTTTCTTGCGATCGCCGGCGCGCGCCGCGATCGTCGCCTCGAGCTCCTGCGCGGCAATGCCGAGCGGCTCCTTGGCCGACGTCACCGCGTCGAGAGCCTTGTGCAGCTCGGCGAGCGTCGCCTTCGCCTTGTCAGCCTGACCGGTCGCGGAGTACGCGAGCCCGGCCGCCCAGTGCCGCCATGCGTTCTGCTCCGGCTTGTCGTAGACCGGGATGGTCTTGCCTTCGATGATCTCGTTCCACTTCTCGAAGCGGACGGTCGACTTGATGAGACCGAAGTAGCCCTGGCGCCACGCCGTCCGCGGGTTGTTGCCGTTCTTCTCGCGCGGATTCTCCTTGTAGGTGAAGAGGTCCTGCACCCACTTCAGCGAGTCGTCGTAGCGGCCGCCGAGATTCAGCGCGTGAATCAGGAAGTGCACGTTGTGGCCGTAGTGGCCGTTCGGGTACAGCGAGTCCGACGCCAGCCATTTCTGTTCGTTGGCCGCCGCGGCGGAGAAGGCCGAAATCGCCTCCTGGATCTTGTCGCTCTGGGCGTAGATGTGCCCCGGCATGTGGAGCGCGTGCGGGATGTTGGTGACGAGCCCGGCGTAGCGCTGGTTCGCGTGCCACGCCTTCTCCGGCATCTTGCTGCCTTCGTACGCGTGAATCAGATAATGGTGCGCGCCAAACTGCCCATCGTCTTTGGCGACGACTTCTTCGAGCAGGGCAATCGCTTCCATCGTGTGTTCGCGCGGCTGCTTCGTCGCCGGTTCGAAACCGTTGTCGATCGCGAGGCCGAGCATCGACTTCGCTTCGAGATCGTCGGGATACGCGGCAACCAGCTTGCGCAGGCCGGCGATGTAGGCGGCGTCGGCCGCGTCGCGGGGGCCGGGCGCGCGGCGGGCCGCCTGCGCTTCGATGTAGAGCCGCTCGCGTGGCGTCACCTTGTCGCGGAGCACCATCGCCTTGGCGATCGCCTCACGCGCGCGGATCTGCGGGTCGACGGCGGCGCCGCTGGTCGATCGGGCGACAGTGGCATCGGCGCTCGGTTCTGCGGCGGCCGCGGCGCGCGCGCCGCCGCCGTTGCTCGGATCGCGCAGCAATTGGAACGCAGGACGGTAGTCGCTGGCGGCGCTGAGCGCGATGCACCAGTAGGCCATCGCCATGTCCTTGTCGAGCTCGAGCGCCTGTGTGCACGATCGCTCCGATTCCTGGAACCAGAACGAATGAATCTGCGAGACCCCCTGCAGGAAGAACTTGCGGGCCTCCTCGGAGGTTGTCGTCACCGGAAAATCCCTGGTGACGCCCATCCCGGGCAGCAGTTTTGCCGGCAGCAGCGGCTGCGCGCCCGGCGGCACGATGCACATGTCCGGCTGTGGCGCTTGCGCCTGTTTCCCTTTGGCCGCGAGGTCAGATGAAACGACGGTCGCAAGCAGGACGACCATGCCGACACAGGAGATGTGCTTCATGGCGCCAAATATAACAGCCGTCAGGGGTGAAGAGGTGCGCAAATGTCAGAGCTCAGACACCTTACCAGGGGTCTGACCCCTTACATATGAAGACAAGCCGGCTTACGCCGGAATCGGGTGCCGGGCTCCGTGCAGATAGTCGCGCAGCCCTTCGTGGGTGCTGCGAAACGCGAGATCGTCCCAGGGAATCGCCACTTCGTCGACCTCGACCGCCTCGAGACACTCCTCGTCCACGCACAGCCCCCCGCTGAGCGCGGTGGCGGCATAGACGACGATGACGGGGGCGCGGCCCGCGTAGGAGTAGATGTTCACGAGCGCGTCGAGCTGGATGTCCAGGCCGCATTCCTCGCGTGCTTCGCGGACGGCGGCCGAGGTCAGAGGCTCGCCCCGATCGACGTACCCGCCGGGGAACACCCACTTACCGTAGCCGGGCTCGATGGCGCGGCGGACGAGCACGATGCGTCCGCTCTGCGATCGGATGATGGTCCCGACGGCGATTTTCGGATCGAGGTAGAACACGAAGCCGCATCGCGTGCACACCGGCCGCTCGGGCTCGGTCGATTTCAGCAGGCGACGCTCGAGTGGACCGCCGCAGCGCGGGCAGAACCGGTACGCGTGCGAGTCGTCGTGCGGGTGGAGCATCTGACGCACAGTATAATTTGTCGCCATGTCCATCCTGAAAGTCGCGCGTATGGGACACCCGGTGCTGCGCGCGAAGGCGCGCGCCCTCGACAAGGCCGAGATCCGGAGCGCGGCGATTCAGAAGCTCATCGACGACATGCTCGACACGATGAGCGAGTACCACGGCGTCGGCCTCGCGGCGCCTCAGGTGCACGAAGGCGTCCGCCTCTTCGTCGCGGCCCTCGACTCGGGCGACGACGACGAGGAGGAGAGTGAGGCGATTGCGATCATCAACCCGGAGATCACGATCGTCGGTTCCGACGTGGTGGAGGACTGGGAGGGGTGCCTGAGCATCCCCGACATCCGCGGCCGCGTGCCGCGCGCGCGTGACATCAAGGTGCGCGCCCTCGATCGCACCGGCGCCCGCATCGAGCTCAGCGCGCACGACTTTCCCGCGCGCGTCATCCAGCACGAAACCGATCACCTCGACGGCGTGCTGTTCTTTGATCGGATGCAGTCGCTCGTCTCGATGACGTTCCTGGACGAGTACGCGCGCTACTGGCGCAAAACTGACGACTGAGACTGCCGACTGGGACTACCGCCTGAGACTACCGACTGCTTAAGTCCGCGCGGCGCGCTTCTTTTCCAGCGCGCGCTCCGACTGCAGCCGTTCGAGCTCGACGCTCGTGTGATCCACGAACTGCATCGCGTCCGCGATGGCACGGTGTCCCGCCGTTTCGGCGATCGCGCGGTGCATCAGCTGACAGACGCGGCGGTACGATGGATGTCCCTGCGGTGAGGTCCGGAGCTCGATGACGTGCATCGCCTCGCGCGCGTTCATGTCCATGTAGAAGCGGACGCGATAGGCCATCACCACGGCGTACGGCGCGGCATCGTGCAGACCGTGTGCGATCAGCTGATCGTAGAGCGCCGCCGACTGCTCCATGACCGCGCGCCAGTCGTCGAGCGCTCCCGCCTCCTCGATGGCGGCCGGCTCGGTGTAGCCGTGTCGCGCGCTCAGCGGCTGCCAGTCCAGCGTCAGCAGGCGATGACGCTGGAGATCGCGGAAGGCGCCGTAGTCGGCGAGGATGTCGAAGCGGTAGCTGGTGCGCTCGAACGCGCGGCCCGGTTTGTGGCGCCGGTTCGCCCGGGTGCCGACGTACGCCGTCAGCAGCGCCGCGCGATCGCCAGCTGACATCTTGCGGGCGATGGCGAGGAGCTGGTCGTCGGGCAACATCGAAGCGTTGTAGAGCGCCGCCGCCACCACCTTGATTTCGCCGTCGGGATCGAAGTCGGTCAGCGTCACCTCGTCGCGGGTCTCCGCGATCGCGCCCGCGACGAACGGTGCAGCGGCCTCGGCGAACGCGCGCCGGGTGTCGGCGAAGTATTCGATCCACCGTCCGCCGCGGTTCGGCTGATCGAGGCGCGCGAGAAACGCCGGAATCACGTGGCGCAGCTCGGTCAGCATCTGCTGCGCGCAGCCGCGGACCTCCTCGAGCGGGTGGGCGAACATGCGAAGCAGCAGCGCTTCGAACGCCTGCCCGGTGCCGAACAATCCGACGTTGGACGTCGTCGCCGCCGGCAGCAGACCACGCAGCGTGTCGAGCGCTTTGGCGCGAATCACCGATTTGTAGACGCTCTCGGAATCGTCCGGCGACTTCGGATATCGGGCGCGGAAGTGCACTTCCATCGCGGGGATCCAGCGCGCGTACGTGTCGAAGGCGTGATCCAGCGTTCGGACGAACGCCTCGCGCAGCGGAGAGCCGTCGAGCTCAGACGGCACATGATATTTCCAGTGGCCGTCAGGACGACTGATGTAGGGCACGTAGCGCGTGGACTGCTCGAGATACGCCATCAGGCGTCCCCATTCGAGCACCTTGGTCAGGACATTCGAGACGCCTTCGCAGGCGATGTGGGCGCCGCCGAGCTGCGCGACCGAGTCGTCACCGTACTCGCTCAGAACGCGCGCGTACAGTCTGTCGGCGCGCTCGCTGCCGACGCTCGTGTCCACAGAGGTGCCCGGCGCCGTCGCGTCGGCCGTCATCGCGCCGAGAAATTCGTCGAGGAACAGGCGGCGGACTGACTTGGCCGATCGCGAGTAGCGCGCGAACAGCGCGCCCTTGACCGTCTCGGGCAGATTCCGCAGGACGAAGACCGGCCGATCCGTGTTCGTGAAATACGGCGCGAGCGCGCGTGTCTCGTCGGCCGTGAAGGTCTCGATGGTCGTAGTGGGGAAGGCCACGGTGGTCGGGTATTCTACCGCGCATGCCGATCGATTTCGCGTTTCGTCACCGCCTCGGCGTCCGCTTTCGCGACTGCGACGCGATGGGGCACGTGAACCACGCGGTGTATCTCACGTATTTCGAGCAGGGGCGGCTGACGTTCTGGCGCGAGATCACCGGTTCGCCGTCACCGCACACACGCGTCATCATCGCGCGAGCCGAATGCGACTACCGGTCGCCGGCGCATTTCGGCGACGAGCTCGAGGTCAGGGTCGGCATCGGCGACATCGGGCGATCCAGCTTCACGCTCATCTACGACATCGTCCACGTCGTCAGCGATCGCCTGGTCGCGAGCGGGAAGACCGTCATGGTCAGCTACGACTACGAGAAGGGGGAGTCGACGCCGCTGCCACCTGCGACGAGAGCGCTATTGGAGAAGACGAAGGGGTCAGACGGGGGTCCGGACCGGGGTCGGACCCCCGTCTGACCCCGTGTTGACGCCACCATTCGCGCTGCTGGACAGCGTCTGCCTCACTTACGGGCGCTCGAAACAGTGCGCGATACGCAGCCTGGCGCTCCTGGCTGTCGCGCCCGAGTGCGAGGTATACGTGATGGAGTTCCAGCCAATCGGGATCTTCTCCCATGGCGTGAACCCGGTAACTCGACCAGGCGTAGGCTTCGGGCGAGCGGACCATCTGAGCTCGCAGAGGATTCTGTTCGACATAGCGAAGGCACGTCAGCCAATAGCGTTCGTCATCAATGGGAAGATCTCGATACCGGCCGTTCCAGAGTGTGCCGATGCGTTGATGCTTCCGGTTGTAGTACTGCACGTAGCGTCCGCCCAGCTCTTTCATCGTTTGCGGTAATGCCAGGGCATCCGCCGGCGTCACGATCAAATGCGAGTGATTCGTCATCAGCACGTATCCGTGAACCGCCACACGATGGCGGCGCGCGGCCGTGCGCAGGAACGCGAGAAACACTTCGTAGTCGGCCTGGTCGCCGAAGATCGCAACCCGGTTGTTTCCGCGCTGGATGACGTGCACGCTCAGTCCTGGAATGAACAATCGTTTTCGCCGAGCCACGGGCCACTAGTCAGCAATTTTCGATCTCACTTCGGTCGTCGAAAAACGCCAGCAAAAGGAAATGCGCGTGGCAGCAATTTCGACTCTGCGGCAGTTCGCGCGCTGCGAAATCTCCAATGGGGTCAGACGGGGGTCCGACCCCCATCCGGACCCCCGTCTGACCCCGAAGTAGAATCGAGACATGGTCTTCATCTTCGGCAAAGACACCTGACCCTATACGCAAGCCGCCCGTGACGACTTTCAGCGGCGGCAGGTCTCGTTCGAGTACGTCAACGTCAAGAAGGACCCGGCGGGGCTGCGGCGCATGCTCGAATTCAGCAAGGGCCGACGCGCGGTGCCGGTGATTGTTGACGGCGATCAGGTGACGATCGGGTTCGGCGGCACGTGAGGCGTTTAACCCGCGCTCAGTTGAGCGCCTCAGAAACCCCGCGATTTCAACGATATTTGACAATATTGTGAAATAGTTCACATAATCGCGCCCATGACTGCGATGATCGCCCTCGACGCCGTCACCAAACGGTTCGCCGGCAAACGCGACGTCATCGCGCTCGACACCGTCTCCCTCTCCATCCCGCGCGGCGAGATGGTCTCCATCATCGGGCCTTCCGGCTCCGGCAAGTCCACCCTCCTGAATCTCGTCGGCGGACTCGATCGGCCCACCACCGGTCAGGTCAGCATCGACGGGGAACGCCTCGCCAACCTGTCCGACGATGACCTGACCAGAGTGCGGCGGGACAAGATCGGCTTCATCTTCCAGTTCTTCAACCTGCTGCCGACACTCTCATGCGTCGAAAACGTCGGCCTCCCGCTCCACCTGCGCGGCTGGCCGCGAAAAAAAGTCGACGAGCGCGCCCGCGAACTGCTGACGCTCGTCCAGCTCGATCGCCGGCTGACGCACCTTCCCGACGAGCTCTCAGGCGGCGAACGCCAGCGTGTCGCCATCGCCCGGGCGCTCTCCGTCTATCCACCGGTCCTCCTCGCCGATGAGCCCACCGGCAACCTCGACACGCGCACCGGTGAAGAGATCCTGACGCTGATTCGTGACGTCCACACGCGGCTCGGATGCACGGTCGTCATCGTCACGCACGACATGAGCGTGGCGCAAAGCTGCCAGCGCACCATCGCCCTGCGCGACGGCCGCATCGTCGAGGACGTGCGGCGATGATCCTGCTCCGGCTGATCAGCTGGCCGTACTTCCGCAGGCACATCCTGCGGACGCTGCTGACCGTGGCCGGCATCGTCCTGGGTGTCGCGGTCTTCGTCGGCATGCACACGGCGAATCAAAGCGTGCTGTTCGCGTTTTCGACGACCGTGGATCG
>Ga0105248_10004013_pt1 | contig 16267 bp, 18 predicted proteins | sample KBSS34metaG_FD_81524 | JGI IMG/M metagenome (GOLD analysis project Ga0105248, IMG submission 81524) | Switchgrass rhizosphere microbial communities from Kellogg Biological Station, Michigan, USA - KBS S3-4 metaG | ecosystem: Host-associated > Plants > Roots > Rhizosphere > Soil | place... | reverse complement strand
TACGACAACACCATCCCGTTGTTCTGCAGCCGCGCGGAGTTGAAGAAACTGATCGCCGGCATCGTCACCGATTCACGCATGCCCGGCGAAGCGAAGGATGCCGATGCGTCGAACGTGTTCGAGCTGTATCGCGCATTCGCTAGCAGCGATGAAACCGCCGCGATGCGCAAGGCCTTCGCCAACGGCATCGGTTGGGGCGATGCGAAACAGCAACTGTTCGAGCGCATCGACGCCGAGATCGCGCCGTTGCGCGAACGCTATGAGGCCTTGATCGCGGAGCCTGCGCGGATTGAGCAACAGTTGAGGCACGGTGCCGAAAAGGCTCGTGCGATCGCGATGCCATTGTTGGTGAATTTGCGCGATGCGATGGGATTGAGAAATCTAGCTGGCACTGTCGCCATTAAGATCGAGGCGAAAGGAACGATCTCGAAGCTTCCGCAATTCAAGCAATACCGCGAGAACGACGGCAAGTTCTATTTCAAGTTGCTTGATGGTGATGGGCGCGTGTTGCTGCAGAGCATGGGGTTCGATTCGCCCATGAAAGCCGGACACATCATCAGCGGCCTGAAGAATCGCACGCTTGCGTTGGACGACTTGGCAGGTAGTGCCACCGTTTCCGTATCGGTTACGGCGCGCGACGTGGAGGATGCGTTGGCGCAATTGGTTGCGACGAAAGACTGATGCAGGACCTCGCCTTGATCCTGTTCTTGCCCTGGTTCGCGATCCTCGGGGTGCTGTACTGGCTGTTCCCGCGGCAACCACGCAATCGCGCACGACGCTGGTTCGACGCCATTGCGCTGATCCTGGCGGCATTCGCGGCATTCCTCGGAACGCGCTGGGCCTATGCGAATGCGGATCTGTCCGTCGGGGCGATGTGGCGGCAGATCCTCGCGAGCCTGGTCGCTTATGGATTGTTCGTGCTGGTGCTGGTCATCGCGATGCCGGTGCGTGCGCGTTTCCTGCGACGTTGACACCCACGCGAGAACGGTCGCCCGTGCTCAATCCCAGGCGTTGAGGTGCGATCCGAACTGATCGCGCTGTTTCTGCACGACGCAGAAACGATGCCCGGTCGGCGCTTCCATCACCCACCAGCGACCGCGCACGAAGGCGATGCGCTTCGCGCCCAGTGCTTCCAGGCGCGCTGCCTCGGCTTCGAGGTCGTCGGTTTCCATGTCGAGGTGCACGCGGGCCTCGTGCTCGACCTTCTGCAGCAGGATGATCGGCTCATCGGGCTCGGTGCGCAGCTCGGCGTAGCGGCCGTCGCCGTCCTGGTCGACGGTCACGATCGGCTTGCCAAGCGCATTGCTCCAGAACGTCGCCGCGTCGCGCAGATCGTCCACGCGGCAATCGAGGACCAGGGTACTCAGGCGGCTATGGTGCGGCATGGCGTGCTCCAGGAACGCGAGTCAGCAAGCGTACCGGGGAAAGCCGAGGCGCTGCATCGGCCGGCTCACGGCAGCAGTGGCTGGCCCAGTTCGGCGCGGAGCACGTTGTGCGTCTTCTTCGCCATCGCCCGCGGCAGCTTGACGAGGAAACCGCTTGCGGTCAGCGCAATGTCGCCCTTGACCACGAAGCCGTTGATCTGGACGTAGCTCTTGAGGGTGTACTGATCGCCGTTGCGGATCACATCGAGGAACATCGGCGCAGTAAGGAAGTTGTAACCCTTCTGGTAGCGCCGGATGCCGTTGTCGGCCGGGACCAGTCGATAACCATTGGACTTCGCCCACGCGTCGATCTTGCCGATCACGTCGTCGGTCGAGGAAAAGGACAGGGTGTCGCAGGGATTACCGCGGTTCCTCGCAATCAGCGCCATCACATTGAGCAGGCCCAACCCGAGCAGTGCGCCGACCAGGCCTCCGATCAATACGCCCATCGCCTCTTCCTCCATCGAAGAATCGACAGGACGTTATCGCCCCGTCGATCGCTTTAACGCGAAGATCAGTTCGGTGCGGCCAGGTCGTCCAGCAATGCCTTCAGGAAGCGCGCCGCTTCTCCGCCCGTGGAGGCGCGGTGATCGAAGGTCAGCGAGATCGGCATGCGCCGATGCACCTCGATGCCGCCCATCACCGCGACCACGTCGTGGCAGAGCTTGCCCGCGCCGATGATTGCGACCGTCGGCGGCACCACCACGGGCGTCGCATAGCGGCCCGCAAACATGCCGAAGTTCGACAGCGAGATCGTGTAGCCGGACAGTTCCGAGGCGGGAATGCTGCGGTCCTCGACCTGCGCGCGCAGGCGCTTGATCGCGGTGCGGATGCTGGCGCCGTCGAGCATGTCGGCATTGCGCAGCGCGGGCACGAACAGGCCGTCGTCGGTATCGACCGCGATGCCGATGTCGACGTGAGGATGCAGCGTGCGCACCAGCTTCTCGCCGTCGAACCACGCGTTGAGCGAAGGCACTTGCTTGCAAGCGGCGACGATCGAGCGGATCAGGCGCGCGGTGATGTCCTGCTTGCCGATCCACGCGTGCAGGTCGGCGTCGTCGACGAGCGTGGTCGGCACGACCTGCGCATGCGCGGCGGCCATCACCCGCGCCATGTTGCGGCGGACGCCCTTGAGCTGTTCGGGTTGTCCCGATGCGGCCACGCCAGGTGGCTGCGTGCGCATCGGCTTGCCGGTCGCGGAGAGGCTCGTGCGCGCCATTTCAGCGCGCGGCGCTTCCGCCACGGCGTGGATGGAAGCGGCGCGCGTGGTGACAGGCGCGCTGCCCATCGCGGCACCGCCGCTCGCCGCGGCGTCCTTCACATCCTTCAGGGTGATCACGCCGTCGGCGCCGGTCGGCTTCACGCGCGCGAGGTCGACTTTGAGTTTCTTCGCGAGCGCACGCACCGCGGGTACCGCCTTGACGCCGCCGATCGCGAGCGCGGATTCGCTGCGCACCGCGTCCGAACTCTGCATCGCGCCGACGACGGTGCCGCTGTCCTCGCGCAGTGTTTCGGTCTTCGTTTCCGGCTCGGCGGGTTTCGCCGCGGCCGGTTTCGGCGCATCCGCGTGCGCGGCAGCGTGGCCGCCGCCGTGATGGTGGCCGGTGTCCTGCGCCTCGGCGCGTTGCGGCAGGCTCGGATCGAGTTCGACCTCGGCGAGCATCGTGCCGGTGATGATCACGTCCCCGCCAGCGCCGGCGAGCTTGACGACCTTGCCCGAAAACGGCGACGGCACCTCGACGACCGCTTTCGCGGTCTCCATCGACACCAGCGGCTCATCGAGCCGGATGACGTCGCCGACCTTGACGAACCATTCGACGATGGTCGCATCCGGCAGGCCTTCGCCGAGGTCGGGGAGGATGAATGTCTTCTTCTCGCTCATGATGTTCCCTTGCCATGTCGCGCCCAACGCGCGAAACCGTGAAATCCGCGAACCTGATAATCAATGAATGCCTGGCGCACCAGCAACAGGACGGACGAGCTGGTCCCGCTGCTCGACCCGATCCAGAAGCGACTGCTGTTCCCGAGCGGTTGCCATATGTTGAACTTCTGGTGCTTCAATTCGAATTCGCAGAATACTTCGTCGCGCAGCCTTGCAAAAAACCTCGGCCGACGCAGGATGCGCACGCCCGGGATGCCCGAGACAACGCGTGTTGCGCGGCGCCTGCCCAGCCATGCGCCGATTTCGAATGCGACAAGACCCTTGTTCGATGGGTTGATGTCGTAAACGCGCATGGCGCGGAACTCAGCTGGCCGCCAGCGTGCGTTTCACCGCGGCGACGATCTTCTCGACGCTCGGCAGGTATTTCATTTCGAGGCGGAACAGCGGGATATGCGTGTCGTAGCCGGTCACGCGCTGCACTGGCGCAAGCAATTCGTACAGGCACTCCTCGGCGATGCGCGCGGCGATCTCGGCGCCGAAGCCCGCGGTGCGCGGCGCCTCGTGCACGATCACGCAACGGCCGGTCTTCTGCACCGATTCCTTGATCGTATCGAAGTCGAGCGGAGTGAGCGTCGCGACGTCGATGACCTCGGCACTGATCCCGTCTTTCGCGAGCGCGTCGGCGGCCTCGAGGGTTTCCTTGACCTGCGAACCCCAGGTCACGAGGGTCACGTCCGTGCCGTCGCGCAGCACGAAGCAGACGTCGAGCGGCAATGCCTCGCCATCGTCGGGTACTTCTTCCTTGTACTGGCGGTAGATGCGCTTGGGCTCCATGAAGATCACCGGGTCCGGGTCGCGGATCGCGGCGAGCAACAATCCGTAAGCGCGCTGCGGCGACGATGGCAGCACGACGCGCAGGCCGGGCACGTTGGTGAAGATCGCCTCGTTCGCTTCGGAATGGTGCTCGGGCGCGCGGATGCCGCCGCCCCAGGGCACGCGCAGCACCATCGGGCAGGTCAGTCGTCCGCGCGTGCGGTAGCGCATGCGCGCGGCGTGGCAGACTAGGAAGTCGACCATCGGGTACATGAAGCCGTCGAACTGCGCCTCGGCGACCGGGCGCATGCCCTGCGAGGCCATGCCGACGGTGAGGCCGGCGATCGTGGTTTCGTCGAGCGGCGTATCGAGCACGCGTTCGGATCCGAACGTCTGCTGCAGTCCGGCGGTCGCGCGGAACACGCCGCCGTTGACGCCGACGTCCTCGCCGAGCACGACGACGGAATCGTCGTGCTTCATTTCGTAGGCGAGCGCCTGGGTGATCGCTTCGATGAGGGTGATGGCGGACATCAGCGCTTCTCCCAGCCGATGGCGTCCGCGCGTTGCGCGGCGAGGTCCGCCGGCAATTCCGCGTAGAGGTAGTCGAACATCGCCTCGACCGGTTGCGTCTTGGTTTCGAGGTAGGCGTTGATCTCGATATCGACCTTCTTGCCGCATTCCTCGGCCCAGGCTTTCTCCTGCGCCTCGTCCCACAGCTTCGCATTCGTCAGGTAGGCGCGCAGGCGCGCGATCGGTTCGCGCGTCCAGCCATCCTTCACTTCCTGCTCGCCGCGATAACGGCGCGCGTCGTCGGCGGTGGTGTGGTCGTGCAGGCGGTAGGTCAGGAATTCGATCACGCTGCCGCCTTCGCCGTTGCGCGCGCGTTCGGTCGCGCGGCGCATCGCTTCGAGCACGGCGATCAGGTCGTTGCCGTCCACCTGCAGGCAATGCAGGCCGCCGGCGATGCCTTTCTGCGCGAGCGTCTCCGCGCCGGTCTGCGCTGCGCGTGGAACACTTATCGCCCAGCCGTTGTTGATCACGCACAGCACCAGCGGCGACTTGTAGGCGCCGGCGGAATTGAGCGCGGCATAGAAATCGGTCTTCGACGAACCGCCGTCGCCGCAGCATGCGACCGCGACGCGCGGCTGCTTGCGCAGCTTGAACGACAGCGCCGCGCCGGCGGCCATCAGGCACTGCGTGGAAATCGGCACGCACCACGGATAGTCGTTCTTCGGGCCGGCGAAATCGTTGCCGCGTTCGTCGCCGCCCCAGTACATCAGTACTTCGCGAGGCAGCACGCCGCGCATGAACTGCGCGCCGTATTCGCGATAGCTCGGCGCGAACACGTCATCGACGTGCATCGAGGCGCCGATGCCGACGTGGGTCGCCTCATGGCCAAGGCAGGCCGCGTAGGTACCGAGCTTGCCCGTGCGCTGCAGGGCGATCGCCTTGGTGTCGAATACCCGCACGAACAGCATCTGCTTGAACAGCTCGACGAGCCGTCCGCCGTCGCGCGCGAACGCGGGCAGTTCCTTGCCGACCAGCTTGCCGGCCGGGTCCATGTATTGCAGGTACTCGATCTCGAACTTTGCCGCGATGCTCATGCGTAGGCTCGGTAGTGGAACGTACTGGGTGGTGGCGCACGGAATGGATGGCGGCCGCAGTGACGACGACCGCCGTGCCGCGAAAGCCATGCGCCAGCCCGTACAATTGTCGCACGGAGGGCACAATGACGACCACGGACAACCAGCGCGCGCTCGAGCAGGGCATCACCACCGACCTGCGCGGGAAGCTCAGCTACGCCGAATACCTGCGGCTCGACATCCTGCTGTCGGCGCAGCAGCCGCATTCGAAACCGCTGCAGCACGACGAGATGCTGTTCATCGTCCAGCACCAGGTCGCCGAGTTGTGGCTGAAACTGCTGATCCACGAATTCCGCGCCGTGCTCGCGCACCTGCGTGCCGACCAACTCGCACCGTGCTTCAAGATGTTCGCGCGGATCAAGCAGATCCAGCAGCAGCTGACCGCGCAATGGTCGGTGCTGGAAACGCTGACGCCGAGCGACTACCTGCAGTTCCGCGACATCCTTGGCCCGGCATCGGGATTCCAGTCGCTGCAATACCGCATCGTCGAATTCCTGCTCGGCAACAAGAACGTAGGGATGCTGGCCGCGTTCGAGCACGACCCGGCCGCGCAGGGCGAACTGCGCGCCGTGCTGGAGGCGCCTTCGCTGTACGACGAATGCCTGGCCTGGCTTTCGCGCAACGGCCATGCGATTCCCGCGCAATGCCTGCAACGCGACTGGGCGCAGCCACACGTGCGCGAGGCGGCGCTGCTGCCGGTCTTCAAGCGCATCTATGAACACACCGATGCGTGCTGGGATGCCTACGACCTTTGCGAACAACTCGTGGACATCGAGGTGAATTTCCAGCACTGGCGCTTCCGTCACATGAAGACCGTCGAGCGCATCATCGGCTACCGGCGCGGCACCGGCGGCTCGTCCGGGGTGGGCTTCCTCAAGCAGGCCCTGGAGCTGACCTTCTTCCCGGAATTGTTCGAGGTGCGGGGGATGATCGGGAGCGATCCAGGCCCCGTTTGATGTTGCGACGCAGCATGCCTGCCGTTTGACGGCGACCGCCTGCAACGGTTACACGTGATCGGTTGATCGAGCCCCGCGCGACGGCCCTGCCCGAGCCACGGCCCGACTTCAGAACCCAACTTCCATATGACCCCATCCCCAGGAGTGACCGCATGAGCGGTGTCGTCGACGCACAGGCAATGCCATCCGAACCACCCGATTTCCCGCAAGCACTCGGTCATCCCAAGCCGCTGTGGATGCTGTTCATGACCGAATTCTGGGAGCGCTTCGCGTTCTATGGCATGCGTTGGGCGCTGACGCTGTACATCGTGGCGCAGTTCTTCGGTGGTAGTGCGACAGGCCAGGCCTATGCCAGCCACACCTACGGCGCGTTCCTGGCCCTGGTCTATGCCACGGCGATTTTCGGCGGCTACATCGCCGACCGGATCATCGGCTACCAGCGATCGATCCTGCTCGGTGCGGCGGTTTCGGCGGTTGGCTTCTTCCTGATCATGATGCCGAACCAGCAGATCTTCCTGCTCGGACTGTCGACGATCATCGTCGGCAACGGATTGTTCAAGCCGAACATTTCGACCATCGTGGGCCAGCTGTACGGGACCCTCGATGATCGCCGCGATCGCGGATTCACGATCTTCTACATGGGCATCAACGCCGGTGCGCTGGTCTCGCCGCTGCTCACCGGCTGGCTTGCCAGCGTGATCACCGACACCCCGATGGTGCAGAACTACAAGGTGGTGTTCGCGACCACCGGCATCGGCATGCTGATCAGCCTCGTGTGGTTCTGGTTCGGGCGTCGCCAGCTCAAGGAAGTCGGCCGTCCTCCCGCGGGTCGCAACGGATCCATGGACATGATCGCGGTTGTCGTCGGCTCGGCCATCGCGGTGCCGATCGTCTATTACGCGATGTCCCAGGTCGGCGCGGTGGGCCTGCAATGGGTGCTCGGCATCTTGCTGATCGCCGTGTCGGCATTGCTGTTCTTCATGGGCCTGCGCGATGGCCCGGTGCGCCGCGACATGGCGATCGCCATGCTGATGCTGTTCGCTTTCAACATCCTGTTCTGGATGTTCTTCGAGCAAGCGGGAAGTTCCTTCAACTTCCTCGCCGAGAACATCGTCAACCGCAAGATGTTCGGCGGTTGGGAATTCCCGGTGGGCTGGTTCCAGTCGGTCAATCCGGTAGCGATCGTGCTGATGGCGCCGGTCGTCGCCTGGATGTGGGGCGCACTCGCGCGCAAGGGCGCTGAGCCGTCGATCCCGCGCAAGTTCGGCCTTGGCCTGCTCGGCAATGCGTTCGCGTTCCTGTTGCTGATGTATGCACTGAAGAGCCTCGTCAGTGCGGACAACCAGATTCCTTTCTGGCCGCTGGTGGTTGTCTATGTGCTGCAGACGGTGGGCGAGTTGTGCCTGTCGCCGATCGGCCTTTCGATGGTGACCAAGCTCGCGCCGGTGCGCTTCGTCGGCTTGGCGATGGGCGGCTGGTTTCTCAGCATCGCCAATGGCAACAACCTCGCGGGGCTGCTCGCGGGCCAGATCAGCGGCGAGACCGGCATGACCGTCGCTTCGGCATTGAAGGGCTTTACCTTCAGCTTCGAGTTGCTGCTGGGCGCCGGCATCGTGCTATTCCTGATCGCCCCCCTGATCAACAAGTTGATGCACGGCGTGAAGTAGTTCCGCGTCGCGGTGAAGCTGCAACGACGGCGGCCTTCGGGCCGCCGTTTTTTTTCGCGCGATCAACCCTCGTGCGTCGGGTCGCCGCCGCCATGGCGCCGATGGAATGCTCCGAGTTCCGCGATCGCGGTGGACAACGCCTCGCGTTCGGGTTCGGACAAGTACGGATTCCACGCATCGAGAAGCAACACCACGCGGGTCTGGTCGCTGTCGTTCCATGCTTCGTGCACGAACGAGTCGTCGAAGACCAAGCATTCGCCGATCCGCCAGGGACGCTGCTCGTCGCCCGCGCGCAACGCGCCGCAATTCTCCGGAACGATCAGCGGCAGGTGCACGGTGAGCCGGCCGTTGATCACGCCGGTGTGCGGCGGGATATGCGTGCGCGGCTTGAGCACCGAGAACAGGATTTCCGGCGCGTGGTCGGCAATCCGCATCAGCGGCAACGACTCGAGCAACGCGACGGTTCGCGGGCAGCGCGCGCAATGCGCGTCGACGCGTTCGCCGTGCCGGTACAGGTGATAGCCGCTCCACGCGGGCGAATGGTTCAGCGCGCCCCACATCGCGGCCGCGGGCGCGGCATCGGGCATGTCCACGTACGGGGTCAGGTCGCTTTCGTCGGCGAGCACGCCAAGCAATTCGTCGCGGATCATGTCGGTCGCGGCTTCCAGCGCGGCCAGGTACGGAAATTGTTCGCGCTCGAACCATGCCTGGTCCGGCAGGCCCGGCACGAACAGCAGGCTCGGTTGCTGCAGTGGATGCGTCGGCTGCGGCGCCCGTTCGCCGTACAGGCGCGCGAGGGCCCGGTCGATGCGCGCGATCGCATCGGCGCCCGCCTTGCCGCGAATCGCCGCAAGTGCCGGTTCGATGGCTTCGCGCCGTGCGTGCTGGATGTCGGCGATCGCGCGTTCGACGCGTTGGCGCAATGGCGGTGCGAGTGTCGCGATCCGCGCAAGCATGCTGCTGCGTTCGGCGAGGTTGAGCGCTTGCAGCTGGCTGCGCAACGCATCCTTGCCACGGCCGAGCGCGCGTTCGCTGTCCGCTTGCCACAACGGTGCGGCAAGCAGGGTCGGGTCGTTTTCGCGCGCGCGCCGGAAAGCTTCCAGTGCGGCTTCGTGATCGCCTGTTGCGGACAACGCAAGGCCGAACTGGAACTGCAATCGCGCCGAGTCGGCTCGCGCATGCACCGCGCCGCGCGCGACGTTCAAGGCACGCAGGATGTCGCCACGCGCGAGCGCGCGTCCGACCAGGAAGCCGACGACATCCTCGTGCGCCGGCTCGCGCACCGAAATGATTTCGGCAAGCCGTTCGGCTCCATCGGGATCGCGCGCCGCCAGCGCTTGCTGCATGAGGGCGAGCAATTCGGGCGTGCTGTGTTGCAGGCTGGTCATTGGCAGGGAGTCAGCGGGACTGGGCGCTCTCGGCGGCTTCGAGCCGTTCGAGGATACGCGAGAGCCATTGCTGCTCGTCCGCGCCCAGCCGCGAAAGCAGCTCGCGTTCGAACCGCAGTGCGAGCGGCGCGACCTCGTCATAGATCCGGTAACCCTTCGCCGACAGCGCGAGCACCGAGCGCCTCCGGTCGTCGCCGTGCAGGCGGCGTCGGAGCCGGCCATCGCGGATCAGGCTCGCGACCGCGCGGCTGACCGCGACCTTGTCCATCGCCGTGCGCTCGGCGACGGCGTTCGCCGACAAGTCGGGATAGCGCCCCAATACGGCAATTACCCGCCATTCGGTGACGCTCAGCGCGAACCTCTCGGCATAAAGCCTGGCGATGTCCTGGCTGATCCGGTTCGACAACACCGACAGGCGGTAGGGCAGGAAGCGGTCGAGTTCGAGGACGGCGTGCTCGGCTGGCTCTTTCGGGTGCATGCTGCGTTGCCGCTTGCCAATGGTTTCATATGAAACTATATTGATTCTTCCCTTTCCGCAAGCCTCGCGAGCACGCCATGAGCGCCCCGATGCAATCAGGCACGCAGTCGTCCAGCACGACGCAAACCACCCAGCCCAACCTCGGCATGCAGCCGACCACCTTCGCCAATCCGATGGGCATCGACGGCTTCGAGTTCGTCGAATTCGCCGCGGCGGATGCGGCGCCGCTGAAGGCGTTGTTCGAACGCATGGGATTCACGGCGGTACTCAGGCACAAATCGCGTCCGATCACGCTCTATCGGCAGGGCGGGGTGAACTTCCTGGTCAACGAGGATCCCGATTCGTTCGCCGCCGATTTCGCCAAGGCCCATGGCCCCTGCGCCTGCGGCTTCGCGATCCGTTTCAGCAAGCCGGCGAGCGAAGTGCTGGAGACCGTGCTCGGCAACGGCGGCGAGGCGATCACGCACAAGCAGGCGAGCAAGGCCGTCGATGCGCCGGTGGTGAAGGGCATCGGCGATTGCATGCTCTATCTCGTCGATCGTTACGGCGACAAGGGCAGCATGTACGAGGATTACGCGCCGATCGCGGGCGCCGATCCGAATCCGCAGGGATTCGGCCTGACCTTCATCGACCACCTCACCCACAACCTGTTCTTTGGCAACATGCAGAAGTGGTCCGACTACTATGAGCGGCTGTTCAACTTCCGCGAGATCCGTTACTTCGACATCAAGGGCGTCAAGACCGGCCTCGTATCGAAGGCAATGACCGCGCCGGACGGCGTGGTGCGAATCCCGCTCAACGAGAGCAACGATCCGAAGTCGCAGATCAACGAATACCTCGACGCCTACAAGGGCGAGGGCATCCAGCACATCGCCTGCTTCACCGACGACATCTACGCGACGGTCGAGGCGATGCGCGCGAAGGGCGTGGAATTCCTCGATACGCCCGACACCTATTTCGAGGTAATCGACATGCGCGTGCCGAACCACGGCGAGGACGTGCCGCGCCTGCGCAAGAACAAGATCCTGATCGACGCCGACGCCGAAACCAAGCAGCGCAAGCTGTTGCAGATCTTCACCACCAACGCGATCGGCCCGATCTTCTTCGAGATCATCCAGCGCAAGGGCAACGAAGGCTTCGGCGAAGGCAACTTCCAGGCGCTGTTCGAGAGCATCGAACGCGACCAGATGAAGCGCGGCGTGCTGTAGTCAAGGCTCTGAGCCAAGGCCTATCAGATGACGATCACCAATAGCGGCTACATGACAGGCTTCGGCAACGAATTCGCCACCGAAGCGATCCCGGGCACATTGCCCGTTGGCCAGAACTCGCCGCAGGTCGTCGCGCACGGGTTGTATGCGGAGCAGTTGTCGGGCACCGCGTTCACCGCGCCGCGCCATGCGAACCGGCGCAGCTGGCTGTATCGAATCCGTCCGGCAGCGCTGCATGGCACATTCGAATTGCTGCCGGAAGGCGCATTCCACGATCGCTTCGATGAAGTACCGGCGACGCCGAACCAGTTGCGCTGGAACCCGCGCGCGATTCCGGATCAGCCAACCGACTTCATCGACGGCCTGTTCACCGTCGCCGGCAACGGCAGCGCGGCCGCGCAGCATGGCGTCGGTATCCACCTCTACGCCGCCAATCGTTCCATGGAAATACGCTATCTCTACAGCGCGGATGGCGAGATGCTGATCGTGCCGCAGCAGGGGCGCCTGCGCATCGAGACCGAACTGGGCGTGCTCGCGATCGAGCCGCAGCAAATCGCTGTGATACCGCGCGGCGTCCGGTTCTGCGTCAAGTTGCCCGACGGGCACGCATCGGGCTATGTCTGCGAGAACTTCGGCGCGATGCTCAAGCTGCCCGACCTCGGGCCGATCGGCAGCAATGGCCTCGCCAATCCGCGTGATTTCCTCACGCCCGTGGCCGCCTACGAGGATGTCGAAGGCGAGTTCGAACTCGTCGCGAAATTCCAGGGCCGGCTCTGGCGCGCGCCGATCGACCACTCGCCGCTCGATGTCGTTGGCTGGCATGGCAACTACGCGCCGTACCAGTACGACCTGCGCCGCTTCAACACGATCGGCTCGATCAGCTACGACCACCCCGATCCGTCGATCTTCCTCGTGCTGCATTCGCCGAGCGATACCGAAGGCACCAGCAACATGGACTTCGTGATCTTCCCGCCACGCTGGCTGGTCGCGCAGGATACGTTCCGGCCGCCGTGGTTCCATCGTAATGTCGCGAGCGAGTTCATGGGCCTGATCCACGGCGCCTACGACGCCAAGGCCGAAGGTTTCGCGCCCGGCGGCTGCTCGCTGCACAACTGCATGAGCGGGCACGGGCCGGACGCGGCGACCTTCGAGAAAGCCAGCAAGGCCGACCTGTCCAGGCCCGACGTGATCGCCGACACGATGGCCTTCATGTTCGAGACCCGCGCGGTGATCCGGCCGACGGCGCAGGCGATGGCGACGCACGAACGCCAGCGCGATTACCAGGATTGCTGGCGCGGTCTTGAGCGGCGTTTCAAGCCAACCTACGATTAGGACGGCCTTCGCGGGATGTGAAGCGCGGCTCACGCAATCGTGCCCGCTTCGCGTTACTCTTCAGCCATTGCATCGACGCATGCCTGATCGAGGACGCGACATGAGCCGACACTTTGTCCTGTTCGCAGCGTTGTCGTTGTCGCTCGCGGCCTGCCAGCAATCCGCGCAGGAGCCGGCTGCTGCATTGCCTGATCCGGCGGATACATCGACCGCCGACGCGCAGCCCGCAGCTGCCAACACTCCCCCCAACGCGCTTCCGCTGAAAAAGCCTTCCGCGACGGATGTGCCGATGCCTGGCACCGCCGCTGTTGCTGTCGCGACCGTGGGCGCCGCGGGGTATGGCGCATTGCATTTCGGCATGAGTCTCGATGAGGCCCAACAGACCGGCAAGGTTGCCGGCGATGCAGTGGAAGGGAACTGCCAAACGCAGCATATCGCAGCGCAATTCAAGGTCGCTTACCTGTTTCCGAACGGTAAATTACAACGGATCGATGTCACCACGCCGGGCGTGATGGCCGAAGGTGGTGGTCATGTCGGCATGCAGATCGATGACATCCGCACGCTCTACGCGGGCAAGCTGCACGAGCAGCAATTAAAGAGTGGCTATGCCCTGAAAGTCACCGGAAAGAATGGCGACGGGATCATTTTTGAATCCGATGCCGATGGCAAGATCACGTCGTTCCGCGCAGGTATCTCACCGACGCTGGATGGCCCCCTGGTGTGCCCCTGAGCTTGGCCGCGCCTGACTCCGATTCCATTAGCGGCATCAATCTGAAACGCGCGCTCGTGTTCGGCGCGAGTGGACAGCTCGGCGACGCGCTGTTGCCGTTGCTGCGCGATGCACGTTGCGATGTGCTTGCAATCTCACGACAGCAACGCGCAGGAAGCGACGGCGTGCGCTGGGTCGTCGGCGCGCTCGACGACTCCATGGTCGCGCCGGAAGATTGCGATGTCGTCTTCAGCCTCGGACCGCTGGATGCATTCGCGCGCTGGCAGGAACGCGGTGGCCCGGTCGCACCGCGCGTGATCGCATTCGGTTCGACCAGCGTCGCGACGAAGAACACGTCAAGTGAACCGGCCGAACGCGATGTCGCCGAACGCTTGCGCATGGCCGAAGAAACATTGTTTGCATTCGGTGAACGCCACCGGGTGGGCGTCACCGTGTTGCGCCCGACCCTGGTCTATGGCCGTGGTCGTGATCGCACCCTGAGCCGGATCGCCGCATTCGCGCAGCTTCGGGGGATATTTGCGCTGCCGTCCAACGCGACCGGCTTGCGCCAGCCCGTGCATACCGACGACCTCGCGAAGGCGGCAATGGCTGTGGCGAACGCAGCGCAAAGCGCCGGGCGTGCCTACGATGTGCCGGGCGGCGAAACGCTGCGCTTCGACGAGATGGTCGCGCGCACGCTCGCGGCCCTGCATCCGCACCCGCGCCTGTTGCGATTGCCGACACCGCTGTTTCGCGCGGCGGTCGCCAGCGCACGCGCACTGGGAATGATCGATGCGATCAATCCGGCGATGCTCGATCGCCTCGATGCCGACCTGGTGTTCGATGCCGCCGATGCGCGCCGCGATTTCGGTTACGCGCCACGCGGGTTCGCGCCGGATGCCGCGATGTTCATGCCACCGCGTTGATGCGGGCCTTGCTCGTTAGTACGGGATACCGAGCCTGCGATACACCTTCGCCAGCACCCACAACGGACCGATCAACAGGTAGGAAAGATCGGTGAGGAAACTGGGCTTGCGGCCTTCGATCTTGTGGCCGATGAACTGGCCGATCCACGCGACCACGAATACCGTCGTCGCGGTCCAGAATAGAAACGGCACGCCGAAGATCGTTTGCAGGTAGAGGCACGACAGCCAGGATGCAACGAAGACAATGAGCATTCCGAATTCCAGCCGGCGCGAGAGCTGCCAGTAGAAAATGCTGGCGGCAGCGATCGCCATTCCGGACCAGAACCCCGGCCGGCCCAGGTTCGGCGCCACCGGGATGCACCACAACAGCGCGACCACCGACCACATGATCGCAGGCACGCACCAGACGTGGATCAGCTGGTTGGTCGCGTTGCGATGGTCGGCGGAATAATTGTCGAACCACGTGGTGAGGGGAGTCATGGATGCTCCGTGATTGCCGAAGGGATGAGCCTACTCCAGGACGATTCCCGCCAGCCGTTGCAATGCCTCGGCATATTTCGCGCGGGTGCCCTCGATCACCTCGGCCGGGACATGCGGGCCGGGCGCGGTCTTGTCCCAGTCCAGGGTTTCCAGGTAATCGCGCACGAACTGCTTGTCGTAACTCGGCGGACTGGCGCCGACCGAATAGGTGTCCGCGGGCCAGAAGCGCGACGAATCCGGCGTCAGCATCTCGTCCATCACCAGCAGCCTGCCGTTCTCATCGGTGCCGAACTCGAGCTTGGTGTCGGCGATCAGGATGCCGCGCTGCGCGGCGTAGTCGGCGGCGTACTTGTAGATCGCCAGCGTCGCCACCCGAACCTGCTCGGCAAGATCCGCGCCGATCGTCGCGACCACCGCATCGAAGCCGATGTTCTCGTCGTGCGCGCCGGCCGCAGCCTTCGTGGAGGGAGTGAAGATCGGCTCGCGCAATTGCTCGGCCTGCCGCAATCCATCGGGCAGGGTGATCTCGCTGACGCGGCCCGTGCGCTGGTAATCCTTCCAGCCCGAACCGATCAGGTAGCCACGCGCGATCGCCTCGATCGGCACGGGTTTCAGCCGTTTGGCGACCACCGCGCGCTTCGCGTACAGCGCGGGATCGATTCCGGCGGGCAGCACGTCGGCGACCGCGCGCCCGGTCAGGTGGTTCGGCAGCAGGTGCGCGGTCTTGGCGAACCAGAAGTTGCTCATCTGGCAGAGCATCTCACCCTTGCCCGGGATCGGGTCGGGCAGCACCACGTCGAACGCGCTCAAGCGGTCGCTCGCGACGATCAGCAGCTCGTTGCCGGCCAACGCATACACGTCGCGCACCTTGCCCCGATGCAACAAGGCCAGGCCAGGCAGGTCGGACTGCAACAGGGTCGTGGTCACGCAGGAGCTCCGGCAAAGCGCCATTGTAGCGGCGCACGCGGCGGCTCGCAGTGGCACGGTAGAATCAACGTACACCATCGCGCCGGAACTCCGATGCCGAACTGCATCATCGCCCCATCCATCCTGTCCGCCGATTTCGCGCGCCTCGGCGAAGAGGGTGAGGCAGGATTTCACGAATGGCCCTATCGGCCATTCGTGCTGCCGAACGCACGGCCACGGATGGCCGGGCCGGAGCGCTACACCATGGAAGGTTGTTCACGGGAGAATGTCTGATGCAATCGATCGTCATCGCCCCATCGATTTTGTCGGCAGACTTCGCACGTCTGGGTGATGAAGTCGAGACGGTCCTCAAGGCCGGCGCCGACTGGGTCCATTTCGACGTGATGGACAACCACTACGTCCCGAACCTCACGATCGGTCCGTTGCTTTGCGAG
>Ga0105248_10004011_pt1 | contig 16269 bp, 15 predicted proteins | sample KBSS34metaG_FD_81524 | JGI IMG/M metagenome (GOLD analysis project Ga0105248, IMG submission 81524) | Switchgrass rhizosphere microbial communities from Kellogg Biological Station, Michigan, USA - KBS S3-4 metaG | ecosystem: Host-associated > Plants > Roots > Rhizosphere > Soil | place... | reverse complement strand
GGATGCGCCCATCATCCTTCAGCATACGGAACCGAATTGTATTTTTGCCGCTTATCGTTTTTTCCACAGGATCGACGCGAATATCCAGCGCGTAGGAGAGCAGGTCGTTGTTGGCTCGATAAGGGCCATACGATCCGCGCAGAACGTCGGCGTGAGAAGGTTCCGGCGGCGGAGTTTGAGCGCTGAGCGAGTTGGGCGCCAATAATACGAACGCAAGCAACAAATACCTGAACATCAATGAAAGATCTCCCTGACCTGTAAGAGTCAGGAGCAGGAATCTTTCAGCATACGGGCCGGCTTGCCGCTAAGCGGACGTATCTTTATCAACAACTACTTCACCACAAACCTAAGCGGCGACGATCGCTTGGGCCTCGGGATTATAGTAATCGTAGACGACGGACGCTGGGGTTTGAGCGCTGATGCTGTAACGCGGACGAAACTTGAAGCTGAAGTTTGTTTCTCCGGCCTTTGACCGCATGTAAACGATGATCGGGTCGGGCAGAACCTCGTAGCGGCTGATACTCCAGTCGGGTTCGATCGCTTTTTTAGAGCGATTCGCGATCGACATCCGCCCCGGGAGGCGTTCCGGTCTCGGAGAGCAGGAGTGAAATCATAGTGAATTCGATATCTAGCAAGATGAAACAAACTTAAGGGAGGGGTCGGCGTTGGCGGCGGTCGTCGGAGATCGAAAGGCTGCTGAAGAAAGAGAGGATGATTGTGCCGCCGCTGGCTAGGCGAACACTGACGCAGATGTGCGAAGAAGGTGTTTTCAAGACGGCCGGAAATAAACCGACAAGTCTAGGCTGGCTGGTTTATGAGGATTCGTTTTGGGAGTGGGTCAGAGAGCTGGATAAAAGGCCGTAACACCTCGGGTAAATAGGGTGGCCCGTTTCCGTACGAATGGTTCCCGTATTCCGAAGTAGCATATGTAAAGTGCTTGCTGCGACATTCAAAACGCACGTATCGATTACATCGGTTTGCGCCTTAGACGGCGCAATGGAAAACTCAAAAAGCTTCCCAAATTTCCCGGTCTCGACCACATGCTTTTGACAGAACACCTCGCAAAGTCCCAGTAATTTCCAAGGTGAAAATACGAGCCTGCGAGAACTGAATATAAATTTCCATATGACCTATTGCGAAGCGATAAGATAGATCTATCGTCAGTATCAAAGGCTTTTCGGAAGCAGTGGTCCATCGCGCACTCCATTGCGGCTACGTTCTTGTGCATGTTCTGGCCGTGGTTTCTGTAGTCAACAAGAATTTCGCGAACAAAGCCGATCTTAAATTCTCGGGATATCCGATAGGAAAGGTCCCAGTCTTCGCTATGTCTGAGCTCCATATCGAATTTCCCGACCTTCTCGAAAACGTCGCGTCTTATCAAACCGGTGCTGCCAACCGCGATCACGGCCGCTCCTTCAAATCGAAGCAAGTCGTCTGCCAGCCAGCCTTCCTTACCCTCGCACCAGGTGGTAATCGTCTCGCCCGTGTCTGACTCAAATTCCCGGACGCAGGAATAAGTCATCCCTATCTCTTCATCCACTTCAAACAAAGCAACCTGCTTCTCTGTCTTTTCCGGATACCAAATGTCGTCCGCATCCAGGAATGCGACTAGGTCCCCAGTCGAATGTTCTATGCCCGTGTTGCGTGCGGCGCTAAGGCCCGCATTTTCCTTGCGGACATACATCACTTTATCGCCAAACGTTCTTACGGTCTCCTCGGTATTGTCCGTTGATCCATCATCGACAACAATAATTTCATCAATCGGAAATGTTTGGGACAAAACGCTATTTACAGCCTCTGAGAGATAATGGCCATAATTATAGGTTGGAATGATAACGCTGACACGACGGTTCATCTCTTTCGGCAAACCGCTACTTGTACAGGCGCACTCTCGACCGTATCAGGCGAAAACCGATAGTCATATTCGGTAGGGTAAAAGGGCTTTTTCCAGATCGCGTTACTCAACGTTTCCCGGATTGAAAGCGGCAGCTTGTTCATTATCTTCCAGCCCAAAAGCAGCGTTTGAGTTCCAAAACTCTTAGGAAGCTGTTGCTGTTCAAAATAAAACGGCGGTATTCGTATCGATTCGTCGAGCGACTGACCTAGTATCAGTTCTATCTGAAAAATATCCTGCAATTCGCTTCGGAATTCTTCCGGAGTATATTCAAAAACGTGAAACGGATTAGAAGGCCGGCCGTTCACCGGTTTGGTATGGATCGCGTTCGGTGTCGAAAGAAGTAAAGTGCCCTCGGGTTTTAGTACTCGCGACAATTCTTTCAAAAACTGATCCCTTTCGTGAACGTGCTCGATCGTTTCGAACGACGTCACGATGTCAAAGTTTTCATCGCCAAATGGAAGGTTGCGTCCGTCGCCAAGGATCACTGCCGCTTTGTTGCGGCATTCCTTGCTTGCTTTCGTCGCCGCATCCAAATTTGCATCGACGCCCGTGACCTGAACCGCTTTTTCCTTTAAGAATCCCAATCCATAGCCTGTGCCGCATGCAATATCGAGAACGGTTTTGCCATCGACGTACGGCATCGCAAAAACATACCTTGCGACATGCTCACCCCAGTAGGGCGAAAGCTTGCCCGCATCTATTATGTTTGCGCCTTGAAATTGTTCGTCAACTCCTGTGTGCATCTATCTAACTAATCTCTGATAAATCTCGGTGTATTGATTCGCAACTCTCCGGGCGTCCATATATTCCAGAAGGTAATCCTTGCCCTTGTCGGCTCTTGCCAGTGCCGAGTCAATATCTTTGATCGTTTCTACCAGGGCTACGCGAAACGCGTCCGCGTCCGCTGGCGGAACCAGTTTTCCGTATTTTCCGCCATTCAGCGTATCCGTCGCTCCGCTAATGTCAGTCGCCACGATTGGCCGCCCGAGCATAAGGGATTCTATCAAACTTTGGGAAAGGGCGTCCTCGAGAGATGGATGAACGACAATATCGGATGCGCTGATGAGCGATAAAACATCGGTTCGCCAACCGAGGAATTCAATATTCTCACGAATCCCGAGCCTTTTCGCCATCGATTCCAACTCTGGTTTGTACTCACCCTCACCCACTAAGTACAACCGTGCGGACAGTCCCTCCCGGATAAGCGGCGCAAGGGCCTCAAAAAGATAGGCGTGACCCTTTCGATGAAAAAGTCGTGAAACGCACACGAGCGAGAGCTGCCTGTCCATTCCAAGTTCACTCTGTTTCTTTTCGACCATTTCCTTTGTAACAGCCGCGAAACGGTGCATTGTCTGACCATAGGGAATGACGTGGACCTTGTCACTTGGAACACCTTCCTGATCGACCAGAACGTCACGGACCCTTGTGGACGGAGCAATAATTTGATCCGACAGCCGATTATTGCGGTGCTCGAGCGTCAAATAGAATCTTCGTTTCAGGGCCGACGGTAATTGATGCAAGGCATCGGAATGATGCCTGGTCATGACCGTTTTGCATCGTTGCCGCTTGGCCAGAGTCAGACCGGTCGTCGTTGCATTGAATTGGTGCGTATGCACGATGGCCGGATCTTCCTCTTTAAGTATTGATCGCAATTCCTTGGCCACATACAAATAGCGGCTCTTTGAGATCCAGCCGAGATTATGTACCTTCAAACCCCGTTCCTTCAAGCTTTTCGAAAACCCGCCTTCAGGCGCAAAACTCACAAACGAAAATTCAATTTCCGCTCGATCGGTGAAATCGACAAGATTACTGAAGTAAAACGCTTCCTGTTCCACCTCTAAGACATGAAGAACTTTTATCGGGGTCATTTCTTGCTTGCAACGGTCAGGTGATTGAACGACATATGCTTTGATGGCACTATCGCTTCAAAAAGCCCCCCAAGCAGATTTATCAGGAAACAGAGAAACCATAAAATCGGCCGAAGAACTATGCTCAAAGGATACAGCCATTTTGTCCAAATGAAGCCTATGTCGTACCAGTAAAGATTGAACAACGCGGCAAGAGTAACCGCAGTGCCGGACAGCGGCCTTACCTCTTCCACCGTTAGCCCATATCGCTCCATTATTGCCTTTAAACCGTCCGGGCTATATCGAAAAAAGTCGTACGCATCATGGATCGGATAGAAGAAAGGAGCTGTGGTGATGACTGTACCGCCCGGCGTCAGAATCCGCGCAAACTCTTGAATCGTCCTCTCGGGATCGGGAACATGCTCCATCACCTCGGTGCAGAGTATTGTGTCCACGCTTTCATCTGCCAACGGCAAGTAGGCCGCATCTCCGCAAAAGTCAGCCTTGTTCCCTCGATAGCCGCTTTCTGGTGAATATTCGAGCCCAATATATTGGTCCACAAATGGGACGAAGAGCTTCTCAAATGGTTTCGTGCCGCAGCCTATGTCAAGCAGCCGACCGTGGGCCAGATTCGCGTGCCTAGCGATCGCTTCATCGAGGCGTTTCCTTACCCAATATCCGGAATGAAACGGCGTGCGAACAAGGTATTCGTCCGTCCAGCGAATGTCCGTCGCGTGAAATTCGGTTAAGGCTGAAACGATTTTATTCATCTTATTGATGACGAGCCGCGAAAAGTGCTCACGACCCAATGCTTATGCCGTTCGCGACGCAGACGAAACCACTGCGCTGAACCTTGATTTTAGCTTTAGAAAGTATTTTTCAAAATACTCGTACGATAGGTATGCGATCAAAATGGTTACGCCCAGGGCAAGGCCATACACTACCACATACCTCAATACTAGCGGCATTTCGAAACCTAGGACCTTTGGAAGAAAGAACAGTACTAGCGGATGGATAACGTACAGTCCATAGGAAATCTTCCCCAGAAAATCGAACACCCCAAAATCGAGATTGATCAGTCTGTTCGTCTTTGTGACCTGACCCAGAATAATAAAAACAGTAACCACTGAAATGATCTCCGAGTCCAGTACGGATGCTATGTGGAAACGATTGATTGCGACTAAGGCGATCGCGATCCACGATACGAGCTGAACAAAAACATTTGTTGTGGTCCGAAGAAAAAACGGTTGCCTTACATAAAAATACCAGGCACCCAACGCTCCGATCAGCATGCACTGAAATCGCGTGACGTGAATAAAATTGTAGGGTGTAAGGCCGTAGCTTGTATGTACGTAACGCAACGCAAGCTTCAGAAGGACCAACCCGGTGATCAGCGATATAAGTACCACCGGCAGATTCCGGACCTTTTTCACGATCCACGGGTAAAGGAGGTAGAACTGCTCCTCGACCCCAAGCGACCAGTAATGCCCGACCAGCGGAAGCTCAAACCCTAAAATAAATGGAACGTTTGCAGCAAGGAAAACATAAAAGAAAAGAGCGACCCATGAGAATTGCAGCCCGTATATGAATATTACGGCAACGCTAATTGCAAGATACGTGTAATACAGCGGGTGAATTCGTAATACGCGTCTTATATAAAAGTTTTTGACATCGATCGGCTGTTTTTCTTTTTCAAGCAGAAGAAGATAGGTGATGAGAAAACCACTCAGAGCAAAGAACATGCTAACCCCAAAACCGGCAAGATCGGTTCCTCTCGGTGTACCTTCCGGCGTTGCTCCGAACAAAAAGGGGTCAAGCCCGAATGTATTAAGCAGCAATGTAGTATGAGCAACGATCACTGCTACAGCGGCAATTGCTCTAATACCATTTAGGCCCGGTAAATGCACCGTCGGTCGAGGCGGCTCTGTGCCTCTTTTCACTTCTACGACATCAATTGGCAACTGTGATCTCCGGAATTATCGAGTCTGAGTTTGGACGGGTCTTTTGCCTCGCTAAAAAGACCATGAACGGCCTTTCAAAGATGAGGAAAAAGACGTAGGCGAAAACGAGGCAAAGGATGCACACAAGGTATCGATTGACCCCTTCCGCGATCGGCAGCAGCAATTCATGTGTCAGATACAAGGAGTATGAAAATAGCCCGACAAACGCCCACGCCGCGACAAATGAAAAACGGCCCGATCTCAAGCCTGCAAATACCTTCTCACGTGAAGTAACAAAATTTATTAGAAAGAAAAATGACGCACCCCAGAGAAATGGTTCGGCAACAAAAGCGATCTGCTCAAACGTGTGGGTTGCCGGCGATGCGAACCCCAGATACTTTACGGCAGCCGCGCAGATGAAGAAAAAACTCCCGATCCAGGGCGAATAACACCATCGCGGAAATTCGATCACCTTGTAGTAGTTTTCGATCGCTATTGCACCGAGCGCCCAGATCCACCAATTTGCTAAAGCTCCTTCAGTGAAAGGTAGCTCGAAGCCAATCACTTTTGTAACAAAAAGACTCACCCCCAGCCAGAGAAAACGCGATGCGAATGTTAGCGTCAGAGTCACAGTCCAGCCCCATCTCTCACGCAGGAAAAGAAGCAGGAAATAAAGCAAATAGAGCTGCTCTTCGATCGCGAGCGTCCAGAAAACCCCATTCATCGAATATGCTGTTCGATTATCAAAATTGTGGATCATCAGCAGGTGCGAGATCGTATCCCAGGCAAAAAAGCCGTTAAAAACAAGCATGCCTTGATGATATTCCCACCACAGATACAGGATCATCGCGGCGATATATGCGGGATAGAGCCGGATCCAGCGTCGCTTCCAAAACGCAATAAAGTCGATCTTCGGTTTCCGTTTGTCGTCGCTGGCTTTCGTCTTGGCCCAACGAAGATGAATGCAGAAACCGGAAATTACAAAAAACAGATAAACACCTACATATCCATAGGCCGGAAAAAAATAAAGATAATTCCATCCGGAAAGATTGCCGATGGAAAGTCGGTCCTCAAAAACCTTGCCCGCGGCAAAGACATGAAAAACGACAACCAGAAAAGCCGCGATGCCCCGAAGGGCATCAATGCTCAACATCCTGTTCTTAGTTATCTGACTCATGTCGGCTTTAGCCCTGGTCCGTCGGGCCGGTCAGCCATTCGATGGTTTTCTTAATGCCCATTTCGATGTCGGTTTCCGGCCGCCAATCGTACGCGTTAACAAATTTTTCGCTATCAAGAAAGACGTTTTGTACATCGAAATCAAAATGGGGCCTTGTTTCGATCTCGATCTTATGACCGAAATGTTTTTCGAACAGCGAGATGATCTCCAGGATCGAGATCGATTCCCCGCGTGAGATGTTAAATGTATCGTTTGACGGAGATGCTGCGGCGACTTTCATTAGAGCGTCGGCTACATCGTCGATGTACAAGTAGTCCTTTTTGGCCGTGCCGTCACCCCAGATCGCGAATTTTTCTTTTTTTGTAAATGCTCGCGCAAGAGCACAAATTATCCCCTGCGGCTTGTCATTCTTCTGTCCGACACCGTACACATTTGAGAGTCTCAAGATGTCGTATGGAAGCCCGTAATTATGGTGAAAGAGTCTGAGGTAATTTTCTATCGCATACTTCCCGACTCCGTAGGCAGAGATCGGAACTGGCAGCGACGCCTCCGTGATCACGCCGTCGTGATTTCCATAGACGCTCCCACCGGAAGAGATGTAGATCACCCGGACCCGTCTCTTAGCAAAGATCTGGAACAGCGAGATGGCCGTGAGTATATTTTGTTCGGCATCCTCACCGATATTCTGCATCGACGAAAACGGGACAGAGCTGTGGGCAAAATAGAAGACGGTTTCGATCCCGTCAAGCACACTGTCATTTGCTTTTAAGCAGTTGATGTCCGCCTGAATGTGTGCGGGCGGCTCGTTATCGATATCATTTGAGACGATCCAGTGCTCGACGTTTCCTGCCGAAAGCCGGGCCGATAGAGCTTTGGCGATAAATCCGTTTCCGAGAAAAAGTATCATTTTTTCAAAAGGCTGTTTACCGCTTCCTTAAACTCCTCAAAACCCTTTTCGGCCGTATACTGCAGCATGACTTCTCGCCCCTTATCTGAGATTGCCTTCTTTTCATCAAGAGACAATTCAAAATACCAGCAGATGGTGTCGCTCGCGACTCGCGGGTCCATCGGAACGACCATTTTGGGGTCAACCTTTTCGACAACCTCTTTGGTACCGGTGAGGTTGGAAACGATCGTCGGCAGACCGGCTCTTACTGCCTCAAGCGTAGCGATCGGGAACGCATCGCCGTTTGTAATATGAACACATAGGTCCGAATTATTGAAAAACGACGGCAGGTCTTTCCGGCGGCCTACAAACTCAATGTTCGACTCTGTGTTTTCTGTCCGGCTCAGCAGATCATCGACATATTCCTTGTCCCAATCGCCGATCACCGTCAACCGGGCATCCTGATACTTCTCTGCCACGAGCTTGAACGTCTGCAGCAGTGTTTCGATACCCTTGTAGAATCCCCGCCAGCCCGAGGGCCCGTTTGCTACAAAAAGAAGGCGATGCCCGTCGCGGATGATCTCGCCGTTCTCGATCGGCTTTGGTCTCTCTACCGATATGATCTCGTGGGCAGTTACGATCCTCGGGCTTTTCTTCCGTCCCTTGAATATCGCTCTCGCCAGTTCAGCCTGGAATTCGCACATGCAGATCAACGCATCATAATGACCTAATGTATATGAGAGCAGCTTTTGCGTCTTTGGCGAATACCATCCTGTCTTCATGAAAAAAAGGCATTCATCGCCCATTATCCCTGCGATCTTTTGATCGGGACGCAGTATCCGGAGCTTTTTCATTATAACGGGCGGAACATGCATGCCCTCGGCAAGGATCACATCATATTGCCTCACGTTCTGAAAAAAAACGCTGTTCAGCAGCCAGCTCGCATATCGCCGGACCCTGCCGGCGTCTTCCATGTCATGATAGCGAAGTATGCGATCGACAAAGACAAAGTCGGCATTAACCGATTTTGCCAAAGCGACGTGTGTCGGGTGCGGCCCCGGTCGGCCGTGAACAAAAGCTATTCTGGCGTCGCTAAAGGATCGTTGTTCAGGTAACATAGTGCGCGGAAACGTCTAACCTGTTGCCCTTGGGCAACGCAGTTGAACCTCCCGGTTGAATTGAACAAAATGTGAGTTTTTCACTACTAGAACTATAATCAAAAAGGCAGGCAATCAAAAATGCAGCCTGTGATCGTGTGTGTTGAGAGACTCAACCCCTAGACTCAAAAATGGATCAAGAGATACTATCGCCTCTCACCGGAAAACCAAATACAGAAAAAATAGGCGGAGTGAAATCCGAGGAGATCATATCGATCTATCGAAAAGATTACGATGGCATGGATGTCTCAGCGTATTTTGCCGGCATTGACGAGATAAAGGTCATGCAATGCGGGGACACGCATTTCATGTTCTACTATCCTTTCAGCACAGAGGGCGACGAGGCGTACTACGCCCGGATGAGTCAATTTGAGTGGTATTACAATCCTCAGCGATGGGAGCACAACAAGGCTCTGACGCTTATCGAGAAAAATGAAAAGGTTCTAGAGGTCGGTGCGGGGGCAGGCTTTTTTCTTAAAAGGCTGATGGATAGAAACATCACTGCTCATGGCCTCGAACTGAACGGCCGTGCTATCAAGGCCGCAAAGGAAGCCGGAGTTGATCTGGTCAAGGAGTACATTGAGACATATGCCGATGCCCACAGAGGTGAATACGACCTTGTTTGTTCATTCCAGGTTCTCGAACATATCGCGCAGCCATTGTCATTTCTGAAGGCACAAGTAGCGTGCCTGAAACCCGGTGGCAAACTCATCATCGGTGTCCCGAACAATGATTCGTATTTAAGAGACAATAAGATGTCGAACAAAGTACTGAACATGCCGCCGCATCATGTCGGGCTTTGGACACTTGCTTCGCTCTCTGCATTGCAGGAGTTATTGGGAATAAAGCTCCGTGGCGTCTACTATGAGCCGCTCGTCGACGGCAACGTTGATCTCTATCTTTGGAATAAGATCAATGATCTTTTCTTTGATGTCCGCATTTTCACCCGGGTTATATGGAAGCTAAAACTCCACAGGCTTATGACACCCGTCCTTAAACGATTCTCGGATCGTATTCAGGGAAATTCAATGCTGGCCTTGTTCATACGCGAATAGACCTTAGTGGCCCCTCTTCCGAAGCCTTGCCCGCGACAATCTCCTCGTAAACCAACTCGTTCGGCCTCGCAATGTTAGTGGTTCCGAAATGTTCCTCAATAGTTTCTCTTGCCTTGTCCCCGAACCGTTTTCGCAGATTGGGGTCCCGTATCAGCGTTGCAAGTTTCGCGGCCAGCTCGTTCCTGTCACCGCACCGAAACACGAACCCGTTCACATTGTCTGTGATTATTGTAGTTAGTTCCGGTATGTCCGACACGAGAACCGGCAGTTTCATCGCCATTTTTTCGAGGAGTGCGATCGGCAAACCCTCCTGATGCGACGGGAAAACGGCCAGGTCCGCTTCGTTCAAGAGCTCCACAACCCGATCGCATGGTCCGACGAATTCGATCGTGTCGGCGACACCAAGACTCTCCGCCAGCAATTGCATTTCATTGTTCATGCCGTCCGGCCCGACCAGGAGCAGTTTTTTTGGCGTCGGCTCGTCCTTGAGCAGGCTCCAGGCCCTGATAAGGTCATGATGAGCTTTCACCGGCGACATGCGGGCGACGTACACGACACAAATATAGTCGCGGTGCTGTTTCGGTGCGGGAACAAAGTGGCTGAGATTTAGCTTATTCTCTACAAGGTAAAGTTTCCTGTCTCGCCCGACCAGGCTATGTTTGCGTATCTCCTCCTCGATCGTCCTGCTGACAGCGATCAGCCAGTATTTCCGATACGTCAACCGGAAAATGATTCCCAGCAGAGTCGTTCCGAAAGAGTTCCTCGCAAGATTTGTAAGGTGTTGGGTATAGACAAGCTCACAGCCCGTTTTCGCTTGGATCAGCAATCCCAAGTTCAATTCTCTTGCCCCAAGATGAAGGTGCAGAATATCCGGGCGCTCGGTGACTACTGCATCAATAAGGCTCCTGAAATGATCGAAAGAGACTGACGGTCGCAAGCCTCGTTTTAGATAAGCCCAGAATGAAAAAGCGTCTTCGAAGTCATATGCGAAAGTCCTTATCTTGATCCGCGAATCGAGATCGTAAGTAGAAAGCAGGTCCGTTCCATCGCCGAGCGAATAGATCGACAGATCATATTTTTCGAGATCCGCGGACGAGCAGATATCCAAAACCACTTTCTGCGCCCCGCCGATATTCAGGTCCGTGACAAGATGAATAATTTTTGTTTTCGCGGTTATCGCCATGTGAGCGCTCGGCTAAATTGTTGCCATTCTTATTCCTTTACAGCGGCGACAACGAGAACAATGTAAAAATCGTGACTTTCGTCTGACGCATCCACTACCCGGTTCTTTGAAAAGAGCTTATCCGCCACCTTGTGCCAATATTTCGAACGGCGATGGACAAAGCTTCGGAACGCCCTGAACAGAAAGGACCAAAAACCGGACGCCGTAGTTTCGATCCAGCCGCTGAATCTCCTGAGCAAGAACAATATTGCGCGCCCATTGGTCGTTAGTTTATAAGTCTCGACAACAAGGAAGCCCGCTGCGGATATGTCCCGCTTAAGGCCGTCAGCCGTCCACCTCTGAAAATCGTATGGACAGCCGTGGTCGGGGTAAGAGCCGTGGGTTGTGCAAATAAATCTTCCACCTTTCTTCAACAAGCGATAACTCTCCGCAAAATAACTTGGTGCATCTTCTACATGCTCTGCGACCTGCGTTGACAGTATAAGGTCAAAAACCCCATCAGCCTTATCGATCTTGCTCTTTTCCCCGATCACATGATCAAGATCCGACATCCCGGTAAAATCGGCTCGGATATATTCCGAATTCGGAAACAGGTTTCGATATGGTGAGCCCCCACATCCGTAGTCAAGGATCTTTATTTTCTCGTCGGTACCGAACTTCTTGAGTGCGATAAGGAGGTCCGAAAGATGAATATAATCTGCGTCGCCCAGCTGAGGCTCAAATCTTTGTCTTAAATAATTTTCGTCCCCTATCTCTTCCTTAGTGTGCATGTCCTTTGCTCGCTTTTGTTTTAGTTCTCGAAAAAATCTTGATCGTCCCATCTTCCCGATCGGCCGCGTTGATAATCGTACCAGCCCAGCAAATAGGCTCGGCTAGTATCGGTTCCGTACGAATAGGAAGAGTTTCGAATCAATCCGGCAAAATTTAACGAGTGCCAGATCAGTTCGCGAAAAAGGTAGCCAAAGGATCTAGAGCGGCGCTTTCGGGAGAGATTTTCTTTCATCCAGAGTAGGCGGTTTCGAGTCCGTAAATAGGTTGCGACGCGGCTATAATTAGGTCTGTTTCCACTTAAGTGAAAAATGAACGCTGCCGGAGACACATACGAATAATAGCCCGCATCCGCCAATCTCCAACACCAGTCAGCTTCGTCGAAGTAGGCAAAATAGCGCTCGTCAAGGAATCCGACCTCGTCAAGAACGCTGGCCGACGTGAGTAAGCAGCATCCATAGGCCCACTCGCTTCGCCATGGAGGTAGATCCTTTACGTCTAGGTAGCTCTGATTATCTGGGTTGAGACTAAACTCGGCTATTTCCGGGCGCCATTCGGAGCGAATGAATGCACTCCCCGCCAGATCCTCCCCCAGGATCACTACAGGACTGATCGCGCCTGCGCCGGGAATCTTTTTAAATTCAGAGACAAGCGTAGTGATCGCGTTAGGAGGAATTATCGTATCGTTATTTAGAAGTACAACATAGTCGACCCCGTCCGTCAGCGCTCGACGGATACCGATATTGTTGCCGCCGCAATAGCCCTGGTTTTCTTCCTGAGGCAGGACGATGGTCCATGGGAATTTCAAAGCGAGACTTGCGGCCTCGGCGTTTTTAGATCCATTATCGACGATGTAGACGCTAATATCTTCCAGATCGCTCTCGCCCAGCGATGAGAGGCACCGGATCGTATCTTCGATACCGTTCCAATTTAGAATTACAATCCCAACCGATCTGCTAGACATCGTTTTGATATTGCCTGCTGCCAGACATCGTCCTGGTCACTTTTCTCTATCGAGACACTAACCGGTTCGCTTAGCGACGACCGCGAACTGACCATATCGAAAATCATTTATTCTGCTAAGCAGAAAGAAATTCACCAGATTGAACTTCCAATAACTGTACCTATTTATCCCATCCATTCTAACTACATCGTACCCACTCTCGTTAAATAAACGTTCGATGCTTTTCCTTGTAAAGAAACGGAGATGGGTATTATCCAGAATGCCTTTATCCTCATACCTCCAATCCTGAGTCTTAACGATCATGTAGAAAGTCGGGAAATACAAAATATTCGGTATTGATGCGATAACCAGCCCATCGGAGGTTAGATGTTTCCGTCCGGCGAGTAGGGCTTCATCCGGATCAGCCATATGTTCCAGAACATCGTTAAAAACGATGCAATCGAACTGCTCACCCAAGAGTTCCGGCATATCGGATCGAAACACGCCGCGGATAACCCGATCGAGTACTTTTTCGGCCGCATCTGCAGATTGATTATCAGGTTCAATGCCCCAAACCTTTGCTTCGGCACAACGATCCTTAAGCTGCTTTCCGAACGCCCCCGTGCCGCATCCGACCTCAAGTATTTTCAGGCACTCGATCGGTACAAACTGAAGCATTTCAGACCGGGGCGTATCATAATACCCAGCTGGTTTTGCATTATAATTCTTCGAAAGTCCGTTATGAGAGTTGCTCATCTTGTCCAAATAAACAGGTACCGATCTAAGTTAAGGATATTCAAGACCAAATGCTATATACCGGCCGTTTAAGGACCGTCGCCTAAGTCCGACGTCGAACTAGCCTGAGCCAGCGGTCGAGCCTTTCCCTGATCCAAAATATCTCGTCCGCCTCAAGCCCCCTTTGCCATATTAGTAGCCCATAAAGCAGCAGAGATACCGGGACCAACGCAATAAGCCACAACGAATAGTTATTGTAAAGGGTCAGGACCATCGTCGGTACAAGGATAATGATGCCGCCAATGATGCTTGGGAGGTGGTTGGAAAATCTGAACGTGACGCCCGCGATCCTTTTTGCCAGCCATGTTATTACAAAGGCATCCAACATTACGCGAAGTGACCACGCCATGGCGGCACCTGGGACTTGAAATTCGTAAATTAGTGCCGCTGCCAATGAAGCATATATTACCAGCTCGATCCAATAAAGCTTTCAAAGAGGTCGGTCCTTCCGCTCGCCATGATCGCACCGTGCGGGATATAGGCCAAAATGTTAAAGAAAAGGCCGACCAGCAAGATGTAAAAGGGCAACGTGCTCCCTGCGCCAAATTCGGGTCCCGCCCATATCGTAAAAAATGGCCGCGCACCCACGAACATCAGCATTATAGCCGGCAGCAGTGAGATGACGATCAGCCTGATCCCGCGCGAATACAGAGCGTTAAACTGGGTGCGCTTTTCCGGAGCAAGCAGCTGTGAGAACGCCGGTATCAACGATTGCAGCATCGCCGATGAGAACATCGTCGCCATCAGGGCAAAGGAATAAGCGACCGAATAATGGGCCAATGATTGGACCGAGATCATTCGGGTCAGTAGGAGCTTTTCAAGATTTACGAGGAAAACCGCAGCGATGCCCGCAAGCAGAAGCCCCGAGCCGAACTTTAGCAGCGGCCGCACCAACGAAAAATTTATGGCCGGTTTGACTAGACGAGGCAGCAATCTCGACGAAAAATAGAAATGGCCCGCGAGCGCCAATGCTCCCGCAAAAAATCCTACCCATATCGCACCTAGCAGTCCCCATCCGAGGTACAGGAACAGAGGTGCCCCGATCGCAATTATGAATTTGGACGCGGCAGTGTTGACCGTATTAAGGTCCATCCTCAGGCGTGTCAACTCCGGCGTATTAAACACTCCGGCGAGGCAGGAGATGACAAACGCAGCCGACGTGATCTTCAATCCGATCGACGCCTGCGTATGAACGTGATCGGGCACATTCAACTCGCCTACTATCCAGCCGGAGAATAGGAACAGCGGTATCGCCACCACCAGAGAACTGATAAGTATTATCAACCCCGATGTCCAGACAAACTCCGATTCCCGCTGAGGCGATCCTTCAGCATATGCCCCTGAGGCGAACTTTGTCGACGCCAGGCCCATTCCAACATCGGCAAAAGCAAAATAACTGGGGATCAGTCCGACCAGAATGAGCACGCCGTAGCTTTCCGAACCTAAGAATCGAATTACCAGCGGGGTCGACAAGAGAGTGGCAAACAGGGGAAGAACCTGGCCGGCGAGAGTCCAAAGGCTGCCCTTGACGACCCTGGTGGTCATTCCGGCGGTCGATGGAGCTATTATTTCGGGCCCGAGCGCCTCAGGAGTGATATCTGGCGTCACGTAAGGAGTCTATTGACGGGCGCTTCAAAACACAAACCAAAGTTAGGGGTTAAACGTTCGCCATTGAACAGAATTGAACGGCGCCTTGACGGTTTTAACGAGTGATTCGGGCAGCGTCGAATATGGCTCCGCCGGTCCACCGATCATGTATTGCTTGCTTAAATTCTCGACCCGAATTATCGGTTTCATCTTCTATACGATATCGGCATGAAGCGAATTCGACGCCAGCTGGGATTACACATTAAACAAACTCTGTCCTTTGCATTTCATTCGTTTCCCATTTGAGTATCGGTCGGATTGCGCCGGGCATGACGCCGGTATAGTCGCCCCGTGCCGTCTCGCCCTCGGACGACTCGACCACGTGAAACATTACGGCATCGGGTTCATCAAAATGAACTATCATCGGCCTGAACGTCGTTAGGGCCACTCTTACGATCACGCTGCCTTCAGAAAGAAAATTGCCCGGTATCCAAACCGTACTGGTGTATGATCCAACAGGACGCGGGGTGTTTTTCCACTCTTTTTCGATATCAACTGTCACAAATAGACAAACACCTCTATCGTTGAAAAGATGTATGTTGGGCGCCATTACGACACCTTCTTTCAAAACATCGTAGGTCATTTCAATTGCAACGGGCTCCGTAATGTTGACGGTTGAAACCGTCTCACCCGAGCGATTCCTGACTCTTACGCTGCGAAGTCTGGCGGTTTCGTTACCAGGGGCTGGATCAGCATCCCAGGTCCTCTCGGCCCCGCGTGTGGCTTGCTCCAAAAGGTAAGAGCCGATAACCGTTTCAGTGGCTCCGTCTTCCATTACATTCCCAGAGGACAACCAAATTACGCGGCCGCATAATCGGCTCATTGCCTGCATGTCATGAGATACGAAAAGAACCGTGCGGCCGTGTTCGCCGACATCCTTCATCTTTTTCAGGCATTTTTTCTGAAATTGCGCATCTCCGACCGCCAGAACCTCATCGACCATGAGCACCTCGGGCTCGAGGTGAGCGGCGACG
>Ga0105248_10004010_pt1 | contig 16271 bp, 14 predicted proteins | sample KBSS34metaG_FD_81524 | JGI IMG/M metagenome (GOLD analysis project Ga0105248, IMG submission 81524) | Switchgrass rhizosphere microbial communities from Kellogg Biological Station, Michigan, USA - KBS S3-4 metaG | ecosystem: Host-associated > Plants > Roots > Rhizosphere > Soil | place... | reverse complement strand
GTCGCGTCCATTGTCTTCGCGTATGCCGTGTGCCGGTATTCGCAGGAAACGCGCCGCATGTCCGACCTATTGATGTGGGCGTGCGTCGGGGTGGCACTGGTGAAGTTCGCCATCCAGCCGGTGGGTCTCATCGGCCTCGTGGATCACATCGCGGTCGCGTTCGTCCTCATGGCGATCGCGGTCACTTGGATGTCGCGGCGCGTGTCGCCGGTTCGTTGAGCCGACTGCCCGCTCCCTTACTGTCGCGGTTTTGTTTCGAGAGAAATTGGAGTTAGAGTCCCCGGGCTGACGCCCGGGATTATTAGGGGCTGGTTAGCGGGCGATGTTCTTCCATTCCTGTTCGTAGTAGCGAACCAGGATCTGGTCGTTCAAGCGGTTTGGTTTCACATCCACCGGCACCATGTCGACGGGGAAGCGGAACATCTCCGGCACGTTCGCGACCGCGAGGTAGCGCAGGCCGGCGGGTAGGGACGTGGGCGGTTCCCAGTTGTTTTCCTTGCCGAACAGCACGAAGCCCCATTCGCCGAAGGACGGAACGTACACGTGATACGGCCAAGTCTTCAGATTCGCCGTCTTCAATGTTTCGTTGATGCACCAATAGGACTGGCGCGCGAACAAGGGCGACGTGCTCTGAACCACGGCGAGGCCTCCGGCGGCAATGTGTTTCTGAAGCAGCCGGTAAAAGGCAGTCGTATATAACTTGCCGAGCGAGAAATTCGTAGGATCGGGAAAGTCGATCACGACAAAATCCCAGATGCCGGGATTCTTGTCGAGCCACACAAAGGCGTCGGCGTTGATGACCTTGACGCGCGGGTTTGAAAAGGAATGGTCGTTCAGGTTCGACAGCAGCGGATGGGTCTTAAAGAGCTGCGTCATTTCCGGATCGAGATCGATTAACGTAATGGACTCGACGGCGGGGTACTTCAGGATCTCGCGAACGGCGAGTCCGTCGCCGCCCCCCAGGACCAGCACGTTTTTTGCGTGCGGAATCGCGGCGAGGCCAGGATGCACCAGTGCCTCGTGATAGCGGTATTCGTCGCGCGAACTGAACTGAAGATGCGAACTGAGAAAGAGCCGGACGTCGTCTTTCCAGTGCGTCACCGCTATCCGCTGATACCGCGTCTGGCGCGCGAGGATCACTTCGTCGGCGTAGAGCGAGGCGTCGGCGGCGTTGGTAATCCAGTCGGAAGCGACCATGCCGCCGCCAAGCGCCAGCAGGACGACCAGCGCGGTAATGCGCAGCCAGACTCCGCCGTTGGGAAGCTCGTGCTTGAACAGGAACGTGGTCCACAAGGCAACTCCGGCATTGACGATGCCGAAGAGCAGGGCGGCGCGAACGAGGCCGAGCTTGGGAACCAGGATGATCGGGAACGCGAGCGAGGCTCCGAGCGCTCCGAGGTAGTCGAAGGTCAGGACGTGAGAAACGAGGTCGCGGAATTCGAAGCGGCCCTTGAGAATCCGCATGAGCAGCGGGATTTCCAGACCGACGAGGATTCCGACGATGATGACGACGGCGTAGAGCGCGAAGTGAAAGGCGCCGCCGTAGGAGAACGCGAGGAAGAGCAGGGACGACGAGAATCCGCCGACGAGGCCGACCATCAGTTCGATGGTGATGAAGCGAGCGACGAGTCCGCGGGTGAGGAAGCGCGAGAGCCAGCTTCCGATGCCCATCGCGAACAGGTAGCTGCCGATGACGGTCGAGAATTGCAGGATGCTGTCGCCCAGTAGATAGCTGGCCAGTGTTCCGGCGATGAGTTCGTAGATGAGCCCGCAGGCGGCGATCAGGAAGACAGATAGAAAAAGGACTAGTGACACTTGGGAGGCTTTAAGGGGAACGAATTACGATTCTGGTTCAAAGGCCTGGAGACCGATGCTACGAGCCTGCTCCGATACGAGCGCAGGCGCGCGCTTTGGATGGCGCGCGCATTTGGAGATGGCGATCACAGGCCGGAGGCCTGTGCTACGGAGGCCCGTACGACTAGTGCACCGCGGACGCGATGATGATGCACATGCCGAGGGCGGCGCCGCCGACGAAGATCGCGAGCGCGACGTTCTTCTCTTCGACGATTTCTTTCCAAAGGTCGTACGGTGTCAGCCAGTCGACGAAGGCGAACGAGCCCGCAAAAATCACGATGCCTAGCAGCGCGTAGATGATCGCGTTGATGAAATGTCCAATTTCAAATCCAGCCATGTTTACTTTCCTCCCGTGTACCGCGAGTAATAAGCATAATGCGACCGGTACGCGCCTGGGTTGTCACGCACGGTCTTAGGGACGTCCTTGACGACGTCCGGCTTGGTGGCGAGCCATCCCTGCATTCCACCAATGCTGGCGATGCCGAGGAGCCCGACTCCATAAAGCAGGTAAAGCGGATGTGAAAACATGTCTGGGTTCTCCTCTGAATTCCTATTGCGATGCCTTACGAACCGGTGGCGTAGTCGCTTTCCTGCCAGCGGCGGTTGTTGAACGAAGCGGCCTGAATCGAACGCCAGATGGGCGGAATGGGCAGCAGCAGAATGACGATCCAGAACAATGAGAAGGTCGGAATGTCGTGCTTCAGAGTCAGCTCGTAACTCATCGCGACTGCCGGCTTGGCATTGGCGGCGGCCGCCTGGGCGCGCGGCGACAGCGGGGACACGTAGCTGGTCGTTTTCGGCTTGTCCATTTCCGGCTCGACGCGGAGATAGTAATGACCGGGCGGAATTCCCGGAACGGTGATGGTGGCATTGGGATCGCCTTCGGTCCACGACCCGTCGCTATCGGATCCGAAGTAGTAGCTAAGTTCTTTGCCGAAATTGTAGGCGGTCCCGGTATCGTCGTTGATCAACGCGAAGTTGAAAGCCGCCCAGTTGTTCGAGAGGCTGGTCTTGATTTCGAGCTCGACATTTTTGGTGCCTTTCAGCTCGAAGACGGGCGTGACGAAGGAGGGTTCAGGCGCCGCCGGGGCGAAGGAATAGTTCTGGTGGAAGACCACTTCGTGCTTCGCCATCGCCGAAATGATGATGGCGGCAACCACCAGGCCGATCATCAGCAGGAACATGAGTCCCCACATGCCGCCCACTTTGCCTTCGTAGGGCGACGGCTGATTCGCGTAGATGCCCTGCGGCGCCGGAGGCGCACCTGGCATTTTGAAGCCCTGCCAGATTTCGGTGCCGGGCGTGTATTCGCCGAGCGACCAGTTCACTTCGTCGTTGGTGGTTTCGGACGACAGCATGAAGGGCGGCGAAACGTAATCATCCGCAGCCACGGGATCGCCGAGCTTCACCTGCCAGGGAAATTCCCCGAGGACGAAGCCGGTATTGGCGATTGCGTGCTGGAAATGCTGGTAGCTGCGGTTCTGATATTTGACCTTCGGCCGGATGCCGGCAATCGGCTCCGGAAGCGAATCGATGGGCGTGACGAAGTTCCAGTGGCCGTTGTATTCGGTGAGGTAGCGGAAGCCCTTATACGGATTGAAGAGAACGTACTCGCTCCATTCGTACCAGGTTCCGTCGACTTCGATGGCGCGGGTCTGGAAGCCGATGGCGTCCCAATCGACGCCCTTCAGGCGGCCGCGCGAACCGAGCGGGATCATCGGAGTCCGCGTCAATTGCTGCTGGAAATCGTGCAGGATTTTGACGTTCGGTTCGGAGGTATCGAGCATCGTGCCGCAGCTTGGGCAGGTGACGCGCAGGGTGTGCGCGAAGCCCTTCAACTCGACGGCGTTTCCGCAGTTGGGGCAATTCAAGCCGCGGGCTTTGACGATTGGCGCGGTAACGACAGGTCCCATTTAGTAGCGAGCCCCCGGAGCGGCCTGGCCCGTCAGCGTCCAGCCTTCGAACTCGCGGACATTTTTCAGATTCAGCTCTTCGTAGTCGACCGATTGTCCCAGGTACAGAGTCGGCGCGTCATCGGAATAATCGAGCGTGGCGAATTCGCGGCCGCGGCTGCGCAGATCGATGAACGAGACCTTCGACTTGTCCCAGAACTGGAAGGGAAGCTCGCCCTGCACGCCGCGGTAGAAGGCGGTATTGCGCGAGGTCACTTCGAAATCCACGTTGCTGAAGGTGAAGTGCGCGCCGCGAAAGGCTTCGCTGGCATTCGGCAAGTGCTGCGGCGGTTGGATGAACGAGACAGCGTAAGTGGCCTGCGCGTCGGAAATCCACCCCGAGGTTCCGTCGCTGAAGACCGCGTGCCACTCGTTCCAGACGCCGAGGTCGTATTCGTAGATGATGCGTCCGATGACCTGAAAATTGCGCCCGTTCCAGCTGCCTTCGGTGAGGATCTGGATGGGCGAAGCATCGGGAGGCAAATCGGCCACTGTGCCGACCTTCTGAATATCCACGTCGGAGCGGACCAGGATCGACTTGCAGAATTCGCAGGTGGTCTGTACGGCGCTCGACCACCGGAACTGCACAGGCGCGCCGCAATTGGGACAGTTCGCGTTGGGCTGGCTCATCGGTCGATCCTATGCGCTTCTCTCATATCCAGTCGATTGCGGACTTAGTCACCAACTGCGTAGTGCCGTTCGAGGCGTCGCACCTGGACGTTATGCGCGCCGAACTCTTGCTGAAAGTAGGCCGCGAAATCCCACTCGGGCCGCGGGCGACAGCAGAATACATTCAAGCACAAAGAACCATGCTCGGGAAAGGTGTGACAGGCGAGGTGGGACTCGGCCAGCAGGTCGAGTCCGGTGATTCCGCCGGTGATGGGGAATTGATGCCAGACCGGCTTGTCGACCGGATGCAGGTCGAGCGCCTGACACAGGCGCTCGAACATGGCTTTCATTTTGTCGAGATCGGCGAGGCCCGTGGGTTCGCAGCCGTAGGCCTCGACGATCCATTCGCAGCCGGAAGTGGTCATGCTGTTGTTGCGAAGTTAATTGTATACGAAGGAATCCCCGCCCTTACGGGCGGGGTTGTTGAGCGCGACCGGTGTACGCGCGACCTTACGGTTCGCGCCTCGGTCGCGCTTCGGCATTATTGTGCTCCACCGCATTCCGGACAGAACTTCGCCGGCCGCGGAATCTTGTTGCCGCAATTGGAGCAGAACTTAGTCTCTCCGGCTACGGGCGGAACTCCGGCGGTCGTGGCAGGCGATGGAGGAGCAGGCGGCACCGGAGGCGGCACGTTCTGTACCGGCGGCTGACCGTATCCACCGCCACCTTGCGGCGGACCCTGCGGAGGCTGATTCTGAACCGGAGGCTGGCCGTAGCCACCCTGCTGCGGCTGCTGGAACGCGTTGGCGAACTGCTGGCCCATCATGACGCCGGCGCCAAGTCCGACGCCCATTCCGGCGATTCCGCCGCCTTCGTTGGCAGCGGCGATCGGCAGCGAGTTGGCCACCTGGTACTGCGTATAGCGGCCCATGTCGCCGATCATGTTCATGCCGATGCGCGTGTCGAGCAGCTTCTGCAGCTCTTCCGGCAGAGAGAGGTTCTCGACGACGAACGTATCGAGGATCAGGCCCATCTCGGCGAACATCGGCTTCAGGCCCTCGGCGATCTTGTTGCCGAGCTCCATCTGGTTCGCGGCCATGTCCAAAAACGGAACCTGGCTCTGCGCGAATGCGCCGGTCATGCTGCCGATGATCGAATTCTTGATCTGTCCTTCGATCTCAGGAACGGTGTAGGTTTCGCGCGTACCGCTGATCTTGGTGTGGAACGCCCGCGGATCCGCCAGGTGCCACGAATAGATTCCGTAGGCGCGCATGCGCACCATGCCGAAATCCTTGTCGCGGACGGTGATCGGAGTCGCGGTGCCCCAGCGCTGGTTCACCTGCTGCCGGGTGGAGAAGAAATAGACGTCACTCTTGAACGGGCTCTGGAACATCTTGTCCCAGTTCATGAGGTTGGTCAGCAGCGGAATCGTCTGGGTGTTGAGCGTGTACAAACCCGGCCCAAACACGTCGGCCATTCGGCCTTCATTGACGAATGCCGCCATCTGCGATTCACGAACGGTGAGTTTGGCACCGTTCTGAATCTCCATGTCCTGCATGGGAAAGCGGTAAGCCAGCACGCCATCCTGCTGTTCGGTCCAGTGGATGACGTCAATAAATTGTTTCTTAAGGAAGTCCTTGATGGACATAACGTACGGTTTCCCCTCGTTCTGCCTGGCGGCGGATCAAAGTCTGCCGCCGACAAGCATAACGCAAAGAAGGGGCAGAATGTTCCGGTAATCGCGCTCCGAAGCGGCGGGCGTACGCCGCTGAAACGACGTTCCGCCCGCAACTCCAGGTGTTAATTGGCGATAGTGACTGCCGCGCCGTTGTAGTTATCGACGGGTCCCCAGGCGACCTGACCGCGGTTGTTGCGGACGACGACCTGGATGAGGTGCGGTCCGTTGGTCAGGGTCCGTGTGTCGAGCGCATAGTGGAAGCCGATATTGGGGCAGGCGGCGACGTCCGGCAGAGCCTTGCAGGCCTCCACCGCCGGCAGCCCGATCTGCGCGGTGTACGCAATGAAGCCGTCGATGACGACGACGGCGGACGTCACACGCGCGGTGTCGGTCTGATAGGTGTAGCCATCGATGTTAACGACGCCCTTCATGGTGTCGCCCTGCTTGAAGCTGGTCGCTACGACGATCGGCAGAGGCTGGGCCGTGTTTTTCACGGTGAACGAGACCGGCTGCTCAGGAATCAGGGTAAAGCGTCCCAGCGCGTCGCGGACGCGAACCTGGAGCGTATGCGTGCCGTCGGCCACCGGGAACGCGGTGCTGGTGGTGTCGATGGTGGCCGAGAAGCCGACCGCCGGGCAGTTCGGCGGCAGCGGCGCCGTGAGCGTGGCGCAGATGTCCGCGCGGCTGAGTCCGTACCGGCCACCCGGGTAGGTGATGCCGTCGATCAGGACGTCGGCGGTAGAGATTCGGACTCCGGCCGCGTAAGCGTAGCCGCGGACTGTTAACGTGCCGCTGACCGCGTCGCCGGCGAGCGGCAATTCTACTTTGCCGACGACCGGGCTGGCGGTGAGAGCTTCGACGGTGAAAGCCTGCGGCTTATCGGGGAAGTCCGCGAAGCCACCGCGTGCATTGGTGACGCGAGCCTGGATCGTATGCTTGCCCGGCGTGATTCCGTTGCCGGCGAGATCGAGCTGGACGGAGTAGCCGCCGCAAGCCGCCGCCGGAGTGCGGCACACGTCCGGACGCGACAGGCTGGCGGTGGTGTTTGCCATCGCTTTTCCGTCGATGAAGAGATCCACGCGCGAGAGCAGCAGGTCGACGTCGGCAGCGTAGCCGGTGATGGTTAACGTATCTTTTACGGTGGCGTCCGCGAGCGGAGCTTCGAGTTTGCCGGTGGGGAAGTCGGAGAATCCGAACGGCGGCAGGAAGTTGTAAGAGATGCGGTTGTAGCTTGGCAGATTATAGATGGGCGCGTAGGTTTCGCGGCCGTTCGAGATGCCGACGGTGGTGGCGCGTCCGCATCCAGGAAAAATGAAGGCAGCCGACGGATTGACGTTATCGCCGTACGTCAAGAAGATCTGGCCGTCGTCGCGCAGCGTGACGGAGAAGTTCAACGGCGTGCCCGAGAAAAAGAAGGGGTCGTAGGTGATGGTCTGCCACCGCACGGTGGCCGTGTTCGCGGTGGAGCTGAAGTACACGCCGTCGCTCGCGCTGCCGAAATCGGCCTGCGCCCAAAGCGGAGCGATCGCCGGCTGCAGCGCGAGCGCGGCGGAATCCTGGCAGGCGGAGAAAGGCGGGAAGTCGAACAGCAGCGCTCCGTTGAGGTCCGCGATGACGCTGCGATACGTTTTGCCGAAGAACGGGAAGTCAAAGGGCAGCGTGATCCGGCCGTAGAGATTGGTATCGACATCCGTCACGCGGCGTTCGGTGCCGGCGGGCGGCGTGAACGACGCGAGGCTCCGCAGCAGGTAGGGCTGCTGCGTTGACAACGTGGTCTGGATCAGCGCGCTGCCGGATCCGGTGTCGGCGTCGAAATAATATGCGCTGACGGCGTCGCCCGGAACCACTTTCAGCAAGCCGTTGTTCTTGGCGATGCCGGTGCCGCTGGTGGCGCCGCCAATGGTGCCGATGAACAACGATCCCTGGCGTTCGAGCGTCATCTCTTCGCTATCGCCGGAACTCGCGGTGACGACGACGTGGGCACCGTTCGAGTTGAGGTTAGTGTCATTCAACAACACGCGGATGGATTCGCCGGCTGTCAGTGGCGCGTCCAGGATCTTCAGCAAGCCCTTGCCGGTCGGGACCTCGCTCGAGGCGACGACGTACTCCGAGTCGGGGTTCGGAGTAAAAGCGAGCGCTCCGAAGCCGCGCTTGGCGAAGGCGGTCCACAGCAGGGCTTGATTCGCGCCCTTGTAATCGACGCGGTCTGCGAGCAAAATGGCGTCGCGCGCATCGACCATCGAGGGCTGGGGAACGCTGAGCTTCATTCCGTCAATCACCAGCAGATTCGCTTTGGCGCGTCCGTCGGCGTCGCCGTACTGCTTAATCAGCGCGGCGCGGACTTCCCACAACGCCTGCGCCCAGATTTCGCCGTCGGCGTGGACTTCGGGTTCAGGAATGACTTTTCCGAGGGCGGCAAACGTGAGATTGTTGACGGCAAGATTCGTGGAGTACGGCCGCGTACGGAAGCTGCCTGAGCCCCAGACCTGGCTCATGTATTCGGCCACGGGGTACGTTCCATCGATCGGTGCGTTCGCCGGAAGGGTGAATTCCAAGCTGAAATAATCGCTCCACGCCTCAGCCATGGCGGCGCATTGGAACACGCTATAGCAGCCGCTGATCAGACGCGTTGAAACGCCGTGGGTGTATTCGTGGATGACCACCGTTGCATCGAGAGATCCATCTGTGAACTGATACGGAGCCTGATCCGCGGTGCCGACGTACATCGCCACCATGGAAGGACTGCCGTCCGCCGACGTGCGCGTAGTGAAGAACGCGTTTTGCAGGGAGGCTGCGGTCGGCGCCTGCGAGCCGTAATGCGCGTAGGCATACATGGCGTCGCCGCCGGTACCGCCGCGACCGTAGTTTTCCGCCTGGAAGTTGCCGGCGGCTTCGTTGAAGCCCAGCTTGTAGAACTTATCGTGCGCGAGATTGATCAGATAGAACAGATTTGTGTTCACAGCATCGCCGAATGCAACCGGGCTGGTCGCGAACGGAATCGTGAGCGGAAAGCTGAAGTCGCCATTCGGCGCGGTGGTGATCCGCGGAGTGGTCAGGTAGGTTTGGCCCAGAAAGTTCTCGCCGGTGACGGTGTTGTTTCCGGCGGTACGGTTTCCGATGACCCAGCCGGCGGGCGAGGCGATGGGATCCCCGGCAAACGAAACCGAGGTGCGATCGACCACCGGCGGCGCGGCCGTCAGCTTCGATCCAGGAGCCGGATTCGGCTGCGGGCTGCCTTTTTCATACACCAGGCCTTTCGCGCTCTGCCGATGTGTAGTGGGGAACTTAGCCATCGTGCGGCCGCTGGAGGCTTCGACGATGACGTCCGCGCTGTTGTCGCCGGCTTCGTTGACGACGTTCATTTTCCAGGCGGCGATGAGCGTTCCATTGACCGCGTACCAGATCGGCGTGCCTTCCACGTCATCGGCGAGCGTCGCCGCGGCGTAGCGCACGGAGCCTTGCGGCTGATGCGCGGCGGCCTGCGTTTCCACAGGAAAGTAGCTTCTCTGTTTATCCGTTGCTACGGCCTTCACCGCGGAGCGAGCTGCTTTGCGGGCGGCGGCTGCTTCAAATAAAGTCAGGTCGGTCGACTGCGGCGCGTTGAACAATTGTCCACCGGCGGAAACGACTTGTCCATCGCGATCCACGTGAACGGCAAAATCGGCGTTCGCGACTTCGATGTTCTGAAAGCGCTGCCGGTAATGCAGATGCGTGATGCCGTTGTGATCATCGGTATATTCTTTCGCCAAAAAGACGCCCGCAAGCGCCTCCGGCGGAAGGGTGAAGGCCTGGGCCGCGAATGACTTTCCGATGTCCGCCGGACGCTGACGGGAAGCAGCCGTCAGGGGCTTATCGGAAACGAATTTCTTGGCTTGGGGAAAGAGGGGAGATGCAATGAGGCAGAAAAATAGTGCGAGACGAACCATGAGTAAATCCTTGGCGGGGAGCCAACCGGATCATAACAGACACACCGCGGACCGCGGAGTTTCGTCGCGTGCGCTCAATTAAGATTTGCTAAGCGTTCTGCTTTTCCGAAATGGTAGCGGCCGGCTGTTGCCCTCGAAGGACGATGCCGGCGGCGGCAATTCCTGCGGCCACCAAGGCCCACGGACTGAGCCAATGGTTGGCGATCAGATAGCCGCTGAGCAGCGGGCCTCCGATCTGTGCGAGCGAAGTCAGCGACTGCGTCAGGCCCAGGACGACGCCCTGCTCCTGCTTCGCCGTAGCGCGCGTGATGAGGCTCGTCACCGTCGCGCGAATGAGCGTCCCGATGGCGGACAGCGTCGCCGCGAGAATCAGCATCGGCACTGCATAGGTGAACGCGAGCAGGACGTAGCCCAGGGCCGTACACCAGAAAGCAAATCGCGCGAGGCTCGCTTCGCCAAACCGCTTCACCATGCGTCCGAGTAGCGGGCCTTGTAGAAAGATGCCGAGAAAACCGGCCCAGGCATACACGTAGCCGACCTCGGCTGGTCCGAAGGGTTTTCCGTGCCAGGTGAGTCGGCGTTCCGCGAAGAGAGGAAATCCGCTGCTGAACATGGCAAAGGAAAAGACGTAGGACAGGAACTGCAACAGCAGCGGAGCCAGTTCCGGGCGGCGGAAATACTGGGCGTACGCACCCCAGTCGAAGACGGAGAGGCGCCGTCCGCCCGGGCCGGCGTCGGCCTTTACGGGCGGCGCCTCGTCGAGCATGAAGTACGTCGCGAGGATGCTCGTGAAGGACAGCCCGGCGGCCATGTAGACCGGATAGTGATAACCGAACTGTGAGAGAAATCCGGAAAGCGCGGGGCCGATGAGGAATCCGATGCCGAAGGCGATGCCAATGACACCGAAGGATTTCGCGCGATCCTCGGGACGCGTGACGTCGGCGATGTAGGCCTGCGCGAGCGACAGATTTCCGGCGGTGGCGCCGTCGATAATGCGCGACAGAAAAACCAGCCAGAGGTTATCGGAGACGGCGAGGATCAGGAAGCCGATCAGGGTTCCTACCTGGCTGACCAATAGCAACGGCCGGCGTCCGGTGCGATCGGAGAGCCTCCCGAGCAGCGGTCCGGAGATCAACTGACATAGGGCATAGACGCCGATCAAAGCTCCGACGACGGTGGGCGAGGCCCCCAGTTTTTCCGCGTAAAACGGCAGCAGCGGAATCATGAGGGTCAAACCCAGCACGTCCACGGCGACGATCAGAAAGATCGGAAAGAGGGGAGCGGACCGCAACAGTTGCTATGATCGCAAATACCGTTTCATGCCGCTTTCCAACGATCCGTTCTATCGCATTCAGAAGCTTCCGCCGTATGTGTTCGCCGTCATCAACGAGATGAAGGCAAAACTCCGCGCGGCAGGACAGGACGTAGTGGATCTGGGCATGGGAAATCCGGATGGCGCGACGCCGCGCGCGGTGGTCAGCAAGCTGGCTGAGGCCGCCCGGAATTCGCGCAATCATCGCTACTCGATGTCGAAGGGCATTCCGAAGCTGCGCGAAGAGATCGTCAAGCGATATCAGCATAACTACGGCGTCGAACTGAATTCGGAGACGGAAGCGATCGTCACCATCGGCGCGAAGGACGCGCTGGCGCACCTGCTGTTTGCGGTCATCGGACCGGGCGACGTGGTGGTGTCGCCGAACCCGGCGTATCCGATCCATCAATACGGCGTGATCATGGCCGAGGGGCAGGCGTGCGCGCTCGCGATGCCGAATCCGGCGGAGTTTCTCACCCGGCTCTACGACGTCTACAAGCAATCGGCGAAGCCGCCGAAGATGATTCTGATTTCGTTTCCGCACAATCCGACGACGCAGTGCGTGGAACTTGATTTCTTCAAGGAAGTGGTCGCGCTGGCGCACAAGCACGGCACCATGATCGTCCACGACTTCGCGTACGCCGACTTGGGTTTCGATGGCTACAAGCCGCCGAGCATCCTCGAGGTCGACGGCGCGAAGGAAGTGGCGGTCGAGATTTTCTCGCTGTCGAAGAGCTACAACATGGCCGGCTGGCGCGTTGGGTTTTGCCTGGGAAATTCGAAGATGATCGGAGCGCTGGCGCGGATCAAAAGCTATCTCGATTACGGCGTGTTCCAGCCGATTCAGATCGCCTCGATCATCGCGCTCCGCGAATGCGAAGAAGACACGAAGAAAATTTGCGCCACCTATCAGCGGCGTCGCGACGTGACCATCGATGGACTGCGCCGGGCCGGTTGGCCGGTCGAGCCGCCAAAGGGATCGATGTTCGTGTGGGCTCCGATTCCGGAAAAATTCGCGCACCTGGGATCGCTTGAATTCGCGAAATTATTGATGTCCGAGGCGCTGGTGGCGGTTTCGCCGGGCATCGGATTCGGACCCATGGGCGAGGGCTTCGTTCGATTTGCGTTGATCGAGAATCATCAGCGGACGCGGCAGGCAATGGCGGGAATTAAGAAGTTATTGCGCCAATGAGACAGAAAATTCGAGCATTTGCGTTAGAATTCGAGTATGTCCGCGCTATTTGATGCCGGGCCACCGGCGCGCGCCGGCCAGTCCGCGGAAGTCGTGGACCTGCGGCATCTGCGTGCCTCCGATCTCGAACCCGTGCTGCAGGAAGAAACGCGGGTATGGCGCGAGCAGTTCGATTGGGATTTCCAGGCGTCCGCCGATCTGGTCCGCCGTTTCGTGCAGATGCAGGCGCTCAGCGGCTTCGCGCTGATGCGTGATGGCAAGGCGATCGGATATTCCTATTACGTCGCTGAAGAGCGCAAAGGCCTGATCGGCGATCTCTACGTCCGCCATCACGAGCGCACCGTGGACACGGAGAATCTACTGTTGGGCGCGGTGGTCGATTCGCTGCTCGGGCTTTCATTTGTGAAGCGCATCGAATCGCAGCTGATGATGCTGCAATCGCCGCTGACGCGTGCGCTGCCGCGTAAGGAACGGGCGCAATCGTTTCCGAGGCATTTCATGGAAGCGGATTTGAGTCTCACGAATATGCCCCCGTTGCGTGCCTCGTCTCCGCTGGTTTTCGAGCAGTGGGCCGAGCGGCGCCAGGACAGCGCGGGACAGGTGATCGCGACCGCGTATCAAGGGCACGTCGACGGCAAAATCAACGATCAATACCGGACGCTTTCGGGAGCGCGACGGTTCCTGATGAACATCGTGCAGTACCCCGGCTGCGGCGCTTTTTTCCAACCGGCTTCTTTCGTCGCGCTGGATCCGACCTCCGGACGCATGGCCGGCTTGAGCCTCGCGAGCCTGGTGGCCAGCGACATCGGACATATCACGCAGATCTGCGTCGCTCCGGAATACAAGGGGCAGGGACTCGGCTACGAACTGCTGCGGCGGTCGATGGACGCGATGCGCGCGCACGGCTGCCGGAAAGTCAGCCTGACGGTGACGGCCGCGAACGACGACGCGATCCGGCTGTACCGGCGCGTCGGGTATTCGATTCGCCGCGTGTTTGCCGCCTACGTCTGGGACAACGCCCGCTAGCGCGCAGGCGCCGGGCCGATCAGCGTTCCCGGATAATAATGCCGCAGGATCGTGTCGTATTTTTCTCCTTGCGCCGACATCGCCGCGGCGCCGCGTTGGCAGAGTCCGATGCGATGACCTTGCACCGGTTTGCCGCGGCAGGTTTTGCATTCCACCGCGAAATAGGAATACGGCCCGGGCTGCCATCCGGCCTCGACGGGAGTCCGCGTGCGTCCGCCGCACTGCGTCGAATAGAACGCCTGGATCACTTTCCCGTCGAAATTCAAGACCATGCCCGCAGTTTCCTTGGCGGCACGCTCCGCGAGCGAGCCCTTCGGCGGCGGAGCCTTCATGAATTGGCAGTGCGTCGTGTCGCACGCATCGAAGGCGCCGTGTCTCGACGGCGAGGCTAACAAGTACGAACGCGAAACGACGGCCTGCGCCTTCAGGGCTTCGAGCGTGGCTCCAGGAACGCTTTCGGACGCGACGATGGAAGCCACCGCGGTTTCAAGGGGCATCGTCACCGTAGCGCGCAGATGATCCGCCTCGGTGTCGACGGCGAGGGTGCCTTCATAGACGCGCTCGATCCTGCCGGGAATGCGCAGCCGGAAGCGCGTCGCCACGCCGCCTCTTCCAGTGACGCGATCGCCGGCTTTCAGACGATGCCAGAGGGAATCTTCCGCGGGGGCTTTCGAGATTTCTAAAAAGCCACTTTCGGAGCGTACTTCGAAGGTTGCGGATTTGAAGAGTCCGAAGACGCCGACGCGGGCGTCCTGCGCGAGCATTGGCGCGGCCGCAAGAAATAGAGCTACGCGGAGCATTTACTTCGACTCGTTGAGAACCAGCTTCGCAATCTTTCCGGCGGCTTTGGCGGACTGCGCGCCAGGCACTCCGTGGACGCGAACCAGCAGTAAGTAGCGTGGCGACTCCGGCGGGAAGAGCGCGAGGGTAAAGCCGTCGCCGGCGTGCCGGTGATCCACGCTGGCGCAGGGAGCGGTTCCGGTTTTGGCGAGCGTCGCGATCCCGAGGGCGCGCGCCGTGCCCTCGCGAGCGGCTCCACGCAGGCCTTCGAGTAGCAGCGGAACGCCGGCGTCACGCTTGCGCGCAAACAGCTCGAGGTAGGCAGCGGCCAGCGTCGCAGGCGGAATCTTCCAGTTGCCGCCAAGACCGATACGCGTGTCCGGCGAATCGTCTCCCGGGAGTGCCAGTCCGTAGCGCGCGCAGACCCGTTCCAATTCGGCGGCCGGCACGCGTGCGGCGAGCTTCAGGAAGACGGCGTTGCAACTATGCGCGATCGCTTCCGGAAGTGTCAACGTGCCGTGGCCCTTCGGCAACCAGCATCGATCCGCTTCGCCGCCGCAGTGCAGTTTGGCGGGCGCCGTATTGGCTTCGATCGCAGCCAAGGCTACGAAAGGCTTTACCAACGAGCCCAGCGGAATGGCGCGGGCGGCGTCCGGCCAACGGGCCGCGAGCGTCTGCTTGGTGTGCGCGTCGAGGAGCAAGTAAGAGACGTCGGCTTGCGGAATCTCGCGGTCGATCGCCCGGTCGAACGGACCGGTGGCCAACAGCAGCAGACCCGCGAGCATCGAAATCATCGCAAGCGATAGACCACCGTCTCGGTTACCTGCGCGCCGTTGTCGTGCGCGACGACGCTGGCGGATTGGGTCCGCGAGAGGACCCGTCCGAGGCTCGCGAGTGTGCCCGAGAAGAACGCGGGTTCACGCGCTTCGCCCGCTGCCGGCGCTGGGTTCATCGGGAAATCAATCAGGCGCATCATGCGTTCAAAATTCGGAAGCTCAGCCGCATGGCGATATCCGGCGGCGTAGAGCGCGCCCTGTGCTGCCGGAGCGGCATTCAACTTCGCCAGCACTTCCTGAAGAGCGGTGGCGTTGTTCGCGATGAACAGCAGTTTCCCCGAGGTCGCCATCGCGAGCCCGCCCGGGCCATCCATCGCGAAATATTCGACGGTGCCGGCGCGGCGCGACGCCCACCCCGTGCCGAGTTGGCCGGCGCTCCAGAGGCCGTCCGCGGCTTCGGTGAGCGCGCTGCGGACCGACGCGGAATTCCAATCCTGCGGAGCGGTGAACGCGAGCACGCTGGTTTCGGCGAGGAACACGCCGTTCGGCGCGCGCCGGTTCGACGAGACTTGAAGACCCGCGCCGAGGTTGCCATTCGCGAACAAACGCCCCAGCGCGGCAATCACTCGAGTCGAACGATTGTCGACCAATGGCGCCTCGTCGATGCGCCGCTCGAGATCGCTCTCGCTGCCGATCGCACCGTCGGATTCGGAAACCACGGGCGCCTGTTTGTTATCCGAAATCGCGAAACCGGGCTCGCCCAGAATCTTGAAGCGGATCAGGTCCACCGCCTGCGCGGGCGTCAAGGTGGCCCAGGCACGATAAAGGCCGGCCTGATCAGGCACGAGCCGCATCACCTGTGCAACGCCTGGTTCGGAGGCCGTGGTGTCGCCCGTCGGGTTGGGACGCTGCAGGATGCGGCGTTCGGTGAAGGCTCCGCCGCTGCGGTCGAGATCCGCGAGCGCGGAACGGAACTGCTTCAACTCGGAGACGTTCTTCTGAATCCAATACGAGCGGAAATGTGGAGAGACGGTGAGCCGCTCCATGTTCGCCGCCATGCGGAGTTCGCGCGGACCGTTCGTCGCGGCAGCAACCGCTTGATCGAACCAGCGTTCCTGGCGGAGCGAGGTCTGGCCCGGATTCGCGATCAGCGCGAGAGCGCCGGT
>Ga0105248_10004006_pt1 | contig 16276 bp, 17 predicted proteins | sample KBSS34metaG_FD_81524 | JGI IMG/M metagenome (GOLD analysis project Ga0105248, IMG submission 81524) | Switchgrass rhizosphere microbial communities from Kellogg Biological Station, Michigan, USA - KBS S3-4 metaG | ecosystem: Host-associated > Plants > Roots > Rhizosphere > Soil | place... | reverse complement strand
GTGATGATGCCGACCGGATTGCGGAATTCGGCCATCACCTCCAGGCAGCCGCGCGTGAGTTTGAGCGCGCGTTCGAGCGGTTGATAGCAGTCCGTCACGCCGCTGAAGCCGATGGGACGCGGTTTCCACGACTTGGACATCAAGGCGTCGCGCAGCAGCGCGGGCGCGTCTTCTTTCACGAAGATCTTGCTCTCGAAGTCCAGCCCGGCCGAGAGCCCGAGGTACTCGTGATACGGCCGGGCGTAACAGTAGATGCATCCGTGCTCGCAGCCGCGATACGGATTGACGTACACGTCCATGCCGACATCGGGGCTGTCGTTCGTTGAGAGGATGCTCTTTGACGTGTCGCGGAACACTTCCGTCGGCCGCGACGGGCGCTCGTCGTCATCCTCGACCGGCTCGGCGATCAGCGCGAGTCGCTCGAAGCGGCCCGTGGGATTGCCCGGGGCGCCGCGGCCTGAGTCTCTTGGACGCGGTGTTGCCTGCGCCGGCGGCTCCATCGAAGGAGTCTAACCTAGTAGCGAAGAAAAGACGAAACTCAGCTAGGACGATGAAGCGCGCAGGACTGCGCTCGTCACGAACTCCTGGATAACCGGCGCGGGTCGCGCGCCCATGGTGCGGGACACTTCGTGCCCGCCCACAAACACCGCCATCGTCGGAATCGATTGAATCCTGAAGCGATCGCCCAACTCCGGAAGGGCCTCGGTGTCGACCTTGGCGACAATCCACTGGCCCGCGTGATCGGAGGCGATACGCGCGATCTCCGGCGCGACGGTGCGGCACGGGCCGCACCAGGGGGCCCAGAAATCAACGACGACCGGGACACGCGATCCGGCGATCAGGGCGTCGAACGCTGCGCCGGATGGCACGTCGATCGGTTCGGCCGCCGGCGGGATCGCCGTGCCGCACTGACCGCACTTCCCCGCGTGCCCGAACGGAACCCGATTTCGTTTGCCACATGACCGGCACGTGAGAATGACGCCGCGCGCGTCCATGGCGAGGGCCATGACTCATTGTACGGCCCTCCAAACCGTTCACCGCTCACTGTGAACTGCAACCTGTCAGGGCGTCGGCTGGCGCCTTCGCATCCGCGCCAGCTTCGCTTTGGCGAGCCCAATCTCACGTGTGACCTGGCGGAGCATCTCGCCGAACAAATCCCATCCCTGCCCGCGCGCGTCGTCGATCTTCGTCTGCAGGCGCGCGATGGCCGATCGGCGGAGGTCGGCCCACTCCGCCTCGATGTTGACGAGCCGCGCGCCCAGGGCCGCCGCGCGGTGCTGGAGCCGTTGCCGAGCCGCGTCCGGGTCGTCGGGATCGAGGGCGGGATCGTCGGCCAGATACGGATCGAGTTCCCATGCGCGCAAGATCAGCCGGAGCCGATCGGCATCGCGCTCGGCGTAGGCGCGATTGGCTTCGGCCATCAGCGAGTGCCGCCGGTATCGCGTGCGTTCGTCGTGTTTCGCGTGTGGCAGCGCGTCGGGGTGCACGGCGCGCGCGATGTCGCGGAACATGCGCTTGAGATCGCTCGACGGCGCGGACGCGGGCCCGCAGCCCGCGAGGGTGGGCTCGTCGCCCGGATCGGGCGCCGCCTCCTCCGGATCGGGCACCCGCAGGCCGAGCCGGATCTCCTCCGCGGCGACCGCGGCGTCGAGCGGAATCAATTCCGCGTAGAGCGGCCCGATTTCGTCCAGATAGCGCGTCTGCAACGCGTACAACCCGGTCTTGAACGCCAGCAGGTCCTGTTCACGCGTCGCGACCTGCAATTCGAGAGCCGCAACGTTTTCTCGGGTCGCGTCGGAGAAAGGACGCAGGGAAGTGGCTTCAGACATGCGAGGGCACGAACTCGGCGCCGCTATTGTGTAACATTCTTTCTTCGCGGTTCTGGAGGGGTCCCGTGCTGCAGCGTATTGCCGGTGTCCTGGCGAGTGTCGGCGTGACGATTCTGACGGCCGTCGGCGCGGGCGCGCAGACGGCGCCGCCACCGAAACCCGCGCCGCCGCCGGCGCTGCTCGACAAGATGCTCGGCAACTGGGTCATCCGCGGCACCATCGAGGGCCAGCAGACGACGCACGACCTTGAGGTCAGCTGGGTGCTCAATCACGGTTACCTGCGGTTGCACGAAGTGTCGCGCGAAAAGACCGCCAGCGGCGCGCCGGAGTACGAAGCCATCGTGCTCATGGCCTGGGACGCGAAGGCCGGCGAAGTGCTCTGCTTGTGGCTCGATACCACCAGCAACGGTGGGCTGACCGGACAGGGCATCGGTCATGCCAAGCCGACCGCCGATACGCTGCCGATCATCATCACGATGTCGCCGACCGTGAGCTTCCAGAACAAGATGGTCTACACCGCAAGCAGCAACAGCTGGCAATGGATCATGGATGGGACGGAAAACGGTCAGACGACGCCGTTCGCGAGGCTGGTGCTGACAAGAAAGTAGCCGGCGGCCTCGAGGCTCGTCGCTTACAATTCCGCCATGCCCGTATCGCGTCCGGTTCACGCTGCAAATCTTCCCAAACCCGTCGGCCCGTATTCGCCGGGTGTGTCGCTGGAGAATCTGATCTTTGTTTCCGGCCAGGGCGCGAATGATCCGGCGACAGGCCGGATCGCCGGCACGGACATTGAGGCTCAGACCGAGCAGTGTCTGAAGAACGTGCGCGCCATTCTGGAAGCCGCCGGCTCGGATCTGTCCTGTGTCCTGCGTTGCGGCGTGTTCCTGGCGGACATGCACGAGTTCGAGCGCATGAACGCGGTGTACGCGCGGATGTTCGGCGATCACCGGCCCGCGCGCACCACGATCCAGGCGGGCGCGCTGCCCGGCGAAGGGCTGCGCGTCGAAATCGACTGCATCGCCTATCGACGGGACTAGGCGGCCGGCCTCGCCGCCGGATCGTACCTGCCTACGCCGTTCGGCGCATTCTTCGGACGACCGCCGGCTGGGCCTGGAGCACGCGCACGGCGCCGGCCTTGACGATGGCGGCGTGTTCCTCGGCCGTCCGTTGAATCGCCGGCACCGCATGGCCGCAATCGGCACAGACCAGATGCAGCACTTCGACGCCATGGAGCGTGCGTCGCTCACGGTACATGTCCTGGTGGCTGCATCCTGTCACCAGTCGAAGCACCGATTTCAGAATAGTCATGCGCGATATAAGGGCAACTTCCTTGCCGGATCCGACTTGCGGAGTTTTGCGCGTCTGGTGGCGGGCCGGTACCGAAAGTCAGCCTTGAGGGGGACTGTTTTCCCTGTACCCGTCGACTTGACGAATCCTCCGAGGGACCCGTTACACTCGCGTTGAGTGACGAAGCCTCAGGCCGAGAGTTCCATCACACGGCAGGAAAACCGTGCCAAGCGCGACGGGACGTTCGACCTGTCCATCGACCGCAAGCGTCTGGGACACCTGGTCTACTCGCTGCCGGACAAGGCAACCCTCACGATCGATTACGTCCATGTCGATCCGTCGCTGCGCGGGCAGGGCATGGGCCAGAAACTGGTCGCCGCCGCCGTCGACTGGGCGCGCGAACAGAAGCGTCAGGTCACGCCACGGTGCTCCTACGCCAGAGCGGTGATGGCGCGTAACAAGGAATACAAGGACGTACTCGGGCCGTAGCCCAGACCGGATCCGAAAGGGCCCTGGATCTCGGACCCTCAGACGGTGCTCAAGTATCTGTGGACGAGATAGATCCCGGCCGATCCCTCGCCAACCGCGGCCGCGACCCGTCGATTGGCGTTCGCGCGGACATCGCCGACGGCGAAGACGCCAGGGACGTTGGTTTCGAACAAATACGGATCGCGGTCGAGCGTCCAGTCGCGCGGCCGGCCGGAGACGCGGGGCAAGTCCTCGCCAGTCAGGATGAAGCCCTTGTCGTCTCGGGCCAGGATGTCCGCGAACATCTCCGATCGCGGCGACACGCCGATGAAGATGAACATCGCTGACGCATCGATCACCCGTGACTCGCCGGTCTCGCAGTGCTTGATCGTCACGTGCTCGAGCTTGCCCGTGCCCGCCACCGACGTCACCTCGACCAGATTGATGACCTCGATATTCGGCGTCTTCTCGATGCGTTCCACGAGATAGCGCGACATCGATGGCCCGAGCTTGGGCGCGCGCACGAGCATCGTGACCTTGCGCGCGTACCGCGAGAAAAACAACGCGCCTTGTCCCGCCGAATTCGCGCCACCGACGATGCAGACGTCCTGCTTGCGGTAGGTCGCGGCCTCGGTCATCGCGGCGCCGTAGTAGACGCCGATGCCGATGAGCGGGTCGACGCCCGGCACTTCGAGTTTGCGCACGGACATGCCGGTGGCGATCACCACGGCATAGGCCGAGACTTCCGTCCCGTCGCTAAGCTTGACGATGCGATAGGGATCCTCGCGTCTGAGCCCGACGACTTCCTGCGCGGTCAGGATCTCGACACCGAATCGCCGCGCCTGCGCCGCGGCGCGCTGCGCCAGATCCGCGCCGGTCACGCCGGCGGGGAAGCCCAGATAGTTCTCGATCATCGAGCTCGTGCCCGCCTGGCCCCCCGGCGCGTTCTGTTCGACGAGCAGGACGTGCAAGCCCTCAGACGCGCCATAGAGGGCGTTGGCCAGCCCGGCGGGACCGGCGCCGATGACCACCAGGTCGTAGAACGGCCGCGTCGCCTTGGTGTGCAGCCCGACCTTGTCGGCGAGATCGCGCACGGTCGGCGCGAGCAGGTGCGTGCCGTCGGGAAACAACACCGTCGGCAGTTGCATCTCCCCTTTGCCGAGCGACGACGCGAGGGCGCTCATCGACTCATCCTGATCGACGTCGATCCACTGATAGGGCACCTGGTTGCGTGACAAAAACTCCTTGGCCTCGTAGCTCTGTGGCGACCAGCGCGATCCGACGATGCGCAGACCGTCGTAGGGCAGCCTGACGCGCGTCCGCCATTCAGAGAGGAGATCGTCGAGTACGGGATACAGCTTCTGCTCGGGCGGATCCCACGGCTTCATCAAGTAGTGGTCGAGGCCGATGTCGTTGATCGAGACAATCGCCGCCTCGGTATCCGCATACGCGGTGAGGAGCGCCTTGCGCGCGTCCGGATGCAGCTTTCTCACTTCGCGCAGCAACTCGGTCCCGGTCATGCCGGGCATGCGCTGATCCACGAGGAAGAGCGCGATCGGCACGCCGCGCTGTTTCAACGTCCGCGCGGCCTCGAGCGCCTCTTCGGGCGAGCCGGCCTTGATGATGCGGAAATCCTGCCGATAGTGCTCCCGCAAATCGCGCTCGATCGCGCCCAGCACCTCCGGATCGTCGTCGACGCTCAAGATAACGGGTTTCACTGCCATGACGTGTGGTTACTCGCCTGTGCTCTGGACCCCGGCGGTCGAGGCCGTGACTTCCGCCGCTCCGAGCGGCAACCGGACGGTGAATCGTGTCATACCCGGACGCGATTCCACGTCGATGTGTCCGTGATGCTTCTCGGTCACGATGGAGTAGCTCGTCGACAGACCGAGACCGGTGCCTTTGCCCGGCTCTTTCGTGGTGAAAAAGGGGTCGAAGATGCGCGACTGCAACGCCGGCGGAATGCCGGGACCGTTGTCCTCGATCTCGACGACCGCCCACGGCGCCTGGCGGCGAGTCCGGATCGTGAGCTGGCCCTTGCCATTCATCGCGTCCGCGGCATTGTCCAGGATGTTGGTCCACACCTGATTGAGCTCACTGCCGTACGCGTGCACGAGCGGCATGTCGCCGGCGTAGTCGCGGTGCACCTCGATGCCGGCCTTCAGCTTGTTCCGAAGGATCACCAGCGTGTTGTCGAGGCCTTCGTGCAAGTCGATCCACTGCACGGGTGCCTGGCCGAGAAACGAATAGCTCTTGAGCGCCCGCACGATTTCGGAGATGCGCGCGGAGCCCTGGCCGATTTCATAGAGCAGTTCGTGAACGGGCAGCACGGCGGCGGCCCAGCTCAGGACCGGATCGAGCGCCTCGTCTCCCACCGCGGTCGCCAGCGCCTCGAGATCCGAGGGCGCGAGACCCAGCCCGACGAGCGGGGGAGCGAGACTGCTGGCGTCGAGACTGTGATCGTCGAGCCAGTCCTCGAGTTCGGCTTCGCGATCCGATCGATCGAGGCCGGACAGATCGGAATGGCTCGCCGCTTTGGCGCGCGCCTGGCGATCGAGGTCGTGCATGCGCCGCCGCGCGCGCTCATCGAGGCCGAGACCCTCGAGCGCGAGGTGCGCCTGCTCGAGCCGCGCGAAGGCTTCGCGCAGTTGTTCGGCGGCGCGACTCGTCGCGGCCGCGGGATTGTTGAGCTCGTGCGCCACGCCGGCGGCGAGCGTGCCAAGCGTGGCCATTTTCTCCGACTGGCGCAGCGCGCGTTCGGCCTGCTTCTGCTTGGTCAGATCGGAGCCGAACACGAACACGAGGTGGCTTTTTGCGTCGCGGCGGTGGTTGAACATGAAATCCCGCGCACCCAGACGCGCTTCCACCGGCACCAATTCGGAGGCCGCCAGCACGCGCCGCCAGAGCTCGTCGTCCACGCCCGGGCACAGATCGCGCCAGTTGGACCCGAGCAGCCGCTCGCCGAAGGCGTTCTCCGCGGCGGCGTTGGCCAGAAGCACGACGCCTTCTTCGTTGAGCCGAAGGACGGGCCCCGGATTCATTTCGGGGAACCGGGCGATCTCGGCAAGCGCGGACGCGCGTTCGGCGCTGGTCTTGAGCGCATCGCGGAGTTGCTGCGCCGCCTCGCTGTCACCAGGGACCGCCGTGACGCGATCGGTCAGGTCCGTGAACACGACGACCTGGCCGGTCTGGTGTCCGTCGACGATGATCGGAAAGAACCAGCAATCGGCGGGGAAGGTCGATCCGTCGAGCCGCCGGATTTGCGCGTTCGCCTGAAACGGCTCCGCGGCGTTCGGCACCACTCCGCTGAGATCGCGACCCACCAGATCCGCTTCGCCCGCCGCGCGCAGCAACGTCACGCACGCCTCGTTCGCAAATGTCCCGTGCCGCCGCTCATCAAGGCCGAGCACCGCGCGGTCGATGGCGCGAAGGAGGACGGTCAGGAGTTCGGGGGAGGAAAGCAAGGGGCTTAGTTTACGGGTTCCGGGTTTCGGGGTTCACCGTTCCGAGTTCTGGTTCGCGGTTCGCGCGTTCCGCGTTCAGCGAACCTGGAACCGAACGAACCCCGAACCAGAACCGGGAACGGTGAACCCCGAAACCTGGAACCAGCCCCGCCTTGACATCGAAGATATCGTAGTGATATCATTTTGATGTCACTGGCCAGGAGGCCGAAAATGCTGCAGGAAAAGGTCATCAAGGGTTCGTCGGGCTGGGCAATGGTGGGCGTGCTGGCCGCGGGTATCGTCGGGGCCGTCGGCCTGCTCATCGGGTCGGAAACCGTTCAGGCCACGCCCTGGATGGTGGTCGCGCTTGCGATTGGGCTCGCGATTGACGGTCTCTGCTGGGCCGGGCTCACGGTTGTCAGTCCGAACGTGGCCAAAGTCGTGTTGCTGTTCGGCCACTACCAGGGTTCGATCAAGGCGCCGGGATTTCGCTGGGTCAATCCGCTCACGCTCCGCCGGACGGTGTCGCTGAAGGTCCGGAATTTCGAGAGCAGCAAGCTCAAGGTCAACGACAACATCGGCAACCCGATCGAAATCGCGGCCATCGTCGTATGGCGCGTCATCGAGACGGCAGAGGCGGTGTTCGAGGTGGACGACTACGAGCATTTCGTCCACGTCCAGACCGAGTCGGCCGTCCGTGTGCTCGCCACAAGCTTCCCGTACGACGCGCACGAGGAGGGCCAGCTGTCCCTGCGCGGATCCGCGGATGAGGTGTCGCACCGGTTGCGCGAGGAAATTCACGCGCGGCTCGCGAAGGCCGGCGTCGAAGTCATCGAAGCGCGCATCAGCCACCTGGCGTACGCGCCGGAAATCGCGAACGCGATGCTGCGGCGCCAGCAGGCGACCGCGATCATCGCCGCGCGTCAGAAGATCGTCGAAGGCGCCGTCGGCATGGTCGAGATGGCTCTGGATCTGCTCAGCGCGAAGCACGTCGTCCAGCTCGACGAAGAGCGCAAGGCCAGCATGGTCAGCAATCTGCTCGTCGTGCTGTGCAGCGACAGGGACGCGCAACCCGTGGTCAACGCAGGGACGCTGTACCAGGGCTGACGCGGAGAGTCGAGGGCAGAGCCAGGAGCGGCCGTGGCTGAACGCAAAGCGTTTCTCGTGCGACTCGATCCCGCGCTGCACGAAGCGTTGCAACGGTGGGCGGACACGGATTTGCGCAGCTTGAACGCCCAGATCGAGTTCCTGCTGCGGGAGGCCCTGAGCGAAGCGGGCCGCTTGCCGAAGGCCGCGCGAGACGAGTCGAAGGAGAAGTGACGTGGAGCTCGAGGGCACGGAACTCAGGAATCGCGTCGCCGGTCTGGAACGGGGCTTTGTGCCGCCCCGGGAGCTGACGGGTTCTCGGCCGCGCGATGTCGAGCTGACCGCCGCCGGCCGGGCGGTTTACATCGTCTCGATCCTGCTGTTTGGCTCCGCACTGTTCGTGGCCATCCTGCTCAATGGTGAACTGCGCAGGCAGAACGCCGAGTGGCGGGCCTTCCAGAGCCGGGGCACGTCCGGCACGGCCGAGGTCACTCGTCTCTGGCGCACGTCGGATGACTCCAAGCAGCCGTGGGTGGCGTATCGGTACACGGTCGATGCCGGCACGTACGAGGGCAAAGCCAAGATTCGCCTCGCCGACTGGCGCCTGCTCCATGAGGGTTCGTCGCTGGCGATCCGTTATCTATCAGACGAACCGCGCCGCAGCCACCCGGCGAGTGTCGGGCTGGCGTTGATGCCTGTCTGGGTTCCGATCATGGTCGGCCTTGGCATCACGACCGTGCCGATTCTGCTGCTTGTCGTGATCAACTCTCAGCGCCGCCTCATGGCGGACGGCCGGTCGGCGCCGGCTCTGGTCACCAAGGTGGCCAGGCACCAGTCATCACACGGCGGTTCGCATCGCACGATTCGCTACGCCTTTCCGTTGCTGAGCGGCTCCATGGCCACCGGGAAGAGTGACGCGTCGCGGAAGGGGCCGGTCGCCGGCAGCGTCATCTGCATCGTCTACGATCCCGATCGTCCACGCCGCAGCCAGCCCTATCCGTTCGCGCTCGTCCGGCCGACCAAGGCTGCGCGCTAGAATGTTCGTTCCTTGTCTGAATCTCTAGTCGACAGGCTGGCCGCCCATCGCACGATTGGGTCCGCGCCGAGAGAAGAGCTCGAGTGGATTGCCGCGCACGGCCGCATCCGGAGCCTGGCGGCCGGGGAGTTGCTGTCGTCGCACCAGCGGCCGGTCGAGGGGCTGTACTTCGTGTTGTCCGGACTGGTCACGATCTACGTCGATCGCGGCGCCGGATCCCGGCGGGTGATGGAGTGGCGGGCCGGTGACGTGACCGGCGTCCTGCCGTACTCGCGCGTGCAAAAACCGCCCGGCGACGCGGTCGTCGAGGAAGCCGCCGAAGTGTTCATGATCGCCCGGGACGTGCTGCCGGACTTCATCCGTCACTGTTACGTCTGCACCGGCCTCCTCGTGCACGTGATGACCGACCGGGCGCGGCAGTTCGCGGCCAGCGATTTCCATGACGAGAAAATGATGTCGCTGGGCCGTCTGGCCGCCGGCCTCGCGCACGAGCTGAACAATCCGGCATCGGCCGCCGCCCGCAGCGCCAAACGGCTGGTCGAAACGCTTGACGATCTGGACGGCGCCGCACGAGCGTTGCAGCAGGCACACCTCAGCGACTCGCAACTCGACGAACTGGCCCGCCTGCGCGCCACGTGCCTCGCGTCAGCGAAACCTGCGGCCCGGTCCGCGATCGAGGCGGCGGATCGCGAGGAGACGATCGCCAACTGGCTCAGCGTGCACGGCGCCGCCGCGGAGCTCGCGCCCACGCTGGCGGCGACGCCGGTGTCCATCGATGCGCTCAACGGCCTTGCGTCGCAGTTCGCCGGCGCGCAACTGGCGGCGGCATTGCGGTGGGTCGCCGACGGCTGTGCCACGCGTGGCCTCGCCGTGGCGGTGGAGGCGGCCGCGACCCGGATTCACGAGCTGGTGGGCGCCGTGAAATCGTTCACCTTCATGGACCGCGGATCCGTACCGGAACTGATCGACGTCGGCAAGGGCCTGGCCGATACCATCGCGGTCCTCGAAGGCAAGGCGAATCAGAAGCAAGTCTCGGTTCGGCTCGACGCGGCGCCGGCCATGCCGCGGCTGTACGCAATTGGCGGCGAGTTCAATCAGATCTGGGAAAAAATCATCGACAACGCCATCGACGCCGCACCGGCCGGCGGTCACGTCGCCATTTGTGCCGAGCAGCGGGACCGCACCATCGCCGTCAGCATCATCGACGACGGGCCGGGCGTGGCCCCGGACATCCTGCCGAAGATGTTCGAACCCTTCATTACCAACAAGCCGTGGGGGCAGGGCATCGGCCTGGGTCTGAGCATCGCGCGGCGTCTGGTGTCGTGGCACAGCGGAGAGATCAAGGTGTCGTCAGAGCCGGGGCGGACCGAGTTTCTCGTGACGCTGCCGGTCTCGGCCGATCGCAAGTAACCCATGAACATGGTCGACGTCGAGCCCCTCGACGCCGGCGCCTTCTGGCGCGTGACGTTCGGCGCGTCCAAGGGCAACGTCATCGATCGCGAGACGATGGCGGAACTGGCACGTGTCTTTGCGGACGCGCGCGAAACCCGCGATCTGAAGGGAATCGTGCTCACCGGTCGCGGTCCGCACTTCTCGTTCGGCGCCTCCGTCCAGGAGCATTTGCCCGAGCACGTGCAGCAGATGCTGACCGACTTCCGAGCCGTCATCCTGGGATTACTCGACTGCCAGCGATTCATCGTCGCGGCCGTCGAGGGCCAGTGCCTCGGTGGCGGCCTCGAATTGGCGGCCGCCTGCCACCGCATGGTGGCGACCGCGGAGGCAAGGTTCGGCCAGCCCGAAATTGCGCTCGGGGTGTTCGCGCCGATTGCGTCCATTCTGCTGCCGGAGCGCATTGGCCGCCGCCGCGCCGAAGATCTCTGTCTGACCGGCCGAAGCATTGGCGCTGAAGAGGCGCTGCAGATCGGGCTCGTCGATGGCGTCGTCGAGAACTCGGCGGCGGCCGCCGCGCTCGAGTGGATGCGAGTGCATCTGGCGGCGCATTCGGCATCCAGTCTTCGATTGGCCATCGGCGCCATCCGGGCCGAGCTGTCCGCCCGGCTGCGCATGGATTTGCCGGGCCTGGAGGCGCTGTATCTGCGCGAGCTGATGTCGACGCACGACGCCCGCGAAGGCCTGCAGGCCTTTCTCGAGAAACGTCCGCCGATCTGGCGCAATTCCTGACGACATCGGTCGGTCGCGACAGGTAACGACTGGTTACGGCGTCGTTCCTCGTCCCTGTCGCGATCGTCGTGACCCGCGGTCACCTGGGATATTGTCTGCACTCCGTCCACCAAAGGGAGCCCCATGGCCTTCATTACTCTCACCGTGCTGTTCGTCTTGATCATCTTCACCGTGCTCTTCAATCGCAGCCGCCAGTCGACGGACACCGCCACTCAGCTGCGTCGCATCGGCACGGTGGTCGCGGTGGTCGTTCTGTTCCTGATGGTGATGAGCGCAGTCACGATCATCAGAGCCGGGCACGTCGGCGTGGTCGACACATTCGGCAATGTGTCAAACACAACGCTCAAGTCCGGTATCCAATTCGTGAACCCGTTCGCGCATGTCGAACAATTGTCGTGGCAATTGCAGGAGCTCAAGGAAACGATGGACGTCCCTTCGAAAGAGGGCCTGACGATGGGTATCGAAATGAGCGTGCTGTTCCACCTGGATCAGGACAAGGCCGCGGACGTCTACAAGACAATTGGCGAGAATTACGTGGAGAAGTTCCTGGAGCCGAAGTTCCGATCGATCACGCGGGGCGTCACCGCCAGCTACGAGGCCAAAGCGCTCTACACGTCGGAGCGCGAGGCCGTCGCGCAGTTGATTGCCGACGATCTCAAGAAGGAGGCGGCACCGCGCGGCATCGTCATCGAGTCCACGCCGATGCGGCGGCTGTCGCTCCCGGCAAAGATTACCGCGGCCATTGAAGACAAACTCAGCGCCGATCAGGAGAGCCAGCGCATGACCTTCGTGCTGACCAAGGAGAAGCAGGAAGCCGAGCGCAAGAGAATCGAGGCGCAGGGCGTCGCGGATTTTCAGAAGATCGTCACCGACGGCATCAGCGACAAGCTGCTGCAGTGGAAGGGCATCGAGGCCACGCAGGATCTGGCCAAGAGCCCGAATGCGAAAATCGTGATCATCGGCAACTCGAAGAACGGGCTGCCGCTGGTGCTCGGGGATGTCAAGTAAGTTTCGAGGAACGGTTGCCAGTTAACAGTGTTGGCTGTTCACTGCGAACTGCCGCCTGTCGTGCTATTTGACTCTGAGATCCTGCGTCACTTTTCCGCTGCCGCTAATCGTCACGGGCACGGACAGCCGCGCGAGCGAGCGCAGGAATTCCGGATCGTACTGCGCGCCCTGTTCGAGGTCGATGACGGCCGCCAGTTGATAGGTCCCCGGCGGCAGGTTGCGAATCGTGTACTGGCCATCCGGTCCTGGCCGGCCAAGTGCGATTCGGCGGGAGCCGGGGCGCCAGAACCGGTTGTCCGTGGCGACGGCCAGGATCGTGAAGCCTTCAACAGGCTTGCCCGCGCTATCGAGCAGCGATCCGGACAGCTCACTCACTTGATCGGTCATCGTCAGCACCGCGTCAGTCACGTTTCGATCGCCGCTGAATTCGAGCGGGAAGTCGAGGATGTCCTGACCGGCGATCATCGCTGACTTGAGCGATCCGTTGGTCACGCGCACCGTGTAGCGACCGGGCATCACACCGGTGAGCGTAAAGCGTCCATCCGGCCCAACCGGGGCCTGAGGCAAGGCGCCGAGGAACGACGTCTGGGGCGCCGGCGCCTGACTCAGGCCGACCATCACACGCGTGCGCCCGAGATCGATGCCCTTCTCCATTTCCAGATTCACGATGCCGGAGATCGTCAGCGAGGGTTTGAGCGCGACGCTCACCGGGATCGTCGGCTCGCCCGCGATGGTAAGGCGCGTCCGCCCCCACATCTTCTGGGCGTCGCTCAAGGCTGGTGTCGACTGCGTCACCGGCGTGGCCTGCCCGTTGACGATCGTGATCGTCGGCGGCGCCGGGGTGGTTTGGGCGACGACGCTATACGTGCCTGGTCCTACCGAGCGAAATGTGAATGTCCCATTCTGGTCCGCGCGCGCGGTCATGGACGGCGGACTGTCGATCGACGTTTCCTCGCTGACCAGCGACAGCTGCACCGTGACGCCGGGATCCAGCGGCGTCGTGAGCGTGCCTTTTATCGTGGTCGCCTGTGTGATCTGCGCCCGAACATCGATACCGACTTTTTCTTCGCCCGCCGCCACGGTGACCGGCGTGCCGCCCGAGGGCAGCATCGAACTGGGCGCGTATGTCGGCAAATAGCCTGGAATGCTCAGTTCGACCGCCGCCGGCCCCGAAGGCTGCGGCAAGGGTACGGAAACAGTGGGCGTCATGCCGGGCGCCGCCGGGGGAAGCACCGGGCCGCTGGCAATTGCACGCTCAACGAGGTCGTACTGCGCTGACATGGGCGAGGCCATCGCGAGATCGGTGTTGGGCGTGGCGGATATGTAGTACTCGCCCGGGATCAATCCAAACAGCCGGTACACGCCGCGATCGTCGGACTGAGCGGCGCTTGTGTTTTGCAGGCGCTTGAATCCGCTCGAGATGTCCACGCGCCAGGCGCGGATTTGCGCGTTCCGGATCGGATCGCCGTCGGGCCCGATGATCATGCCGGTAATCGCGGCGCCACGTGGCATCGTCACTTTCACGGTGGCCTGCTGGCCATCGGCCAATGTGATGGTCTTGCCTTGACCGCCATATCTCGTCTGGCCGTACGAGACGTTCAAGAACTGGTTCTGGTAGACCGAGACCGTGAACGTCCCGGCGGGCAGGCGGGGGAACGTGAACGCACCGCTCGCGTCGGTCATGACGGTGCGAGAGACGGACGCGGCGGCGGAAATGGGCGGTGCCTGGGCGCTGCCGACGAACCGGACTTGCAACTGTTGCGGGGTGCTCGCGGCGCCCGCTTGTTGGCCAGGTTGCGGCGCGACACCTGCGGTGGCCGCGGCGGTGTCAACTTTCGCCTGGCCGCTCACCGTGACCCGCGCGCCGGCGACCGGCCGTCCGGTGTCGGCCGCCTGCACCGTGCCAGTAATCGCCGACGTGCCGACCGGGATGCGGCGTTCGGTCGGCAACTGGGCGCCGAGATCGCGCGGCGGCTGACCGGGAATGCCACCGGCCACGCCCCCTGCCACCTGGGCGGCCAGGAGGCTCCCGAGCGACAATGTCCAGATTCCGAGCAGCGGCGCGATTGAGACGGATCGGATACGTGACACAGCGGCATCTCCCATCTCTATAGACGGTCCGGAGTATTAGACCCCACGCATGGGTGGGGAGTTTTCAAGAAAGGCGTCAAAAGACGAGGCCGGGGCTCATTTCGTGCCGCCCGGCCTCCTTTTGTCGGTTAACACTGCGCGTTCCCGCTCCGTCTATGACCAGTGAGGGCACGGGTCCGTGAATTTGCGCGCCGCCGCTGCGCCAGTGCGGCCTGATCCGGACTCGGCCGGCGTCGCCTCGCTTGTCGAGCGCGCGCAGCGTGGCGATCGGGCCGCGCTGGCCGAGATCTACGCGACCTACCGTCGCACGATCCGCGGCATCCTCCTCGCGCGGGCTCCGCGCGTGGATGTCGACGACCTCGTGCAGGACGTCTTCCTGGTCGCGATGGAGCGGCTCTCGTCGCTGCGCGATCCCGCCGCATTTCCGGCGTGGCTGGCGGCCATCGCGCGCAATCGCGCGACGGACTGTCTGCGCAGCTCCGCTCGGATGGCGCCGCTGCCCGCGGACCTGCCGGTGGCGGACGTCGATCGCACCGAGGCGCTACTCGTGCTCGCCGCCATCCAGAGCTTGCCGGAGACGTACAGCGAAACGCTGACACTGCGTCTCGTCGAAGGGATGACGGGCCCGGAGATCGCGGTGCGAACCGGTCTGACGGAAGGCTCGGTCCGTGTGAATCTGCATCGCGGCATGAAGCAACTCCGCGAGAAGCTGGAAAGGACACTCCGGTGACCAACGACTATCTGTGGGATCGCACCGGCCCGCCCGACCCGGACATCGTCCGGCTCGAGCATCTGCTGGCTCAACTGCGGCCGGCGGCCGACGGTCCGCGCATCCTGATGTTTCCGGCGCGCGCCCGCGCCGCGCGTCCGTCGTGGTCGTTCGTGGCCACGATCGCGTCACTGGCCGCCGTCATCGTCGCCATCGTCGGTGTGTCGTGGCGCCTTGTGCAGACCTCACCGAGCCTCGATGTCACGCGGCTCGAAGGCACGCCGACAATCGCATCACGCCCTGTCGCGGACCATCTGGAGCTGCGCGCCGGCACATGGCTGGAGACTAACGATCAAGGGCGCGCCAGTATCGACATCGCCTCCGTCGGACGAGTGGAGGTCGATCCGCACACGCGTATCGGTCTGCTCACGAGCCGGCCGGGACAGCATCGCCTGCAATTGCAGCGCGGCACGATTCACGCGTTGATTTGGGCGCCGCCTGGGCAGTTCGTCGTCGTCACACCGTCATCCACGGCGGTCGATCTCGGCTGCGCGTACACGCTGACGGTCGACGACGAAGGGGTGGGACACGTACGCGTGACCACGGGCTGGGTTGGCTTCGAGTGGCGCGGTCGCGAGTCGTTCATTCCTGCCGGCGCCGTCTGCGAGACGCGTGTGGGCCTCGGCCCCGGGACGCCTCACTTCGACGACGCGTCAGCCGCATTCCAGGAAGCGATCGCGGTGTTGGATCTGCCTGGCGGCGCGCCGGAGGCGCGGCGCACGGCGCTCGATCGCATCATCATCGACGCGCGGCCGAAAGATGCGATGACCCTGTGGCACTTGCTCTCGCGCGTGGAAGGATCCGATCGGGCACGCGTTTTCGATCGCCTCGTCGAGCTTGCGCCGCCGCCGGCTGGCGTCACGCGCGCCGGTGTGCTCGCCGGTCAGCGGATGATGCTCGACGACTGGTGGGACACGCTGGGTCTTGGCGCCGCCAACTGGTGGCGTGTCTGGAAACAGCAGTGGCGGTGACGTTGATGAAGGCGAGAGCGAGAAGGGGTGCGGGGGCGGAGCGCCCATGGTCAGCGCGCGCGAGCGGAAGCGAAGCGCGCCTCGCGAACGGAGCACAATGTGGCCCG
>Ga0105248_10004004_pt1 | contig 16289 bp, 11 predicted proteins | sample KBSS34metaG_FD_81524 | JGI IMG/M metagenome (GOLD analysis project Ga0105248, IMG submission 81524) | Switchgrass rhizosphere microbial communities from Kellogg Biological Station, Michigan, USA - KBS S3-4 metaG | ecosystem: Host-associated > Plants > Roots > Rhizosphere > Soil | place... | reverse complement strand
TCGGCGAGAACACCGACCGTGAAGTAAAGGCCGCCCTGAAGGACCTGACCGCAAAAGGCATGCGTCGGCTGCTGTTCGATATTCGCAACAATCCCGGTGGTCCGCTCGATCAGGCGATCAAGGTCGCCAACGAATTCCTTCCACGCGGCCGCATGATCGTCTACACGCGTGGCCGCGTCCAGAACTCGGATCAGGACTATCGCGCCACCGAAGACGGCGAGTTCTCCGATCTGCCGGTCGTCATGATGGCGAACAGGGACAGTGCCAGCGCGTCTGAAATCGTCAGCGGCGCGCTGCAGGATCACGACCGCGCCTACCTCGTGGGAGAGACGACGTTCGGCAAGGCGCTGGTGCAATCGGTGTATCGCATCAGCGGTCAAGCCGGCCTGGCGCTGACGACGGCGCACTACTACACGCCGAGCGGCCGCCTGATTCAACGTCCCTGGGACTCGACCTTCGACGAGTACTTGAGCTACAGGCTCAAGGACCAGGACGTCGAACGTGCGCACAGCCCAAGCGATTTGAAGCGGACCGACTCCGGACGGCCGGTCTACAGTGGCGGCGGCATCGAGCCCGACAAGCGGATCGCCGGGCCGGTCGAGGGATTCAACCCCGGTCGGTTCGGCCGCTTGCTGTACGGCCGCCAGGCATTCGAGAACTATGCGCAGAAGTTCACGGCCGAGGGCGACACCCGGATCGCGCAGCGCGCCACGGGCCGTTCGATCGTCAAGCCGAATTTCGTCGTCGACGATGCGATGATCGCTGACTTCCGTGAACAGATCAAAGCCGACAAGATCAAAATCGATGAAGACGGGTTCAAGAAAGACGAAGACTTCATTCGCGCCATGATTCGCTTCCGCATCGACGAGGTCGTCTTCGGCATTGCGGAAGCGCAGCGGCATCTTCTGAGCGCCGATCCTCAGTCTCAGGTGGCCCTGTCGATGTTTGGCGAAGCGGTCAAACTGACGGAATTGGCGCGCGCGAACGGACGCTCGAAGGCTCACTAGAGCAGGAGCAGCTTTGGGCACACGACCACAACGAATTGTGTCGTAGTTTGCTCTTGCCACTATACCTGGGCCTTGTTACACTGACGACCGCTTTACGGCCTGGGGCCGCTTTCCACGTGCGGAAAGCGAACGGCCGCAAGTCGGTCCGTATCGTTCTGCATCCCAGCCAGAACCAGTTGTCGGGCCTGATAGGGCCCGCCTCCCGAATGTAGGGCGGACCTGCACAACGGAACGTGGCGTCCGGCATCGGCCGGACTCGGGGTGTGCTATGCGTCTCGAGCGTCTCGAAATCAACGGTTTCAAATCGTTTTCCGATCGCTCCGAACTGGCCTTCGACAAGAACGTCACGGCCATCGTCGGTCCCAACGGCTGCGGGAAGAGCAACGTCGCCGATGCCATCACCTGGGTGATGGGCGAGCAGAGCGCCAAAAGCCTGCGCGGCGAGCGGATGGAAGACGTCATCTTCAACGGCAGCGATGCCCGCAAGCCGACCGCCACCGCAGAAGTGCGGTTGCGCTTCAGCGGTGTCCTGAAGAATGTCATCGGCCCGGCGTTTCCCGACGAAGCTGTCAACGGCGTCAATGGAGACGAGCGCAGCCGCCAGGCCCTTCATGGCAATGGCCACGCGGGATCTGGCGCGGCCGGCCACGGTCACAATGGCAACGCTCACAGCGCCGAGCACGGCACCGGCAATGGCCACGGCAACGGCCACCGCCATCCGCGGACGGCCAGCGAGAGCCAGACGCTGATTCAATCCGTGGCCCGCGAAGTCGAAGTGACGCGCCGGCTCTACCGGTCCGGGGACAGCGAGTATCTCATCGACGGGGAGATCTGCCGGCTCCGCGACGTGCACGACCTGCTGATGGACACGGGACTCGGCGCCAAGGCCTACGCGATCATCGAGCAGGGGAAAATCGGGCTGATTCTCAGCACGCGTCCGACCGATCGCCGTCAGCTCATCGAGGAGGCCGCCGGCATCACGAAATACAAATCGCGTCGCCGTTCGGCGGAATTGAAGCTCGACGCCGCACAGCAAAACCTGACCCGTATCGACGACATCGTGTTCGAGGTCGACAAGCAGCGCGGCACGCTGAAGCGTCAGGCGGCCAAGGCCAAACGCTATCAGAAGCTGCGCGACCAGCTGCGTCGATGGGAAAAGGTCCTGTTCGCCCGGAAGTACCGTCAGTTGGCCGAGACGATTGAATCGGCGCGCGGCCGTCTGGCTGACGCGCGTGAGCGTGAGTCGGTGGCCGCCGCGCGGGTGTCGGAAATCGAGTCGGGTCTGGGACGGGTTCGCATCGAGCTGGTCGAGGCCGAGTCGCGCGCCATGGCGGCGCGCGAGGACGCTCACGGGCGGGAGTTGGCCATCAATAGCCGGCAGCAGCAGATCGCGTTCGACCGCGAGCAGATTCAGTCGCTGGCGGCGCGCGCCGCCGTGCTGACCGCGGAGATCGACACGCTGGAGTCCCGGCGCGAGCCGGCGCGGGTCGCGCTGCAGGCTCGCCGCGACCTCGCCGCCGCGGCCGTGGTCGATCGCGATCGTGCCGGGCAGACGCTCGCCGACGGCAGTGCGGCCTACGATGTCGTGCATCGCGAAATCGAAGGCCTCGAGGCGGACGTCGAGGCGGCGCGCAGCGAAGTGTTCTCGGCGATCAATTCCGCCACGGCGCTGCGCCACGCCCTGGAGCATGCGCGCACCGCCCGCGATCGGGTCGCCGAGACGCTGTCCAAGCTGGACGTCGAGCGGCACGACATCCGCGTCGAATCCGACCGCGTCGAGGTGGATCGCGCGGAGGCCGCGGAACGGCTGCGGCAACTGCACGAGTCGATGGACGCCACGCGCATCGCCCGATCGGCGCGCGAGTCCGAGCTTGCCAGCGCGCATATCGAGCACGACTGGCGGGCGCGCTCGGTGCGATCGCGCGAGCAGGAGCTGGCCGCGCTGGAGGCGCGCCTCTTGTCCCTCCAGGAGCTCGACGCGGCGCGGGCCGGGTACAGCGACGGTGCCCGCGCGTTGTTGGCCGAAGCCAACGGGCATGTCGGTCAACAGGGCGCGATCGCCGATTATCTCGAGGTCGATCCCGGCTACGAACGCGCGGTCGAAGCGTGCCTGGGTGCGCTGGTCGAGCACGTCGTTGTCGAGCGTCCGGATCAGGCGGCGGCGGGCCTTGAACTGCTCCGTGAACGACACGCCGGCCGCTGCGGGTTCATCGTCACGTCCGCCGCGGATCCGGAGGTCGTGTTCGGTCGCACCGCGCCGGGCGCCGCCCTCGCGCCTCCTGCGGGCGTCGTCGCGCTCTCCACAGTCGTGCGCGTGAACGGCCCCTTTGGCGATGCGATTCGTCTGGCGATTGGCGACGCCTGGATCGCCGACGGCTACGACCAGGCGGCTGACGTGAGCCGTTTCGCGCCGCTGCCGGTCGCGACGGTCGGCGGCGACGTCTTCCATGGCCCGCACGTCGTCAATGGCGGCGGACGGGAGGATGCGCGGGGCATCCTGGGCACCAAGCGCGAGATCAAGGAACTGCGCGACAGGATCGGGACCGACCGCGACGATCTCCTCCAGCTGGCCGCCGAAACCGCCGCGCTCGAGGCCACCATCGCCCAGGCGTCGAGCGCCATCACCGCCCTGAACGCCGAGCAGCACAAACAGGAAAAGGCGGTCGTGGGCTACGAGGGGCAGTTGCAGCGATCGGCGGATGAGGCCGTGCGGCTCGCCCAGAAGAGCGAGCAGCTCATTCGCGAACATCGTCAGGCAATGGAAGAGCGTGAAGCGCTGGATGGTCGCCAGGATGAAGCGCGGCTGGCGATTGGCCGGCTCGAACAGGAACAGCGCTCCGCCGATGAACGGTTCACGCTCGCGCAGCACCGGCTGTTCGGAGCGCGTGAGGCGGCCGAGGACTTGAGCCAACGCGCCGCGGAAGCCCGGGCCACGCATGCCGGTCTTGTCGAGCGGGCGGCGGCGCTCCACGCCGACGTGCGAAGGCTGGAGGAATCGGCCCTCGAGCTGGAGCAGCGCGCCGACGCGCTGGCCGGAGAGATCGATCAGGTTCGCGGACGAATCGAGCGGCTTCGTGATGCGGTGGCCACTGGCGAAGCGCAGCTCGACACGGACGTGCTGGCACTCGAGGGGCTGCAGCGCGACGTGCGGGCGGCCGACGACGCGGTGTCGACGCTGCGCGCGGGAGCCGACGCTCACGAAGGGCTGGTGAAGGAAGGACGCGCCGCGCTCGAATCAAGCCGCGCCATCGTCTCCGAGCTCGCCATCGCCCTGGCCACGGCCGAAGGCGATCTGTCCCACCTGTCGGCCTCTTGCCTCGACGCCGTGCAATCGACGCTCGATCAAGTCCTCGTCGAAGTGGAGCAGCTCGAGCGAGAGGGCGCCGCGATTCCGGACGCGCGCGGCCTCGCGATCGACGACGCCGACGAGTCGAGCGAGGACGGCGAGAACCAGATCGTCGGTGGTCAAGACGCCGCCGGGGTACCGCTCCCGTCAGATCTGTCGGATCCTGGCGCGGCCGTCATCGCCGCCGAACGCCACTCGCTCAGCGCCGAAGAAGCGATCGCCGCGCTGCGCGGGAAGATCGACCGCCTCGGCCCGGTGAACATGATGGCGATCGAGCAGTTCGACGAGCTCGAGACCCGTCACGCGTTCCTGTCTGGTCAGCAGAAGGATCTCGTGGACGCGATCGCCCAAACGACCGAGGCGATCACGCGAATCGACCAGACCACCCGGCAGCGCTTTGCCGACGCCTTCACGGCAATCAACCACAACTTCCAGCAGACGTTCGCGACCTTGTTCGGCGGCGGCCGGGCGGGGTTGACGCTGCTCGACGAAAACGACCCGCTCGAGAGCGGCATCGAGATCATCGCCCAGCCGCCCGGCAAGCGCTTGCAGAGTGTGCAGCTGTTGTCCGGCGGTGAGAAGGCGCTCACGGCAATCGCGTTGATGTTCGGCCTCTTTCAATACAAGCCGAGCCCGTTCTGCCTGCTCGACGAAATCGACGCGCCGCTCGACGATGCGAACATCGGCCGCTTCGTCGAGATGCTGCGCGGCATGCAGAGTCATACCCAGTTCATCCTGATTACCCACAACCGCAAGACGATGGAGATCGCCGACCGGCTGTACGGCGTGACGATGGAAGAGCCCGGAGTGTCCAAGCTCATCTCGGTCAACCTGAATTGAGAGCCTGGCGGGGATGTGATGGGTAACCCCGGAGCCCGCAGCGATCGCTGAGAAATCCCTGGCAAACCCTCGCCGCGGTTCCGGCGGCCTGGGGTGCAGCGTGAGGTCTTCACCAGCTATCAGTCCGTGGAACGGAGTCACGGGTAATGGCGTAATGAGTAGTGGAATGACCCCGCCATCACGCCGCCATTATCCAATGCTGCTGATCGCCGCCTGTCTCCTCACCACGGTCGGCTGCGACGCGGCGGTCGGCGGGCTTGTGGCGCGCGCGTCGGAAGAACGGACCCATACCTACCCGCTGGCCGAGAACGGCCAGATCCAGATCGCGAGCGGCAACGGTGAGATCGAGATCGAAGGCGTGGACGGTTCGATGGTTGAAGTCCGGGCCGAGCGGGTGGCGCGCGCGGCCACTGAAGAGGCCGCGCGGGAGCTGCTGCCGCGCATCGTGATCAAGGAAGACATCACGCCCGATCGGATCGTGATCGAAACCGAGCGGCTGGCCGGCATCACGATCGGCGTCCAGATCCAGGTGAACTACCACGTCCGCCTGCCCCGATCGGCCGTGGTCCGGGCGCGAACAACGAACGGAGAGATTGCCGTTGAAGGGATCACCGGGCGTGTGTTTGCGTCTACGACCAACGGCGGCGTCACCGGGCGTGGGTTGGGCGGCGGCATCGACGCGAGAGCCACCAACGGCCGGGTGGCGATCGATTTCCAGGCGGTCGGCGACGACCCGATCGACGTCCGAACCACCAACGGCAACGTGCAGGTGACGCTTCCGAACAACGCCAGGGCCAACGTGTCCGCGAGCTGCGTGAACGGCGCAATCGACGTGTCGGCGATCATGCTGGAACCCATGGGCGAGCAGTCGAAACGGCGCGTGCTCGGGCGGATAAACGGCGGAGGAACGCCGATCGAAATCCAGACCGTCAACGGTCGCGTGATGATCTCGACCCGCTAGCCACCAGTCGCTCGCCGCGCCCACAACATTTCTTCCCGTACCATCGGGGCAATCACGTCAACCGCCGGCACCGCATGCCAAGCGGCGCGCACGCAGGATCGCGGTGAGAGCACATCAGGTATCTCGGCACGCTCGGGCGGTTTCAGGGTAAGGTCGTATGGCGTCACAGACTGTCACTACTTCGGACACGGCATGAACGAAGACAAGGCTACGCGCTACCACCGGTCGAAGCGGCGCGCCAGCGTGGTGTCGCTGGCGTGGAGCATCGTCCTGCTGACCGGCCTGCTGGCGACCGGACTGAGCGTCAGCCTGCGGTCGGCCTCGGAATTACTGGCCCCGTCCACGTCGCTGTTCTGGTTTCGGCCGGTCTCGGCGATCGTCTACGTGACGTTGCTCATGCTCATCAATGAGATGGTGGGCCTGCCGCTGGTGTTTTACAGCGGGTTCGTCCTCGAGCGGCGCTACGGGCTGTCGAACCAGGACGTGGCGGCCTGGTGGCACGACGAGCTGAAGTCGTTCGCGGTCGGTGCGGCGCTATCCGCCGCAGCCGCCGCCCTGTTGTACGGCCTGATCGCCTGGTCGCCTGAATGGTGGTGGCTGGCGGCCGGCATCACCTTCGCGGCCGTCATTGTCGGCCTGACACAGCTCATGCCGGTGCTGCTGCTGCCGCTGTTCTATCGCGTGAAGCCGCTCGAGAAAGAATCGCTGCGGGCGCGGTTGCTCGCGCTGGCCGAGCGTGCCGGTGCCGGCGTCCTCGGCGCGTACGAGTGGGGCCTCGGCGACAAGACGAAGAAGGCCAATGCCGCGCTTGCCGGCATTGGCGCCACCCGACGGATTCTGGTGTCGGACACCATGCTGGCCGAGTATTCGGATGAGGAAATCGAAGTCGTGCTGGCGCACGAACTGGCGCATCACGTGCACGGCGACATCTCGAAGGGGATCGCGTTTGAAAGCGCGCTGATGGTCGCCGGCTTGTATCTGGCCGATCGCCTCCTCAAGACGCTGTCGCCGGCCATCGGGCTGCGCGGCGCCGCAGACGTGGCTGGCTTGCCGCTCCTGCTCCTGGCGGCGGGATCCGTTTCGCTGGTGATGCTGCCGGTGGCGCACGCGATGTCGCGCGCCTACGAGCGGCGCGCCGATCGGTTCGCGCTCGACCTCACGCGGAACCCGGCCGCCTTCATCTCGGCGATGCGACGCCTGGGCGCGCAGAACCTCGCCGAGGAGCACCCGTCGAGAATAGTCCAGTGGCTGTTTCATAGTCACCCGCCGCTCGGCGAGCGCATCGATGTCGCCCAGGCCTTTCGTACGTAGTGTCCGGCTTTTTAGATCGCGTGAAAAAGTACGACGTTCAACGCAGAGGGCGCAGAGGCAAACTCCCAGGGAATTCTCGGCGATCTCTGCGCGCTCTGCGTTAAACGTTGTGATTTGTTCGCGTACTCATCAGCCGGACCCGAGGCCGTCCCGTCTGAAACGCGTGCGGAGAAACACGACGCTGTCACGAAGAGCCGGCAGAACCGCGGAGCATTCCCGATGCCACCGATGATCGTGCATACCGACTATCTGTTCTTCAATACGAAAACGCCACAGGAGTTCATCCGCATCACCGACGACATCGCCGCGATTGTCAAAACGAGCGGCGTGACCGACGGGACGGTCCTGGTGTCGGCGATGCACATCACGGCCGGCGTCTTCGTGAACGACTGGGAGGACGGCCTGATCCACGACTTCCAGGACTGGCTCGAGCGTCTCGCGCCCGCCGGGCTTGCCTACCGACATCACCAGACCGGCGAAGACAACGCCGACGCCCACTTGAAGCGAACGATCATGGGCCACCAGGTCATCGTGCCGATCACCGGCGGGAAGCTCGATCTCAGCCCGTGGGAGCAGGTGTTCTACGCGGAATTCGACGGCAGACGCAAGAAGCGCGTCGTCGTCAAGGTGATGGGAATCTCGAGAAGTGAGGATGTTAGGAAGTGAGGAAGTAGGGAAGTAAGGAAGTGAGGAAGTGAGGAAGTGAGGAAGTAGGGCTACGGGCTACCGGCGCGGTTTGACCACGAGCTGGCCGCGCATCTGGCGGCAGCCGTCGTCAATCTGAAGGTTGCAGTAGTAGGGGAATGTGCCGGCCTGGTCCGCGCGGAACTCGAACGTGACTGGCCCGGACGGGCTGGCTCGTTTGGCGATGCGATACGCGTCGATGGTGAGGCTGTGGGCGATGTCGGCGCTATGCAGTTCGACCTTCACGACCTCGTCCTGGAAGACTTCGATCACGCTCGGGTCGAATCGGTAGCGGCGCGCCGTGACCTTCACCGATCGGGCGGAGGGATCCTGATTCTGCGCAGCGGTGCCGCCAACCGCCTGCCCCCGCTCGGCGGCGGCCAGCGAGTCCAGGTCGTCCGGCGCCGGCGGAGCGTCTGCACGTAGACCCAAGCCATACATGACGAACGTCGCGCCGAGGGCGCAGACGAGCGTCCCCACGGCAGCCGCGCGCCGAGGGTTGATCGGTGTCATGACGATGTGCTGATTGTACGACGAACAAACAGGGTTGACGGTTGGGCGGGTCGGGCAGGTGGGGCGGGTCGGGGCCTTACCTCACCCCGCCCTACCTGGCCTACGAAGTCTTGGTAGCGGTCGTCTCTTCCGTCAGCAGGGCCTTCCGGCTGAGACGAATCTTGCCGGTCGGGTCGATGTTGATGACCTTCACCAGCAGTTGTTCGCCTTCCTTCAACTCGTCGCGCACGTCTTTCACGCGATGGTTCGCGATCTCCGAGACGTGCAGCAATCCGTCGGTGCCCGCCATGATCTCGACAAACGCTCCGAAGTCGGTGATCCGCTGGACCTTCCCGAGGTAGGTCTTGTTCAGCTCGGGCGTGGCGGTCAACTCCTGAATGATCGAGATCGCCTTCTGGGCCGACGCCGAATCGGCTGATGCGACGTTCACGCGGCCATCGTCCTCGACGTCGATCTTGACGCCGGTGCGCTCGATGATGCTGCGAATCATCTTGCCGCCCGGGCCGATGACGTCGCGGATCTTGTCGACGGGAATCTTGATGGTCACGATCCGCGGCGCGAAAGTGGAGATGCTCTCGCGACCTGCCGAGATCGTCTCGCGCATCTTCTCGAGAATGTGCAGGCGGCCCTGGCGAGCCTGTTCGAGGGCCTTCTTCATGACCTCGGTGGTGATGCCCGTCACCTTGATGTCCATCTGCAGCGCCGTGATGCCGTTGGCGGTGCCGGCAACCTTGAAGTCCATGTCGCCGTAGTGGTCTTCAGCCCCCGCGATGTCCGACAACACCGCGTACTTGCCGGTTTTCTCGTCCATGACGAGCCCCATGGCAATGCCCGCGACCGGCGCCTTGATCGGCACGCCGGCGTCCATCATCGCCAGCGAACCGCCGCACACCGACGCCATCGACGACGAGCCATTGGACTCGAGGATGTCGGACACCACGCGCACGGTGTAGGGAAAGTCCGCCTCGGCCGGCATCATCGACGAGAGCGACCGCTCCGCCAGCGCGCCGTGGCCGACTTCCCGGCGTCCGGGTCCCCGCAGGAATGCCACTTCACCGACCGAGAACGGCGGGAAGTTGTAGTGGAGCATGAAGCTTTTCCAGGTCTCGCCCTCAAAGCTCTCGATTTTCTGGGCGTCGTCGGCGGTGCCGAGCGTGCAGGTGACAAGCGCCTGTGTTTCCCCGCGCGTGAACACGGCCGAGCCGTGAGTGCGCGGCAGCACGCCGAGCTCGATCCAGATTGGCCGGACTTCGTCGAACTTGCGGCCGTCGAGACGCACGCCGTGGGTCAGCACTTCGTCGCGCAGGACCTTTTCCTTGAGCTCCTTGAAGATGTGCTTGGCTTCGACCTTGCGCTGGACTTCGCCTTCGGGCAGCGACGTCACGAGGTCGTCAAACAGCTCGTCGACGCGGTCGTAGTTTTCCAGCTTGCCGCGGATCCGCATCGCCTCGGTCAGCGGGACGAGCAGTTTTTCTTCGACCTCGCGGTAGAAGTCGTGACCGATCTCCTTCTTCGAGACGACCGTCTTCTTCGGACCGACCTGGCGGGCGAGATCGTCGATGGTGGCGACGATTTGCTTGATCGCGGCATGTGCCGTCTCGAGCGCCTCGACGACCTGCTGCTCGCTGACCTGCTTGGCGCCGGCCTCGACCATCATCAGGCCATCGGCGCTACCCGCGACAACGAGATCGATGAGGCTCTGCTTGCGCTGCTCGAACGTGGGATTGATGATGTACTCGCCGTCCACCAGGCCCACGCGCACGCCGGCAATCGTCTTCTCGAATGGGATCTCGGAGATGGCGAGCGCCGCCGACGCGCCGGTCAGCGCCAGGACGTCCGTGTCGTTCTCGGCATCGGCCGACAGGACCAGCGCGATGATCTGCGTTTCATAGCGCCATCCGGACGGGAACAGCGGCCGGATCGGCCGGTCGATGACCCGGCTCGTGAGCACCTCTTTTTCGGCCGGCTTGCCTTCGCGTTTGAAGAAGCCGCCGGGGATGCGGCCCGACGCGTAGGTGTATTCCCGATAGTCCACCGTCAGCGGCAGGAAATCGATGCCCTCGCGGGCGTTGGCCGCGCGGCACGCCGTGACGAGTACAACCGAGTCGCCATAGCGCACGATGACAGCGCCATCGGCCTGCTTGGCGAGCTTTCCGGTTTCGAGCGATAAGGTCTTGCCGTTGATGGAGAGGGTGCGGGTAATCGGTGTCGGTTTCATTTGCGGATATTCAGGCGCTTGATGAGGTCAGAGTAGCGCTCGACGTCCTTCATCTTGAGGTAATCGAGGAGGCGTCGGCGCTTGCCGACGAGCATCAGCAGCCCGCGACGGGAGTGATGGTCTTTCGCGTGCGTCTTGAAGTGTTCCGTCAGGTAGGTGATGCGCTCGCTCAGGATCGCGACCTGCACCTCCGGGGATCCCGTATCGGATTCGTGTGTTTTGTAGTTACCAATCAGCTCGGTCTTGCGATCTTTGCTCAGCGCCACCTGCTGTCCTCCACGAGCGGCCCAGGAACCGGCATTCGGCACCAGGCACGCCGTCTATCGAAAAATCCATTAGTCGAACAAGCTCAACATGTTAGATCAGAACAACTGATGGATGCAAAATAGCGGAACCCGCCAGCGGACGAGCGAGTCCCACCAGCTCGCCATCGGGCGCGAGCAGCCGAATCCATCGATCGGCCTCGTGCAGGCCTCGCGTGTCGACGCTGTCCGCCACGTCGGCCGGCAGACTGCTCGAGACCCGGTCGCTCGTGGCAAGCTCGCGGCCGTGTCGTGCGCGCGTGAGCCCTTCGGCTGTCAGCACCACGGACGGCAGCCTCGGCAGCATCATGGCAAGCGGCACGAAACCAGCTACGGCGGCGTCGCGGTCGCGTTCGATTGCATCGATGGGGATCGCCTCCGTGAGGCCGTAATCGCCGCTGCGGGTGCGGCGCAGACCGACGAGGTGTCCGCCGGTGCCCAGTCGTTCGCCGAGATCGTGCGCCAGCGATCGCACGTAGAAGCCCGCCGAGCATTCCACGCGCAGCACCACGCGACCGGCCTCGACGCTCAGGATGACCAGGGAATGGGCGGTCACCGCGACCGGGGCTGGCTGCCGCGGTGTGTCGGGTGGTGGGGTGTCGGTCACAGCCGCCGACGATGCGGTGATGGATGAGGCACGCGGCGTGCGGCGGGCGGCGGCGGCCCTCGCGAGCCGGTAGCTGCGCTGCCCATCGATCTTCTTGGCCGAGTACACCGGCGGCTGTTGCAGAAAGCAACCTCGAAAGGAACCGAGGGCGTCTTCAATCGCATCGCGCGCCGGCAGCAGCCCATCGTACCGGTCGCCCACGATCGCGCCATGGCCGTCGCCGGTGTCGGTCGACCATCCCAGCTGGATGACCGCGTCGTAGCTCTTGTCGCTCGCGCTCAAGAAGCGCGCCAGACGGGTCGCCTTGCCGATGACGAGCGGCAGCACGCCGCTGGCACCGGGATCGAGCGTGCCGGTGTGTCCGATGCGTGTTTCGCCAAGCGCGCGTCGCGCCCGCGCGACGATATCGTGGGAGCTCGGCCCGACCGGCTTGTCGATGACGAGGAGGCCGTCCATGGTCATAGAGAAGTTAGGAAGTAAGGAAGTTAGGAAGTAAGGAAGTTAGGAAGTGAGGATGTTGAGAGCGCGAAGTGTCGAACTTCCTTACCTCCCTACTTCCTTACTTCCTTACTTCCTCACTTCCTCACTTCCTCACTTCCTTACTTCCTCATTTCTCTGGGTTCCAACAGCCCGTTGCGTCTTTTCAATGAAGGTGAGTCGCAGCGCCTGGATGTCGCCCTTGACCGTGCAGCCGGCGGCGTTCTTGTGGCCGCCGCCGCCGAACTCCTTGGCGACTCCGCCGACATCGATGTCGCCCTTCGAGCGCAAGCTGACGCGGTACTCGTTTCCTTCAACCTGCTTGAAGAAGACCACCGCCTCGATCTCTTTGACGGTAAGCGGGAGGTTCACCAGCCCGTCGGTGTCCTCGTAGCTGCCGCCCGCGGCGCGCGTCATGGCGTGATCGAGATAGACGATCGCGACGCGTCCGGTTTCGTCCACCTGCATGGCGTTCAGCACCGCGCCGAGCATCCGCAGCCGGCCCATGCTGTTGGAGTCGTACACGCTTCGCGCCACCAGCACCGGATCGACACCCGCCAGCAGCGCGTCGCGGGAGATCTCGAACGTCCGGGGCGAAATGCCGGAATAATGGAACGAACCGGTGTCGGTGAGGATGGCGAGGTAGATGTGCGTCGCGATCTCGAGCGATAACGGCACGCCGAGCGCGCCGATCACCTCGTAGACCATCTCGGCGCAGGCGGCCGCCGTCGCATCGAACCAGTTGATCTGGCCGTAGCCGGAGTTGCCGGGATGGTGATCGATGTTGATGACGAAGTACTGATCGAGGCCCTGGACGCCGGTCCGCCCGAGATCGCTGCACTCCATGACGATCGCGGCGTCGAACACGCCGTCAACCCGACCGGCGATCTGGATCTCGGGTACGCCGGGAAATACCATCAACGCGGCCGCGGCCGCGTCGCTGTTGACGACCGACACATCCTTGCCGAGCGCGCGCAGCGCATACGCCATCGCCAGCTGCGATCCGATGGAATCGCCATCCGGCCTCGAATGTGACGACAAGACGAAGCGCTGCCGGGTGCCGATCGCCTCGACGATGCGACGCACCTCGGGTTGGCTAGCTCTCGTGGTCATCGTGGGGCGGTGCTGGGCTGTGCTGGAGCTCGTGCAGGATCTGTTCGATCCGATCCTGACCGGCAATCGACGCGTCGTAGATGAACGTGAGCGCCGGCACGCGCTTCAACCGGAGACGGCTGCCGATCTGCCGCCGCAGGAACGGAATCGCGCGATCGAGCGCTCGAGCGGTGTTGCGGCGTCCGGCTTCGTCGCCAAGGGCCGTGTAGTACACCCGAGCCGACTGCAGATCGGGGCTGACCTGCACGCGCGTGAGCGTCACGAATCCGATGCCGGGATCGTGCACCTCGCGGGTCAGCAGGAGCGCGAGCTCGGCCCGGAGCTGGTCGGCCACTCGGTCTGGACGGGAACCTTGGGACATCTGACTCTTGAAAGTTTGAAGTTCGAAGTCTGAAGTTCGAAGTCTGAAGGTTCGAAGTCTGAAGTTCGACCGCGAAGCCATGAACGACGCCTTCAGCCGTCACGCCCCAGAGACTTCACACTTCGAACTCCGAAGTTCGAACTTACGCGGGGGTCAATACGCGTTCCATCGCGAAGACTTCGATCAGGTCTCCGACGCGAATGTCGTTGAACTTGTCGAACCCGATGCCGCATTCAAAGCCGGTCTTCACCTCGCTGACATCGTCCTTGAAGCGCCGCAGCGATCCGATCTTGCCTTCGTAGATCACGACGTTGTCGCGAAGGAGTCTCGCCTGGCTGTCGCCGGCGCGGGTCATGCGGCCCTCGGTGACCATGCACCCGGCAATCGTGCCGAATTTCGGCACCTTGAAGATGCTGCGCACGGCGGCGACGCCGAGCCGCACTTCCTTGAAGGTCGGATCGAGCAGCCCCGTCATCGCCTTCTTCATCTCGTCGGTGACGTTGTAGATGACCGAGTGCTGGCGGATGTCCACGCGCTCGCGCGCGGCAATCTCCTCGGCGTTGCGATCGGGCCGCACGTTGAACGCGATGATGATGGCGTTGGAGGCCGACGCCAGCAGCACGTCGGATTCGTTCACCGCACCGACGCCGGCATGGATGATCCGGATCTTCACCTTTTCGTCCGTCAGCTTCGCCAGCGTGTCGGCGAGCACCTCAGACGAGCCCTGCACGTCGGCCTTGATGATGATCGGCAGTTCCTTCATGCCGCCTTCGGCGATTTGCGCCTGCAGCGACTCGAGCGTGAGCCGGGCGCCCTTGGACCCGAGCGCCCGCGACTTCGCCTGTTCCTCCCGGAAGTTGGCGATCTGCCGCGCCTTGGCGGCTTCGGCAACCTGGAACAGATCGCCGGGCTGTGGCAGCCCCGTCAGACCGAGGACCTCGACCGGCGTCGATGGCCCCGCCGACTTGGTGGGCCGTCCACGGTCATCGATGAGCGCCCTCACGCGTCCCACGACGGGACCGGCGATGAAGGTATCGCCCACGCTCAGCGTGCCATCCTGGACCAGCACCGTCGCGACCGGTCCGCGGCCCTTGTCGAGCTTGGCTTCGAGCACGGTGCCCGACGCGCTTCGCTTCGGGTTCGCTTTCAGCTCGCCAATGTCGGTGACGAGGAGGATCATCTCGAGCAGCAGTTCGATGTTCTGCTTCTTCTTGGCCGACACCTCGACGGTGACGGTCTTGCCGCCCCACTCCTCGGGCATCAGGTCGAGCTCGGTCAGCTCGCGCTTCACCTTCTCGGGGTTGGCGTTCGGCTTGTCGACCTTGTTGATCGCCACCACGATCGGCACGCCGGCGGCCCGGGCGTGATCGATCGCTTCGCGCGTCTGTGGCATCACGCCATCGTCGGCGGCCACCACGATCACCACGAGGTCGGTCACCTTGGCGCCGCGCGCGCGCATCAGCGTGAACGCGGCGTGGCCGGGAGTGTCGAGGAACACGATGTTCCGCTTGTTGATCGTGACGTGATAGGCGCCGATGTGCTGCGTGATCCCGCCCGCCTCGCGCTCGGCGACCCGGGTTTCCCGAATCGCGTCGAGCAGGCTGGTCTTGCCGTGATCGACGTGGCCCATGACGGTGACGACCGGCGCCCGAGTGACGACATCCTCCGGACGCGCGTCGTCCGCGTCCTCCTGCAGCAGCTCCTGTTCGAAGCTGCGCATCTCCACGTTGGCTCCGAACTCTCGAGCGACCATCATCGCCGTGTCGGTGTCGAGCGTGGAGTTGATGGTCAGCATCAGCCGTTTCATCAGCAGCTTGGCGAGCACGTCCTTGACGCGGATATCGAGCTTGTCCGCGAGATCCTTGACCGTCATCCCCTCCGCGAGCGTGATGCTGCGGGTGACCGGCGGCGGCTCGGCCGGCGCCTGCGCCACTGGACGGGGTGCATCGCGCCGCGGCCCGGACCGGGGCGCGAACGTCGGCCGGTACGGTGGACGATGCTGGCCGGGTCGTTGCGGATACTGCCCCGGGCGCGGAGGCATACCCGGCTGCGGCGGTCGGACCGGCTGCGACGGGAGCGGTCGAGGTCCGCCAGGCGGCGCCGATGGCCGCGCCACGCCGGGATAGGTTGACGGTGGCCGCGGCGGACCTCCCGGACGCGCCAACGGCGGCGTCGTGGGACGGGCACCCGTAGCTCCCGGTTGTCCGGTGGCGCCGGTGAGTCCGGGCCGTGGCGGCGCCGGAGGGACGCCTGGCCTCGGCGGCAGAGGCTTGGGGCTCACGCGGGGGGCGCTTCGCGTCACGGTCGGCAGCGGCGCGGTCGGCGTCGTCGGTCGCTGCTCTTCGATGCGCAGTCGGAGCGTTGGCGGCACCAGGCGGCCTGGCGCGATTCGAGGGGCCACTCGAGGAGCCGGCACGGCCTCGACGGCCGGGGCTTCAGGTAGCTCGCTCACGACGGTCGGTTCCGGCGCTGGTGGCGTTTCGACAGGCCCCTCGGCGACGGGCGGCGCGGCCACGGCGGCGACCGCGGGTACCACCGGCGGCGCGGGC
>Ga0105248_10004000_pt1 | contig 16297 bp, 16 predicted proteins | sample KBSS34metaG_FD_81524 | JGI IMG/M metagenome (GOLD analysis project Ga0105248, IMG submission 81524) | Switchgrass rhizosphere microbial communities from Kellogg Biological Station, Michigan, USA - KBS S3-4 metaG | ecosystem: Host-associated > Plants > Roots > Rhizosphere > Soil | place... | reverse complement strand
ATGTCGGCGCAGGGGCCCTCCTAATTACGCCCAAAGTCCACTTAACCCAATTACTACCAGCATAGGTTGATGTATGGAAGGTGTTTTCGAGGGCTTGGCGACTATCGCTTTAACGCCCGTATTTATGGTCATCGGTCACGGGACTACCGACCGACTGATGGATTTCAAATGCGTCGAAAAAGGCGAGCGGCTAGAAATATCCGGCTGGACCGGAGGCAGCGGCGATTACATATCCACAGTGACGACCAGGCGCAAGGGCGCGGACTTGTTTGTCACTGTCCACTGGGTACTGGCCGGGGTCCCACATCCCTTTTGTCCCGAAAGCAAATGTCTGAAGGCTCTGCACGACTATCCGATAGCGCTCGACAGTAGCATCGAGCGAGTTTTTCTAGGCAAAGATGGCAATTTAATCTGGCAACGCGCCAGAGCGTACGACTTCAGTCCCTAGACGTCGTCAGCATTTTTAGAGCTGCAAAATCATTGGTCAGCCGAGCGCAATCTGCAAAAGTTTGTCGATAGACCGACCATCAGCGGGATAGCAAGCGGCGCCGATCTTCAGCGGTACTATTGCTGATGGATCTTGTTCGCTTTCCTCAACACACAAACATCTCTCAGTCAGGCTCTCTAAGATCAACTGAGCATCATCACGGCCTGTATCAGGCAAAATAATCGCAATCCCAGACGGCTTCACTCTGCACATGAGGTCGGACGCACCACAGGACAGGCGGATATCATGGACAAACTTGAGGAACTTCTCGGACTCGTAATTGTTGTCAAATTGGCCCGGCATATCAAAGAAAATAATGGAAAATACGCCGCGGTGGTCCTGAGCGCGAGCCAACTCCAATTGCAAGAAAAAGTCAAAGGCGGCATCTGAATAGAGTCCAGTCAAATCGTCCAAAAATCCTTTCTCATCGATTTGTTCCGCATGTGTCAGAATCAAGTGCAGATGCGAAATCTGAGCGCTCACCTGCTCCTGACTGACTCGCACCACACCGCTCTTAACAAATCCGTATATGACCGGTAGCCAATCCGGGCGACTGAGATTGAGTCTTGCGGCTAACTCTTCTATGGATGTCGGCATATCCAGATGTCGACCAATCGCTCGCAGTAGCTCCTCATCCAAATCAGGAGCGTCTTTCATTCGTTCGACAAACTCTGCGTAGCTCATCGGTACTTTTTCAAGCACCGTTTTTTCATCAATTTTCGCGCGCTCAAGGTAGCAGACATAATCCGCCAGCGCAGCGCTTTCCAACAATAATGATTCTATGCGTCTAGTAATCGACTTGGTCGGTGCGCGTTCATCGGCATACAAATCAAAGTTTCCGGATCTCCAGGTAAGCAATTGCAACATCGCATTATGACCGTGTTCTTCGTCCATAAAGCAGTGAACGGGAATTCCTTCTTCGAAAAAAATACAGCCATTTTGATTACGGGAGGAAAGAGTCAATTTACCCGTCACACGACTGGCTGCCAGCGACTGTATGAGGCACTCCAGCTGCAATTTCTCAATCGAACCACGCAAGATTGGAGCAATTTCTTTTTTCGTCTCAGTAGTAGTTTTTTTCTTCGACCTTTTACCGACAGGTGTTGGCTCAGGTTCAGGCTCCTCCTCGACTTCTTGATCAGTCACAAAGGTTTCATCAGGGAAAAAACATAAGAGCATATTGTGTATGAGCGAAACGTCTTGGGTCGCGTAAGTCCATTCGACCTGCGGCACAGGTTCCAAGTCCTTGTAAAAGGTCCAGGTCGGCCGGGAATCTGCACGCTTCTTAAGCATGCTTATGCCGAGGCCATAATTGGCCGGCGAACCGGTGCGACGCCACGGCAAGACAACCTGCTTCATGGAGTCACGATTGTGTTCCATAAAGAAAGACTCGCGGCAATCAGAAAGCCACACCACGAGATTTTCCAGGTCCAATAGAGTGGGCACCCGTTTAAGGGGCTGCAGGTGAATTAAGTCGTTGCTGGCGTGTACCAATTGCAATCACCACTCAACCAAGCCAGAGGTAATATTCCCTTCGATTTTCACCCCAAAACACCTAACTCCACCCGGGTTTTGGGGGAGAATTAAGGTGGTATACCTTCGAGCGACGGCCTTTCTTCCTTGTGTCCCAAAATGACTAATAGCGAACTTGAGATAAATCAACTTGACCCAAAGGCCAGAGAGGTCCTTGTTGACCTCAGGGCGTTTATTGACTGCCAGTTTGACCTGCTGGACAAAAGCGGCGATGGTTACTTATCGCGAGAAGAGTTGCTAATTGCGCTCTTCGAAAAGGGTAGAAATCAAAGAGAGCTGGCATTTCTGAACTTTTTGCTGGTGCGCATCCGCGAAATCGCCGCCAGCTACGATGAAGGGCGCGACAGCAGGCCGGATGAAATCTCCAAAGCTGATTTGCAGCAGTACTTTTCGAACCTTCTGGCAGATGGAAAGTCGTAACCCCCTGACCTGATGAATTGGCAAACTTGTGGAGAAAGAAATATGAAATTGGTGTTTAAGTTTTTGCCAGTCCTGGCATTGAGCCTTGCTATAAATATCGGCCTGAATGCCGACGTAGCGACAGCGCAGGGAGCGCCACAAGTTTCTGTCGTTAATTTGAGCGTGCAGCCAGGGACAAACGGCGGCCAAATGGTTTTGACGCCACGCGGAGTGCTCGTGCCTCTGCCGGGAGCCGGCGTCAATAGCAATGCCGTACAAATTTATATGGGCTCAACTGGTGGATTTTGGTACGTCGATCGCACAGGTCAAACCATCGACCTGACTGCGTATATGGAACAGGTACGCCGGATGGCTGGGCAAGCGCAGCCACAGCAAGTTGCGCCGCCGCAATATGCTCCTTATCCGACAACCTATCCCGAGCAAACCACAAACAACACCACTACCAATAACAGTGGTGGCAACGGTGTCGCAACTGCAGCCGCGGCCGGTTTGGGAGCGATGGCAGGTGCGGCTATGGGTACCATGGCTACAAATCCCTATTACAACAATGTGCCTTACGGCACACGCATGTATTACGGCAATGACGGGCGTCCGTATTACAACAACGAAAACGGCAAAAATGTTTTTGTCAACGATGACGGCGACGTAAAATGGAACAACGTCTACGCAGCAAACAATATACAGAAGAGCAGACAAGAACAGCAAATCAGCCAGGCACAAGCAGTCAATCAACAGCGCCAGGCGACGCAGACTCAGCAGAGGCAGGCCCAGGCGCAACAGTACCAGGCAGCACAAACGCCACCTCAGCAAGGTCGCATGCAAGAGGCCAGTGCCCAAAACAGCCAACGCTTTCAGCAGCAGCAAAACTGGTATCAAGAGCAGTCACACAACCCGGAGCGTGCAAAGGCCTTTCAACAGTCAGCGTCAGGAGCAAACCCCTTTGTCCGCGGTGCCGATGCCGGCGGCTTCGGGCAGAGAGCTGAAGCTGCGGGTCGCCGAGGCGTCGATCGAGCAGGTGCATTCGGCGGCGCACGTGCCGGCGTTGGAAGAGGCGGCGGCGGAAGACGCCTGAGATAGGTTTTTATTGTTCAAAAAGCAAATTTACTTCAGTCGTATCCTGTGAACCTTCGGGCGCAGCGGGATAAGGCTCCGCCGACATGCAGGCGTCACGCACAGAATTATCGAACAATTCATTGCCGCTGGATTGCAGTACCACCAGGTGCGAAATACGGCCGTCTTTTCCAATGCCCATAACAAGCTCAGCCTTACCTTTACCTTCGATTTTCCACGCTGCGTGGGCCTTTTGAGTGACCTCCACAATCCACGGCTCTAACTTCTGGTCAATAATTTTGGGCGATGGAGTCCTACCCTTGTCTAACTCCTTCATCATTTCATCGGGCGAAGGCTCTTCATTAGTCTCGAGCCAATCCGACTGATTCGGGTCCGGCTCAACATAAGGAACTATCCAACCATCGGAGCGAAAATTCATCGCCATTGGTATTTTTGACCGCTCATTCTTCTGTAAATTAACCGGCGCAGGCGGAAACGGCACGGCTGATATAAGAGATGACAAAGCCTTTTGATCAAATTCCTCATTTGCGGACGACAGAAACATTCGATAATTGTGGATGTTGCCGTTTGAATCGACAAAAAAGCGCACACTGCATTCCAGTATAGGTCCAGCTCGAAACTTAGAGAAATTTTTCAGTAGTTGCGCGGCGACCTTCCTTGAATATGCGTCGTAATCGGCGCCAGACAGAACGATAAGACCAAACGGATACAAAGACTTGTATTCCGAATTGCGAAGCCGTTGCAGTATCGCAACCGGTGGTTGAAAATCGTACAGCAATTTTATTGTCTTAATATCTTTGCGACTGAGGCTCGTCTGACTATTTAGATATGGATACATAACATCGTGCGGATCGAGACTGTGATTTACAAGGCCAAGAGCATGTCCAATTTCGTGCAGACAGACCACGCGCATGAGTTCGTTGGTAAGCGGCCTAACATTGCAGTTTGTCTTGAGCGAAATAACAGCGGAATCCATATGATGAGGACTGGTTTGATAGCTAGTTACTCCGGCTGCGTCAGCTTCTTTTTTTGGAAACTCAGAAACAAACTGACAGGTTATATCCGCAGGCGATTCTGTCACAAAAGAGAACCGGATTTTCGGTGTGGCAATATTTTCCCAGTCCGCAAAGGCCGCGCGCAGGCTCTCTTCGAACTGCCGTCGGTAACCAGGGACGCCTTCACCAGACTTGATTAGCACACGTACAGCCATGTCTCCGTCAAACCACCGGTAGGGATGCCCTTTGGTAATTTGCTGAAAGTAATTATCCAACGGAGCGGCAAGAGTTCTAGTGCGCGGCGAAGGACTGACTTCACCAGCAAAGCAAGCCTGGCTCTGCGCCAGCTGCAGCGTCAGGAGGGCAGTAATCCAGAAGGTGCGCCTAGTTCGATGTATGGTCACTGAGCTCATAAGTACTTTTGCCACATTCGAAAGAGAAGACAAAGGTCTGGGTACTGTCACGACCGGATATGGATAATGAAATTATAGACCCTTACTAAGTCGGGATTTTGGGTAAGAAATAACTGCCGACGCCCGGTCCAAGGATTATGAGAAGCCCATACCCCTTTCGAAACCCGATAACCCGCAGAATGCTCGTTCTTGGGCTTTTGTCCGGCTTTCAGCTGAGCGGCCTCCCCAGCTATGCCGATAAAGGGGTTACGACCTATTTCCCCTCGACGCCCGCCCCTGCTTCAATTACGCCATCGCAGTCGCCCTTACAAGGCAGCGCCCAAACATACTCCGGCACCCAAACCTATTCGACCGGCACGAGACGCTCAGGCCCCTTACAGGGTGGCGTCAACCAGGAGTCTTCATTAAATCCATCCCTGCGGCTCACGCCACAATATCAGGGAGCGATCCCCAAGCCGGGCCCCTCGCTAGATCCTATGCGCGGCCAGTACGTACCTGAGATGATCCGCGGCGGCGTCCACACTGCCGGTACAGACGGAGGCATTTCTACCGGACCGGTGCAATTTTACGGAGACAGGCCCAGGGGCGACACCAACGGCCTGTACGGCATCATCCCGCCCATATCCTCATACCACCGCACTCCGGCGAGCGGTGTGATGAACTACATTCCCGGTTCCTCTATGTCATTTTCAAATTCAGGCAGCATTCCACCAACTGAAAATCTGCCCAGGCACTACCACACCGTTGGCCGCGGCATCGTCGTGCTCAGCCCTGAGCTGAGCGTTTCGGAAGGAGCTCGCGTCCCCATGATGTTAGGCCCGGGCAGTGGTTCACTTCTTACTGCGGTACATTCAAACTTGACGCAGATGCGCTCGTCCAGCACCGGCACTGGTGCCATTTGGAATGTCGATGGTGGCGGCGGCGAAGGAACGCACTATGTCACCAGTCATGGTGTCACTACCGCGCCTGGCTACGAAGTCACAGTCAGCCCGCCAGGCCTGGCCAAGGAAACTCTGGGTGGTCGCTGGTCAACACCTGGGACAAGTCCAGTTGAGTTAACCGCAGTGGCCAACCCTATGCAAACTCAGCACATTTTTACCCGCGCCGAACCAGCCGCTGAGATAGCAAAAGCGGGAGTCCTAGCGCAGTTTCAGGCGGATAAGAGCACCACATGGCCGCAGTGGTACCGCGCTGTCGCTAAGACAATTTACACCCACTGGCAAATGGTAAATGTATGTCCTGGCACCGCCAAGCTTGAAGTGACAGTTAAAGCCAACCACGAGATTTCGGCTCAGGTAATCAACTTCACTCCTGCTGCTGATATCGAACGCAATGTGCCGAAGGAAACAGAATTTAGAGAATTGGCCGTGCGAATAGTCGACCAGCTCAGCTACGCTGAAATTCCAGATTTCCCAAATCCGCCAACAAATCAGGTGGTGTTTGATATCGATCTCAAACGCACAGTCGACGGACCAACCGGGCCTTCTGTAGAAGGGATTCCGATGAAGTAGAATGAGAAAGAATCAGTTATCAGAGCGAAAAGTGATTATTTTGACGTGCTTAGTAAGCTCATCCTTGAATACGAAAATAGCGTCACCAAGCGCGTAAAGGTTGCGCCAGCAGAGGCTCTTAAATTTCTAATGGAGCAAAACGATCTTACTCAGGCAGACATCAGCCGGTTAGCTGAAATGCAACCATCACATTTATCTGAATTTCTGACCGGTAAAGAGAGAAACTTGCCAAAGCGGGCGGCATTGATACTTGCTGATCATTTCAAAGTTGACCCAACAATTTTCTTGACACCAATTGAGAATGCGATAAAAAGAGGAAGCCCGAGGCTCGAAAGAATAAAACGATCACGGGTGAGTTGAATTCTCTTTCATCGGGTTTAAAGGGTTTTAAGGACCAGTACTGTATCTCGGGGCCTGGATATAAGGTTCTCTGTGTTCATATGCAATATGCTATGAGCTGGCAGTGGAAATTTGGTAACAATGGCATTCTTTACGTTTCAGCACAGTGATCACGAGCGCTCCTTTGAGTTTTACGTATATCTTCCCGATTACTTCGATGAACTCATCAATCCTCCGCTGATTGTCTTCTTGCATGGCTCCGGCGAACGCGGCTACGAGCCCGGGGAGGCTCTCAAGGGCGCGGGTCCGGCGTTTGAAGAGCTGCAGCTACCGGCGGTCGTAATCTTTCCTCAATGTGATCCTGGCCATCGGGCCTTTTACGGTGCCATGGAAGAACGCGTCATGACTGCCGTACGACGGTCAATGGAAGAGTTCAAAACGGACCCTGCCAGGATATATCTATCAGGCTATTCAATGGGTGGCTCCAGTGCCATGTGGTTGGCGGCTCGCCACAAGCCAAAGTTTGCCGGACTAATCTCGATCGCGCCTGGCATCACCTGGATAGGGAAGGAACTACCTCCTCATCTGCCGGAGTCGGTCAAGGAACAATTCAAAACAATGTTTGTTGAGGAAGATCGCCCAGCAGGCATTGCAAAAAATCTTGAAGGCATGCCCACCTGGTTTCTCCAGGGAACTGCTGACGAGCCGTGCCCGATTGAAGAGACGCGTGCTGTAATCGAAGAAATGCGCAAGCTGGGAAGCGGTCCCGTTGTCACCGAATACGATGGCATGGATCATGATTCACTTGAGGTTGCCCTGCGAGAAGAAGGTCTTTTTGATTGGTTATTTCAGCAGCGCGCAAATACTGAAGTATAAAATCACTTAGCGGCGGGCGCGACAGCGGGGGCGGCTTGAGCAGCACCAGCAGCGGCCTCAGGCATCGGCCTAAACACAACGCGAATAGCATCAAAGGGCGCCGGTGTAATACAAATATCTCCAGAATAAGGCGCGTCATATCCGCAGAGCATGTAGATATTTAAACCAATAACAAGCGTGACCAGGCTGGTCATAAAAATCTGTACCCTGACGTTTTCGACAGCCAGGAAATAAGTAAATATAATCGTAGTTAAGGCGCCAAGTAACACTACTATCCACAGATTCTGCGGAATGCGATAACTCAATTGCGCCGTACGTGTACGTCTACACTCACTAGCAACTTTCATAGCTTCTATCATCGCCTGATGTATGTTGCTCTCTCCCTGCGTTTGTGGAGAGTAGTGAACGCACTCACGCCACAATTCACTGAAGATATCCTGGGTCTTCGCGGACAACTTGTCGGAACGCATACTTGGCCAGTCGTCCTCAATAACACTGTCAACGTAGCGCAGACAGCTGTTATACACACGGGGTCCAATGCTCGGAGGTAATCCTGCCGACAAGCGCACGATATCTCCGACAGCGCCTGCTTCGTCCCTTACAGTGGTGCGGGCCTGCTCGAAGCGGTCCATTGAATTAGCCAGAACAAATCCCAATAGGATGGCAAAGAGCATACCCATTACTGCGACCATGGGGTCGCTCACTTCGTGGTTGTTGCGCAGATATTCAAGACCGAGGCGTTTGCGCACCAGCAGCATTCCGCCCAGGGACAGTGGCAGTGCAACTACGATTATCCACAAAAAGTTGGTAAGGGTTATTTCCACTGTGAGTCCTCAGGAACATAAGGCTTCCATTTTAAGCCCTCAAGAATAGATCAAAGCTCATGGCAACTGTCAAAGAGGCTTAAACACCATACGAATAGCCTCAAAAGGAGCCGGACTGATACAGATGTCACCTGAGTATGGTGCGTCATAGCCGCAGAGCATGTAGATATTTAGACCGATAACTAGTGTGACAACGCTGGTCATAAAAATCTGAACCTTGAGGTTTTCAACTGCCAGGAAATACGTAAATATGACCGTTGTTACGGCTCCCACTAACACCACAATCCACAGATTTTGAGGTATGCGGTACGTAAGTTGCGCAGTGCGAGTACGTCTGCACTCACTTGCAACTTTGAGAGCATCAATCATCGATTGATGAAGATTGCTCTCGCCTTGTGTCTGCGGCGAGTAGTGAACACTCTCGCTCCACAATTCGCTGAAGAGACCTTGTGTCTTTTCGGATAACTTGTCGGCCTGCATACTTTTCCAGTCGTCATCGATAACACTGTCGACGTAACGCAGGCATTTATTATGAATGCGGACTCCAATAGTCGGAGGCAGTCCCGCCGCTAAGCGCAAAATATCACCGGCCGCGCCCGCTTCCTGTATCACTGTAGAGCGGGCTTGCTCGAATCGATCCATCGAATTGGCTAGAACAAATCCCAATAGGATGGCGAAGAGCATACCCATAACAGCAACCATTGGGTCGCTCACTTCGTGGTTATTGCGCAGATATTCCAGGCCGAGGCGTTTGCGCACCAGCAACATGCCGCCCAGAGACACCGGCAGCAGGACGACGATTATCCACATAAAATTGATAAGGGTTATTTCCACGCTCTCTCCCTGGGGACCAGCCGCCTATAGTTTAAACGGTTGGAGGCGACATTCCAGAGTTTTTCACGCAATCCGTGCCTAACTAGCAATATTCCTCATCTCCACTTACTATCCGACAGGTTACTAACGTGACCGATAATCCACGCGCTCTGGATGCTCACATCCAAAAACAGGCCGTCAGCGGCGGCGATAACAATCACGTAAGACTATCCTCTGACCTTTCGCAAAGGCCATCGGAGCAAGCGTCAACGCTAAATGCAGAGCGCCAGTACGCGCAGGCCACACCCGGCTACAAGCTGCCGCCTTTGGCCATAGTAGAACTCCCGGTAAAATCCCAATCATTGCCGGATACGAACCGCATAGTAAAAGACGCGACACTAGACAAAGCTCAGATCAAAGCTGTAAATGACGGTTTTGTGCCGATGTTACCTGTCGACGCGCAGCAGGCCAAGTCATATCTACACGGGGACGGCCAAGTAAAAGGATTGCCGCCGATTGCCCATGATTTCCGCCAGATCGGCCTCAATAGCTTGCAAGCAAAGGAACAACAAGATCAGCTCAAGCCACAGATCCACGTTTCAACAAAGGCGGGAGACCACAACTTTGCGCTGGGATCGGAAAAAAATCCGTACACCTCCATTCAAGCTGCCGTGGATAATGCCCCTAAAGGTAGTGTCATCAACGTTCACCGCAATGGCAATGAGCCGTACAGAGAAAAGGTTTCAATCAACCGCTCGGACATCGTCCTGACCACCGACCGCAACAATCCTGCGGTGATCGACTTAGGCGGTGCGGTAAAAGGAAAGGGTAACGCCGCAATATCAATCGGCAGCGGTGCACATGATGTGGACGTCAAAAATTTCGAGATACGAAACTTTAGCGGCCAAACAGCGGGCATACGCGTCGATGGTGCCAACATAAACAACGTTACTATCGCCGGCAACAACGTCCACTCAGCCGAGGGCGCCGAAGGCATAGCGGTGTACGGTAGAGGCGCGACAGAACAATCCAAAGTATCCAACATCAATGTCATCTCCAACCAGGTCCATGACCTCAAACTTGGACAGCTTGAAGCCATGCCGATAAACGGTAATGTAAGCGGATTCAAAATCGTAGGCAACAGTGGCTATGACCTGAACAATATTTTCATTGACGCTATCGGCGGCGAGAAAACCTCGAAGAACCCGGCCCTGGATCAAGCCCGCAACGGACAAATCGAATATAACTACGCCAGTGGAGTAACGACCGTCCACAACTCGGAATACGGAAAGCCCTCCTCCGCAGCCATTTATACCGACGCGGCCAAGGACATAGCTATCCGCAACAATTATATAGTCGGGTCTGACTTTGGCATTGAGGTTGGCAGCGAGCACCGCGGCATGTCATCATCGAACGTTCAGGTCACAGGCAACGTCGTAGAAAATAGTAATTTTGTCTGGCTGGGACGAGGCGGGGATCCCGGGCGGCCAGGTGGTGCTGAAAATTCCTACGCCAAAAACAATGTGGCAATAGGCAATACCAAAACAGAACTGCAATCGCATGTGAAAAATTTCCCAGTGGCAAACAATCCTGGCTTCAAAAATATTGATACCACAACATCGTTGCCGGCACCAATCGCCAATCTCGTCCGAAATGCCGCGCAACGAAAGAGCAGGCCCTGAGCGACGGTGGAGGGTGTCAGTTGACTTCGCTTTGAGTAAGTCGCTTCAGGTATCCCAACATTTCTTCTTCTTCATCGAATCTTCTGAGACTGTGGCACACTAGAGCGAGCCTCTGTAGCGCGTCCATATAACGGCGATTCTTGGGACCGAGATTGAGGCCCAATATACTCACGGCCTTTCTGTAATACTGTTCAGCCATGGCAAAGTTTCCGTCACGGAAAAGTTTATCACCAAACACAATTAGCTCTTCTGCATCCACCGGTGTCTTTGCCGTGTCCAGCACTGACTGAGTCATTGAACTGGCGGAAGTAGGACCAAGACTACCGTATAAATGAATTGTGTGCAGCATTCTGTCTTGAAACGTGGACATGTGGTTGAGGGTTTTTGCATCCGATCGTACCTGTTCCGCTAATCGGTCAACTTCACCACTGCTGTTCGCTACTTCGGGGACGGCATCAGGGTTACGGAGCAAGAGCCAAACGCTAAATGCAATATAGAGCGCACAAATGCCAAGGGTGGTCATTCGCAAATCTCTCTTTTGCTGCTGGGTCAAATTGGAAACTTTTTCCGAAAGTCTGTCAAGGTTTTGAGTGGTTATGGTACCAACAGCGGCCGGCTTTACATGCTGGTCTTCTATTACCACGACACTATTAGTTTCTGTGCTATCAGTTGCCGATTGGCTTGCCATGCCGCTAAGCGTTATTCGGCCCATATTGTGGCACGACTGGCCGGCAAAAGTTGCTTTTAAGCCTCCTGGTACTTTCCCCAATTTTTCAGTCATATACTCAAATCTCCCTTAACACTGATTGGATGGAGTGACTAGCTAAAGGGTTGCTCAATAAAGCCTCATCTGGGGAGTACCGGATGTACCACCGCCGCGACCGTTGCTATTGCCGTTTTGAAATTGACCAAAGAAGCCGCTAAATTGAGCGTAGGAAAGTGCGTCCATAGGCATTGCGTTTACCAGCGTCCCGTAAAAAACTGCTGTACCTTTCATATTGTCGCCAGGCCCCTTTGCTGTGTTGGTGATGTTGAAAGTCGCGACTCCCACAATTTGAAACACATTTCCCGGATTGAGGGAATTGGGGACAGCATTACCCGTAGGCACGTAGATTATGGGCACTGTAATATTTACCGAGCCCCCATTTGCCACCACCTGCGAACAAATATATGGCGTCCAGCCGCTGTTGCCGTTGGTAGTTTTGTCATTGCTGGCTCCCGACACGTAAAGATAATCAGTGCCGTTGGAGGCAGTCATAATGCCGGCTTTGGACTGAGAAGCCCACTGCGTGGTGAGAGATTCACCCGAATCCATTGGAGACAATGGTGACCCGACATTGCCTGCTGTGAGCTGTACCCACGATGAATTTTGGTCACCACCCCCGGTATTACCATCGGCCTGTATTTTAAATACTTGACCCTTTACAGTTTGGGCCAATGACCGACCCTTGTTCACGTCATTATTAGCATTGATATTTATTCCCACGGCAATAGGAGTCGTTATTTGACCGAGGGATCCGTAGACCGAGGTCGAAGTCGAAGCTGGAAAAATTCCAGCTCGCGCGATTGCGCTGACCGGAGTATTGGAACAGCCGAGCGCGCGTGCAAGACAGTTATTTAAGGTGCGAGTAGCGCTAACTGTCACCGTATATTGAGGATTTAGAGCTGTATATGGAGGGCTGTTATAGGTAGGTGCCGGCTTATCGACAGTAGCAATTACCATACCATCATCAACAAAATTTTGAGCGGCCACCGCCCTGGCATTTCCCTCTACAGTCGCGATTTGAGCCGATGTCAGTGGTCCCGCAGCTCCAATCAGGTCCTGGGCACCGGCGAGCGCTCCGGCATCGCAGGCGCTCTGCAACTGAGCACGCGCCATCACACCATGAGCAAAGTCGACGGCAAGCGCAGAAATACTAATACAAACGATGAGAATAACACCAACCAGGACGTAGCCGATAGCCCCTCTGCTCGAACGCACGCACCGTTTCTTTCTCTGGACTTTCATTTATTGCTCCTAATTACTATTCAAGATAGGCCGTAGCCTGAGCTTTGAGGGTGAAATTGCTTCCTAGATTGAGCGGATCAGGACTGGGAAACGGAGGGAGTCCATATTGCCCACCTTTATACGAACAAGTGACAGTGACAGCCGGCATATTGCCTGGGGTGGTCCAATCAGCTGTTGACGGTATCGGAGGAAATGTCGCCGAAAATTGATCGGGACTAATCACGATATTGGAAAATTTGATGCCTTGAAAAACTTCCCGCTGCTTATCCAACGAAGTTGCATATGAAGCATCTCCTCCATAAGCCTTGGAAAGCGCCATTGCAGCAACATGGGCGCTATGAACAAGAGCGTTTTGAATCAAAAATGCCGTCATGATTTCAAAACAAGCAAATATCACAAGAATAGTGACAGGTGTAAATAAACAGACTGCGGCAGCAAACTCTGCACTTACCGATCCACTTGCCCCTCTGAGTGATGGATTCCAGCGTTCTGCTTCTCTTCTGTTTAATTTCTTAGGTCGTTTCATGTCAAAATCTCTTCCGCAACTATGATTGGAGACGGTATGTTGCCTGAGTCTTCATATTGAAAGCGCTCCCCAGGTGAAGTGGGTCAGGGTTAGGGAATACAGGAGGCTGCTTCAAACCACGCGATTTATATTGCACATACACAGTGACCGTGGGAGGATTACTGGCCTTGCTCCACTGCACCAGATAAAACTGAGAAGGGTCAACGACGGTGTTTCCGACTGTGATATCGGCCAGAACATTTGCCTGCTGCAGGGCCGTAGTGGTACTACCTGACTCACCAAGGGCTCTTGCCGCCAGACCAGCACCAATCTGAAGATCACGGGATATCTCGTAGGCTTGTGCTACCTCTAGGGCTGCGAAGATCATTGTGAAAATGATTGGAAAGAGTAGAGATATCGACACTACACTCTCGATCAATGTAAAGCCCCGAGAGCGATTGAGGGACCGTGAGCTGCGACTCCTTCTGCATAACGATCTGATTTGATTTTTGCTCATAAGCTTGAACCCTTACCCTAAGCGCCAGATGCTAAAACTGTCCCGCAATTTCATCATCAGGCACCAGGAGGCAACAGGCCATCGGTCAAATGGCCCATTTTTCTCACCCTCTCCCATCCGAAAGGAGGTACCCGTATGGGGGATAGACAGTTGAGCCATTCGGTGGATCGCTGGCCAGCCATTGAATGACAGACTTTCCGGCAAAGTTATAGCTAGACTAGAAGAATGGACAGACGCGCAAATTAATGCAATGGGCTAAATAAAAACTTTGTGTCACCGTCGACTTTATGTGTTTCTTTCGACGGGAATAAGGTTGCTGTGGGAAAAGCGACAGGAAAAGCCTTATGGAAAGCTTCGATTTGATTTTTGCTATATCGACTTCCAGGCAAGTTCAAATATACCAGGGGCAATCTTCTGAGCTGAAGCACTCCGTCGCTTGTTATAGAAGTGCCGGCAAGGACAAGCATCCGCAACTTTTTCAGACCCAGGAGGTATTTCACAGAAGCATTGGTGATTTTGTGATTGCCGCCTAAATCAAGTCTCTCAAGCTGACTGCACTTGGATATTAGCCTTACTCCTTCATCATCAATACCAGTGCCACCCAGATAGAGGTACTGAAGCTGCGGGAGAGCCTCCAGATACCGTAAATTTTTCTGCTTAATTGGATTGTCTTGCAGGAAAATAGACCTCAGTTTTTTGAGCTTGCAAATTTGCTCAAAAGAGTTGCCCTCAATCATTGTCGCGAAGGCCGAAATCGCCTGCAAATCAGGCAACTCTGCAGCATGGGAGAGGCCCTTATCGGTGCAGTCTGAACGATCAAGGACGAGGTTAATTACACTCTTGTAGTGACCTGCATATCCCATTGCTCTATCACACCAGCCGTCTTCGGAATCATCCATTGATGAAGCTGTTATCCTGAGGCAATCTATGCCATCAGCCGGAATTACTTTGCCCCGCTTGGGGTTTTCAAAAAAGTGACTGGATGGTACGAAAGTCACAAATTTACCGGGGGGCACTATGATCGTTCCACGGGCTGCGCCCTTTCGCATATTATCCTCGAGCTGGTCAGGAAAATCAGCAATCAATATTTGCCCGAGTGAATAGTTATTGGCAAAAGACAAAACGCGTTTTGGTTTAGACTGAGGATCAAACTCTAATTTAAAACCGTAGCGTACTGTGGTAGCCAAGCCTGGTAGCAAGGAAAGTAAAGTCCCGCAGATTGCGGCAACGGTAGCTAGTCTTAGAAATTTCAATTGCAGAAAACCACCGCCTTGAACCGAGAGCAATTAAGTCAGGCGATTGGTGCACAGTTCCCAGCATTCCTGATTTGCCACTAGTATATGCTAACACCGGAACGGTCGCAGTTTCGCTCCCTTTTGGCGCGATAATCGAAGTTGCGCCTGATTTACCATTAACACCTGTAATATCAAGAGGCGACTGCAAGACCTTCCCTTAACTTGGCCGAGGCCGCACACTTAGTACTCTAAATTGCTAAACTTGGATTATGGAAAAGCGCTGGCTCTTATTGGGAATAATTGGATTGGCAGCTCCTTTGGGAGCAATTGCTTTAGATGAAGTCGACCGCTTGCCGACTCCGAAAAAATCCTATTATGTCGATCTGGCTGGAAGTGAAGACGATGATCGGAAATCATCACAGCCGTCGCCAAAACCTAAGACTGAAAAAGTGTCGATAGAAAAACTTGAAGCAAGTTCATTTGAACTAATAAATAAGGCTAGAAAAGCGAACGGCGCAGACGCACTGAAGCTCAATAAGAAATTATCGGATCTTGCTCGCGGATATGCGAAGCGGCTTCTGGCAGAAAAATTCTTTTCACATGTTGATCCTGTCGGAGTCGGCGCGCAGCAACGTGCAAGTGCTGCCGGCATCAAATGCGGTGTCTATGAAAACCTTGGATGGCAGTCCGGAGATGAATCATCAATGAGCAAGCTCACGGATCTGCATAAATCGTTTATGGACGAACCGGATGGACAGCCAAATCACAAGTACATAGTGCTGCATCCGAAACATCAATATGTGGGAATCGGAATAGCCGTATCCGGCGACGAACTCGCTCTCGTGCAGGAGTATACAGATGAGAATCCTGATGAAGGCAACTGATGTGTTCGTCATGATGCCAGGGGAGTAGGCGAGAGTTGCTGATTGATGACATTCTCGAGACTATAAGTTCACTGCACGAAACCGTGCCAGTACGGTCGAAAGATCGAATGAGCGAAATTGCAGATTTTGAGAATCTATGGGGCCATAAACTTCCAGCCGACATGAAGAAATTCTACGAACGTTT